>Ga0334722_10005572_pt1 | contig 12655 bp, 12 predicted proteins | sample C3_bottom_MG_FD_207210 | JGI IMG/M metagenome (GOLD analysis project Ga0334722, IMG submission 207210) | Sediment microbial communities from Yellowstone Lake, YNP, Wyoming, USA - C3_bottom | ecosystem: Environmental > Aquatic > Freshwater > Lake > Sediment | place: USA: Wyoming | collected...
AATTCCAATAAAAGGTAAATTTCTATATTTTTCTGCATAATCCAATCCATAACCGACCACAAATCTATCCTCTATCTCAAAACCCACATAATCAACACGAACATCTGCTACCCTACGAGTAGGTTTATCCAGCAAGGTACAGATTTTTATGCTTTGTGGATTTCTGTCCTCCAACACCTTTTTCAGGTAGCTCAGGGTCAGACCGCTGTCTATTATATCCTCAACAATTAAAATATTCTTCCCTTCAATGCTCACATCAAGATCCTTCAAAATCCTGACAATCCCGGAGGATTTGGTGGAAGCACCGTAACTGGACACCGCCATAAAATCCATAGATAGAGGTAGCTTAATCTCTCTCGATAAATCGGCCATAAACATAATCGCTCCCTTTAAAACACCTACCAGCATAAGGTCTTTCCCTTCATAATCCTCGGTAATTTTTTGACCCAATTCTTTAATCCTCTTCCTCAATTCCTCTTCTCCGATCATGACCTCAATCTTTGTCATTATCCTTTGCCCCCTTTTCATATTTTATGTGCAATATTTCCCGGGTGTTCTCATCTACCCTGAAGCTCTCACTTATCCTCTTTCCAATTATCCAAACAATCTCATTTTCTACAGCAATAAGCGGAATTTTATTCCTCTTGATTTTTGGTATCTTTTCATCTATAAAAAATTCCTTTAATTTTTTGGTACCCTTCATACCCGAAGGCCTTATAAAATCACCGGGCCTTCTCGACCTTACATAAAGCCTTCCGCCTATCTTTTCATAATCAAATACCTGAGAAAATGTATTTATTTCTATCGAACTCAACCTATCAATAGAAAAAATACAAGCTTCTATTTTTGCTCCCAATTCAGGTATATATGTATCTCCCGGAATATTCAGAGGATACGAAAAAGAAAAGCTTTTCTCCTCTAAATCTTTATTATAAATCATCATCTTATGGTATTCCCTTAGCATTTTTAAATTTTTAGGAAGGTCAAGGCTCTCGCCCGTATCGGAATTTATAAAAAAATCCAGCATCATATTTATATGCCTAAATTCAAAACCAAAAATATCTCCCGTTAATCTCTTTATTATATCCCTTAAGACCCTTCTTTTAAGAGCTATATGTATCTCCGAAAAAGGTTCTATATTTACCTCTGCCCTTCCGGGAGAAAAGCTCACAACTTTCTTCAGCAACTTTTCCGCCTCGGTTTCCATAAAGTCTTCATCTTCCCTCAAAATCTCTGCTATTCGTGAAATGGTCTCTATTATATTAGGATTAAACTCCCGAATCAAATATGGTATTAACTCAAGCCTAATCTTATTCCTCGTATATATCGGCTGACAATTGGTACTGTCCATCCTGGGCTCCAACCCATGAACCCTCAAATATTCTTCTATTTCTTCTCTCGAAACCTCGATAAGAGGTCTTATGACATTACCTATCACGGGAGGTATACCTAAAAGACCCCTTATGCCAGTACCCCTTATAAGCCTCATCAAAACGGTTTCGGCCTGATCGTTGAGATTCTGAGCCACTGCAATCCTATTCGCCCTAACTTCCCGCATAACATCGTAAAAAAATTCATATCTTGCCTTCCTACCGAGCTCCTCAGACGACATCCCGTATTTTTTCGAAAGGAACGGAATATCCACTTCCTTCAAATAAAACGGTATACCCCAATCAGCACAGATCCTTTCCACAAACAGCGCATCATCTTCTGCTTCCTCTCCTCTTATCTTATGATTTACATGTGCAACATACAAAGATAGGCCCATTTCATCCTTTAAATTATAAAGAAGGTGAAGCAGACAAAGGGAATCCGGACCTCCGGAAACTCCTATAACCACCCCATCTCCTTTTTCGAGCATTTTATATTTTTCGATGGTCCTCAAAACCTTCTCCATCATAATATTTCTTCCCTTTTTTATTTATTTATATTTATATCATTTTTTAATCAAAAAAGCAAATTATAGAGTTTAAAAATAAGAAAAATAAAAATAGAAGTGCTGAGAACCACTCCTAAATTCAAAAGATTATCATAATAGTTTTCTTTTTTATTATAATATATGGATTTGAGCCTATCACTAAATTGATTTAAACTTTTATATTTTTGGTATAAGCCGTCTTCCAGAAGACATACCAGATTCTCTTCAATTTTTCTCTTCTTTAATTCTCTTATTAAATCCTCTATAGAATTATGTACCGGATCAAAGAATTTACCCAAAACCAAATAAGTCATAAAAATGGAGAGAGCAAAAACCGGAAATTTAAAATCGGCTATCCTATCTCCCATATTCCACGAAGCTCTATCATAACAAGGAGTATATTCCCTTACGCTCTCTCCTATCCTTGCAACGCTTCCAAAATCCAATACTTTAAACACCTTATTCCTTTCATCCAGTATTATATTTTCCATTTTTAAATCGCAATAAATATAACCTCTTTCATAGAGTTCCATAAAAATTTTGTTTATTATAATAGCTATTCCAATAATTTCCTTGAGTGTTAATCTTCGTTCCTTAATAATTTCTTTTAAGTCTTTCCCTTTTATAAAATCCATAACCATAAAACAGTAGATATCTTTCCCCAAACAAAAATCATCTATTAAATAGACTTTCGGAATCCACTTCATATCCAAATTTTTCAATACATTAAACTCACAGGTTATACTTCCGAAATCCCTGCTTACTTTTATGGCATATTCTTTGCCAGAAGAAAGTTCCGCCACAAGATATATTTCGGCAATTCCTCCCCTGCCTATAAAGTCTACTACTTTATATTTTAGCCCGCTCCATCTACCGGTTATAATCATATCCCTTACTAAATCAGGCATTTGATATCACCTTAAACGACAAATTTCTGTAGTTTCTCCACTTTGTGACCATCATCAAAGAGTTCTATTGCCCTAAATATTGCGGGACCAGTTGGAGTACCGCCTTCTGCCTTTATATCCTTCAAAAATCTCTCCAATTCCCTCGGATTATCTGTAAAACCGCTTATCAGCCTTGTCAGTTCTCCGTTCAAACCAGGATACGATATCACCGCTATGCTGCTCTTACCCTTCCTACCGCTAAAGGATTTTAAAAGGTTTACCGTGCTGTATTTTACCATATCCAACTTATAAGCCATACTGCCGCTCGTATCTATTAGAATCACGCACCTGAGGTCGCTTTCATCCGAAAGTTTCTCAATATACTCAATTATCTGACCCCTAAATTTCGGATGAATATCCTGAAGGCTCTCTCCTATCATTTCTTTAAGCTGCATATCCACCACTTCTGCTATGGTCTTATGGACCGTCCTCCTCGTAACCATCTGCATGCTGTAGGATAACTTGTCTATTGTGACCAGATCAAAAATACCCTTCCCAGCCTCCGCTATCCTTTTAATCTCATCAAGAGAACCCTCATCCATTTCGTCCACTATTCCGATAACACTGACAGCAATACCATTATTGGCAGCTTCTTTTGCCGCTTCTTCCGGTTTTATACCTATATTTGACTTTCCATCGGTAATAATTATTATCTGTTTTATCTCCATATATAAACCTCCTTTCTTTTAGTAATTATTGCCATAACTTTATATTTTATACAAAAAAAGCACCCAAAAAGGTGCATTCAATTTATTTGCCATACCTTAGCGACCAGTACCGTCATGTCATCCTTATTTTTGCCTTTACATTTTTCTAACGCCTTTTTCATCAGTTTTTCAGCCATATCCTGTGGGTTTTGAGTTCTCATGGCTTTGAGCTCTTTAACCACCCAATCCTCCTTATTTAAACCCTCATCCACCTCGAGAAAACCATCGGTAACCATAACTACAAAATCTCCATCCTTTAACTGTTTCTTATAGACATCTGCCTTTATATCCGATACTATTCCTACGGGTAGGGAAGAAGACCTTATAATTTCTACTTCCTCTCTCCTTTTAATAAAGGTAGTGGAAGCACCGATTTTGACCATTTCCATTATTCCCGAATAACAGTCAATTATAGTAAGATCAATGGTAGTAAAGGTATCTTCTGTGGATTTTAACATCATTATCGAATTAATGGTTTTTACGGCTATATCCTTGCTGAATCCCGCTTCAAGAAAGCTTTCCAACATATTGAGGGCAGCACTGCTTTCCCTCGAAGCCCTTATCCCTATTCCCATGCCGTCACTTAAAGCCAATATATATTTTCCATTCCTGAGCTCCATAAAAGAATAATTGTCACCCGAAATATTGTTTTCACAGCTTGCTACCCTGGAAATACCTGTTGCTACCTGGAACTTCTGTGCTTCCACCAATTTAAAACTGCAGCTATCCGAAGCGGGAATAAGTCCGCACATATTTCTCTTAACCGAGAAGGGTTTTCCCATTATTTCGGATACCACCCTGGTAATGCATTTTTTGCAAACATTATTTCCGAAACATGCCTTTTTGCGAATTGTTATCTCAAATTTGTTATCCTGGACTTCCGCAACAATAACATCCTTTATTGCTATACCCTCCTTATCCAAAGCTATGGCTATCTTTTCTTCCAGTTCGCTCCTAAATCTTATGGTTTTACTCAAATCCAATGCAAGATTTTCTATGACTTCGGATACTCCCTTTATCTGCTGATGCACAAGCTCCCTACCTTCCATTATTTTCTTATTCCATATGAGGGAAGCCCTATAAAACTCAAAATAGTTTTGGGAAGCATCCATAACCTCCTTTAGCCTATAACAGTTTTTATTCAGATGTGGAGGAATTGTTAGATTTTTACCTCCTTCCTCCATTTTCTCAAAAAGCTTATAAAAATCCTGATAGGTATTGTAAACCTCCTCGCCCCAACAGTAGCTTTTTTTACTGCATTCCGAACATACCTTTTTGACAACCCTATCAAAAATCCAGGATAGGTCCACCTTTTTATTGTAGGCATACAAACTTTTCTCCACTTCCAAATTCCTGCCGAGATCATGAAAAATTTTGGAGAATTCCTTCAGCCTCTCCACCAAATACTCCTTTACGTTATCCGAATAATCTTTCTGCCCTCTAACTCCTTTTAAAGAATATTCCAATCTTATGGCAAATAAATCAAGGACCCTTCTGGGTAAAAGCATAAAAATCAGTGAAGAGACCATTACGTCTTTCAAATTTACAAAAACCTCTGCAGATGAACTTATATAAAATGTTAAAATAGCATTGCCGATTACAAAACCCAAAACAGTACCAAATCTACCCAATTCCTTGAAAATACCCGCAAGCATTCCTGAAAAAGCATATATACCTACTAAATAAGGTGCCCTTATAGAAGAAAAGCTGTTAATAAGTCCGAGAAGAACACCGATACAAGCGCCTGTCCTCGCACCCCCGTAATAAGAAAAAACAAGAAGGGTTAAAATAATGGCAATGGGTTTTAGCGAATAACCATAAAAGTTAAAGTCGGATAGTCCAGAAATCACAACACCTAAGGTCACCGCAATGCTTATAAGCTCCTCATTTGATAAAAAGGTCCTCTTCTCTTCTATTAAAATGGGGATTGCATAATAATATATGTAAACAAGCGAAAAGCAAATAAAACTTTCCAATATAAGAAGAATGAAATCATACCATAAAAACCCTTTAACGTTTAAATATATAATTCCGCTTATAAAACTCATAATTGCGGTAAGCGTGGAACCCCATATCAATTTAAAACTTCTTTTTTTAAGAAGCATTCCCAAACTGAATATCATTAAAAAGGAAATCCCATACTTTAAAATGTTCAAACCGAAATACGCATTCACCAGCATACCCGCTATAACACCAAGAGATGCAAAAATATACCTTCTACTATATAAAACCAAGATAGCAAAAAACGGAATTGAGAAGGGCATGAGGCTTTCCAAAATCACCGACTTTGTTACCAAAAAACCCGATATACCAAGTATAAGAACCTTTTGCCATTCCGCATAAGCACCGGTCTTTTTTTCTGCCTTTTCCTGCTGGTCATACATTCTCTGGTAAGGTATTATTTCGGATCTTTCAAGCATAAAAATCACCGCCCCATCATATATTTGTTTATATTATACTTAATTTAATTTGAAAAAAATGTAAAATTTGGTATATAATAAAATTTTTATTACGACAAAATCTGCGCATAAAAAAAATAAAACCTGAAGAAAATCAGGTTTTTAAACATTCTGGTAAGAAATCTTCTTGGCCCTCTTTGAATTGCTGCAAGCCAAACTGGCTAAATTAATCAGATAATCAACGGTTTTTTCAGGACTTCCTACCTTTTTTATTTTAGAGCTGTGAGATATACCCACCGAAGCCGTAATAGAAATATTTTTAGGCCAGGGAACCTTTTCAAAACCATTTATAATGGACTTCGCAAAAAACCTTGAATCCTCTAAACATCGCTCGGTGATAATAACAAATTCATCACCGGCAAACCGACATAGGTAATCATTTTCCTCCAAGCAGCTTTCGAGATAGCGGGCGGTTTTTTCCAGCACCTTATCTCCAAAAATATGTCCATATTTTTTGTCTATCAACCCAAAATCATCCAAATCTATAAATATAAAGCCTATATCCTTCCCCCTCTGTAGAAGCTCCTTTGCTTTAAATTTCAGCCACCTGCTTTTATGTAGTCCGGTCAGGTAATCCACGTGTTTACTCAGTTCGGAATATATCATGGTTTTGGTAACAATACCTACAAGTTTCCCCTTCTCAACAACAGGCAAACGTTCTATATTTTTCTTTTCGATCAATCTCTTTGCTTCCCATATGGACGTATCCGGGTAAACGGCTATTACATCCCTTACCATAGCATCTATAACCAACCTGTTGGGATGGGAGCTTCTAACGTCTTTAGAAGTAATAATGCCTACAAGTTCTTCATTGTCAACAACGGGTAAACCTCCAACGCGGTATTCTTCCATTAAATTAATCGCCTTTCCGACCGAATCATCGGGGCTTATATGAATGACATTCTTAACCATAATATCTTTTATTAACACTATAGGTCCACCACCCTGTTGACAATTATTGAAATATCAACCTGGGCTTTTATCACAGAAGTTCTCGAAATCACCTTTGAACCTTCATCCAATAATATTTCGGCAAGTTTTTCTTTGGGAATAAGATTCAGTAAAGCTTTTCTTACAACCAAAGCCTCTATCAAATCGTGGTCAACTCTTATTATTTCGTACTGTTCCGGAGATAGAGCATCCACCATTCTTCGTGCCGCTTCGGGACCTATGGGTGCATTTTTCCCTACCAGCAATACGTCCTGCATCGGGGGAATTTCAAATTCCGAAAGCTTAATAACCAGTTCGGCTTTTCTCGCCTTATCCGAAAAGTTATTCATAATTTGACACCTTCCGCATAAATCAAGTTATTTTAATGCTATTTCAATATTGGTTCTATATTTTCCCAAATTTCATTTAATTCTATCAAGTATTCTTATCGATTACCAGTTCACCTGCTTTAGCATAATGTTCCTTCTTCATCTCTCTTATTATTATAGAAACAGCTTCCGGTGGGCAATTTAAAGACTTCACTATAGCTTCGGTAACTTCTTTCACCAATTTTCTTTTTTGCTCTAAAGTCCTGCCTTCAAGCATTTCAATTTGAACTATCGGCATAAAGACCCTCCTTTTTTATATATTCTATAAAAATATTATAGCACTTTGAAAAATTTTTTGTCGTATTATTTATTTCTCATTTCTCTTCCACGGCTGCTCATTAAAATTTATCTCATCCTCTTCAAAAACCTTTCCCAGCCATATATAAACCCATGCTTCAATAATTTGGGACTCTTCCATAAAAACCGATATCTTTTTTCTTCTATATAGATAGCCGTTATCCTCAAGATCATCAATTTTTCTCAGAACTTCCTCATCTATCTCGTAAACCTCTCCCTTAACCCTTCCACCCTTTTTATAAACAACACCCGGATACCACGGTGAAACAGCATAAAGAGAAAAACCTTTTATTATACCACGCCCAATAAACTTACATTCCTTAAGATAATGATGATTACTTCTTCCTCTCATAAGAGTTCCATAAACAAACAAAAAATCTGCCATCAATCCCCTCCCCTTATTTTTTGCCGAAATACTGATATAAATAACATTTTATTTTTCCGTTGTAAAGCTTTCTGTTTTTATCAGCTTTTCTTCCGAAAAGCTCCTGGAACTTGGGATGTGCAGTCAATACAAAAAAGGACCATCCCTCCAATTTTGAAAATACCTCCCCCATTTTTCTATAGAGCCTTTCTACTTCCCTTTCCTCCCCCATCCTCTCACCGTAAGGAGGATTGCATATAATAAAGGCGTTCTCCTTTTTTGAACTTATATTTTCAAAGGATAGCTTCTGAAAGGAGATATATTGTTCCACACCTGCCCTTTTGGCGTTTTCGCGAGCAACCTTTAAAATATTTCCGTCTATATCCGAAGCAAGAATTCTGAAGGACTCGCCATTTATCTGGTTTTTTGCTTCTTCCCTTGCCGTATTCCAAAACCTCTTGGGAATTTGTGGCCATTTTTCGGATACGAACTCCCTAAATAGACCAGGAGCCATATTTTTCCCTATCATGGCAGCTTCTATAGGTATGGTGCCTGACCCGCAGAATGGGTCCATTAAAGGCTTTGTAACATCCCATCTGCTTAATAAAATAATAGCCGCCGCAAGGGTCTCCCTCAGAGGCGCTTCACCCTGTAGCAATCTATAACCTCTTTTATGTAATCCGGCTCCCGAAGTGTCAATTGTGAGTGTTGCTACATCCTTTAAAAGCGAAACTTCAATTTTATAAATCGGTCCCCTCTCTTCAAACCATTCCTTTTTATATTTCTGCTTTAATTTCTCGACAATGGCCTTCTTCACAATTGCTTGACAATCGGGAACGCTATAGAGCTTTGATCTAACCGATTTCCCCGTCACCGGAAAATTTGCATTAACCGGCAAAATCTCATGCCAATCCAAACTCTTTGTCCCCTGAAAAAGTTCCTCAAAAGTCTCAGCTTTAAATTCTCCCATTTTTATGAGAACTCTATCAGCTGATCTAAGCCATAGGTTGGTTCTTGCAATATCATATTCATTCCCCTCAAAAAATACCCTGCCATTTTCCACTTTCAAATCATTATACCCGAGATTTCTGAGTTCCTGAGCTACAACCGATTCCACACCGAAAGCCGCAGTCGCAATCAAAGTATATCTAAACATATTATACATCTCCTCTTTTTATAAAAAATAATAATATACAAATATATTAAACATTTTTATTGTATAATATATAGTATAATAAATATTACGAAAATTACAAGGATAAAGTAAATTTATGTCGAAATATAATACAAAACCAAGAAAGGAGTACAGAAAATGAAGAAGATACAAATAAAGCAGGTAGATGCCTTTACCAAAACACCTCTAAAAGGAAATCCAGCAGGGATAGTATTAAATGCCGAAGGATTAACCGACGAAGAAATGCAGCTTATTGCAAGAGAAATGAACCTATCGGAAACAGCTTTTGTTATGAAATCACAGGTTGCCGATTTTAAAGTAAGATTCTTCACGCCCGTTACAGAAGTCGACATTTGCGGACATGCAACAATAGGAACTTTTTATGCTTTAGCTGAAGAAAACAGGATTAAATTAGATGTTGATTATATAGTCGTAACCCAGGAAACCAAGGCAGGAATTCTCCCGGTAGAAATTTATTCAATAAACGGCATCCTCCAGAAGATAATGATGACGCAGGCAAAACCTCAATTTAGAGAAATATCAATATCACCTGAAGAAGTAGCAAACATTTTAAACATACCTTCGGAACAGATATACCGCGATTATCCTCTGGAAATGGCCTATACCGGACTGTGGCACCTTATGGTCCCCATCAAAAATATCGAGTTCGTAAAATCCATGAAGCCCAATATGAAGAAATTAAGAGAAATGAACTTAGAATTCGGAATTATTACTACACATGTCTTTTCCTTTGAAACACAGGAAGAAGACTCACAGGTGCATACAAGAAGCTTTGCACCGGCGGTAAATGTAGAGGAAGATCCGGCAACAGGTACAGCCAACGGAGCACTTGGTGCATATTTGGTAAAAAACAAAATATTAAAACCTGAAAATGGCGTATTGAAAATAACAGCAGAACAGGGTTATGAAATAAATAGGGACAGTAAAATATTCGTCGAAGTTCACATGGGAGAAGAAGAGATAGAAAAGGTCAAGGTAGGAGGAATTGCGGTAACCTCTCTGGATGGTACTCTATATCTACCATAAAAAACCAGCAGGTCTTAACCTGCTGGTTTTTTGTTTTAATACTTTTTAGTATAATTAATATCCTCTATAGTTAACTTACAGGAATAACTTTCTCAAATATATACGGGGGTTCTAAGGAGAAAAATTAAACAAAAGTTATTCGCTCATTTATGTTTTTTATATTATGTTATTGATGAAAAAAAGGAAGGTCTTTTACTTATTTATTAGAATCATTATAAAATTTCTTGCTCTTAGTTTCAATTTCTTTTTTATCCGGGGCAGAAAGGTTTTCGCTGACGTATATAGCCTCTTTTGAAGCCTTCTTAATCACATAAAATCCATAGACCATTACCAAAATTGCCATCAACCACGGTAATATTACAATAACTACATGATTAAGATAGCGGCTCACAAATCTATCCTCAACTATCATTTTAAAGGCCGTATGGGCAAGTATCGCACCTGCTATATAAATCACAATGGCATAGTTTTTCATTAGATTTGTAACAAATTGGCTGCCGAAAAATATTATCGGCATACAGAGAAGTATTCCGAAAATTATCAGAGCCTGATTCCCTTCTGCTGCTGCCGCAATAGCCAGAACATTATCCAGACTCATACTGATATCTGCAATTAAAATAACCATAATAGCTTCCCAAAACTTATTAGCAACCTTTACCTCTTCCTTTTCCTCATCTCCCGACTTTATGAAATCCCAGGTAATCTTAACCAAAAGCAATCCTCCGATAAGCTTAACCGGTATAACCTGTGCGGTAGACATAATATAAGTAACAAAAGATGCAAATATTATTCTAAAAATCATCGCCAGCGAAATGCCAATAAGACTTGCCTTTCTCGCATATTCCATCGGGAGATTTTTTGTTGCAAGAGCAATAGCACCGATATTATCGCCGCTTAGCGCAAGATTAAGAAGCGTAATCTGCAAAATCCCAATAACTAAGGTTATTGTTTGTTCCATCTAATATAGCCTCCTTTTAAAGGATATCAGACACATTTCTTTACTTATAATAAACTATAAGAATATTATATGTCAATTATCTATCTAATTTTAATGAATAACAGGATTTATTATATATTTATTGATAAAAACCCGACAATTTAAATTTTTTTAAAAATATAAGCGGTATAAGTATATTACCGCCCTCCCTCAGGAATATCTTTAACAACATCAATAAAACCGAAACCCTGAGAATTTTTGGAGCCTAAGCCTGCGTTATAAGCAATTTTCATAAGATCACAAGAACCTTTTATCTCAAAATCCCCACTCCATCCTTTAATTACGACGCCCTTATACATCACAATATTCTCTTTTAGTCTATGATTTTTCACAGGTTTTATTTCAAAATCTGAATTGCTCGGTTCACAGCCGTAATAGGCTATATGTTTATTTATTAAATTTTTCCTTATTAAATAACCAAATTCATCCTCCATAGGATTATAATAATAGGTCTTTTTACTTCCATCTCGTTCAAAAGTGCTATAAACCACTATCGGAGACCTCGTCCTAAAAATACCCGAATTTCTTATTTCGTCCGAAAAGCACGTTACCTCGTCCACATATACCCTATTACTTAAAATTTGAATATCATCATTCATTATTACCGTATTTACCACATACTGCAAAAAATTATCATCCAAAGCAGAAACCATCAATTTAACCCTGTCATGAAAAACAATCCTTTTACTATCTGCATCAATAGAAAATTTGCCTTCAAGCCTTGAGAAGGTATAAAGTTTATACCTTCTATTATTATACTCATACCCCTTATCGTGAACATACCTTCTGTAATTTTCCTCATTCAGCCACCTAAGAATAACCGCCTGGATTATATGATTATAATGAATGGGAAGTATGAGTGGTTCATCAAGTCTTAACGAGACCTGTATTCTCATAATAACACCTCTTAAGTTGTAATTTAATAACTACTCTTAATAATACAATCTAAATTAGTCTTCTTACGTCCAGATTTAAAGCCATATAAAATTAATTCCACAAAATATCGTGAATTCCTCTATAAAAGCTAAAAAGAAATTTTTAAAATAAAAAATCCCGGAAAATCCGGGATAATTCATATAAATTTATTCCCATTTAAACTTTATTGCCAATACAAAGCACGCAATAAACCATATTATTTATCGCTTTCATCCTATGTATTTTTCAAATTCATAAATCAAAATTTTAGCTTTCCATATATTTTGAAAATTGAATGATTAAATTCTAATAAACCCTTTCAGCTATGTCAAGAATATTTTATCCCTTACGTTTTTGTATAAAAAATTAAGAAACAAAAAAAATAAATTTTCGACTAATCTAATAGCAATAAATAAAAGAGGGTATTTATGATGGGTCTTAAAAAATTATTGTATTTACTATTGGTTTTGAGTTTGACTGCATTATTATGTAGTTGCAAAAATAAAACTGC
>Ga0334722_10005573_pt1 | contig 12654 bp, 11 predicted proteins | sample C3_bottom_MG_FD_207210 | JGI IMG/M metagenome (GOLD analysis project Ga0334722, IMG submission 207210) | Sediment microbial communities from Yellowstone Lake, YNP, Wyoming, USA - C3_bottom | ecosystem: Environmental > Aquatic > Freshwater > Lake > Sediment | place: USA: Wyoming | collected...
CTGGGTAAGTTGTGCGTAGCTCCTCAAAAGCGCTCCTTTGACTGGCTGGTCTAAGAAGCATTGAGCCTACCACAGCTTGTCCCTTAATACCAACCTGCAAAGTTGCACTTACAACTTGAATTCGCCGTGTTCTATTAACATTACCTTATCTGCCTTTGACCCGCCCTTAATCTGCTTTTCTCTCGTAATTGCGGCTTTGATATCCGGAGTAGACTCATAATATACGAGTTTTGATATATTGTATTTTTCGGTAAAGCCTTTGACAATTTTTTCTCGATGTTCAAAAACTCTCTTCTTAAGGTTTTTTGTAACTCCGGTATAAAGGACGTTGTTGTATTTATTGGCGAGTATATAGACGTAGTATTGGTTGCTCATGCAAAATTAAACCGGAGATTGCCGCGTCGTCCCGCGCGGCGCGGGACTCCTCGCAATGACAACTTAAAAAACTACGGTATTATCGCGTACTTGATCCCGCGTCCGGCGATGAGTTCCTCGAAGGCGGTGGTGAGAGAATCGAGCGGGAACTCGCCGGTGATAAGCGGCTTCACGTCAATGCGCCCACCGGTCAGGACGGCGTATGCGTCCCGCACGTCAGAGGGCGTGAAGTGGAACGTGCCGATGAGCGTTATCTCGTCGTAGTGCAGACGCGCCGGGTCGAACGTCACCTTCGCGCCAGGCGGGCATCCGCCGAAGAGCAGGACGCGCCCGCCTTTCCGTGCAAGCGACGGCGCCGCCTCCCATATCTCGCGGCTCCCCGTGGCCTCGACAACGAGGTCGGCCCCGAGCCCGTCGGTCGCCTCGATGACGGACCAGGCCATGTTGTCCATCGAGGTGTCCATGACCACGTCCGCGCCGAGCGCGCGCGCGGCTGCGAGCCTTTTCTCGCCGCGTCCGGCGACGATGACCTTCCGGCCTTTCGACTTGTGCAGCATCAGGTGCAGGAGCCCTATAGGGCCGGCGCCGAGAATAAGGACGTTCGAGTAGTCCTCGTGCCCGACTGCGGCAAGCCCGTGCACGACGCAGGAGAGCGGCTCCAGCATCGCGGCCTCGGCGTATGAAAGCCCGTCGGGCTTTTTGTACATGTTCCGCTTCACGACGTTGGCCGGGAGCTTTATGTACTCGGCATACGCGCCCAGTACCTTCTCCTCCATCGTCCGGCTGCAGAGGTTCTCTTTGCCCTTCGTGCAGAAGAAGCATTCCCCGCAGGGCGCGCTGTGCACCGCCATGATTGGCGTGCCTTCCGGGAAATCGGTCACCCCTTCGCCCGCCTTCACGACGTCGCCCGAGAACTCGTGTCCGAGCGGCGAGGGCATGGGTATTTTCGGGTGTCCGCGCAGGAAGGCCTTTATGTCCGTCCCGCAGGTGAGCGCGGCCCTGACCTTGACGACGACCTCGCCCGGGCCGGGCTCGGGCATGAGCGCCTTGCGGTTTATCTCGAGTATGCCGGGGCTGATGAGGATGGCTGATTTCATATGAGGATGATAGCAAAAACTTTTTGAGAAATAAAGAGGATAATGTTTTCACCCCCTCCCTTAATCCCTCCCCCGCAGGTGGGGAGGGAAAAATCCGTCTCCCCTCCCCACCTGCGGGGGAGGGGCTGGGGTGGGGGGGATGCAACAAATAAAAAAGGCGTCCCGAAAACGGGACGCCTTTGTCAGACGATTCTCATGAGGAGACGCGGACTTCATAAAGAGTCAAAGCCGCCGGCCATTAACACTGGCCCGCCCACGTCGCCCCTTACTTTTTGCCGGCCCTCTTCTTGCGGGCCTCCTGCTGCTTCCTCTTTTTCTTTACGCTGGGCTTCTCGTAGAACTTCCTCTTCTTGAGTTCCTTGAGGAGACCCTCCTTGGCCATCTGCCGCTTAAGTATCTTAAGGGCTTTTTCTACCTGCCCGTCGTGTACCTTGACCTCCAAACGCTATCACCCTTCCTGGATTTGAATTGAGTGCTCGGCTTGGGGGAATTCCCACCCCCAGCCGCAGTTAAAGGAAGATAATAACGTAAGGAAAACCGGTATGTCAAGAGATTTCTGGAATTGACTTTGAAATGCAATGAATATATCATGGACACATGGACAGGCAAAACGGCATAAAGGCGGTCTTCTTCGACCTCGGCAAGGTGATCCTGAAGTTCAACCACCAGGAGATAGTCGACCGGCTGTTCTCCCGTGCGAGGCCGGAGGACCGGCGTCCGGAGGGTCTGTTCGAGTACCTGTTCGACGCGAAAGACGGCCTGTGCAACCTCTACGACGAGGGCGGTATAACGTCCCGGGACTTCTACTCGGAGATAGACAGCCGTTTCAGGCTCGGGGCCGCGTACGAAGAGTTCGTCCCGCTCTGGAACGACATATTCACCGAGAACGCAGAGGTATCGAGCCTTGTCAGGCAGGTCAGGGAGGCCCGGCCCGTATATCTTCTCTCGAACATAAACGAGCTCCACTGGGAGTTCGTAAAGGTGCGCTTCCCGGTGCTGTCCGGGATGGACGGCTGGGTTCTCTCGTATGAAGTTAAAGCGAAAAAACCCAACCCGGCCATATACGAGGCCGCGCTCGCAAAGGCCGGGGCTGGCGCGGGCGAGACGGTCTTCATAGACGACATGGACGAAAACACCGCCGCCGCGGACAGGTGCGGCATACGCGGGATAACCTTCAGGGACGCGGCCCAGGCCAGGGAATCACTCAAGGCGCTCGGGCTTGTAGAATAATATCTCCCCATTCCCCTTCCCCCCCCGTTTTTTTCGTTTCTGGTATATTTGTAAGATGGAAAGCGTCTCGGAAAACACACCCAAAATCACCGACCTGATACCGAAGGACCGTCTGGCCGCCTACTTGAAGACGGTCTCGGCGATACTCGGCGTGCAGGTAAGCGTACTCGACGTAACCGGGGCCGGAATAATCTCTGTCCCGCCGGACGGGCCGGGCCTGCCGTTCGACATGCCGTCCGGGTCGCTCGGGTCTGCCCCGGTGGAGCTTGAAGGCCCGGACGGGAAGACGCTCATCACGGCCCCGTTTTTTTACAAGGAAAAGCCGCTCGGTTACCTTGCGGCGTCGGGCGCCGGGCCTTTGAGGGATGGCGGTGGGCTTCCGGTCCTGACCCTCTCCGGCGCGCACCTCGGGTTCCTGGCAGAGTCCGGCAACGAACTGGACAGCCTTTCTGCCGAGGTGATCAAGGTATACGAGGAGCTTGCGCTTATTTACGGGCTGACCAAGATGCTCGGCGCGAAGGTCGGGGTCGACGAGATATGCCGGGCTGTGGCCGAAGAGGCCGAGAAGGTCCTTCACCCGACCGACGTGATGGTGATGCTCGCGGAAGAGGAAAACGGGGCGCTCAGGACCGTAGCCGCGCTCGGCGTGCACATGGAGCTGTCCGCGGCATTCGCCCCGGGCCAGGAAGAAGGCCTTATAGGCCGGTCATTGGTCGGCCAGAAGTCCGTGCTTGTCTGCGACGTTAACGTGGACAGGCGGCACAAGGGCTGGCCGTACCCCATAAACCGGCTGCTCGTCGTCCCGCTGGTCGTGGGTGAGCGGCCGATAGGCGTGATTGCCGCCTCGGACAAGCGAAACGGGATAGAGTTTGATTCGAGGGAGGAAAAGCTCGTATCGGCAATAGCATCCGTGGCCGCCATCGCCATAAGGAACGCCCAGCTCTACACCGACATCACAAGGCTGCTCGAAGGCATTATGCAGGCCTCCGTGACGGCCTTCGAGTCGAGGGACCCGGCGACCGCGGGACATTCTGCACGGGTGGCCGAGATGACGGTGGAGCTTGCCAAAAGGGTCGCCGAGTCCGGCCTGCCGGTCTTCCAGAAGGTAACATTCTCGGAGCCGCAGCTCCTCGAGATGCGGTACGCCTGCCTGCTGCACGACATAGGCAAGATAAGCGTCAGGGAGTCCGTCCTGCTCAAGGAGGCAAAGCTGGAGACGCGCCGTATCGAGAACATAAGGGGGCGGTTCGCGGTAATTGCGGAGCGCAAAAAGTGCGAGGCCCTTGAAGCGAAGCTCAGGGCGGCGGAAGAAGGCCCGGGCGAGCCGTACCGCGTGAAGGCCACCGAAATCGACGCGTCCCTTTCCGAAGAACTGTCGAGGCTCATGAAGTATCTGGAGCTGATAGAGATGGCGAACGACCCGCATGTGCTCGTTACAGACCTACCCGAGCTCGGCATGCTGGACGAGGCGGCCGGGTACCGTTATGCCGGGCCCGCAGGGGAGGCTCTGCCGCTCCTTACACCCGAAGAGCTGAAGGACCTGCATATACAGAGGGGGTCGCTGAACAGCGACGAGAGGCTCGAGGTGGAATCCCATGTGACCCACAGCTACAATTTCCTGAACAAGATACCTTGGACGAAGGACTTCCGGCATATAACCGGCATCGTCCATGCGCACCACGAGAAGCTCGACGGAAGCGGCTACCCGAGGGGCATCGCCGGGGACGACATACCGATACAGGCGAGGATTATGGCGGTGGCCGACATCTTCGACGCCCTGACCGCCGGCGACAGGCCGTACAAGAAGGCCGTGTCCACGCAGAAGGCGCTTTTTATACTCGACCTCGAGGCATCGGAAGGAAAAATTGACCCGCACCTGGTGCAGATATTCACGGACGCAAGGGTATACGAGGCCGCGCGCCGGGCCATGCCGCTTGCGCCCACCGCGGCAAAAGGAAAATAACCATGCCCGGACAGCGGATACTCGTTGCGGACGACGAGCCTTACCTGACGCGCTCGCTTTCTTTCGTGCTCAGGAAAGAGGGCTACGAGGTCGAGACCGCCTCGGACGGGGAGGAAGCGCTCCGGAGGTTCGAGGAGTTCGGCCCGCAGGTGGTGTTCCTCGACCTGATGATGCCGAAGAAAGACGGATACGAGGTCTGCCACGCCATCAGGAACGACCCGAAGTTCAGGGGCATCCATCCATATGTTGTAATACTGACCTGCAAAGGACAGGAGGTCGACCGCTACAAGGGTTACCTCGAGGGCGCCGACGAATACATGGCGAAGCCTTTCTCGCCGGTTGACATTATCGCAAAGCTGAAGGAATACTTTTTACTTAACGCAGGCTGATGCGCGCAAGATGCGCACGGGGCGGATGCGTATGGATATGGATAATGAACAGGCAGTCGATATACCCCAGGGGCTCCATGCGGGCATCAAGGTGGAGGAGTTCTCGCCCAGGGCCGAGTTCCGGCTTACGGTCCTGCTCCTTGTCTTCCTTTCGGGAAACTTCTTCTCCGGCGCGGCCAGTCCGCACGGAATGTTCAACGCGGTCATGGGCGCGGCCCTGCTCTACAACCTTGCCGTCATCGCGATAGGCAGGAGGCACTGGCTTAAGGCCGGGCATACGCTTGCCGTCGACCTGGCCATCATACTCGTCCTCAGCCACCTGTCAGGAGGGGCGGACAGCGCCGTGAAGTATTTCGGGCTCCCGTACCTTTACCTGTTCGGGCCCGGGATGGAAGAGAGAAAACTGGGCTGGTACCTGGCCGCGTTTATCGCAGGGATACTGCTTCTGATAGCCGTAGACCACGGCAAGGCGGCCGGGGCCGGGTTATACGGCGACATCCTGCAGTCATTGTTGAACATATCGGTATTCGCCGGTGCAGGCTGGCCCGCGGTACTGCTTTCCGGCCATATCCGTAAAGAGCGCGACCTCCAGCAGATCTCGGCGTCCACCTTCCACGCCCTGAACAATGCCCTGCACCTCCGGACGCAGAACCTCCAGACCGCGCTGGACGCGCTGACCGAGGCTCACAAGCACCTGAAGCTGGTCGACGAGAAGAAGACCCGGTTCCTGTCGAGCGTATCGCACGAGCTTCGCACCCCCCTTACCTCGATACGGTCCTTCACCGAGATAATGCTGATGTACAAGGACCTGGACAGGGGGGTACAGGAGGAGTTCCTCGGCATAATCTCGAAGGAGTCCAGCCGGCTGTCCCTGCTCATCAACGACGTGCTCGACGTAGTGAAGCTCGAGTCGGGCAAGACGGAGAGGCACTTAGTCAAGGTGGACCTGGGCGAGGTAATCCGGGACAGCATGAAGTCTCTCGAGCCGATGGCCGCCGAAAAGGGGCTCGTCATGGCCTTCACCGAGCCCGAGGGCGGCCTGCCGCTCGTCAAGGGCGACAAGAACCAGCTCGCCCAGGTGATGATAAACCTGCTGAACAACGCCATCAAGTTCACCTCGAAGGGCGGCATAACCATCACCGCGAAGGGTGAGGAAGACCACCTGCTGGTCGCGGTAAACGACACGGGAGAGGGGATATTCCCGGAGGAAAAGGATGCGATATTCGAGGAGTTCTACAGGGTGGGCGACAACATCGCCGGAAGGCCCAAGGGTTCCGGGCTCGGGCTCACCATCTCGAAGAAGATAATCGAGTACCACGGAGGCAGGATATGGGTGGAAAGCGAGCTGGGAAAAGGGAGCACGTTCTGCTTCACCGTCCCGCTCGACATAGGGGAGCTTATCCAGCCATTCCAGGACAGGTCCGCACCCCCGGACAAAGTGGCGGCGGCCGCAAAGAGGGACAAGAGCTACGTGCTGGTGTTGGACAAGAACAACATTACGCGCCAGCTCCTGAGGAAGAGGCTCGAAGGGCTCGGGTATAACACGCTCGGCGCCGAGTGCGGGAAGTCCGGCCTCAACCTTGCGAAGGAGTGGGACCCGGACGTGGTGGTGTCTGACATACTGAGCTACGGGGAAAACGACACACACTTCCATAAGGGACTGAGGGTGATGCCGAGGACCGCGGGCATGCCTATACTCCTGACCGCATTCGTGAACGACCCCCGGCACGGCCTGCAGATTGCCGTAAACGGCTTCCTGTCGAGGCCGGTTAACCGCTACGACCTCATGAAGGCGATAGAGGTTGCATCGCCAAGGGACAGGGGGCCCATCATGGTGATATCCCGGGACCGGCTCGAGGCGAGGACAATCCAGCTTATGCTCGGGACGGAGGGGCACTCGGTAAGCATGGCCGAGTGCTCGTCCGCAATCGAGGCGTGCCGGCGTGAGAAACCGTCGCTTATCCTGCTCGACTCCTCCCTTCCGGGCGAGTCCTGGCGGGAGACACTGGCGCTTCTGAAGTCCGACCCGGCAACCTGCGCAAGGCCGGTTATACTGATTACGGAACTGTCCGTGCAGGACAGAAACGTTAAGGCCGTGACGCTCGGGCATGAGCCGTTCACGCCCGACGCCGAGTTGATGGAGCCGCTTTTGAAAGAGATAAGAAAACTGGCGGGCGCGGGGGCCGCGCAAGCCGGTTAGAGGCCGTATCAGCCCGTCATGTTTTCGGCGGCGAACAATTAAGGAGGTGTATCCATGCGCCTTTCAGGGATGAGTGCGAATATCGAGGGGCTCGTCAGCAGCTTACCGGCGCCGTTAATGCTGCTGGCCCTTGCCGTCATGGTAATAGTGTTTATAGGGGTGTTGTCGCGCATCAATGCGGTAGTCAAGGGCAAGTCCTCGCCCCTCGACTACGCCTGGATACTGCTTATGGCGGCGTTTTTCGTGCTTGTCGCGTTCATATTTGCAAAGGGAGCCCTTAAAATAATGTCCATGCCTTAAAATATGGCACAGTTATTGCATATTAATTTTGTTTGGCGTAGTGTCCTAATTCAAGTATATTAGGCAGAATCAGGATTATTGACAAGTTATGTCCATCCTAAATATGCTTTCCAGGGAAAAAAAGGTTCTGCTCGGCATCTTCGGGCCGATCCTTGTCCTTTTCCTCGCCCTTTTCGCCTTCCAGTACAAGACATACTGCACGAACAAGGCCAGGGTCGAGGCCCAGCTGTACAAGCAGCAGGAGCTTGTCACCACCATCGCCTCCAACCGCCTTCAGTCGCACATCCGGGAGATAATATGGAAGCTCGACGAGCTTGGCGGGGCGTTGTCCGGCACGGATACGCCTTCTGCCCAGGCCGAGAACATAAGCAGGATGTTCGATAACCTGTCGGACAGGGTCGACGGCATTGCCTATTTTGACGCGGATGGCAGGAAGGTGAACTCCGTGTCGAGGCGCGGCGCGATGCAGATGCTTCCCGCGGAAGGCCGGTTCGAGGAGTTTTTCTCGAGGCCGAAATACACGCTTGTGCCCTATATATCGCCGCTTATGAAGTTTAAGGAGGGAGGCGAGGGCGTATATATCGCGTTCCCGGTCAGGAAATCCCTTTCCGGGGAGTTCAGGGGCGTCCTGCTGGCCCAGGTCAACAAGGGCACGTTCGGCGCGCTCTGCGCCTCAATGTCCGAGCAGGGACCGGGCATGAGCTTCTGTTACTATGACGAGCAGGGCCAGCAGATATGCGACGACAAGCGGTGCAGCGTAACCGGCAGGCCATGGCACAAGGAGCTGCTGGGCGCCTCGGCCGCATCGGAGATAATAGACGCAGGCGGCTCCGGCCCCCGCGGTCTCGGCGGAAAGTACAGGCTGTTTTATCAGCCGGTGCAGGTGGAGGGCTACCGGTGGTATATCTCGTCCGCGATGCCGATGTCCGCCGTGAACGGTCTTGTCAGGAGAGAACTGCTGTTCGAGGCCGCGTTCGGCACCCTGTTCATCATCTCGCTGATAGGCGGAGGCCTATACTTCATAAGGGTTTACAGGGCCAAGTTCGAGGCGGAGGCCGAGGCTGCGTACCAGACTTCACTGGCCGAGCAGGGCAAGGCTTTGGCCAGCGAGAAGGACAAGCTGCTGTTCGTGCTGAACAGCATACCCGACGGGATAATGCTTCTCGACAAGGACGGGAAGGTCCTGGAGGCCAACGCAAAGATAAGGGACATCCTCGGAGTCTCGCCGAAGGGCCGCCTTGCGGAAGACCTCGAGGGCATGCCGGACGAGTTCCCGATAAAGGCCCTTCTCGGGCCGGTAGGGGACACTGACGAGCAGACGATAGGGAACAAGACCTACAAGCTGGTCTCGATACCGGTGACCGACCCCGGCCAGGGGACGCTTTTCGAGGTTCGGCTCCTGAGGGACGTGACGCTTGAGAGGTCGCTTGCGCAGAAGAAATCGGACCTGGTCTCTATGATAACGCACGACGTCAAGAGCCCGCTGACGGCCATCATAGGGATTTCACAGTGGCTGGGCACGGAGGAAGAGGTAGCCCGGATGGGCGAGGACGCGATAGCCGGGCTCGAGGCTATATCGCGCGCCGCGAACCGGATTCTGGGGCTGATGGACAACTTCCTCTTCCTGTCCTCGATAGAGGGGGCGCGGAAGCTCTGCAAGCAGCCGGTGGACATAAACGAGTTCATCAACAAGGCGCTCCTTGAGTTCCATCTGCAGGCAAAACAGAAAGACATAAAGCTCGATTACCAGATGGCGGACCCCCCTCCGGTGGTGTATATGGATGAGCACCAGATGATGCGGGCAGTGGCAAACCTCATAAGTAATGCGCTAAAATACACACCTGAGGGCGGCCATGTGAGCGTTTCCGCTAAAAATTTCAGGAATTATGCCGCGATAACGGTGTCGGATACCGGCCAAGGGGTAAATAAAAAGGACATTCCGTTTATTTTTGACAGGTATTATCGCGCGGACTCGGCCAAGAAGGCCGGCAAGGGGTCGGGCCTGGGCCTTGCGATCGCCAAGGCGGTGGTCGAGCTGCATAACGGCACTTTGGACGTCGAAACGGAAGAAGGGCACGGGACGAGCTTTACGCTCCGCCTGCCCGTCGGAAACCCGCCCCGCGAGGAATAGCTTTCAAGGGACCTTCACGCTTATTTCGCCAGACCTGCCGCTCTCGTTCGGCGGGACGGCATTATCCACCGCGGTAACCGCATAGGAATACTCAAGCCCCGGCTTTACGTCCGCGTCCTTGTATGTGATGCGGTCCGTCGGCGCATCGTTCAGCCTTTTAAGCCCTTCCCCGCCCGGGGCCTTACTGTATACGTAATAACCGGCCAGGTCTTCTTCCATGTCGGGGTCCCACGACAGGGACACGGAGCCATCTCCCGGTACTGCCTGGAGCCCCGCCGGGACGGCGGGCGGCTCGGTGTCGGCTGGCCTGGCCGAGACACCGTCTGACTGTGCCCCTTCAGTAAACGGCGGCGCGGCCCCCCTTAACGCCGAGACGCGGTAGTAATAGACCGTGCCGTTAACCAGGCCGGTGTCCGTGTACGACGTATCCTGCACTGGCTTCTGGTTTATCGGTGCGCCTGCGAACTCGCCGGGTTCGAGGCTCCGGTAGATGTCGTAACCGGCAAGTCCGTCAACCGGAGCGCCGGTCGTTTCCTTGGTAACTGGCTTCCATAGAAGCGCGACCTTGTTCTTTCCGGGCGAAGCCGTAAGGCCGGACGGCGCGTCGGGCGCGGCGAGGAGCATGACGACGGCCTGGGCGGACTCAAGTCCGGCATAGCCATCCCGGTCGACGCCCGATACCTTGTAAACATACCTCTTGCCCGTAACCAGCCCTGCGACAGGGTCGAGCCATGCGATTTTCCTGTCCTTGACAATCGCGCCGTTCGGAAATTCGAGGTCTATGTATGCAACGCTTTCGAACCTGCACGGGCATATCTCCTGGCCCGCGGGCAGCTCGGCTCGGAGCACCTTGAAGCCCGCGAGTCCTGACAGGGCGTCGCCGGACGTGTCCTTGTCGGGCATCGTGAAGGACAGTATTATGCCGTCGCCGCGCGGCGAGGCCTGGAACCCCGACGGGGCCTGTGCCAGCACCGTGCCCGGGATTATCAGGTCGCCCTTCCTGCCGCATGCGGTTATGGCGATGAGTGCGGTAAGAATCGCTATTAACGTAAAGGCGCGTGTGCAATGTTTATGTGGCATGTATTCCTAATTGTAGGGGCCGTACCTGCGTGTCGGCCCATGTATTTAATGCGCCAGATGAATCGGGCAGCTACAAATCGAAAATCAGATTCTTCACTTCGTTCAGAATGACAACCTGATAAAAACCGAGATTGCCGCGTCGCCACGCGCAGCGCGTGGCTCCTCGCAATGACAACATTCCCCCCTCGCCCCTTGTGGGAGAGGGGTAGGGGGTGAGGGCTCATGCAGGGTGGGGGCAAAACAATAAATTTGCCACCGCCCCTTCAGGGTGCTATATTATAGCATAAATTTCTTTTATTCCAATAAATTTGGAGACCCCCATGACAAGGACGAAGATTATCGCCACGCTCGGCCCCGCGAGCCTGTCCGACGAGAGTATCGTCGCGCTCATCAAGGCCGGGGTGGACATATTCAGGCTGAACATGTCGCACGGCGAACGCGACACGCACCGCTCGACGATAAGGAGGCTGAAAAAACTGCCCGCCCGGCACGGCCTCGAGCCCGTAGGGATACTCGCAGACCTCTCAGGCCCGAAGATAAGGGTAGGCAGGCTCGCCGGCGGCTCGGTGAAGCTTATGGAGGGGGCCGGTGTCACGCTCCATTCGAGAGGGACGGGCGACGATGAGAGTACCGTGTCGTCGCTATTCGTCAGTTACGCGGGTCTCGGGAAGGGATTGAAAAAAGGCGCGAAGGTGCTTATTGACGACGGCATGCTGGAACTGAAAGTGGTATCGGCGAGGCGGGGCGAGGTGGCCTGCAAGGTAGTGAAGGGCGGGACGCTGAAGGAACACAAGGGGGTGAACTTCCCCGGCATGCCGCTTGAGCTTCCATCGATGACGGACAAGGACGAGGCCGACCTCGAGATGCTCCTCGGCGAGGGCGTGGACTATATCGCGCTGTCTTTCGTACGGGAGGCTGGGGATGTAGAGGCCCTGAAGGAGAAGATAAGGAAGGCCGGGTCGGACGTGCCGGTAATCGCGAAGATAGAGAGGCCGGAGGCCGTGAAGAACATCCGGGGTATTGTAAAGGTGTCGGACGCTGTGATGGTGGCACGTGGCGACCTGGGCGTCGAGATGGCCCCGGAGCTTGTGCCGCCCCTGCAGAAGCGGCTCATCAGGCTCTGCAACGAGCAGAGGAAGCCGGTGATTACCGCGACCCAGATGCTCGAATCGATGATATGGAACCCGAGGCCGACAAGGGCGGAGGCTTCGGACGTAGCGGGCGCGGTATTTGACGGGACGGACGCGCTGATGCTCTCCGGTGAGACCGCCGAGGGGCGTTACCCGGAGGCCGCGGTAAGGATAATGGACCGGATAGCACGCGAGGCGGAGCGGCACCTGAAACGCCCGGACGACAAGGAGGGCGGGATAACCGGGACCGCCGAGGCAATCGCGTATTCGGCGTGCAACTCGGCGGCTGAGCTTGGCGCGAAGGCGGTAATATGCTTCACGCGTACGGGCTCAACCGCCCTGCTTATGTCGAAGTTCAGGCCGGACACCGCGATTATAGCCGCGACTCCCGATGCGGGGTCGTTTAAGAGGATGAGGCTTTACTTCGGGGTCACGCCGGTGATGACGAAGCTTGCGCCGAGCACGGACAGGATGATAAAGGAAGTCGAGCGTTCGGCCCTTGCGCGCGGCCTTGTCAGGGAAGGGGACACCGTGGTCGTGACGCTCGGGGTGCCGGTCGCGCTGAAGGCCCCGACCAACCTGATGAAGGTGCACAGAGTCGGCGAGCGGTTCGGCAGGTGAACGAATAAGGCCCGGCGGATTCAAGTTTCAAGTGCAACAGGTTAGATGTTCACAGAGTACCTGATTCGGTGTTCTAAAGCCAAGTATTTTTCTTGGTCGGTTGTTCAGTCGTTCCATTACGAAGTCGATTTCTTCGTC
>Ga0334722_10005574_pt1 | contig 12653 bp, 11 predicted proteins | sample C3_bottom_MG_FD_207210 | JGI IMG/M metagenome (GOLD analysis project Ga0334722, IMG submission 207210) | Sediment microbial communities from Yellowstone Lake, YNP, Wyoming, USA - C3_bottom | ecosystem: Environmental > Aquatic > Freshwater > Lake > Sediment | place: USA: Wyoming | collected...
GGTGATCTAGCCTGAGCTTGGACGCCCAGATACCCGATTCTGTCAGGCGGTTGGCCTGGTTTATAAAACCCTCCTCTTTTAAGAAGTGAAGGTGGCGCAGACAATCATCCCAGAGATTGCTTCCCCCCTTGGCCGCCCGCCCCTTCTCTCTCTTGCTGAACTGATAAAAAGCCAGAGACTTTTCGAATATTGCCCGGATATCTTCGGGTGTTTGGGAAAGCAGCAGATTCAATATCATGGAAAAATCATTGCGAATCCGGCTTAAGATATCGTCGGGTTTTGTAAAGAAGAGTTTCCTGAGATGCTGGATATCCATGAAACGTCCGGGAACGGCCAGCATAAAGCCGATATTGTCGCGGCCTCTCCTTCCCGCCCGTCCGGTCATCTGGTGAAATTCCGTACTGCTTAAGGGACTGAAGTTATTTCCGTTAAATAGGTCGGAGTTGAATAAAACGATCGTCCGGGCCGGATAATTCACCCCGGCAGCCACGGTGGAGGTGGCAAAAATGGCACGCAGTTTCCCCATTTTCATCAATGTTTCCACAAAGAACTTCCAGGCTGGCAACTGCCCGCCGTGGTGGGTGGCAACTTGGGCGCGTTCCAGATAGTTTAGCTGCTTGTGATTTTTCAAATAAGGAAAGCGGCTCAGCAACTCCTCAAGATCGCTCTCAAAATTTTCATCTTTAGGAACGGCGGTGCCTTGAAAGCAGCTTTTCAGGGCCGCGTCGCACTCGGAGCGTGATTTCAGAAAAAAGATGGCCGGCAGAAGATCAAATGTCTCCAGAACATGAATAATTTGACCAAAGTCGGGCGGTCTTCCGGCGCCATGGCCTCTCCTGTCTTCCAGAAACTGAACAAGGCCGGGAAAAAACTTTTTATTCTCCAGATAGGGCATAATCTTACCGGAAGGATGGAGGAAAAGCGGATACAGCGGTACGGGCCGTTTTTCCTCTTTTACGACTACGCACTCCCGGCCCCGTATGGACGACAGCCAAGCGGCAATTTCATCGTTATTGCCGATAGTTGCAGAGAGCAGCAGCACATTGACCCGCACAGGCAAATAGATCAAAACCTCTTCCCAGACCACGCCGCGGTCACGATCTCCCAAGTAATGCGCTTCGTCCAGAATAACCAGATCGCAGTTCAGATTATCGCCGTGATGCATAACGTCATAGAGCTGGTTTCTCAAAATCTCCGTGGTGCCCACGATGATGGGGGCATCGACGTTCTCTTTCGTATCTCCCGTAAGGATGCCCACATTGGCGGCTCCGAAGTGAATCCCGAACTCAACCCATTTCGCATTGGTCAGGGCCTTCAAGGGTGAGGCATACCAGCAGCGCCCCCCTCTTTCAAATACGGCGCGAATGGCCTGCTCGGCGATCCAGGTTTTTCCGACGCCTGTGGGAGCGGTGACGAGACAGTCCGTCCGCTTGATGGCTTCCAGGGCCTCTAACTGAAAGGGATCGGGGATGAAAGATGCCGGAGCTGGTTTACCTATTTTCAACAAAACTTTCTTCAGGGATGGTTCGATTTCCGGACGCATTTGGAAATAATGGGAACTTATTTTAGGCCGGCCAGAGCGGTCGACGGTTTTTTTGCGGGTGAAATATCGTTTTTTGTCCAATATGTTGGTTGCTCTTTCTGCCGGCAGATTGATAATAATTAGGCCAGTTTCTATCACAGATAATGCGCCTCGTAAAGCAACTTCCAGTCCTTCTTCCTTGACTTTAGAAGACGATCGGCATAGTTTTACAAACTATCACACTGACGAGGTTTGACAATGCAGAAAATTCGAGTGGAAAAAGCTGTCGGGACGGTGCTGGCGCACGACATCACACGGATTATCCCCGGAAAGTTCAAGGGAGTGGGATTCAAAAAAGGTCATGTCGTCCAAGAGGAAGATATTGCGGAACTATTAAAACTGGGGAAACGGTTCCTTTATGTTTTGGAACTCTCGGCAAACCAGCTGCACGAAGATGACGCCGCGCTCCGCATCGCCCGGGCCGTTGCCGGCAGCAATCTGAGCTGGACGGATCCGCGGGAAGGAAAATCAAATATTGTCAGCGATTGTGACGGACTCCTGAAAGTCAATGCTGCCGGACTCCTGAAAATAAACAAACTGGGCAGCATCATCGTTGCCACCTTGAAGTCAAATTTCCCTTGCCGGAAAGGGCAGATCGTAGCCGGCACCAGGATTATTCCCCTGACGATACAAACTCGGAAGATTTCCCGACTGGAAACATTGGCAGCCGACTGCCAGCCTATTCTACAGGTACTCCCGTATCGGAAAATGCGTGTCGGTGCCGTGGTGACTGGTTCGGAGATATGCAACGGTCTTATTAAGGACGAATTCGACCGCTATGTGGGTGAAAAGGTTATTAGCTACGGCTGTGAAATTGTGAAAAAATTTGTAGTGCCCGATGACCCGCAGGCCATCTCACGGGCCATCCTGGAACTTAAAGGTCTGGGATGCGAGCTGATTTTAACGACGGGAGGCCTTTCCGTTGATCCCGATGACGTCACGCGCAAGGGAATACGCAAGGCAGGGGCCAAGATTATCTCTTACGGCAGTCCCATCCTGCCCGGCGCCATGTTTGTCTATGCCCTGCTGGATGGCCAGCCGATTCTGGGTTTGCCGGCCTGTGTTTATTATTCACCCGCTACTGCCTACGATCTGATCCTGCCAAGGGTGCTGGCGGGAGAAAAGATCACGAAAAGCGTTGTAGCTGAAATAGGACACGGCGGCCTGTGCCTGCATTGCGATAGCTGCCGCTACCCTGTCTGCCCCTTTGGCAAATAGCACAGAGTATATGCTGGCTGGTTGACAAAGATCATGGCCATGATTACCAATAAGAAAAAGCCAGTCAAGGAGGTATTGCCATGAAACCAGTTCTGTCGTCCTATTTACTGCCCTGCCCCGTCGTGTTTATCAGCACAATGCATGAAAACCAACGTGATATCATGATTGCCACAGCCATGTTCGTTTCGGAAAAGGACCCCCTGCTGTTAGTAAGTCTAGCCAAGGGACATCTGACATCTGAGTTGATTGACAAATCCGGATGTTTTACCGTGATCGCCGCTTCGGAAAGCCAGGAAGAATTGTATGAACAGTTAATAAACGCCAGGAAAAAAGGCGGGGATAAGTTTTCGTCTCTCTCCATCGCCACCCTCTCGACCCCGGCCTCCAAACCACTCATTCCGAAAGGATCGTCGGCTTGGTTCGAGTGCAAAACACTCTCCAAACAGGAAATAGACGATTACGTGGTCATTGTTGCCCGCGTCACGGACCATGAAGACATGGGCAACGAGCCGATTGTCTGGAGGAATGCCCAACTATTCTCTTTGAAAAATTTGTAAAGCACGATAGCCGTCAACCGATGCATTGCGGACTGATTTTGAAACATCCTGTCAGTTCTTGATCAAGGCTAATTCAGGGGCGATACGGGTGCGACTCGCCGCAACTCATCCCGTATCGCCATTCCGATTTTTTCCATGACATAGGGCTTTTGGACGTAAGCGCCCGTTCCCAGATCCCGGGATTCGATAACCCGGTCCGATTCCGAATGACCACTGACGATGATAGCTTTCTGTCCTGGGCGTAGTGCGCGTACCTGCCGGTAGGTCTCCAAACCATCAATGCCGGGATACATGATCATATCCAACACCAGTAGATCAACCGCATGGGTTTTCAGATAGTCCACGGCTTCTTCACCGCTGGAAACCGTCTGAACCTGGTAGCCAAGTCTCGTCAACATGCTGGCGGCGACTTCTTGCTGTTCATACTTGTCATCCACCACCAGGATAGATTCACCACGGCCCAGGTAATGCTCGATTGCCGTCTTCGGCAAAGGCTCACTGAGCTGTTGCAGCGTGACAGGAAAGTAGAGCATGAAGGTGCTTCCCTTGCCTTCCTCACTTTCAACATCGATATACCCTTTATGATCCTTGACTGTTCCCCAGACAACGGCCAATCCCAGTCCCGTTCCGCTCCTGCCCATGGTCTTCTTGGTAAAGAAAGGTTCAAAGATCTTGTCCAGGTTGGCCGGAGCGATCCCCGCGCCATTGTCCGATACTGACAAGACCACATAATCTCCGGCCCGAACTTCATCATAGCCCTGAATACTTCTGTCTAAATAGCGGTTTTCTGTTTTGATTGTCACCTCGCCCAGACCGGAGATCGCTTCGGAGGCATTCGATATCAGATTCATAACCGTTTTTTCCAGATGGACGGGCGATCCCTGGACCTTCAGCAGCTGGTCGTCCAGATCGGTCCTGAAGGTCACCAGGGGGTGATAACTTTGCAGCTTTTCAAATACCGGGCTTTTCATAAAATTGGTAATGACCGAGTTGAAATCAAGTACTTCTGAAACCGGGACATTCCGCCTGGCCAGGGTCAAAAGGTCTTGAACGATGGAGGCGCCCTTCTCGCTGGATTTCAGAATGGAATTGGCATATCTTCTCAGCGGATTGCCATCGGGAATTGACTCCAGCATCAGCTCCGAGTATCCCACCAGCACCCCGAGCACGTTATTAAGATCATGGGCCACCCCGCCGGCCAACGTGCCCAGCGCCTCCATTTTCTCGGCGCGATGCAGGCGTTCCTCCAGCTTTTGACGCTGTGCTTCCAGTTGCTTGCGTTCGGTTATGTCCCGGGCGATACCCTGAGTATACAGAAAATGTTTCTCCTGAGCCTTGATGGCTTCATCAGGCACATCCCACTGTCCACGGGCAGAAAGGGTCAGGTAGGTATACTTGAGATCATAGGGGGAAGCCCCATCTCCTTTGTTCAGCAGGCGGACCTCGAGATTATTGGTCCGTCGCTCCCCGATACGCCGCTCAACAAAATGATCCCGGGATTTTTGTCGATCCTCGGGAAAGACGATTTCCTCAAAGGGCAGGCCGACAAGTTCCTCGGGATCGTATCCCAACTGCCGCACCGCCGGAGAGATAAAGAGAATCGTACCATCTTCCCGGAGGCGGTAAATGATGTCCGGGGTAAGGTCAATAAGGGAACGATAATTACCCCTGCTCTCTGTCAGAGCATGCCCGCAGCGTGTACAGCAGGCACTGTCAATGTTATCGGGCGAACTATTCATCGGCTGCTTCCACGATAGATATCTCCGGGCTCCATAATCTTGTTTTTTTCCGCGCCATAACAAGTGTTGTTGTTCTTATCGGTCTTTTGCATCCAGAACTTCAGTAAAATTTTTTAAAAAAGTGACAGCAATAAAAGATTGATTATTTGATCAACCGCGGAGCGTTATCACCTGTGCAATCGGTGATGTTATGTCAAGAAAAATACGATTAAAGTTATGCAATTTTTTACCGATATATGATGGTAGCTGGGCGTTAGCATCATAAAACGAAATTAAGGCTGCGGTCTAAAAAGGGAGAAGGGATGTGAATAATCTTGAAAATGAGCGTTTCATGTTACAAGAGGCTATGAACTTTCTTGGCGCTATTGCCAGCGGTATCGAAGCCGCGGTGGGCGACCCTGCCAACAGCATTTCTTACGTGGCGGGAGAAAAATTGGGCATGCGGTTTTCCGAGAACGCACCCAAGACCGACGACATGGGCACGGCCCTGGAAGAGGTCCGGCGGGTCTTGCAGGAAAATAATTGTCTCTGGCATTTCGAGATGTTCAAGCCCAAGGCCCAGGACGAGCTTGTCCGGCATTCCGAAACTGGCGAAGAGGTCATGCTGGTATTCCGGGACTGCATGATCCGGCAGTCTCTCTTTATGTTCGGCCACCATCAGAAGGGCTCTCTGTGCAACATGATGTACGGTTTTTTTTCGGGAGCTCTCAGAAACATCATGGGCCGTTCCTCTCAGCTGGAGATAATTCATGCCGGACAGAATGCCTGCTTTAAACGCCTGACTGTCTGTCATTAACCGGTGGCCCGTAATTTGCATTATTGAGGGCACTCTATTTTAAGCGGGAGAAGCGATGGAACCAGCCAAGATTAAATTGAATACGGAATGGCTTTCTGACTGCGGCGGATGCCATGTGGCCGTCGTGGACCTGCATGAGAAGATCCTCAACGTCCTGGGCGCCGTAGAGATCCAGCACTGCCCGGTGCTGACGGACGTCAAGGAATACCCGAAAGCGGATCTGGGGTTGATATCAGGCGCCATCCGGAGCGCCCATGACCGGGAATGCGCTGAAAAGATGCGGGAAAGCTGCACGCACGTTGTGGCCTTCGGGACCTGCGCCGTCTATGGGGGAATCCCCGGCGCCGGCGTTGTGCACACGCGGGAAGAGATATTCGATACGGTCTATGTGAGCAACCGCACCACAAGAACCCACAAACCGCCCCTGCGGTCAGTGACTGAACTGGAGAAGCTGGTGACTCCCATAGATGAAGTCATTGACGTAGATCTCTACCTGCCCGGCTGCCCGCCTCATCCGGCATTTATTCTCGATGCCTTGCTCACGCTGATCGAGGGTCGTCCTGCCCGGGCGAAAAAAGAATCCATTTGCGCCCGCTGCCAGCGCCGCATGGTCAAGAGCGATGTCTTGCGCATCAAAGCCAATCATGACGGAATTCCGGAATCCGACACCTGCTTTTTGAGTCAGGGCTACATCTGCCTCGGTTCCGTAACACTGGACCGCTGCACGGCGCCTTGCCCGAATAACGGCGTCATGTGCACCGGCTGCGCCGGTCCTACCATGCGTGTCCTGACGGAGCCGAACCGGGATATCCGCACCGAGATCGCCGATCGCATGTCCAGTCTCACCGCTATTCCCCGCCCCGAGATTATTGCAAGCATAGAACGGTCTTCTAAAACCCATTACTCATACGCCATGGCCAGCAAGATGATCGGGAACAAGCCGACCTTCCTGATCAAAAAATGGATTGCCGAAGTGGAGGAAGAACAATGAACCGAACCATCACTATCGACCCGGTAACCCGGATTGAAGGCCATGCCCGGGTATTCCTGAATATTGCCGACGACGGCTCCCTGGAATCTGCCGGCCTGATCGTGAATGAATTGCGCGGCTTCGAACGGATACTGGTGGGGATGGAGGCGGACCGCATGCCCTTGATTACCGCCCGTATTTGCGGTGTTTGCCCTTCCGCGCACCATCTGGCCGCCTGCAAGGCCCTCGATGCTGCCGCCGGAGTAGAGCCACCGCCGGCAGCCAAACTGCTGAGGGAGCTTCTCTACATGGGGCATTTCATCCACTCCCATGCCCTGTCTCTCTTCGTGCTCCAGGGGCCGGACCTTTTCCTGGGGCTCGATGCCGATCCGGCGGTACGCAATATAGTGGGGCTGGTGGCCGCTTTTCCCGAAGTGGCCAAAAAGGCGTTGAGGATCCGCAGTCTGGGCCAGAAAATCAACGAACTCGTCGGCGGACGGGGCACTCATCCCGTAACGGCGGTGGCCGGGGGGATAAGCTTCCAACTGGATAATGAAAAGAAAGCGACCCTCACGGCCTGGGCCGATGAAGCACTGGTACTGGTGCAGGAATTGGCCCCCGTGGCCAAAGAGCTGTTGATGAAGCAAGTGGAGCTCCATCCGAGTTTGCTTGCCGATTGGTTTCACCCCAGCCACTATATGGCAACCACCCAGAATGGCCAAACCAATTTCTATGACGGTCTGTTAAGGGTCATGGACCAGGCCGGGAAAACGGTCCGCAACTTTCCTGCCTCGGACTACGACAAATATTTGACGGAAAGTGTCGTAGAATATTCCTATATGAAGCAGGTCATGCTGCAAAACGACGGCCAGGAACACCCGTACCGGGTGGGCACGCTGGCGCGGATCAACTGCGCCGACACCATGGGCACGCCCCTGGCCGATGCCGAGCTGACAAACTTCCGCAAAGCCTTCGGCCGGCCCTGTCACGCCACGGTGATGCACATTTACGCCCGTCTCATCGAACTGATCTATGCCTGTGAACGAGCCCGGGAAATCATGAATTCAGCCGCTCTGGGCGGAGAAACCCGGGTGCCCGTGAAATTTACCGCCGGCCGCGGGGTGGGACATGTGGAGGCGCCGCGGGGCACCTTAATCCACGATTATGAAATTGACGACCAGGGCATTGTGCGGTCGGCCAATCTGATCGTGGCCACCCAGCACAACTACTACTCCATCAACCGTTCCATCATGCAGGCGGCGCAATCCCACGTTATCGGCAAAGATGACGACAAACTGCTCAACGCGGTTGAATTCGCCATTCGCTGCTACGACCCCTGTCTCTCCTGTGCCACCCATGCCCTGGGGCGAATGCCCCTCGATGTGGAGGTCAGGCAGGCAGGAGCAATCATCCGCCGGGTAAGGAGATAATACCTATGATTTCCGTCGCAATACATGAAAGTGCCTGTCGCGGCTGCCGGATATGTGTCGATATCTGCCCCACCAAGGTCTTGAACTTCGACGAAGAAAAGGGGCAAGCGGTCGTGGGCGAGGAAGAGGACTGCATCGCCTGTCTCTCCTGTGCCTATGAGTGTCCTTCCGGCGCTATCACGCACAGCGGCTACGAGGTCGTGAAAAATTTCTACCGGGATCTGGATTTTTGCCGGCGAATGGAGCATTTCCTATGAATGAACAACCAGAAGCAGTGCTGACTATTGACGATCATCGCCAGGCCTTTACAGAGGTTTCATTTTTGCTGGATATCTTTGCCGCCACCATCGACAATCTGATGGGCGGCGCCACAGCCTCGGTGGGCCGGATTGCCGGACGGCACATGGCGAAGAACATGCCCCTGTACCTGGTTGATCCCACCCTGCCCGAAGTGATTACGGCACTCGCCGAACACATGCAGGCGGGGTTTGCTATCACGTTTTGCTGTGAAGGAAAAACAGCGGATATCACCTTCGCACGCTGCGTCATCCGGGAAGTATGTCACAGCCGCAACATCCCAATCGGTGGGGAGTTATGCCGCCTTTTCCACTATTATACCGACGGCCTCGTGAATGAACTCTTTCAACGGCCCGCCAAGTCGGTGATCGTCGCCAGCGGCGAGCAGTGCCAGTCGCGAATGGAGGTCCGTTGAGGGTTGCTGCCGGGGGAACCATTATCGCCTGTGTGGGCAACAGTCTGGCCGGAGATGATGCTGCCGGTTCGGCTGTCTATGATGCTTTAGCGCTCCGTCTCCTGCCGCCGGATACCCGCTTGCGTCTCCTGGGGCTGGGAGGAATTGCCCTGCTCGATGACCTTCAGGGCGATGCCTGTCTGATTGTCGTGGACGCCGTTCAGTTGGGCGCCGCTCCGGGAACGCTGCACGTCCTGGAGTGGGATGCAATCCCGGAAGCAGGCGGAGCGGCTGTTTCGCTTCATGGCCTGGGTATCCGGGAAACAATCACCATCGGTCGGACGCTTTACCCGGAGATCATGCCTCAACGGATAGTGTTGGTGGGAATCGAAGGACAATGCTTCAACCAGCTGGGAGCAGAAATGACGCCGCCAGTGGCGGCGGCCATTGACGAGGCCGTTGTCCAGGTAATGAACCTGATTTAGAGGAAACTGCTATGGTCGAGAGTGAAAGCACAGCCAATATCCCGTTTTCCAAAAACAAAGAGTCTGTTCCGCGCCGGAACAACAGGCATAATGGCAATGAGGCAATTGATAACGCCGCTTCCCAGGAAATCCTGCGTTTAGTGCAGGCCATGATGGATGGCCGGCTGAGCGAGCGCGGCCAGGTGGAAAGCTTTTCCGGATCCTCGGCGGAACTGATCGGCCTGGTGAACCGGATGCTTGATGCCCTGGTCAGCCCCCTGCAGGTGGCGGCCCATTCCATTGACCAGATCGCCCACGGCAACCTGCCCGACTTCATCATCGATGAGTACAAAGGTGAATTTAACGACATCAAGCGCAACCTGAACACCTTTCTGGCCATTATGTACGGGATGCATCACGAAACACAGAATCTGATCCAGGCCATCGAGCAGGGGAAACTCGGCACGCGCGGCAACGACTGGGATTTCGACGGTAATTGGCGGCAGCTGATCGGTGGCGTGAACAATACGCTCGATGCCGTTTTGACACCCATCCAGGAGGCGTCAACGGTACTCGGACAAATGTCCAACTATGACCTCACCTGCCGCGTGAAGGGCACATACAAAGGCGAACACGCCCGCATCAAGAAGGCCCTGAACACCACGGCCGAAGCGCTCCAGTCGGCCTTGTCCCAGGTGGCCGAAGCGGTAACCAGCTTCACCGTCCTCTGCGGCGAGATTGCCAAAAGCAGCGAAGAGCTGGCCCAGGGGGCGGCGGCCCAGGCCGAATCCATCAAGGAGACCTCGCGGCGGATGGAGCATATTGCGGCCATGGCCAAGCAGAACCGGGACAATACGGCCCAGGCCACGGTGATCGCCCGCACCGCCAAGGAATCGGTTGCCCTCAGCAAGGATTCGGCAGCCGGGCTGGCCGGCGCAATGTCAGACATCCGGGCCTCGGCGGAAGGCACCTCCGTAGTCATCCAGGAAATCAATACGATCGCTTTTACCACCGATTCCCTGGCCGTCGATGCCGCGGTAAAGGCCGCCAATGTGGGGTCGGCGGGACGGGGGTTTTCCGTCCTGGCCAAAGAGATGAGTGACCTGGCCGGACGTTCTTTAGCCGCTGTCGCCAAAATGGATGAAATAATCAAGTCGGCAACCGGCGACGCCAAAGACTCCAATGCAGAACTGCTGCAAAAAGAGCTGAAGGATTCCATCCGGGAGATAAATGTCATGGCGCGACAGACAAACTATCTGGCCATGAACGCCGCCGTACAGGCAGCCCATATCGAGGAGACGGGCCGGGGCTTTGAATTGTTCACCGAAGAAATACGCCGGCTCTCCGTAAGCACCAAGGATGCCGCCTTAAAAACCGAGGACCTCATCAGAAGATCCGTGGAACTGGCCCAGAACGGAGAAAATCTGGCCCGGGATATTGACGGCAGCCTGATAGAAGTAGTAGAAGGAGTGACAGGACTGGCGGATATTGTGGAACGGATTGCCACTGCCAGCTCGGAACAGACAGAGGGGGTAGAAGCAGTGAACTTGTCTCTGTCCCGGATCGAACAGGTTACGGAACAATTTGCCGCCACTGCGGGCAAGTCGTTTTCCGCCGCCCGGACCCTGGAAGGTCAAGCCGTGGATCTCAAGGCAATGGTGGGCCGGTTCCAGCTGTCAACATTTGCCGAAGCCCATGACGAACTGCCGGACAGGGATCGACAAGCGCCATCCGGACGCATAACCCCAATAGCGGAGATTCAGCATGCATGAATTTGCCTTGAGTGCAGAGCTGGTAACGCAGGTGCTCGAAGAGATGAGCCGGCTCGAACCCTCTGCCGTCCTGCAACAGGCGCGTGTGGTCGTCGGCGCCCTCCGCCGGGTCACACCGGAGAGCCTGAGCTTTGCCTACGAGATCCAGACCCGGGATACCCGGGCGGCCGGATCGTCACTGGAAGTTGCCATGGTACCGGCGGTGGTTTTATGCCGTGATTGCGGCTGGCAGGGTGAGCCGGAGGACCTGCTCATGGTTTGCCCGCACTGTGCAAAAACCGATCTCGAAACACTGCAGGGAATGGAACTGTATCTTTCCGGCTTAGAGGTGGCAGATCAGGAAACATAGCGGCCAGAAAAGCGAAGACCTGTTGCGCTTGCGCATTACCATCCGGGGCGCCGTGCAAGGCGTGGGATTTCGTCCCTTCGTCTTCGGCCTGGCAACCGAGATCGGTCTGACCGGCTGGATTAAAAATACCGTAAGCGGCGTCAGCATCGAAGGAGAAGGAAGGGCCGCTGAATTGGAAGCCTTTCTGCTGCGCATCGACCGGGAGAAGCCGCCGCGGTCTTTTTTTCACAGTCTCGAGCCATCGTTCCTGAGCCCCGTCGGATATCGGGATTTCACGATTCAGGCCAGTGATCTTTCGGGAACGGCGATGGCCACCGTTCTGCCCGACATTGCCACCTGCCCGGAGTGTGTCCGGGAAATTTTTACTCCCGGCGAGCGGCGCTATCGCTACCCCTTCACCAATTGCACCCATTGCGGGCCCCGCTTCAGCATCATCGAGGCGCTGCCCTACGACCGCTCCAATACGTCCATGCAAACCTTTACCATGTGCCCGGACTGCCGGGCCGAATATGCCGCGCCCCGAAACCGCCGCTTCCACGCCCAGCCCATTGCCTGCCCCGCCTGCGGACCGCACCTGGAGTTGTGGGATCGCCGGGGCCGCATCCTGGCCGTGCACGATGAGGCCCTGCAGGCGGCGGCCAAGGCCCTCCGCCAAGGCCTGATCATCGCCATGAAAGGGCTGGGCGGTTTCCAGCTTATCACGGATGCGCGCCATCGGCAGGCCGTTGAATCCCTGCGCGAGCGGAAACAGCGGGAGGAAAAGCCTTTCGCCCTTCTCTATCCAAATATCGAGACGGCGGCTCAGGCATGCCGGATCTCTCCGCTCGAAGCCCGCTTGCTCACTTCCCCGGAGGCGCCGATCGTGCTGGTGCAGAAAGCCACCGGGCCGGGCGGCGCACCCTTGGTTGCCAAGGGGATTGCCGAGGGCGTCGCACCGGGCAATCCCTGCCTGGGCGTCATGTTGCCCTATACGCCTCTGCACCACCTGCTCATGGCGGAGTTGGGCTTTCCTCTCGTGGCCACAAGCGGCAACCTGGCCGACGAACCGCTTTGCATCGACAACACCGAAGCATTAGAAAAACTGA
>Ga0334722_10005575_pt1 | contig 12652 bp, 7 predicted proteins | sample C3_bottom_MG_FD_207210 | JGI IMG/M metagenome (GOLD analysis project Ga0334722, IMG submission 207210) | Sediment microbial communities from Yellowstone Lake, YNP, Wyoming, USA - C3_bottom | ecosystem: Environmental > Aquatic > Freshwater > Lake > Sediment | place: USA: Wyoming | collected...
CCGCTCGGACCGCGCGCGGTTTCCGCGATGGCCTCCCGTGGCAGCGCCAGGTCGAAAAGCTCCGCCAGCACGGCTCGATGGCTCTCGATGAACTTGCTGTGAACCCCAGGGATATCCACCTGCCGCAGGTAGAGCCCGGAGCGAGGACGCTGCTGGAGCCAGGCGACGATCTCCAGCAGCCGCGGCCAATCGTCGGCCAGCTCCAGGGCGCGCAGTGGCCGTTTTGCAAGCCAGGTATTCAGACAGGGCTGCTGCGTCTCGGTCAACGCCACCAGGTCGGCAAAGCGATCGCCGTCCCGGCGTCTGCCAAGCAAGGCCAGGGCATCCTCCAGGGTATCGAGCCAGATCTCCTTCGGCACCGAGTTGACGCCCAGGATTCGATGCTTGACGCTGCGGCGCACCACCCGGTAATGCTTCGCTTCCCCCTCGAGCCGGGCGATCCAGTCGCGCGCCTCGGCGAAATGGTCCGCCAGCTCCGCAGAGGTCGGCCCCTTCAGGTTCAGGCGCTTTGGGAAGAGCGAAGGGCCTCCGGCCAGGCTGGCGAGCAGCGCCCCTGTGTTCCAGAGCCTCTGCGCCTGGGCGCGCAGATCGGCGGGCGTGGTCCAGTTCATGCCGATTGTCCCTGTTTTTCGGCGCGGTATTCCTCGATGGAGAGGTTGCGCAGACAGGAAGCGCGGCCGTCCTCATTGTGGACGAAACCGACGCTGGCGACGAAGGGTTCGATGATGTGGATCTTCTGCAAGGGGGTGACGATCAAGAGTTGCAGGTTCAGCTGGGCAAAGAGCCGCAGGCCGTATTGGGCCGATTCGTCCGAACCGCGGCCAAAGGCTTCGTCGATCACCACGAAGCGGAAGGAGCGCGAGCGCACCGCCCCCCATTCCAGACCGAACTGATAGGCCAGGCTGGCAGCCAGCACGGTGTAGGCCAGCTTTTCCTTCTGCCCGCCTGATTTGCCGCCGGAATCGGCGTAGTGCTCGTATTCCTTGTCATCCTCGCGCCAGCGTTCACTGGCGGCAAAGACGAACCAGTTGCGCACGTCCGTTACCTTGGCGGCCCAGCGACGGTCCAGCTCGGACTGCCCCTCGCGGCCCCGGAAGCGTTCGATGATCCGGCGCACCTGGAGAAACTTGCTTTCCGAATACTGGGTATCGTCCGAACCGGTGAGCGCCCCTTCGGTGCAGGCGCGCAATTCGGACTGAAAGTCGCGGAGGTCGGCATCGCCAGAGGGTTGCGCTTCCAGCACGATGTAACGGCCGGGGTTGTAGTCGATTCGAGCGAGGGATTCGTTGATGCGGATGATGCGCTCCTTGATAGTCTCCCGTTCCCGCGCCAGTTGCGACTGGAAGTTTGCCACCTCGCGAATGGTGTTCTCGTTGAGCAACTCCTTGAAGCGCGCCTCGAAGCGCGGCAGATCGTCGGCCTGAAGCTGCGACAGCAGCGCGCGATAGTCGCCCGCAGCCTCCACCGAGACGTCCACCTCCTGGGTTTCGAGGGGGTAGGTCGTGCTGAAGGAGCGCATCGCCTCAATGATCTTGTCGCGCAACCGGGCGAGTTTTTTGTCTTCGGCGTCGATCCTGGTCTGGAGCCAGTCGCGCATCTCCCGTTCCCGGTTATCGCAGGACTCGACCGTGAGCTGAGATCCAGCCAGGTCCTCGTCGCGCAACGCCGCGAGCCTGGGGAAATGATCGGCAAGGGCTGGGGCGGCCTCGGCCAGCAGGATTTGGGTTTGCTGGCGGAGGGTCTCGGCGTCGTTTTTTTTCTGGGTGATTCTGGACCGCTTGTCTTTGCGGTCTTCAAGTTGCCGTTCGGTCTGCGCCAGCGCCTCTTCCAGATCCTTAAGTTGCCCGGCCAGAGTCTTGAGCAGGTCGGAAGCGGCTTCCAGCTGGCGTTTTTCGTCTTCCAGCCTGGCCACCTCAACCGCCAGGGGCCTCCAGTCCAGTTCGCGGAAGTCGCGGTATTCGTCGAGTTTGGAGAGCGTCTCCAGGCGGACCTTGACTTCTTTTTGCTCGTTTTGCAGCGCGGCGATGCGGAGGCCGATCTCGCCAAGTTCGACCTCCAGCCGTCGGGCTTTTTCCTCCAGGGCGGCGATCTTGGCCGCGTTGCTCCAGCCGAGCACATAGCGGCTGCGGTCGTCGATTCGGTGGCGGTCGTCTTTTTCGTGGCGCTCGCCCGCCGCCTTGATCTGACCGGAGCGGGTTATGGCCCTGGCTTCGCGCCGGAACTGCTCCTGGGTAAGGCAGCAGACCACATCGAAGCGTCGGGCGATTTCTCGTTCCAGCCAGTCGTAGTAGGGAGAATCTGGCTTGATGGCGATCTTGCGCGCCAGTGAATCTGGCGATAGCGCGGGCAGTGCGGCCAGGCGCGCGGATTCGCTGGCGCGCACCCGGAAATAGACCAGCCTGCCCTTGAGGTGGGTGCGATCCACCCATTCGGCCACCTGGGGATAATGGAGGTCCGGCACCAGCAGCGACAGGCCGAAATTGCGCAGCAGCCGCTCGCCGGCCCCTTCCCAGTCGCGCTCCTCCTCGCGGATTTGGAGCAGTTCGCCAACAAAGGGCATCCCCTCTTCCGGCAGATTCAGCCCGTGGCACAAGGCGCGGCGCATGGCGATCTGCTTTTCGTCGATATTGCTGCGCCTGGCCTTCAGCCCATTGATTTCGGCGGTTAATTGTTCATGCTCGCCCCGGCCTTGGGCGAAGGATACCCCTGCTTCGTTGAGCCGGTTCTGAATCCCGGCCTCAAGTTCGGCTGCTGCCTCACGCAGAGCCGCGCCTTTCCGGCCTTGGCCGAGGAAGGCCTCCTCGTTGTCGGCGGGGGAAAGGCCCAAAGTCCGCGCCAGTTCGGCATGGCGATCGGCCTTGAGCCTTCGCCGCCGTTGTTCCTTCTCCTTGGTTCGGATTTCCTCGCTAAGACGCTCGATGCGGTCCCCGCCGTTTTCCGCCATGGTGCGCCGCAGTTCGCGTTCCCGTCCCTGCTGCGTGCGTCTCTGTTCCTCCAGCCTTTCCACCTGAGCGTTGTGGCGGACGAGTTCTTCGTCGAGGGCTAGGAGGCGCTTCTCCAACAGTTCCAGTTTGAGCCCGGCAAACCATGGTCCGAGGGCCTCGCGGCAACCGCGCAGCTGCTCGGTCGCTGCGCCCAGTTCCCCATGGCGGTCGCAATCGGCCACCAGGGGGGTAAGCATCTCCACCTGGCGCTTGGCCTTGAGCACGGCTTCATGGGCTCGGTTGAGATCGTCGAAATGGCCGATCAGGGCCGTAATGCGCGAGGCGACTTCGAAGGGTTCGAGCATGTGGGTGCGCACGAAATCGGTGAGATTGCCCACCGATTTGAGGGACACGGTCTGAAGAAAGAGTTCCAAGGCCTGTTCGTTGTCGATGCCGAAGCGCCGCCGAAACCAGGCCCCATATTGGGGGAAGCTGTCGAACAGCTCCACCCCAGCCCCGCGCAGCCGCTTGCGCAGGTTGCCGATCTCGGCGCCGAAATGGGCAAAGTCGGCGGCAATGGAGAGATCCTGCTCGCAGGCGGCGTAAAAACGAGCTGGCTGTCCCTGGGCGTCCTTCAGCCAGAAGACCTGGGCCAGGGTCACGGTCTTGTTGTAGCCGAGGTTGTGAAACACCCCCAGAATCACGGTATAGCTGTTATGGTCGCGCAGGGCGACCGGCTTGGCGCTGCCAGTCACCTCGTTGCGTTCGGACTTGTAGTGGCCCAGCACATATGAACGCAACGTGCGTTCACGGGCGTCAGCTCCGGCGGCCTTGTTGTAGGAGATGCGTTGGGCTGGCGCCAGCAGCGTGGTCACGGCATCGACCAGGGTGGATTTGCCCGAGCCGATGTCGCCGGTGAGCAGGGCGTTTTTGCCATTGAGATGCAGGGTCCACACCCGGCCATCGAAGGTGCCCCAGTTGAAGACCTCCAGCCGCTGGAGGCGAAAACCGGCTAGCCGGTCGTCGCCGATGAAGTCAAGACTCAAGGGCTCAGCCATCGGTCGTCTCTCCCTGCTGTGTCAGCTGGTTCTGATACGCGGCCAGTCGCTGATCGAACTCCGCCAGCCACTGGGCATCGACGAAGGCCTTGAGGATGCGCCGCACTTCGAACATCTTTTCCTGCCCGCGCAAGCGCCGCACAAACCCCAGTTCGACGATTTTGTTCAGATGGGTATCGACCTGATCGATCAACCTGGTTTCATTGCTCCCTGCGGGGAGAAAGACGCGGATCAGCTCCAGCACCGCGTCGCGGGAGAGGATCAGTCGGGTCTCCCCGCCGCTGGCGTCGAATTCCGCCAGTTTCTTGCGCAGCAAGGCCAGCAGCAGGCTGACCGGAAAGGACAGCTGCCGCCGCGCCACCAGACGAGGCAGTCTGGGCGACCCCTCGCTCTCATTATCCGGGCGCGAGCGCAGAAAGGCATAGCCTTCGGCCTCGTCCAGCACCAGTTCCAGCCCGAGCACCGCCACATAATCGCGCACCCTGGCTTGCAGGCCAAGGAGCGCGCTCCACAGGGATTGGCTATCTTCCAGGGAGAGAACCCCCCTTAAAAGCGGCACCACGACTGCGGAAAGGTCGTTGCTGGCCTCGGGAGGCGTTATTGTCTGGTTGTCCCTTTCGTCCATCGTTAGTTCCTCACGAACAAAACCCGCGGCAGCCTGGCGCGGCGCGTAACGCTGACGGCGGGTGGCGCGCCCAGTGTTTGCCAGGTGATGGTCTCGAGGGTCTCCTCGTCCACCACGGTGTGGGGCCAGTCACTGGCCAGTTGCAGATAGGCCACCAGTTCCGCCAGGCCATGGCGCAGCGGATGGGCGGCCACCAGTTCGCCCAGACTGATTTGCGTCCGCGCCTGCAACGCCTGCCGGATATGGCGGGAAAGTACCCCTCGGTCGATCACCACCTGCGCATAGAGCGCCGTGGCGTCCACCTCTCCATCGCCCTCCTCCAATTCCACATCGGCAATCAGCGGCCTTACCGGCGGGGTATGGAGCGGCCGTTCCATGGGGAGTTCGATGTCGGCGGCGGAGTCGGCCAGGGGCATGAAGTTGCCGGTCGGCGGCGCTTCCCGCACGGCCAGCGCCCTGGCTTCGACGGCGTGGAGAATGTCCATGATGCGGCGATTTTCCAGCCAGGCCTGGTCATCGAGAAAACGCCTTAGCTGCTGGGAAAGCCGGGCCACCGTGCGCTGGGTGGTCTCGCCCGCTTCCAGCCAGTCGTAGTGCACGCGCCGCAGGCGTGGGTCCGGCTGCATCTCGGCCACCGGCGGCAGGGCCAGCACTTGCGCAAGCAAGCGGCTCAATTCCTCCTGGCGCGTCTGCGACATGAGAAAATCCCAGAAGGCGCGAAAGCTTTTCCCCTGGTCGGAATCGGCAATGGCGTCGCGCTCCCCCATGATCTCTTCCAGCAGGGCGCCCTTGGCCCCATCCCAGAGGGCGATGCGTTCGCGCACCCGCCGGTCGAGGGTGCGGAAGTTGTGCTCCACCTCGCGGAAATCGGCCAACAGCTCGCGCGCCAGCTGAATGAACTGCTGAAAGCGGTCCTTTAGCGCCGTTTCGTCCAGCAACGGGATATCTCCGGCCAGAACGCGGGCGAGTTCCGCGTCGATCTCGGCGCGGCGTCTGTGCAACTCGGCGATTCGCGCCTGGGGGTCGGTCTCGCTTCCTTCGCTCATCTGCCTGAGCAGCGCAAACAGCGTCAAGAGCCGCGACTCGGTGCCGACAAAAGCGCGCTCGGTGAGGCTTGCCAGCCAGGAAATCGCCTTCTCGCAAGCCGGGGTCAGATCGAAATGTGGTTCGTCGGAGCCGGTGGGATAGAACTTGCGCAACCAGCCCTTGTCGTTGTCCGCCCAGTCGTTGAGATAGCCCCGCGCTGATTTTGGGAAAGCCTCAGCCCCCCGTTGCTCGCGCAGGGCAAACAGCTCATCCTCCAGCGCCTCCGCCAGATCGGCCTGGGCCATCACCCGCACATTGGGGGCGAGGAACACCCGATGCAGAAAACTCGCCACCAGCGGCGCGTGATCCGAGCGCAATAACCGCCAGGCCGGATGATTCTGGCGCAGCAGATCAAGAGTGGTGTAGTCGAGGCTCACGTCTTTCCTTGTTTTTTCGGTGGGCCAGGGTGAGTCCGGCCAGGACAAAGGCCAGGGCCGCCAGATTGACATTGTAAAAGGAAAGCCCGGCCAGGCTTGCCACCATGGTCAGGGCGCTTAACCAGACAGAGTTGCGCCAGACGGCCAGGACGGCCAGGGTAATGCTCGTCCAGGCAAAGACATGATGGTACATCAAGCGGCCTATCATCGAGCGGACCAGGCAGATTGGGGTGTTCGGCGTGTCCGCGCATACTCCGATCAACCTTTCCGCGATAAAGATATTGTCGCGGATGGCGGCGTAGCCGAAAAAGGCGGCAAGCACCAGGAGGGCAAAGGGCAGGAGGGGGCGCAACGAGACGCCCCGGCTTTCCCGCCAGAGAGGCCAAGCGAGCAGCAGGCAGATGCCCACCCAGATATCGGCCTGCCAGTTCAGCGAAGTTTCATTGAGCCCGATAGCCACGGCCCCTGCGGCGAGCAGCAGGGCGCTGAGCCGTTCGAGGATGCCCGCGGGCAGCTTGTCTTTACGCCCGTGGGAAAACCAGGCATAGGCAAGGGCGGGGATGGCAAAAGCGAAGTTGTTGAAACTCCGGTAACGGGCATCAAGGACCAGGCTAACCACGGCGATCAGGGCGCAGGCGATCACCCCCAGGCGCAGGATGCCCCCAACTGCTTCGGGGCTTAGACGGGACTTGCCTCGCGGAAAATCCCGCAGGAAATCCATGGCCGCATCCAGGCCAAGAGGCGCGGGGGTGGTTCCGGCCGCGATGGCTTTAAGCGCCAGCAGATAGACGCTGGCGGCAAGCAAGAGGACTAGGAAGGCCCAGAGGTGTTCAAAGATGGTGTTGGCAATGATGGAAAACTGATGCCCTTGCAGCACGATGAGGATCGCGCCGCCAGTCATGGCCGTTGAAAATTTCAGCCAGCGGCCCGCGCTCATGCCGTCGTGGTGGCGCCCAAGACCCAGGACGAGAAGGGTCGCCAGGGCGATGGCGGCGGATTGCGCAAACAGCATCCGCCAATTGGGAAAATTGGAGACCGGCCCGGAAAGGACGTGCTTGTCGGTCCTGTCCGAACTGTACAACCCCCAGTACCCGCCCACTGCGCCTTCCTTGAGGCGTTTCCACGGCTGGTCAAAGGCCTCGATCAGATTGTATTGCCAATGCTCCTGCTCGGCCAGGGCAATGAAGCCGCGGATAAAACGGGCCTGATTTTCCAGGCTGGGAAGCGCCCCTTTTCGCATGCGCCCCTGGGAGGGCCAGCCGGTTTCGCCGATGACGATTTCCTTGCCCGGAATTTTCCGGCCGACCTCTTCCCGAATCTTTTTGATGTGGGCCATGGCCGCCGTGATTGTGACTGGGTCATCCTCCCAGTAGGGCAGGATGTGGATCATGACAAAATCAGTGGCCTGCCCCACCTCTGGATGCTTGAGCCAGAAATCCCAGACATCGGCATAGGTGACTGGCGCCTCCGGCAGGGCGGCCTTGACCTGGCGGATATACTCGGCGAGTTGCGGCCCGGAAACTTCTCCGCGGAGCAGGGCTTCGTTGCCGACCACCACCGCCCTGACGCTTGCGGGGTGGCGTCGGGCAAGCTCGACCACCTTGCGCAGTTCCTGCTGGGTGGCTTGCGGATCGGCCGAGACCCAGGCGCCCAGCAGCACCTTAAGCCCATATTTCTCGGCATATTCGGGCAAGGCCTCAAACCCGGCGACCGAATAGGTGCGGATGCAGGAAAAATGTTGGGAAAGAATGGCCAGGTCCGCGTCGATCCGGGCGGGGGCAATAGTCATGCCCTTGGCAAAGTCAAAGGGGGATTGGTCCTTTTCAAAGGGCGCGTAGGACACGCATTGCAGGGGGTGATCCGTCGGCAGAACCGGGCCCGGAATCTGGCGCGGCTGGCCAACTCCGTACCAGAAGCCAAAGATCGCGGCCAGGGCCAGGCCATAGGCAAGCGCGGTTCGCATAATTGTTTTCATAAGCACCTTTCCGGGTGGGGCGTTTGGGAATTTCTCTCTTGTACCCCGCAGGGGGGTTGGAGGTCAACGGCAAAGACGGGGTCCAGAATCCGCCATCAAATGAGACGGCTGCAGATGCGCGAAGGCAAGCACGTTGATTATCCTTGTGCGATGTCACGACTTGCCGACAAAGCAGATGCGGCCGTATAGTTTGACCCGAAGGGCCAAAAATGTGGATTTCGGCAAGGTACCGCAGGGACCATCCAGGTGTATTTATCTGTAATCAGGTCAACTTCAGGCAATGTGAACATTTTTGCTGGTGGATTCTGGGGGCCTGGCTTGGGGGATGGGTGCGGGTGGGCGGATCAATTCTCGCGAGTTTCGGGCGTTGCCTTGCACTCCTGGGGATTGTGGCGGTAGCGGGCTGGATGGCGCGGGTCCTGGTGGATGATGACATCGGCCTGGGGAAAAGCGGCCATGATGGCGTACTCTACCTCATTTGCCACCCGATGCGCCTCGAAAAGTGGCAGGTCCTGGTCAAGGTCAAGATGGAGCTGAACCAGCATGGTCTGCCCGGACTGCCGGGTGCGCAGGTCGTGGAGGCCGAGCACGGTGGCATGGGCAAGGGCGATATCGCAGATGCGCTGGCGGGTTTCTTCCGGAAGTTCATGGTCCATGAGAACCTGCATGGCCTCTTGCCCTATCTGCCAAGCGCTGTAAAGGATGTAGCAGGCAATGGCCAAGGCGCCCAGCGGGTCCAGCAGGGGCCAGCCCGAGGCGGCAAAAAACAGGGCGGTGATGGTGGCCGTGTTGGTGAACAGATCGGTTTTGTAATGGAGGGCGTCGGCGCGGATGGCGGAAGAATTGGTCTGCTTGATGACATAGCCCTGAAAGGCCAGGAGCGCCAGGGTGGCGGCAATGGCAAAGACCATGACCCACAGGCCGACGCTGATTTCTTGCAGGGGCTGCGGGTGGCTCAATCGTTCGGCGGCGTGCATGAGCAAAAAGATGGCCGACCCGGCAATAAAACAGGCCTGGCCCAGTCCGGCCAGGGATTCCGCCTTGCCGTGCCCGAAATGGTGATCCTCATCCGCACGTTTCAACGAATAGCGCACGGCCAGCAGATTGATTAGCGAGGCGGCCGCGTCCATGAGCGAGTCCACCAGGGAGGCCATGACGCTTAACGATCCGGTCATGAACCAGGCCACGACCTTGACGCCGATGAGCAGCAGCGCCGTGGCCGTGGAGGCATAGGTTGCCAGTCTGAGCAGGTTGTCGGTATCGCGGGGCATGTTTGTTCTCATGAAAGGTTCTGGTCCTTCATTATGGTGACCACCCTTTGTGGGAAGGGGATGGATATCCCTGCCCGGCCAAGCGCCTGATACACCGCGAGGTTCACGGCATGCATGGTTTCGATGTATCGCCGGGTGGGCGCCCAGTAGCGGTAGCCGATGGCCACCGAGGAATCCCGGAAGTCATCAATGCCGATCTGCGGCGCAGGCCCGCTCTTCACTTGGGGAAAGTCGGAAAGGGCCTGAGTGATGACCCCGATGGCCTTGGCCGGGTCGGCGTCGTAGCCGATGCCCACTGAACTTTCCACAATGCGGGACTCCCCGGAATTATGCAGAATCTCTCCGACAATATGCTTGTTGGGCACGGTGATCCGTACTCCATCTTCGGTGAGCAGGGTAGTGTGGGCCAGGGTAACCTCCTCCACCACCCCGAAGACCCCGGCCACCGTGATGGTATCGCCTACGACAAAGGTGCGGCCCAAAATGATGGCCAGCCCGGCTCCGTAGTTGGAGAGCGGCCCCTGGAGGGCATAGGTGGCGCCGAAGGCCGCCGCGCCGATGGCCGCGATGAACGGGGCGATGGTGATTCCGAACTTGCTCAAGGCCATGATCACCGCAAAGGCGATCACCACGATCTTGGCAAGGGACGAGAGGAAATGACGCAGGGTGATGTCAAGTCCCTGCTTTTCACAGAGCTTGGCCACGGCCACAGCCACCCAATTGCCCAGGAAAAAACCGACAACGAGGATGATGGTGGCCCCGACCACCTGAAAACTATAGTCCACCAAATAGGTGATGGCCCGCTCGGCGATAGTGCTCAGTGATGCAATCGGCTGGTTCATGGACAGTTCCTCCCCTTGCGGAGTTGTTTCTTTTTCATCATAGCTGGATCGGGAAATGCTGTCGAGGGGTTCACGAAGCCATGGATAAATTCGTGTGGTTCCCGGCGCGGGGCCGTATTGTCAGTAGGGGCGTTGCCCGATCACATTTCCGGCGGGCGCATAGTTGCAGACCCAGACCTGGGAGTTGTCGTTGCATACGGCTTTGCCGCAGCCGACCTCACGGGTGGTTTCCCAGACGATTTGGGTGTAATGGCCGCAGGTTTTTCCGGGGGGCGCGTCGCAGGTGTTGGTGGTCCGGGAGTACCACGGCTGTTCGGCGGCCCAGGCGGCGAGGACGTCCTTTCCCGTGATGGGTTGCTGGGTCAGGCGCCATTTCCAGGCGCTTTTGCCCTTGATTCTAGTGCCTGTTTTCAGAGGGCTTGCCCAGTAGAGGTTTTCCCCCACCCTGGCTGTATGGCTGTGCTGCATTCCGCAGCCCGCTTTTTTGAGTTCGTTGGCCCAGGCGATTGCTTGCCGGGCAAGGGCATCGGACCAGCGCAGGTCCGGGACGCCCACGCTGGCGCGCAACGCATTGTGTTCTTCCAGCAGGCACATGGCGTCGGCCGTATTGCTTTGGGCGGCGTCCGGCCTGGCAGGGGCAAGGCAGAGGAGGAGTGCGGCGCCGGCCAGCGCACAGGCTGTCCGGTGTCGGCGGGTTATCGGCTGTTGCTGTTGCATCACTGGCGGACGTTTTCTGGTTCGTCGGAGTTGGCCTCCGGCCGCCGATCCTGCCCACGGTCGCGGGCCACCAGCATGTAGATGGAAGGCACCACGAAGAGAGTGAACAGGGTGCCAACGGCCATGCCGCCCACAAGCACCAGGCCGATGGAGTTTCGGGCTGCGGCCCCTGCGCCGCTGACCAGGGTCAGGGGAAAATGCCCGGCCACCGTGGCGGTGCTGGTCATGAGGATGGGGCGCAACCGGGTCATGGAGGCCTCCCGGATGGCGGCCAGCTTGGCATGCCCCTGTTCCTGAAGCTTGTTGGCGAACTCGACGATGAGGATGCCGTTTTTCGCCACCAGGCCAACCAGGGTCACCAGCCCCACCTGGGAATAGATGTTGAGGGTGGTGGTCCAGCCGTGGGTCCAGAAGGGGGTGTTGGGGTCGGGGATCTTGAGGAAGGTAAAGATCAGCGCCCCGAACATGGCCAGCGGCACCGAGCCGGCCAGGATGACAAAGGGGTCGCGGAAGCTGTTGAACTGGGCGGCCAGGACCAGGAAGATCAGGACCACGGCCAGGCCGAAGGCGGGCAGGAACTTGTTGCCCTCGCTGCGCAACTGCCGCGATTCGCCGGTGTAGTCAAGCACATAGCCCTTGGGCAGAATTTTTGCAGCCTCGTCTTCCAGATAGCGCAAGGCCTCGTCCAGGGGGCGGATCGAAACGCCGCTGATTTTAACCGCGTTCAGTTGCTGGAAGCGGTTCAGGGAGCGGGGCGCCGTGGAGTCGTGGATGGTGGCCACGGTGGAAAGCGGCACCAGTTGGCCGTTTGGCCCGGTGACGTAAATTTCTCTCAGTTGCTCCGGGTTGAGCCGGTCGGTTCTGGCAATCTGGGGGATGACCTTATAGCTGCGGCCGGCGATGTCGAAGCGGTTGACGAAGTTGCCGCCCACCATGGCCCCGAGATCCGCGCCCACCTGTTCCAGGCTGAGGCCCAAATCCGCCACCTTGTCGCGGTCAATGACAAACTCCGACTGGGGTTGATCGATCTTCATGTCGATGATCGGGGGGAAGGCGAACATCCCGCTTTGCATGGCCTTCTGCTGGATCTGCTGGGCGAATTCCAGGATCTGCGGAGCCTCCGCCGTGGAGGCCAGGATGAATTCCACCGGAAACTGGCCGCCGCCAGGCAGCGAGGGCCGCAACACCGGAAAGATTCGGAGGCCGGGCAGGGCCTGTAATTTCTTTTGCACCTCGGGCATGATCTCGAACACCGAGCGTTTGCGCTGGGCCCATGGTTTGGTGACCATGCCGCTGAAGCCCGAGGTGGGCTGGGTGAGCTGGAAGGTGAAATCCGTTTCCGGCATGGAGAGAAAGATCTTGTTGGCGGCGGCGGCATAACCGCTGGTCTGGTCCAGGGTGGAGTTGGCCGCCGCGTCCACGACGCCGAAGATGACCCCCTGGTCCTCGTTGGGCGCCAACTCCTTAGCCGACATGGTGAACATGGGAATGCTCATCAGGCTGATGACGATCCAGACCGTATAGACCGCGGGCCGGGCCGCAAGGGTGGCGTCCAGCCTGCGGCCGTAAGCATTGCGCAACCGGGCAAAGTCGCGGGCGATTCTGCCTGCCAGGCCATGTTCTTCGATCCCTGGCTTGAGCAGTTTGGCAGACATCATTGGCGACAAGGTCAGGGCCACTACCCCGGAGATGGTCACTGCCCCGGCCAGGGTGAAAGCGAATTCCCGAAAGAGCGAGCCGGTGAGCCCGCCCTGAAAACCGATGGGCGCATAGACCG
>Ga0334722_10005577_pt1 | contig 12651 bp, 13 predicted proteins | sample C3_bottom_MG_FD_207210 | JGI IMG/M metagenome (GOLD analysis project Ga0334722, IMG submission 207210) | Sediment microbial communities from Yellowstone Lake, YNP, Wyoming, USA - C3_bottom | ecosystem: Environmental > Aquatic > Freshwater > Lake > Sediment | place: USA: Wyoming | collected...
TTTACCTGCCCTTTTCTGACGCGATTGGAAAGAATGTGCCTGGCAGATGCGACGGAGAAGCATGCATTGCAGTTTATACTTTTGAAGATGCAAAGAACAAAAACTTTGAAACACGGACTGTTGTGTTCACGCTATTTAGTCTCAATAATCCAAGGTCAGTCTATCTAGATGGAAAGATCCACAGTGTCTGTGATATCAAACTAAATGGAAAAATTCAACAAAGTTTTGGAGAGACTTGCCATACCAAGACACTTGCACCAGGGGATTACTCCATTAAATTTGCATGGGGAACAATTTCTCCTACGGAAGCAAAGTATGATGTAATAAAGACATTGAATTTTACAGTGACTGAGGAGAAAAAAGAGATTCCTTCTACTCTAAAACCACGTGATCTTGCCATACAACAATATAGTGATGGTATTATCACCGAGTCAGAATTTAATGTGAAGTTAAGTGCAATGGGATACTCTTTTGAGGACATTAGGCAGCTCAAGGTACTAATCGGTAAGGTCACTTACAAAGGCGTTGAGAAAAATGAGGTGCCTCTTAGCTCCCAGATTCCATCATGGATTAGGACAAATGCTGCATGGTGGGTTGAAGGAAAGATAGCAGATGACGACTTTACCGCAGGAATTGACTTTCTAATTGAAAAGAATCTGATCAAAGTCTTTGAGGAGAAAAAATCCAACACACAGCTAACAAGGCATGTTCCATCATGGGTAAAAAACAATGCAAATTGGTGGACAAATGGTCAGATCACTGATAGAGATTTTGTTTTAGGCATGGAATATCTTGTGACAAATAAAATAATCATAGTCTAGCTCTTTATCTTTTGAGAACAGATAAGTGCTAAGAAGAGTTTGCACTATCAAATTAACAAAAATGTCTCTCTATGCAGTGTTTTCAAGCATAGAGAGTAAGGGGAAAGAATCCCATTGATATAGATGATAGGTGAGTACTCCAGAACAAATTTTATTATATTTATCATAAAATCTGTTTGCCTCTTTCTCTGTAGCTTCAAAGACTGCCATGCCAGTTTTGTTATCGTTAAATGGTCCTGACCAGATGAATTTTCCAGCTGATTGCCATTCATCGATTAATTCAATTACCGATGGAGCAACCATCTGAAGGTCTATCTCTTTTGTGTCGTCTTTGAGTGAGCTGACTAGAACCCACAACTTTTTTTCAGAAATTGTTTCAGTTATTTGTGACATGATGTATTAACCATAGTGTTGGTATTTAAAACCCAATGACATTTTATTTTCCTATTCTAATTCTATAGAATGAGAATTAGCTAAGCCTACTGCAAAAAAACCGTTGGAGATCGTGCAGTTTTTTAATATACTAAATTATACCATATAAGAACAATGAGCATCTTACCTGATGAGATGTTTGATAAATGTAAACAAGTCAGATGCGTCAAAGGACCATTGATCACTGATGAGCAAAAAGGAGAGACCGTGTGTGGAAGTTGTGGCCAAGTATTGATTGAAAGAATGGTAGACTCTGACAGTCCAGAATACCGCATGAACACACAAGAACAGTACTTGGATAGAAGTAGAACTGGATCTCCTACCTCACTTGCAGTGCATGACCAAGGTTTAGCTACATCTATCGATGCTGCCAATAAAGATGCATCTGGTAATTCTTTATCTGGTTACATGAAAGAGGCCTTCGGCCGTCTCAGAACATGGGATTCACGTAGCAAATCAATTGGAGCAGATAGAAATTTCAAGCAAGCATTTGTGTTGCTTGGCACAATGAAAGCCAAACTAATCATACCAGACTCTGTAGTTGAGGAAACGGCATACATCTATCGAAAGGCAGTAGCTAAACGCATGACAAGAGGTAGAAGCATCACTTCGTTAATTCTTGCATCATTGTATGCTGCATGCAGAGCTACTAACACGCCACGAACTTTGCATGATATTGCGTGTGCTGCAAATATAAGAAAAGGCGAGCTTTCACTTGCGTACAGAAAACTAGTCAACAATTTGGATCTAAGATTGCAACCATACGATCCTATAGAATTTGTTACAAAGATTTGCAGCATAATGGAATTAAGTGAGAAGACCAGAAGAGATACGATAAATATAATATCAAAAGCCAAGGAAGAAGAGATAGCTTATGGAAAAAATCCAATGTCGCTTGTGGCAGCTGCACTTTATTTAGCTACAGTAATCAACATGGAAAAAAAGACTCAGGATGAAATTGCCAAAGCCTGTGGTATAACCAATGTTACAATAAGAAACGTTGCAGCAGTATTGCAAAAAAAATTGAAGTCAACATAAGAATAATTTTCAAACCTAAATTTTCCTCCTTACAACAAGGATTGCGACATTATGATTCTATTCTGAATAGTGACAATTCATTAAGTACCAACAAAAAAGGAAAACCTTGTTTTAGTAGACAAATGGATACAAAAATAACATAGCCCGTATGTTTTATACGAATTAATTCTGCGTAAATATTAAATTGTTTAATTTTACATAAGATATCATGTACTTGATACGTGCATCGGGTATCATTATGGCATCAGTGTTATTTAGTCTCTGTCTAAGCTCGATTATATCTTACAGCATCAATTCTGCTTATGCACTTGAAGTTGACGCTGAAGTAAAAGCAAAGGTTGGTTCTGAAGATAAAACATCATCCGAAGACCAAGTATCCATGGAAGACAAAACGGATGTTTCAATGAAAGATGAATCCAAAAACAAATCCATGATGAAGTCATCATATCAGAAAATTGTATTGGACTCAAAAAATTCTTTTGTAATAAATACTGAGCAACATCTGTACAACCCTGGAGAGGAAGTACAAGTGCAAGGATCTATCTGGTCAAACTTGATTTCTCAAATAGGTGGAGCCGATTCAGTAAAAATCCAGATAGTTGACAACAAGGGCGCAATAGTTTATGATGACGATGTTCAAGTAAGTAATGACGGAACATTTTCTGCAAGCTTTGTCTTGCCTGCTGATTCTCAAAAAGGCGCATATACAATAAAATCAAACATTGATGTCAGTGCAGATCTCTTGGGCACATTAACAATAGATGCACAATCCAATCTTCAGACATCTTCCAAGTTTGTTGTTGCAAACGGTGAAGCATTTGTGGTAAAGGCGGAAAGGAAATCATTTAATGTAAACATTGCAAGCAATTCCAATATTGATAATTTTGAATTCAAGCAGGACCAGAAAAAGATGACATTTACTGTTGAAGGCGAGAGTGGAACTCAGGGTGTGACAAAAATTACAGTCCCAAAAGCAATGCTAAGCGGTGAAATGTCAGTGATGATTGATGGAAAAATTGCATCATCTAATGATGTTATTATACCCTCAGATACAGAGGCAGAGACCACACTTGAAATAAACTACCACCACAGCATGCACACTATAGACATCACTGGAACCAATGTAGTGCCAGAGTTTCCACAATCGTTGATTATTGTAATGGCAATAGGCTCAGTTGCTGCAGCGGTTTTTTCAAGAACCCGAATTTCATATATTCAATAAAGTATGAATCTAGAGATTGCTGATAAATTATTCCATTACTATTTTAAAATGGATAGTTCTTATTGACAGGCAAACTAACACATATTGCATGGTTTTACAAACTTTCAACACAGGTGCTCGCTGTGCGCGCTGTGGAAAAAACTCAATGTTAACTGATAATGCTACTGGTGAAAGATTTTGTGGAGGATGCGGTTTTGTTATTTCTGAACGCGTTGAGGAATCAGGTCCCGAATGGCGTTCGTTTTCAAAAGACGAATACGATGATAGAAGCAGGACGGGTTCACCAACATCGCTTGCAATGCATGACATGGGACTTGCTACGGTAATAGGTCATGCAAACAAGGATGTGACTGGAAAGCCTTTGTCAGCTTCTATGAAAGGTACAATAGAACGTCTTAGAACATGGGACAGTAGGAGTCAAGTTCATGATTCTGCAGACAAAAACTTTAGACAGGCATTTAGTGATCTTGGCAGACTAAAAGACAAGCTTGCACTTTCAGACGCAGTAATAGAAAAGACAGCATACATCTACAGAAAGGCACTTGACAAAGGTCTTGTCAGGGGAAGATCTATCCCATCTCTTCTTGCAGCATCACTATATGCAGCATGCAGGGATAGTGGAACACCAAGAACATTAAACGACGTTTCATATCAAATCAATATAAAAAGAAAAGATGTTTCACGATGCTACAGACTCCTTTTGCGGGAACTTGATCTAAAGATGCCAGTAGTAGATCCAGTAAGTTGTATGTCTAGAATAGCAAGCGAAGCTGGACTAAGTGAAAAGGTAAAACGCGGTGCTCTTACAATCTTAGAGCGTGCAAACGAGATGGAAATCACTGCAGGAAAAGATCCTATGGGACTTGCAGCATCTGCATTGTATATTTCATGTATAATGAGCGGAGAAAACACAACACAAAAAGTTATTGCACTAGCAGCTGGGGTAACCGAAGTTACAATACGAAATAGATGTAAGGGACTAAAAGAATTACTAAAAATCTAATTTTTTACTAATTCATGATCAATTACATACGATCTACAGATCGTCATCTCATGGTAAAATAGCAAAGATATAAGGATTAGACTAGATGATATGATGCATAAGCCAAAATTTTATTTTGCTTAAGGTGCTTGAAGCATATTCCCGTGATGTTGGAAGAGGGACAGCACGCCTCGATAGTGATTCTATGAATTCACTTAGCGCAGCAACTGGTGATATAATTGAAATTAAAGGAAAAAAAAGAACAGTTGCAAAATGCATGCCACTTTATCCATCAGACGAAGGAAAGGGGATAATCCGCGTTGATGGTCTTGTACGAAACAATTTGGGAGTAGCAGTAGGCGATAAGATTGAAGTTAAAAAAATAAAGGCAGTTCCTGCTGAAAAAATAATTGTAGCACCACTTGAAGCAATTCCTCCAATTGATGAAAGATATCTTGCAGACTCGCTAGAAAACACTCCCTTGACAAAAGGCGATAACATAATGGTACCATATTTTGGTGGCAAGCTGACTTTTCAGGTATTAGGAATCACGCCAGTTGCTGATGCCGTGATTGTAACCCCAAAGACACTATTTCATATTGGAGAAAAGAGCGATTCTCTTCATGGTCTTCCAATGGTATCATACGAAGATATTGGTGGTCTTACTGATGAGATAAGAAAAGTTAGAGAAATGATCGAGCTTCCAATGAGACACCCAGAGATTTTTGAAAAGCTGGGAGTTGAAGCTCCAAAAGGCGTGTTGCTTTTTGGAGTGCCAGGAACTGGTAAGACACTTTTGGCAAAAGCGGTTGCAAATGAGAGCAATGCCCATTTTATCAGTATATCAGGCCCTGAAATCATGAGCAAGTTCTACGGAGAAAGCGAAGCAAGAATAAGAGAAATTTTCAAGGAAGCTAGAGAAAAATCACCTTCTATAATTTTCATTGATGAAATAGATTCTATTGCACCAAAAAGAGAAGAAGTAACAGGAGAAGTTGAAAGAAGAGTCGTATCGCAAATACTTGCACTTATGGATGGTTTAGAGGCAAGAGGAAAAGTAATTGTCATCGCAGCAACAAACAGGCCCAATGCATTAGATCCAGCTCTTAGACGACCTGGAAGATTTGACAGAGAAATTGAGATCAGAGTTCCAGACAAAAAAGGAAGACTCGACATACTCATGATACATACAAGAAATATGCCGCTAACTGAAGATGTAAACTTGGAGAAAATTGCAGCTATAACCCATGGATATGTAGGAGCTGACTTGGAATATCTCTGCAAAGAAGCTGCAATGAAATGTTTGAGAAGGTTGTTGCCGGAAATTAATTTAGCGGATGAAAAGATCCCAATTGAAACTTTGGACAAACTTATTGTAAATGGAGAAGATTATCAGTTTGCATTACGCGAAGTCACACCAGCCGGAATGCGTGAAGTCTACATAGAAAGCCCAGACGTCTCTTGGGATGAGGTAGGAGGATTACAAAGTGTCAAGCGTGAGCTTCAAGAAGCAGTAGAGTGGCCAATGAAATACCCCACACTTTACGCTAATATGGGTCACAGAATGCCGCACGGAATTTTACTTCATGGACCAAGCGGCACAGGAAAAACACTTTTAGCTAAAGCTGTGGCAACAGAAAGTGAAGCTAACTTTATCTCAGTAAAAGGACCCGAACTGTTATCAAAATGGGTCGGAGAGTCAGAACGCGGCATAAGAGAAATTTTCAGAAGAGCAAGACAATCGTCACCATGTGTGATATTTTTTGATGAAATTGATTCGATTGCTCCAATCAGAGGTCTTGGTGGAGAAACCGCAGGTACTGAAAGAGTAATAAGTCAACTCTTAACTGAACTCGACGGAATAGAAAGCCTTCGTGACGTTGTAGTACTTGCTGCAACAAATAGAGCAGACATGCTTGATACTGCCCTTCTAAGACCTGGAAGATTTGACAAAATAATACTGGTGCCAATGCCAGACAAAGAAGGCAGAAAGAAGATTTTAGAAATAAGCACAAAAGAAATTCCTATTGATCGAGAACCAAAAGATGAATCAGGAAAGAATCAAAATTACGTGGATCTAGAAAAAATAGCAGATGCGTCAGACGGCTTAAGCGGTGCAGATGTTGCAGCAATAGCAAACACTGCAGTATCTCTTGTCATACATGAATTTCTTGGTAAATATCCAGATCAGAAAGAGGCAGAAAAACAAGTAGACAGTGTCAAAGTAACAATGAGGCATTTTGAAGAAGCAGTAAAAAAAGTCAGGATACAAAAAGATCTCAAGGTTGGAGAAAAATTAGCCGTCCCATACTACAGGTAATTTTTCATAAAATTGCCAATTAAGATCACTTAATAAGAGACAGAATTCTTTGTTGCGATGAATAAAAAGATAGATTGTCTGCAACTTGGTTTAAGAAAGATTCTTGGATTCAGAAAAAAAGACAAACAACCAACCGTATAAAAAATAATAATTTTTAAGATATTTTTTTAGTGCTCAGATGCATCTGTGCTAAATTATAGTCTTTCAACATTAGTGGTACCTGATGATGTAACAGGACAAGCAAGACGCTCATCTTCTTTACAGGCATTATTTTTCCAATGTAGAGGACGTAGATTGGATAGCTCGTCTAACCCTCCAACTGATTGTGGTTTGATGTAATCGATCTCCCATCCATACGCAGAGTCATGATTTCCATACTCTGTTCTTTCAATCCATGCTCCACACTGATCCTTTCTAAAATCATTTGGGACGTTATACTCATCAACCTCAGCTTTTTGCCAAACTTTTAGAATAGTTTCATCAGTGAAGATCATTTGTACTAATACATTCTACATAGCTTCTTCTACTGGGGAAGTTTTCATTTCAGTTTTTAATATCATAGTTGACCATCTTTTCTGCCCCGATGAATGTTTATTGTCTTCACATCTAGCACAAACTTGAGATTCATTATACGTGTAAATTCCACATTCGCAAGAAATGCATTTACATTCTGTTGGAGATTTTGACATACTCTGTATCCTTTTGTTAACCATAATAAGCCTCCTATTTGGATGACAAAAATTCTGCAAGAGAATTTTGATCCTAGCAGACCATAGTATTAACAGAATTGTCACAATCAGGTATTTCATCTTAAGGGAAGGATTTTGTTAGAATTGTGTAAATTGCCCATATACTGATAATTACTGAAGGTACCAAAATCACCAGACGGATAATTATTGGATTCATCACAAGTGAATATGTTTTCAGTAGAATATAATACCTAATTTGTGATCCAAGTTAAGATTGGATAGTCATAAAAAAATTCCAATGTGCAGGTTTAATGATTCAGAACGTATATGAAATTTCCAATCTTTTTTGTTTCTTTAAATTCATCTATCTGCTTTGTGATTGATTCTGCCATGTGGCTACCTGAATTTCCGAATAGCTCGTATAATACATCACGCAAGTATTCTGGATGATCATAACAGCTTGGTAAATAGCAATGATATTTTTTCTGCAATCTTTCAACTACCTCATCATAGGTTGGTTTGCCTATAGAAAGAAGATTCTGTTCAATAGAAAGGGTTACCAGCGCCTTGTGAACGTTGCTCAAATTTTCATACACCAAGTCACACCATCATCTAATTTCGCTTTAATTATGCTCATGATCGCTAAAAGGCTATGGATTTTTCTGTCATCTAATTTTCTTAATGTATTACAATGTCATTTTTAGAATACATTGCAATACAAATTATGATGCCAAATTAGAACAAAATGTTTACATTAAATGAATGGGAAGATTATTCCATGGAGAGTAAAAAAACTGCCGTTTCGTTTAGAATTGATTCTAATGTGTTAAAAAAATTAAATGAAGAATCAGTAAAAAAAGAAGTATCTCTGAATACCCTTGCAAACCAGATCTTCAGACAATTTGTGCACTGGTATGCAAATGCTCCAAATGGTGGAATGATTCCAATTTTTAAGCCGTTAATGCAATTTCTTTTATCACATATTGATGACAAAGAAATGGTTAATATAGGAAAAAAAATCGCAAAAGAAAATTCTAAAGATTTAATTTTTTTAATAACAAATGAATTTAGCCCGCAATCATCGGTAGGTTTAGTTGAGACTTGGGTCAAAGCGTCAGGCTTCACATATAAATACGAAAAAGACGATACGGTTCACAGATTTTTCATAGCGCATGACATTGGCAAGAAATACTCGCTTTATCTTTCATCATTATTTGGTACAGTTTTTCACGAATTTGATATAAAAACACCTGTTTTTGATATTACTGACAATGGCATATCCATAGTAATTGATATTGACAAACCCTTAAATGAAAACCCACAGCTTTCTTGACATTGTAAATTTTTGTCCAGTGAATTAATTCAAACAATTTGAAAGAGAAATCAATCTTAATGTAGATGATCCCATAAAATTTGAGTAAGTATGGAAAGAATACGAATCAAGTCTGGTGATCTGAGATCAATTGGCTATGATGAACCGACGCAAATATTAGAAATAGAATTTCATCAGGGTGGAATCTATCAGTATTTTGGCGTACCAAAAAAGATCTACGATAACTTGATGAATTCTGTATCATCTCATGGACAATATCATACTAGATACATTAAGAACAGATATAGACGCAAGAAAATTCTCTGATTCTTTCTATTTATTCCCAATTTTTCAAAATATGAGAAAAATTTCTCAACCTTGGCTGATAAAAAATATCTATTATTTTTCCATCATTTTATCTTTCATCATGGAATCTTTTTTCATCATTTCATCTTCAGATGGAATATGGTTTGATGCCCATCCAATCTCTACTAGTCGGGCTACACTTGATGATTTTACACAAGCTGGTGACCAGTCAGTAGATTTGAAAACAAGTTCATGGCCGGACTTGCATTGAATTTGATGAACATCCACACCCATTTTCATCTGCTTTCTGGGGGATGCCATGTGTTCCATCATGTTACCTTTCATCATCTTCTCATCCATCATGAATTTCTCATCCACTTCAATAAATGGACAGTTTACAATAACACCTGCAATTTCGGTTGTTAGTGCACCTTTGGAACCAGCAGACGTGACTTGGTCTGTCATGGTAAGAAAGTCTGCTGAAGATGGTTCCGCCCAAGTTGTGGCCTGGATTCTCCACATCGGACTGTAAAACTCATCACCTACATTTGTGGAACCAATGCTTGCCTGAAATCCCATTGGACCAGTACCTTTGATTCCATTTGTAAATACGTAAAGATCAGAAGAAGCTCCTGAAAGTAAAGTAGCACCTGTCCTTTCAACAAACGTTACACCCAACATATCTGCTACATCTTGTTTTGAAGCATCAGTTGCGATATAGTATATTGTAGAGCCGTCTGGTCCAAATCCTCGGTGTGCAACAAATGTGACTTGCATTTTTTCTGTGTCAATTTCCAAGACTTGGCCTCCTCCGTATGGAGTTTCATCAGTCAATGTCTTGTCTTCACGTATTTGCAAGCTACCACCATTCCATTGAACAAAAGGACAGTTCACTATGAATCCAGATGGCGTTACTGAAATTTCACCATTTGTTTGAGCTGTAAGAATTTCTGTTTGTGATTTTAATTCTTTTGGTGTAATTCCATCATTCCACTTTACAATGTTAACAGCCCACAGAGGACTATAGTTTAGATCACCAGGTTGGGAATCAGCTACGTTTGGTTGGAATCCAAGAGGACCCTGACCTTTTATTCCATTTTCAAATGCGTAAATTTGTGCCAATGCATCAGCAGGAGTTTTTTCTAGTGCAGGAGCATATGCAACCCTAAAACCTGTAAGTTTTGTTAAATTATCTGCAAGGTCTTTATCAGAAGCTTCAGTTGAGATGTAAAATACTTCAGAACCTTTAACGTATCCTTTGGTTAATGGTATTGTTACTGGTACGCTGGTATTGATCAGTTTGTGATCCATCATTTTGGAATTCATCATTTCTATTGCGCTAGCGTGAAGGTTTGGTGCAATGATTAATGCTGTTAATGCAAAAACAAAGAACAATGATTTGTAATAGTTTTTCATTTATGAATGAACTAAGCTTATATCATTTAACGTTTTTTCCAAATCTGATCCAAATTAATATCCAAATATTAGATTGATTTAGGGATTGGTAACAAATTGTATCTGTCTGGATTCTTGCAGAATCTAGATGTTTCTTGCGTTGTGTTAGTTAGTTGACAGTTGGCGCTCAAGCTCCTGTAGTTTTTCAATTCTTTTAAATGTCAATGGATGTGTTCTAAAAATCTCGCCAAACTTGTTAAAGCTGCTTTTCTTTTCCCAGTCCATTGCCTTTTTTACCTCTTCTTCAGAAATGTGCTGGTCAGCGTAATAAGAAGAAAATTTTGAGACTTCGTAACTAGAGGCAACTGGATCTACGGCATAAAACGAACGCAGCGGTGAATTTTTTAGCTCCTGTTTTTGCAAGCTCAGTCCATAAGTTATCTTTGCCAGTCCATTTGCAAGAAGACTAGGTCTTACTTGGTGTCCGGCAAAATTGTCAGCGTAATACTCTCGGAGCCTTGAAAAATGTAACATGAGCAGATTTGTTATAAAATAAACAGCAAATGCGCCAATTCCAATTAAAACAGATGCACCTCCCTGATTTCTTGAGCGGTTAAACATTGTAGATATAGCAATAAAATATGCAATTGTTGGAATCACAGACACAATTGTCATTACAACCATGTCGTTGTGCTTGATGTGACCTATCTCGTGTGCAATTACTCCTTTTACCTCATCTGGTGTCAATGTGTTTAGCAAACCTCTAGTCAAAGTCAGAGTAGCAGATTTGTTTGTCCTGCCAAAGGTAAAAGCATTTGGCATGCCAGTGTTTGCAATTGTTATCTTTGGGATCTTTGTTTTGTTTTTTATGCATATTTCATAAACAGTTTCTTCAATCCACGGAAATTCATCTTTTTGTAGTGGACTCATGTTTGTGCTCCATCGTACTATGGTAGGTCCTATTGCCCACTGGAAAAGACCCAAAACAATTCCCATTCCAACCATTCCATAGATTCCAATATTGAAATAAAATCCCAAACCTGCAAGTAAAGCAAAAAGCAAGCCAAACACCAAAACCATCGTAAGGCTCATCGATGCTACAAGTTTTCCAATCATGAGTCGCTTTGTTTTGTTGTAAATATAATCTGTTCTTGTAGGATTGATGCTGCGCGCCATTTTAGAGAATTAGATCATTTCAAATAATGAATAAGGAAAATATCGATACTTCTAATACAGACCTATGACTTAGTATTTTAGAATTGAACAGTGGTATATCAGATACCTTAGTGAAAGACATCATGACAAGAGCCCTAATATCGGTAGACCCTTCAACAACAGTTTACCAAGTAGCAAAGATGATGGAGCAGGGAAGATTGGGTGCCATAATAGTGAAGGAGGATAACCTCCCCAAAGGAATAATCACTGATAGAGATTTTGCAATAAAAATTGCCGTAAATAAATATCCTTTAGACACACCAGTCCATAAAGTAGCGTCGTATCCTTTACAAACAATTAACTCAAATGAGTCGATTTTGGTTGCAGCAGATCTCATGTCTACAAAGAAAATTCGAAAACTTGTAGTAATAGATGATGGTAAAGTAGTTGGAATAATTACATCGACAGACATTGTAAATAAATTAGCTAAAATGAAAAATATTTAGTAAAACTTTTACCAATTACATTAACTGCTTATTATCAAATGAAAATTTGTAATCTTCATGCTAAACATGAATAAGATCAGTTAGTTGTCATTTTATCATGAATTTGTGCTAGAATTAATTCAGCCTTTTCTTTGTTCTCAAAAGATTCTATTTTTTGATCCATTATAGAATCAATTTCATAGCTTTTATCCATCAAAACATTGGCCACATGGTCATCAAGTGTACCATTACCTATCAGATAATATGCAAATACGGTATTTTTTTGACCAATTCTGTGCAGTCGATCTTCGGCTTGTCTGTGAATTGCAGGACTCCAATCAAGTTCTGCAAAAATTACATATCTTGCACGACTCAAATTGATACCCACGTTTCCAGCTCTAAGACCTGCAATCATTAGTTTTGTTTTGCCATCCTGGAACATGTCAATATGGCGTTGTCTTTCTGCATCTGTTTGCCCGCCAATTATAAAAGCA
>Ga0334722_10005578_pt1 | contig 12650 bp, 12 predicted proteins | sample C3_bottom_MG_FD_207210 | JGI IMG/M metagenome (GOLD analysis project Ga0334722, IMG submission 207210) | Sediment microbial communities from Yellowstone Lake, YNP, Wyoming, USA - C3_bottom | ecosystem: Environmental > Aquatic > Freshwater > Lake > Sediment | place: USA: Wyoming | collected...
CCTGTCCCATCGGCCAGGGAAAGAAGGTTACCGCCAAGGCCAAGAAATCTGGCGTGATGAAGTCAATGGAAGACACCATGGCCTGTAGTGCCTTTGCCGAGGCGGGAGTCCCCTGCCCCATCGGCTCGGGAAAGAAGGTTGCCGCCAAGGCCAAGAAATCTGGCGTGGTGAAGTCAGTGGAAGACACCATGGCCTGTAGCGCCTTTGCCGAGGCAGGAGTCCCTTGTCCGATAGATTCCGGCAAGAAGGGTGGCAAGAAAAAGAAATGAAGGCGCGATCCCTGCCACTGCGGCTGGGATTTAAATGCTTGCCGGGGGCGTCAAGTTTGCCAAACCCGGCCTGAGCCTGCCGACCGGAGGTTGGTTGATGTCATCCCTCAATGATCCCCGGGTTCTCTTTGCCTCCGAGCGAACCCTGCTGGCCTGGAACCGAACCAGCGTCTCACTGATGGCCTTCGGTTTCGTGGTCGAGCGCTTTGGCCTCTTCCTGGAGGTGATCGGCAAGAGCGGCGTTGTCTTTCTCCAGCGGGAAATCTCCTTTTATCTGGGGGTTGTCTTTCTGCTTCTCTCCAGCCTGATTAGCTTCTTCTCTATCATCCAGTACCGCACCGTCATCGCCTCTCTGCAACCGGCCGAGATCCCCCCGGGCTACCGGCTCTGGGGGGCGGCGGTGGTAAACGGCACGGTTGGAGTCTTAGCTTTGATCCTGCTGTTTTATCTGGCCTACGGCTTTCGGGTTTGATATGTCAGTTGTCCAAAAAGTAGGCAGTGCATCCGGGTAATGGGGTTTGTTCCTACTCATGAATAGGGCTTTCCCCAGCTTGTATTGCGGTTGCTAAGTCCGGTATAAAAGAATCAGTCAAATGATCTACCGGGTAACCGGAAATTAATCATCATCTGGCACGTGCGGGACTCCTTAACAATAAATTCCCGTACAACCCCCTGAAAGCCACCGGAGCGCCCCCCCTATAGCTCCGGTGGCTTTCCCTATTTTCACCCCGCCGCTTTTGCAGCCTCAGCTGACCTCGAGCACCAAGCACCAAAAGCCATTACAGGGTTCAGCCGAATTGGTCTGGATGTTGATCCAGAAAGCGATAAAGGGTGGCTCTACCAATGCCCAATATCTTGGCGGCTTGCAGGCGGTTGCCGCCGGTTGCGGCCAGGCCATCCCGAACCGATTCTACGGTAAGTTGGCGCCGTTGGCGGAGTCGCGGGCCGGAAAGAGGCTGGGTTGTGGCGACGGCGGCCAGGAGATTTTCTGGGAGGTGATGAGGTCGCGCCACCCCTTCTCGGCAGCGGACCATCAGGTAGCGGATGACGTTCTGGAGTTCGCGAATGTTTCCGGGCCAGGCATGGGTGAGGAAAACCTCCATGGTTTCTGGCGCCAGGATTAGCTCGGCGCGTTTTTCTTCTGTGGCGATCAATTTGATAAAATGACGGACCAGCAAGGGGATGTCGGTCAAGCGTTCGCGCAGGGGCGGCAGGTGGAGCGGCACCACGCAGAGGCGGTAGAAGAGATCCTCGCGGAAGCGGCCGGCAGCAATCTCAGTTTTCAGATTCTTGTGGGTGGCGGAGACCACCCTGACATCGACTTGGACCATCGCTTCCCCGCCCACCCGGTGGAAGGTGCCGTTCTGCAGGACTCGCAGTAGTTTGACCTGCATGGCCAGGGAGATATCGCCAATCTCGTCCAGGAAGATTGTCCCGCCGTCGGCCAGTTCAAAACGGCCTTTTTTGTCGCGGATCGCCCCGGTGAAGGCACCCCGGACGTGACCGAAGAGTTCGCTTTCCAAGAGATTTTCCGGCAGAGCCCCGCAGTTTACCGGCACGAAAAGCTTAGCTGCCCGCGCTCCCTCGCTGTGGACGGCGGCCGCCACCAGTTCTTTACCCGTGCCGGATTCGCCGGTGATCAGCACCGGCACCCGGCTGTCGGCCAGTTCGCGAATGGTCTGATACATTTCCTGCATCTTGTGGTCACGGCCGATGATCCCGGCAAACTGCTCGATCTCTCCCAGCCGCCCGGCCAAATCGATCTCTCGGGAAAGATCTCGAAAGGAGGCTACCACTCCATGCATTTTGCCGTCTGGAGAGGTGATGGCGGTGATGTTCATCTCCAGGTGGAGATCACTGCCGTCACGACTTACAAAGCGCAAAGAATAGGGTTTATCCGGCGGAATCGGGGCGCAGTCATCTCGGCAGAAAGAGCATCTGCCGCCGCAGAAGTTGCCGGGAAAGACCAGGTGGCAGTCACGCCCCAGCACCTCTTCCCGCCGGTAGCCGGTGATCCGTTCCGCGGCTTTGTTGAAGAAGAAGATCCGCCGGTTCAGGTCGTGGGCGATGATGCCTTCCTGGAGGTTGTCGAGGAGCAGTTCGCTGTTGCGGCGGCTGGCCAGCAAGGCCTGGAGGTAGCCGTGGTTTAGCAGGGCGTCGATTCGCGTCTGTAGCTCGGTATGGAGATCGTCTGCAGGGATGTTGGCCAGTTCCCACGTGAGGAGCGGTGGCAGCCCAGGTAGGTCTGGGCAGGTTGAGATGCCAGGGTTGCCCAGGGAGATGATCAGGTCAAAGGCGTGGATCTCAGCGGCGGCGGCAGGCACTACGTCTGGGGCGAGTTGCAAGGAAGCGGCGCTAATTTTCCGGGCTTGGCGCCGGGCCTTGTCCGGGTCAGGGACTGCTGCCGTGGCAGAGATCTCGGGCTTGTCGGTTCCAGCGATGAGGGTGGCGGCGAGCACTGCCGCGTCGGGGAACTCTTCGGAAATGAACAAGATTTTGCGCATGTTCGCTGGATCCGCCCTTTGTCGCAGGGGTGGTTGGGTGTAGCCGCGGTATTATGGCGGTAATTATGCCAAACTGTGCAATTAATATGGCCGGAGGCTGCTGGTGGGTTCTTCGAGGTGCCACCCTTGGGCGCCGATGAGGCTGACAAAGCGCACTGCCTCCCCTGCTTCGACCAGTATTTCCCCATTAATTTTAGTCACCCTGGTCAATTGCTGGGTGGTCCGGTCCCCCACTGGGATGACCATAATGCCCGGGTCGGCTAATTGTTCGATCAGGGTTGCTGGTATTTCGGGTCCGCCGGCAGTTACCATTATCGCGTCATAAGGGGCATGTTCAGTCCAGCCGAGGGTCCCATCTGCTACCTTGCACAGGGCGTTAAAACAGCGGGCCTTGTCGAGGTTTTTCCGGGCGGCGGCGAGAAGCTTTTTGATTCTCTCCACCGAATAAACCCGATTGCAAAGCCTCGCTAAAATTGCGGTTTGGTAGCCGCAACCTGTTCCTATCTCTAGTACCTTTTCGTGACCCTGTAAATTTAACATCTGGGACATTAGGGCGACAATATAGGGCTGAGAAATGGTTTGTCCCTCGCCGATGGGAAGAGGAAAGTCTCCGTAAGCCTGGGCCCGCAGGGCGTCCTCCACGAAAATGTGTCGCGGTACTTCCTGCATGGCTTCCAGAACCCGCTGGTCCGCGATATTTCTCGGGAGCAACTGCTCACGGATCATTCTTGCCCGGGCTTTGGCGTAATCGTTCATTTCGGAATTTCTATCTGATGATCGTTGTTGAAACCGGTGAATTCCGTGGGGTTTAGCTGACGATAGATGCAAGTCCGGACTTTGTTGCCGATGAAAGTTATGGCAACAGTTTCGTAGTTAAGTGTGCCAAGCTGTTCACCGATAAGCGGCATTTTGCGGATAAAATCCTTGTGTTCTTTGTAGTAAATCCATGTTTCGTCTTCGCCTTGGGAGGTTGTCTTTTGATCCGGCTCTCCCAAGAAAGACAATACTTCGGCCTTTGTCGTACTCTCTGGCATGACGAGGCAGACATCCGAGGAAAGGTGCTTGGTCTGGGTTGTCGCGGCACATCCCGTCAAACATAATCCTAGTGAAATGATCGTGAGTACAGTGCTCAATCGTGGTAATGTTTTAAACATTATTGCTATCTCGGCTCTCATATTTTTTTAAATGCGCGCGTCTCTTTCATAGAAGGCCACGCATTAAACCCTATTTGGTGGCTAAAATCAGTAATAATTGGCTGTTTTGTCACAATTGCAAGCGGCTCCTGGCTGGCAGTGAGATTATGATGAGCAGCGACTAGTAGTCCATGGTGGTTTGTGTGTCTTTATTTAATTCTGCAACCAGTTGATTTCCTATTGTTTGCTGCGTGTTGGTTGCGTAATACCGCTGCGGCAAGTGATATCAGTAGTGTTTTGATAATATTGTTGATAAAAAATGATGAAAATTTATTGACTTATGGGTAATCAAAATATTTAATTGGTTGAAAATATCAGTAAAATCCACTAGTTTTGCAGTATTGGACTTTGCTTTTCCGCTGATGTTGTTTTGTGATGTTGCTGTATTAGCTAAATTAAATAGTTAGTCAAGAGGTGTGCGATGCGTTGTCCCAAATGTAGTTTTATCTCATTTGATGACCTTGCGGTATGTGCCAAGTGCGCAGGCGACCTTTCTGTGTTGTCAAGGGAACTGAACGGAACATGCATCGAAGCGAGGCCGGAGTTCTTTCTTGGAACTGCCATACAGACGCCATCTTTAGATGATGGCAACTTTTCTGATTCACAAGTGTTGCCTCCTATTGACCATGGCGGCATAAATTTTGACGATACTAGCACGGGTGGGTTCTCCCCGGTGTCTTCTTCTGTATCGGGCTCTTCCTCGTATGATTTTGATGATAGTATGGGTTTGGCAACCGAAGATGATATTGCTATTGAATTGGGTGATATAATGCCCATAGATCTAGATCAGCTTGATGATACTTCGGTCTTTTCTGGCGTGGCATTAGCTGATACAGATAGCTTTGATCCTGCGAATTTCGCTCTCGATATGGATAGAACTGAAACGATCAATACCGCTAACTTTGATGTTGATCTCGATTTGACGGGTAAATTTGCCAGCACGAATTTGGATATGGCGCTTGATGGTGATTTCACTGATATCGACATAGATGATTCAGATCTTGATTTTTCCAGTGACACGCCATTATCTCCCCGGGGAGCTTCTGTGGATGGGTTTCGCGCCGATTCAGAGATGTCGGATATAGAGCGTAACTCTCTTGATAGTTCGGTAGGTATTGATCTTGACGATGAGCTGATTGCTCAATTGTCTACATTTGTTGATGATCTTGATACTTCAGCGAGTTTTTCATCGCTAGTGACCTCAGGGGGCGCTGCTGAGCCAGAGGCTGAGGCCTACGGCGGAGAGGTTGAGTTTGACGATGCCTTAGTTGCGGAACTTACCGGCTCTTTCCCTGTCAACGAGGCACTGGGTGGGGAAGGTTTGGATAATTATGCCGCCCTTTCCGGTCCTGGTGAATTCGAGTTGGATGCTGCTCCTGGCGGGGTTTTTGATGATATAGATCTTGATGATCGCGGAGACGAGACGTCTTTTAGCCTTGCTGGGGGCTCCTTTGGAGGCGCTTCTGCGGAGACTCCGATAGAAGATTTGACTGGAGAGTTTTCTCCCATCAGCTATACCGAAGAGCCAGAACTTGGCGATTTGAATTTGTCTGACATTGATGTGACTGATTTGATTGAGCCGTCTTCGGCTGACAATGTACTGCTTGCGAGCGATAATGCAGCCGTTGATGTTGGGGTTCCTGTCGAAGATTTGACGGGGGAATTTGTTCCCAGTGCCTTCGATGATGAGGTGGAGCTTGATGAAGAATTGCTATTGTCAGAAGATACCGAATCTGTCGAAGCCGTATCTCTAGATCAGCTCTTGGTGGCAGAAGACTCGGCGGTCTTTGGCGATGTTTCTGGGGTTGCTGGTGAGACCGAAATGTCATTACCGATCGTTGAAGATGTTGCTCTTGAGGCGGGTGCTTTCAGTGGTGAGCTATTTGAAGAGGTTGATATTTCCGAGCTGGAAAATGATCTAAGTGATTCATTTAATGTGAGTGCTGATAATGTAGCGGCTGAGGTTGATGATGGCTTGCCAGAAATTGAGTTGATCCCTGATGATGATGAGGGACCGCCAGATCTGCCATCGTGATTGTTTTCTTTGGAATAGTCTTGACAATAGCTGGCAATGTTATATATGTTACCGCCCACTGTAGCCGAGATAGCTCAGTCGGTAGAGCAACGGACTGAAAATCCGTGTGTCCCTGGTTCGATTCCTGGTCTCGGCACCACTCATAGTATGAAGCCGATGGATCTTCTGAAGATCCATCGGCTTTTTTAGTTTTCCTGGTTCGCCTCTGCTTTTCTTCTGGTTATGCATGTCATATTCGTTTTTGAACGTGTTGGGCGTTTTCGCTGTGATTCCGCATTGGCGAACTGCGTTTCACGTGAAACAATAAATTTCACTCGAGCTCCAAGAGGCAAATTGGGAAGATTAGATTGCACCTGGGTGCGATAGGGGGTATTAAGCCTTTTATGTCGTGACTGGAGTGTGTGGCGGCGGTTTTTTGGCGGAGTGGTTTGGTGAAAGAGGTCTTCGGTGGTGAGCATGATATGGTGAGCAGGAGTGTGGGTATGGTGCGGGGAAAAATTGTTGCCTTGGCAAACCAGAAAGGTGGAGTAGGTAAGACGACCACGGCAATAAATCTTGCGGCGGCATTGTCAAAGCTGGGCAAGAAGATATTGCTGGTTGACTCTGATCCGCAGGGGAACGCCTCAAGTGGCCTGGGGATTGATGTTAAGAATAAAGAGCATCACCTTTATCACTGCTATATTGGTGAGGTATTTGTAGATAAAGCAATTTGTGTGGCAGGAGAAGAGGGTGTCCCGGATGTTCTGCCCACCCATATCGACTTGATTGGTGTTGAAGTTGAGATGATGGCTTCAAAAAAACGCGAGCAGATTCTTGCCAAGGCGCTTGAGCCGGTGCGCCAGGCATATGATTACATATTAATAGATTGCCCGCCGTCGTTGGGCCTGCTTACCCTGAATGCCTTAACTGCGGCGGATTCAGTGCTGATCCCCATGCAATGCGAATATTTTGCCCTTGAGGGACTGAGCCAGCTGGTCAGAACAATCAGGCTGGTCAAGAATTCTTACAACGAAAAGCTGGTGATTGAGGGGCTGGTGCTTACCATGTTTGATCGCCGTAACCGGCTTACATTTCACGTCGCCAAAGAGGTGAGAGACCATTTCAAGGGAAGTGTATATGACACCGTAATTCCACGGAATGTCAAATTGAGTGAATGCCCAAGTCATGGCAAACCGGTTATAAATTACGATCCGACTTCGACTGGGGCATTGAGCTACTTGAATCTTGCCCGAGAGTTTCTGAAAAGGCAACAGCCGTCCAAAAAAGGGAGCGGAGCAAAAAATGAGTAAGTCAAAATCAACTCTAGGGAAGGGGCTTGAGGCATTATTGCCGGTGACAGATCTGGAGTTGACCGGCGAGCCATCCTCCCATGGAACTTTTTTGTTGTGCCGCACTGACATGATTTCTCCCAACCCTTATCAGCCCCGCAAGGAGATGGAAAGAGAGTCTCTCCAGCAATTGGCCGCATCGATTAAGGAAAAAGGAGTTATTCAGCCGCTGTTGGTAAGGAAGCTGGAGATTGGAGGTGGCTATGAGCTTATAGCCGGAGAGCGACGTTTGCAGGCCTCCAAGTTGGTAGGTTTGGAGCGGGTTCCGGTGGTGGTGAAGGATGATACTACTAAATCGGATCGATTGGAGCTGGCCATAATCGAAAATATCCAGCGACAAAATCTCAATGCCCTGGAAGAGGCCGAGGCTTACGGGCGACTGATGCAGGAGTTCGGCCACACCCAGGAGGATGTTGCCAAAAAGGTGGGGAAAGAACGCTCGACCGTCGCCAATACCTTAAGACTTTTACAGTTACCAGAATATGCAAAGTCTGACTTGATGTCTGGTGCAATAAGTGCTGGTCATGCCCGGGTTATTTTGTCCGTTTTGGATGAGAAATCCATGCAGCAAATGCGCGATGAAATCTTGCAGAAGGGGTTGTCTGTTCGCCAGGCTGAGTCTTTGGCGAAAAAACTCAAGAAAGGTAAGGTCGCTACCAGTGCTGCCGGGAAGCGCTCCCGGTTGGATGCCTTTGGGGCCATCCCTGATTCATACTGCCAAACCTTGCTTAACGATATGTCTAAGCATCTGGAGAGTAGTATAAGAATTATCCAAAGCGGTAGCCGTGGGAGGATTGAAATCGAATACTATTCACTCGATGATCTGGAGCGCCTGGTCAGTTTGATTTCAGGACAAAACAGATAAGTCGTCAATCTGATTCAATTCCGGCATTAGAAAAGCATGAAAGCACATCAAGTAAAAGCCGAAGTGATTTGTAAAGAGTTGCTGGCGGAAGACATTGTTCGCCTGACCCTACGTGCGCCTGAAATTGCGGCACAAGCAAGTCCTGGCCAGTTTGTAATGGTTAAGGTGGCAGACGGGATTAATCCTCTCTTGCGTCGGCCCTTTTCCATTCATCAGTCTGGCGCCGAATCTCTGCGGATCCTTTTTAAGGTTGTTGGCCAGGGCACGGGCTTTTTGTCAAACAAGGAGGCCGGGGATGACGTCGAGATTATCGGTCCCCTAGGGCATGGCTTTTCTCTGCCAGAGCCGTCTTGTCGCAATGTTTGCATGGTAGGGGGCGGAATGGGCATAGCCCCCCTGTTCTTTCTCACTCAAGAATTAATCAAAAGTAGGCCAGATATTAAATTGCAGATATATCTAGGGGCTGCAACGGCCAGCGAACTTCAGATTTTGCAAGAGGATTTTGCCTTGCTGGGGATTAAGGTCGCCATCGCAACTGATGACGGATCGCTGGGTTTTTCTGGTTATGTTACTGATTTGCTCCGTGGTGATTTGGATCAAGGGCAGCAATGGCAGTTTTATAGTTGTGGGCCTCATCCGATGATGACAAAAGTTGTCGAATTTTGTGAGTCAGGAAAATGGCCATGTCAGGTTTCGTTGGAAACCATGATGGCTTGTGGGATTTCAGCGTGCTTAGGGTGTACGATTCGCAGTTCACCCCAAAAGGCTTTGGCCAGTAATATGCCTTTCCTGCACGTATGCAAGGAGGGCCCGGTTTTTAATTCTGGAGATGTGGCATGGAGCAAGGAAGAACGGTGAATTTAACCACGCATATTGGTGGCGGATTGATCTTGCGAAACCCGGTGATGACTGCTTCTGGTACATTCGGATATGGCCGGGAGTTTTCCGACTTCGTGAATTTACAGCACATAGGTGCAATTGTCGTCAAAGGCATATCCCTTTTGCCGAGAAGTGGTAACCCGCCACCCCGGATAGTCGAAACTGCTGGCGGCATGCTCAACGCCATTGGCTTGGAAAATGTCGGAGTTGAGGGCTTTGTTTGCGACAAGCTGCCATTTCTTCGTGAAGTCGGAACGCCGGTTGTGGTGAATATTTTGGGCGATAGTCTTGACGATTATGCACAGCTGGCGGGAATGCTCAATGATATCGAGGGGATATCTGCGTTGGAAGTTAATATTTCCTGCCCAAATGTGAAACGGGGAGGGGTTGCCTTTGGGACTGACCCGGAAATGGTACGGGCGGTGACTAAAGTCGTAAAGGCCAATAGTGCCCTGCCAGTGATTATCAAGCTTTCCCCGAACGTTACCGACATTACAGTAACTGCCAAGGCTGCCGAGGAAGGAGGGGCTGATGCCGTTTCCCTTATCAATACCTTGATTGGTATGGCCATTGATTGTCGGAGTAGAACGCCTCGGTTGGCTAATGTGGTGGGGGGCCTGTCGGGGCCTGCCATTAAGCCAGTGGCGCTGCGTATGGTCTGGCAGACCGCCCAGGCGGTGAAAATTCCGGTGATCGGGATTGGCGGGATCATGAACGCAGAAGACGCCTTGGAGTTCCTCATTGCCGGCGCTGCGGCCGTGCAGATCGGCACCGCGAATTTAGTCAACCCCGATACCACCGAAAGGGTTGTGGAAGGTATTACCCGTTATCTTCAGGAGAGCGGTTGTAGCTCGCTTCAGGAGATAATCGGCAGTCTGCGCCTCAATTGACTAGACCTCCAGGCATGTCAATACCCGCGCTGAAATTCTGCCCCCTGCCCATGATTGGTGATCTTGATATTTTCTGGAAGCAGATTGATCTGGTCATGCTGGACATGGATGGTACCTTGCTTGATCGGCATTTCGATGATTATTTCTGGGAGCATTTTGTCCCGGGAGTATTTGCTCTCAATAATCAACTCAGTTCCAGCGAAGCCAAGCAAAGATTACTCAAAAAATACCAGGCCCGCGAGGGCACCTTGGCCTGGACCGATCTGGATTTCTGGTCCGACGAGTTGGGGTTGGATATTCCTTCCTTGAAAAGGCAGGTCGATCATCTCATCGCGGTTCACCCCTATGTGCTGGCCTTCCTTGAGTATTGCCGCAAGCAAGGGAAGATGATCTGGTTGGTGACCAACGCCCACAGCAAAACCCTGGAAATTAAAATGGCCAAGACCGCCATGCAAGATCACTTTGATCGCCTGATCTGTGCCGAGGAGGTCGGAGTAGCCAAGGAGGACGCCAATTTTTGGGAGAGATTGCAGAGTGTGCACAAATACAATCCCCGGCGGACGCTATTGGTTGATGACACCGAAAAGGTTTTGATTTCAGCCGCCTTGGGTGGGATAGAAAAACTGATTTATGTGGCAAGGCCGAGTAGCCGTGCCGCAGTTATGCCTTCCCAGCGGTTCGCTTCCATTACTTATTTTCAGGAATTGATACCCGCCCTCATGGGCAGATGATTGTTTAAGGGTAGACAGGGGAAGTTGCTTTGACAGCGGGGAAATGGCCGTGCTATATTCGCCAGTCGTAACTATAGCGTAGTCGGCAATCTTAAGATATTTTAAGGGAGAGGGAGAAATGAAAACTGACAAATCCCGACAGATGTTCGCCCGGGCGCAGCAGCTTATTCCCGGGGGAGTTGATAGCCCGGTGCGGGCCTGTAAATCAGTGGGTTGCGATCCGGTATTTATTCAACGGGCCAGCGGGGCGAAGATTTATGATGTTGATGGCAATAGCTATATTGACTTCATTGGTTCCTGGGGGCCGATGATTCTTGGCCATAACCATCCTGCTGTAAGCGAGGCCATCAGCAAGGCCATGTTGGATGGCACCAGTTTCGGGGCTCCCTGTGGTCTGGAGATCGACCTGGCCGAGTTGGTAATCCAGGCGGTGCCCTCCATCGAGATGGTTCGTTTTGTCAGTTCTGGCACCGAGGCGACCATGAGCGCCATTCGGCTGGCGCGGGGCTATACTGGTCGGAATGTGGTGGTCAAGTTTGATGGCGGCTACCACGGGCATGCCGATTCCTTCCTGGTCAAAGCTGGTTCCGGGGTGATCACCCTGGGAATTCCCGGCAGTCCCGGGGTTCCTGAGGATATCGTCAAGAACACTGTATCGATTCCGTACAACGATGCCGCAACGCTGGAGGAAACCCTGCGCAGCAGAGCCCTCGAAATTGCCTGTGTGATCATCGAGCCCATTGCCGGGAATATGGGAGTGGTAGCCCCGGCGCCCGGCTTCTTGCAGAAGCTGCGTGAGCTGACAACCGAGTTGGGAATCGTGCTGATCTTCGATGAGGTGATCACCGGCTTTCGGGCAAGTTTGGGCGGGGCGCAGGAGAAATACGGTATCACTCCCGATCTGACCTGTCTGGGCAAGATCATCGGCGGCGGACTGCCGGTCGGGGCCTATGGTGGTAAAAAAGAGCTCATGGAGATGATCTCCCCGGTGGGCCCGGTCTATCAGGCCGGGACACTTTCTGGAAATCCGCTGGCCATGGCGGCTGGTAAGGCTACCCTCGGGGAGTTGATGAAGCCGGGATTTTATGAGGAGCTTAATCGTAAGGCGGAGGGCTTTGGCCAGAGACTTGGCGCATTGGCCAATAAATATCTGGGGGGAAAGGTCTGCATCAACCAGGTGGGTTCGGTGCTGACGCTCTTTTTCACGGGTGGGCCGGTAACTGATTTTGACTCTGCCATGCATTCCGACACCAAGCTTTACGGTCAATATTATCGGGAAATGCGGGACTCCGGGATCTATCTTGCCCCAGCTCAATTCGAGGGGATGTTTATGTCCGCGGCCCACACCGAAGAGGACTTCGGTGAAACTTTGGCGAAGGCTGAATCAGTATTCAGAAAATTGGCCTAATGGGCTGAAAAGCGTTGACTTTGCAGGGATCGCATGCTAGTTATTGTGCGGTCATTCAGCCGCCGGACGTTGGCTAACTGCTCGATTACGGGTGTAAACCATGTCCGAAAGCCGTAAAGAAATGATGAGGATGCTGGCTGATTTCAGCACCATCGGCATGACCGTGGCCTTTTCGATATTTATCGGGGCTGGGGTGGGTTATTTCCTTGATAACAAGGTGTTCGGTGGCAAAACCTCCCCCTGGTTCTCGTTGGTTTTCTTGGGATTTGGGGTGGCTGCGGCCTTCCTGAATTTGTATCGGATGACCAGAAGAAAAGATCTGTGAGGATGACTAGGGACGACGCTCTACCTTTGCGCAGGATTCAGTTGTTGAGCTGGATTCTGTTGGGGTTGCTGGTTGGCGGGGCGGTGGTTTGGTTCGAAGCTGCCATCGCCCAGGCCGTCTTGGTTGGCGGGGTGCTGGCCAATACCAGCTTTTGGCTGCTGCAGAGGGATTTGCTCGGGGTTCTGGCCGGTGACTTGGCGGTGGTAAAAGTCCGCTTTTTCAT
>Ga0334722_10005580_pt1 | contig 12648 bp, 8 predicted proteins | sample C3_bottom_MG_FD_207210 | JGI IMG/M metagenome (GOLD analysis project Ga0334722, IMG submission 207210) | Sediment microbial communities from Yellowstone Lake, YNP, Wyoming, USA - C3_bottom | ecosystem: Environmental > Aquatic > Freshwater > Lake > Sediment | place: USA: Wyoming | collected...
AACAGCGTCTGCAACCGGATGGAGTTCTGCTGGAGTTTCTCCGCCGTCTCCTTCCGCTCGATCACCGCTGAGACGAAGCTGCTCACCTGGGCGAGCATGTCCTTGGCCTCCCGCAGCTCCCGCTGGTGCTCCCGGATGTAGCAGAGCTCGATGCGGCCGCGCTTGACGTGGTTGAGCACCAGGTCGGCGGAGATGCCCTCGCTGCAGTGGTCGGGCACGGGCCCCGACGTGTAGACCTTGTCGTCGAAGACGATGCGCGCCCGGGCCTGCTGCGGGTACACCATCGCGCGGGCGAGGATGGACGGCAGGCCGCTCAACGCCTCTTCCTGGCTGCCGGCGCTGTGGAGGAACCGGTCGATGGTATACAGCGCGCGCAGCTCCTTCTCGCGCCCCCGCTTCTGCAGCGCGATCGCGTGCGCCGGAGAAGAGCGCCGGTCGCCGACCCCGACGAACAGGTCGCGGCCGTTCACCACGATGCTGAACAGGCTGAGCCGCAGCGGCCTCAGCCGCCCGTCCTTGCCGGCCAGCATGACCTTGCGGAAGCGGATGCCCTTCTGGCGGCTCGCTTCGAGATCGAACTTGAGAACCGGGTACTCGCGCTCGACGACCATCATCTTGAGCGGCCGGCCCCCCAGTTCGGAGGCGCCGAAGCCGAGGAGGGCCGCCGTGTCGGGCTTGACGTGGAGGATCGTGAACTGCGCGTCCGCGACGAAGACGTGGACGAAGATGGCGTCCAGCGTGGCGTACTCGCAGGTCAGCGGCATGGAATGGCCCCGCCCTTCCGCCAGTGCCTCACGCCGGTGATGTCAGCAGCCGGCGTGACTCGCGCTCGAAGAATGCGTCGATGGTCGAGAAACTCGTCGCCCCGCGCGGCGAGGTGTTCGGGGGCTCCGCCGTGTAGGCCAGGTGCGCCCGGCCGTCCCGTGTCAGGGGGTGGGTCCATTGGAATCCCCCCTGGCTCCCGATCCCGGTGATCGGGGCGTATCGCGGGTCGAACGCGGCAATCTCCGCGCGCACATCCTCGAGCGACGGCGCCGGCTGGCCGGTGGCCGCCGCGTACAGGGCCGCCAGCACCTCGACGCCCGTCAGCCCCGCCGGCGCCGCAAACGCCGGCGCGAAGGCCTGGACCCGCCGGTCGATCGACGTCACGCTGCCCGACGACTCCGCGTATCCGGACCCGGGCAGCACGACCGTCGCGGCGCGGCTGGTCTCGGTGTCGAACATGTCCATGGCCACGACGACGTCCGCTGCCGCGACCCGCTCGGCGTACCGCTCGTCGAGCACCGGGTTCTCGCCGAAGATGAACAGCCCGGTGAACTGCCCGGCGGCCAGCGCCGCCCGCAGTGCGGGCAGCGAGCGCGCGCCCAGCAGATTGTGCCACCGATCGCCCCGCCCGTGCACGGCCTCCGGAAACGCGCCCAGATCCGCCAGACCCTGCCCGTTGCTGTGGTGCCGGGCCAGCACCAGGCCGCAGCCCGGGCGGCCGATATTCCCGGTGACGATCAGCAGGTTCGCGATGGCCTGCAGGTCGCGCGGCGATTTCTCGAAGGAGGCATCGGCGTCGTAGACGATCGCGACGCGGCTGCCCGGCTCCGACAGCCGTCGCGCAAGGGACTCGATCTCGTGCCGCTCGACGCCCGACGTCAGCGCGGCGGCCGCGAGGTCCGCCGGCAGCGCGGCGGCAAACGCCTCGAAACCGCTCGCGCGTGCCTCCAGGAACGCCCGGTCGTGCCGGCCGGTCCGGATGATCTCCGCGATGACGGCGTTCAGCAGCACCGTGTTGGTCCCCCGCCGCGCCCCCAGCCGCACCGCGGCCACGTCGGAGATGCGCGTGCCGGTGGACGAAACCGAGACGAGCTGCGCCCCGCGCCGGATCGCCCGCTTGACGTGGAAGGCGAGTACCGGGTTCTCCTCGGTGAGGTTGGCATTCACCGTGAGGATGGTGTCGGCCTCCTCGATCTCCTGCGCCGTCACGGTCGAGGCGGACAGGCCGAACCCTTCGGCGAGGTCCGCCTCGTCGTCGTGCCGGGCCAGGTGAAAGAAACTCGCGACGTTGTTGGTCCGGAACACCTCGCGCGCGAGCTTCTGGATCAGGTAGACCTCCTCGTTGGTCGCCTTGGGAGACACGAGGAACGCCAGCGAACCGGCGCCGTCGCGCGAGGCAACCGCCTTCAGGCCGTCGACGGCGCGACCGATCGCCACCTCGAGGCTGGCCGGCCTCTGCTGGCCGGCCACGCGCACGCGCGGCTCGCGCACGCGGCTGGCGGCGTCGCCGTAGCGGTGGCCGAACCGGCCGCGCACGCAGAGGTCGCCGGGGGTGTGGCGGTCCACCATCCGCGCCGACACGTGCCAGATCTCATCGTCCTTCCGGTTGTAGACCAGGCGGCAGCCGACGCCGCAGTAGCTGCACACCGACTCCCGCGGCTCCGTGCGCCACGGCCCGGGCTTCTCGAACGGCATCCGGTAGTCGATCGCGCCGGTCGGGCAGACCTCGATGCAGTTGCCGCACGAGATGCAGGAGGTCTGCTGCAGCGGCTTCTCGCGCGAGGGCCGGACCATCGTGTCAAAACCCCGCCGCACGAATCCGAGCGCGCCGATCGTGATCAGGTCGGCGCACAGCCGCACGCACCGGCCGCACAGGATGCACTTGTTGGGGTCCAGTTCGATGAAGGGGTGGCGCGAGTCCACGACGTACTTCCTGACGCGCCCCTTGAGCCGGGTCTGGTCCGCGCCGTACTCGCCGGCATAGCGCTTCAGATCGCAGGTGAAGACCGCCGAGCACCCGCACGACAGGCAGCGCGCCGCCTCTCCGTGAACCGCCTCGGGCGCGATGCCGTGGTCGACCTCGAGGAACGTGCGGACACGATCGTCCGGCGACGTCTGGCGCATCCCCGCCCGTTCGACGTGCGGGATGGCGGCGAAGAAGTCGGCCGGGATCTCGGCGAGGTTCGTCTTCTTGCTCAGGAACTCGGCCAGGTGGGTTCGGGCCGTGCCAGTGCGGAGATAGTGGTCGATGGCATCGGCGGCCTTGCGGCCGCCGCCAATCGCATCGACGACGGCCGCAGGCCCGGACACCACGTCACCCGTGGCAAAGACCCACGGCACGCTCGTCTGGCAGGTGTGCGGGTCGGCCTTCAGCGTGTTCCACCTCGTGGCCCCCACGCGCGTGCCGCCGATCTCGGTGCCCGCCAGATCGGCGTCCTGGCCGATGGCGGCAACGATGGTGTTGCAGACGACGTCCTGCTCCGAACCGGCCACCGGCACCGGGCGGCGCCGCCCGCTCGCGTCGGGCTCGCCCAGTTCCATCCGCTGGCATCGCAGCGCCTTGACGCGGCCGTGCTCCGCGACGACGGCCAGCGGGGCGACGAGATACCGGATATCGACCCCCTCCGCCAGGGCATCCTCAATCTCCGCGGCGTCGGCCGGCATCTCCTGGCGCGTGCGCCTGTAGAGGATGCTCACTCTCGACGCGTTGCAGCGCAGCGCCGTGCGCGCGGCGTCGATGGCGGTGTTGCCGCCGCCCACGACCACCACGTGCCCGCGCAGGTCCGGCGGCCCCTGCGTCTTCACCTGCTCGAGGAAGGCGATGCCGCCAATCACGCCTGGCGTGTCCTCGTGCGCGATCGCCATCGGCTTCGCGGCGGATGCGCCCAGCGCCAGGAGGACGGCGTCAAAGCCCTCCTGCTTCAGCCCGTCGAGCGAGAAGTCGCGGCCCAGCATCCGTCCGGCCTGCACGTCCACGCCGAAATCGAGGATGTACGCGATCTCCTTGTCGAGCACGTCCTGCGGCAGGCGGTAGTCGGGGATGCCGTACCGCAGCATGCCGCCGAGCTTCTCGTGCCTGTCGTAGATGCGGACGGCATAGCCGCGGCGCGCGAGGCCGTAGGCGGCCGTCAGGCCTCCCGGGCCGCCGCCCACGATCGCGACGCGCCGCCCGTTCGGATCCGGCGGCACCGGCCGGGGCAGATGGCCGCTCTCGAGGTCGGCGACGTAGCGCTTGATGAAATTGATGGCGACAGCCGAGTCGGCCTTCGTGCGCCGGCAGTTGGCCTCGCAGTAGCGCACGCAGACGCGGCCGCAGACCGAGGGCAGCGGGTTCGTGTCGCGGACGAGCGCGAGCGCCTCGGCGTGCTTGCCGGCGGCCGCCAGCGCGAGGTAACCCTGCACGTCGACGTCCGCGGGGCAGTGCTCGTAGCACGGGCCCCGGCAGTCCGCGTAGTGGTTCGACGCCAGCATCTCGAGCAGGTACTTGCGGGTGGCGCGGATGCGGTCGTTCGACGTCCGGACCACCATGTCCGCCCGCGCCTCGGTCGCGCACGAGAGCAGCAGCCGAGCCGTCCCGTCCACCTCGACGACGCAGAGCAGGCAGGATCCGGAGGCCGGCAGGCGGGGATCGTGGCACAGGGTCGGGATCTCGATACCGTGGTCGCGCGCCGCCGCGAGGATCGTCTGGCCGGGACGCGCGTGGCACGTCCTCCCGTCGATGATCAGCGTGGTGGACCTGTCGGCCATGTTGACTCCGTCGAGGCCCGCGGCATCGCGCCGGCGCCTTCGCCGTCAGTGCTTCTCGATCGCGTCCAGGTTGCACATGGTGATGCACTTGCCGCACTTCACGCACTTCACCTGGTCGATCACGTGTGCCTGTTTCTTCTCCCCGTAGATCGCCCCCGACGCGCAGTCCTTGACGCACAGCTGGCACCCCGTGCACCTGGCGCTGTCGATAACGTAGTTCACCAGGAGCGCGCAACTGCGCGCCGGGCACCGCTTGTCGCGGATGTGCGCCTCGTACTCGTCGCGGAAGTACCGGATGGTGGTCAGCACCGGGTTGGGCGCGGTCTGGCCGAGCCCGCACGACGCCGTCTCGCGGATCTGCGCGCCGAGCTCGGCCAGCAGTTCGACATCGCCGTCGCGCCCCTTCCCCTCGACGATTCGTTCCAGGATCTCCAGCATCCGCAGGCTGCCGATCCGGCAGCTCGTGCACTTGCCGCATGATTCGTTCTGCGTGAACTCGAGAAAGAAGCGCGCCATTTCCACCATACAGGTGGAATCGTCCATCACGATCATCCCGCCGGATCCCATGATGGCGCCGGTCTGATTGATCTGCTCGTAGTCGATCTGGGTGCCCCCAAGCGAGGCGGGGATGCAGCCGCCCGACGGCCCGCCCATCTGCACGGCCTTGAACGGCTTGTCGTTGACGGTGCCGCCGCAGACGCCGAAGACGATCTCGTCGATGGTGATCCCCATGGGCACTTCCACCAGGCCGGTCCGCTTCACCTTGCCGGCCATGGCGAAGACCTTCGAGCCCCGGCTGCGGCCGGTCCCCATGGCCGCGAACGGCTCGGCTCCGTTGAGGACAATCCAGGGAAGATTGGCGAACGTCTCGACGTTGTTGATGCTGGTCGGCTTGCCCCAGATGCCGGACACGGCCGGATAGGGCGGCCGCAGCCTGGGCATGCCACGCTTGCCCTCGATCGACGCGATCAGCGCCGTCTCCTCGCCGCACACGAAGGCGCCGGCGCCTTCCTTCAGCATGACCGTGAACGAGAAGTCCGTGCCGAGGATGTGATCGCCCAGGTAGCCGCGTCGCGTGGCCTGATCGATGGCAGACCGGAGCATCTCGAGCGCGCGCGGATACTCGGCGCGGCAGTAGATGTAGCCGTGGCGCGCGCCGATCGCGTAGGCGCCGACCAGCATCCCTTCCAGCACCGAGTGGGGGTCGCCCTCGAGCACGCTGCGGTCCATGAAGGCGCCCGGGTCGCCTTCGTCGGCGTTGCAGATGATGTACTTCTCGTCGCCCGGCGCGGCCCGGGCGAGCCTCCACTTGGTTCCCGTGGGGAAGCCCGCGCCGCCCCTCCCGCGCAGACCGGAGGCGCCGACCAGTTCGATGACCTCCTCGGGGCTCATCGTCCGGAGCACCCGTTCGAGCGCACGGTAGCCGTCCCGGGCCAGGTAGTCGTCGATCGACCGGGGATCGATCGCGCCGCAGTTGCGCAGGACGATATGGCGCTGGCGCTTCAGGAAGGCCGCTTCGGGCCCCTCGCCGTTCTCGAGCAGCACCCAGTCGCGGACGGGCGTGCCGCCCAGGACGTGCTCGAGCACGATGCGCGGGACACGGTCGGGCGAGACGCGGCCGTAGAGCCAGCGCGACTCGTGGTCCGCCACCTCGACGAGCACCTCGGCATAGCACATGCCGAGGCAGCCGGTTTCCCTGACCTCGACGCCGCGAACGGCGTGGACGGCAAGCACGCGCTCGAATTCCCTGACGACCTTCCCGGCTCCGGCCGCGAGCCCGCAGGTCCCCGTCCCGACCGTGACGGTGTTCACGCGTCGTCTCTCTTCCCGGCCGCCGCCTCTGTCCGGTACTTCCTGATGATGCGCCGCAGCGCCTGCGGCGTCAGCCGGCCGTACGTCTCGTGGTTCACCATGATGACGGGCGCCAGGCTGCAGCAGCCCAGGCACGCCACCGGCTGCACGGTGAAGACGCCGTCGGCCGTGGTATCGCCCGACTCGAGGTGCAGCTCGTCTTCGAGCATGCCGATCAGCATCTTCGCGTTGTTGACGTGACACGCCGTGCCGTCGCAAATCCGGATGAGGTAGCGGCCGAGCGGCCGCAGCCGGAACTGCTGGTAGAACGTGATGACGCCGTAGACCTCGCTCTCGGGAATCCCGGTGACGCCGCTGATGTACCCGATCGCCGTCTCGGAGATGTACCCGTACGTGTCCTGCGCCGTCTGCAGCAGCGGGATCAGCTGTCCCGGCTCGCGGCGGTAGCGCCACAGGTCGACATTCAGCTTCGGCAGTCCGGCACCCGCGCCGAAGCGGATCTCCGCGGTGCGGTCCATCGGGCTACATCTCGTACATGGTGATGATCTTCACCGAGCGCGCCCGCACGATGCCGTCGATCATCCGCACATCCTCGTTGAGGATCTTCTCGATCCCCTTGAAGGTCGGGCTTTGAATGAGCGCCACGGCGCCGTACTGCCCGCGGGTCGCGTCGCAGGACACCACGCCGTTCATGAAGTAGAGCTTGGGAAACACCTCGGCGAAGCGGCCCTTCTCGACCTCCACGAACAGGTACGCCGACATCGCCGTGCCGGCCAGCCTGGCCCGGTAGTGCTCCCGGCGCAGGTTGTGCTCGTAGTCCTTGATGAAGTCCGCGATCGCCGGCTCGATGGCCGGCGCCACGATCTGGTAGGGCTCGGCGCCGGCGACGCCAGGCAGGGCCTCGATGCGGCGCACGGCCTGGTCGATCTCGATCGCCGACGCGCCGTTGAGCAGCAGCACGACGTCGTACTGGCCGTGCACGGCGTCGCAGTAGACCACGTTGTCCATGTAGTAGAGCCCGCGGAACAGGCTCGACACGTCCGCGTCGGCCCGGACCGTCACCATGACGTAGGCGCTGACGGATGCCTTTTCCACCGCGGCGCCAGGCGACTCGACGGCTTCGACGCGCTGCTCCGGGATCTGGTGCAGCAGGTCGGTGAGTTCGTCGATCCTGAACGGCTTCCCGAGATACGCGTCGCCATGCTTGACGCTGACCGAGTCGCCCGTGTCCTCGGCGCCGTACGCGGAGATGACAATGACGGGCAGCGCCGGGTACTTGCTCTTGATCATCTCGAGCAGTTTCAGGCCGTTGATGTCGGGCAGGTTGATGTCGGCGACCACGAACTGGAAGGGCCTGCCCTCCTTGAATCGTGAGTCGATCAGCCGCAGCGCCGGCAGCGCCTCCTCGACTTCCTCGGCCACGAACCCGCGCTGAGCGAGGCCGAAATGCAGGCTGCGTCGCAGGCCCGCTTCGTCGTCCACGATGAGCACACTCGGATGCTGGGTTGTCATGGCGGTGTTCTCCATCCTGTTACTGGTGCTGACGGGCGCGATCGGGGACCGTGTGACCGCCGTCTGACGTGACGAGCACGCAAGCATCGCGCCAGCGGCCGAGATGCCGCCCGCGCCCGGAAAAGGCGGGAAAGTCGGCCAGAAGCCAGGCAAATTCGGAGAGAGCGGCTGTTTCGTGGTGGGCGAGGGCCGTAAAGAATCTGAACACTACACCGGCAAGCGTGACGTCTGAAGGAGATACGCCGATACGTTCAAAATCTTAACAGTGCGCGGCGACCCGCCGGGCGAGGCTACTTCCGGCCTTCCGGCCAGACCCCCCACGCGTCCGGATCGATATACTTCTCCGTGTCGGTGCTTCAGCCGAGGTTGCCTGCATGAAATACGTCAGTACCCGCGGGGCCTGTCTCCCGGTTTGCTTCTCGGAGACGTTGCTCGGAGGTCTTGCTCCCGACGGCGGCCTCTTCCTCCCCGAGACCTACCCGCGGGTGCAAGGCGCGGAGCTCGACCGCTGGCGCGGCCTGAGCTACGCCGAACTGGCATTCGAGATCCTGCGCCTGTTCGTCACGGACATCCCCGAGCCGGAGTTGCGGGAACTGATCTTCCGCACGTACACACCGGAGATCTTCGGCACCGATGAGATCGCCGCGGTGAAGACGCTGGAGCCCGGGCTCCATCTCCTCGGCCTGTCCAGCGGTCCGACGCTGGCCTTCAAGGACGTGGCCCTGCAGCTGCTGGGCAATCTCTTCGAGCGCGCGCTGGCAAAGACGGGCGACGTGCTGAACATCCTCGGCGCCACGTCAGGCGACACGGGCTCTGCGGCGGAATACGCCATGCGAGGCAAGCGCGGCATCTCGGTCTTCATGCTCTCGCCTCATGGCCGCATGAGCGCCTTCCAGCGCGCGCAGATGTATAGCCTGGCCGATCCGGACATCTTCAACCTGGCCATCGAAGGGATGTTCGACGACTGTCAGGCCATCGTGAAGGCCGTTTCGGGCGATGCCGCCTTCAAGCAGCGCCACCGCATCGGCACGGTGAATTCCATCAACTGGTCGCGGATCCTGGCGCAGGTGGTTTACTACTTCAAAGGCTACTTCGCGGTCACGCAGACAAACGACGATCGCGTCTCCTTTGCGGTGCCGACGGGTAACTTCGGCAACATCTGCGCGGGACACGTGGCCCGGTGCATGGGCCTGCCCATCAAGCGCCTCATTCTCGCCACCAACGAGAACGACGTGCTGGACGAGTTCTTCCGGACGGGTGTGTACGCGCCGCGGTCGGCATCAGACACCCACGTGACGTCGAGTCCGTCGATGGACATCCTGGCGGCATCCAATTTCGAGCGGTTCGTCTTCGACCTCGTGGGCCGAAATGCGGCCCTCGTCGGCAGACTCTGGGCCGAGGTAGATGCCGGCCGGCCCTTCGATCTTTCGGGAACGCCGCACTTCGCCCGCCTGCCGCACTCCGGCTTCGTGTCGGGCAAGAGCACCCACGCCGACCGTCTGGACACCATCCGCGAAGTCTGGCGGCGTTTCGGCGTGGAGATCGACACCCATACCGCCGACGGCGTGCATGTGGGGCTTCAATACCGGGAACAGGGCGTTCCGCTGGTCTGCCTGGAGACCGCGTCGCCGGTCAAGTTCGAGGAGACTATTCTCGAAGCCCTCGGCCGGAAGCCCGCCTGTCCCGCCGGGTTCCAGGACCTCGGAAGCCGGCCCCAGCACGTGACGGTCCTTCCAATTGATACGGCTCGCGTGAAGCAGTTCATCGAGACACATGCCCGGGAGGCGCGCGGATGAAATTCGTGATCATCCTTCCCGACGGCGCGTCGGACGAACCGCTTCCCCAACTCGGCGGCAAGACGCCTCTCGAGGCCGCGCACATTCCGAACATGGATGCGATCGCCCGGGACGGGCGCCTGGGCCGCATCGTGACCATTCCCGAAGGGTTCGACGCCGGCACCGATGCGGGCACGCTGACGCTGATGGGGTATGACCCGCGCCTGTACCACACGGGCCGCGCGCCCATGGAAGCCCTGGCGCGGCAGCTCGCCGCCGCGCCCGATCAGCTCATCTTCCGATGCAACTTCGTCCACGTGATGGACGGGATCATGACGGACTTCACGGCCGGCCATATCGAACAGGCCGATGCCGACGCACTGATCGCGGCGCTCAACCAGGCGTCGTTCCCGGGGGAATCCTGTTCGTTTCACGCGGGGGTCTCGTACCGGAACCTGCTGCTGGTGTCGAACGCCTCCACGCTCAAGCTCCGGACCCAGCCGCCGCACGACATCACGGACCAGCCCGTGGCCGGCTATGGACCGCGCGGCGAGGGGCAGGAGCGGGTGCAGGCCATCATGGATCGCGCCGCCGAGGTGCTGGCCGATCATCCGGTGAACCGGCGCCGACGCGAGCGCGGGGAGCGCTGGGCCACCGATGCGTGGCTCTGGGGACAGGGAACGCCGATGCGACTGGAGACCCTGGAGTCGCGCTTCGGCCTCAAGGGCGCGACGATTACGGCGGTCGACATCCTCCGGGGCATCTCCGTGGGCATGGGGATGGACTTGATCGAGGTGCCCGGCGCCACGGGCTACATCGATACGGACTATGACGCCAAGGGCCGGGCGGCGGTGGCCGCCCTGGACCGCTACGACGTGGTCGCCGTTCATATCGAGGCGCCGGACGAGGCGGCGCATCAGGGGATGGCTGAAGAGAAGAAGATCTCGCTGGAGCGGATCGACGAAGCCATCGTCGGGCCGTTGCTGCACAAGCTCCGCGGCCTCGGTGACTACCGCATCGTCATCGCGCCCGACCACGCCACGCTCGTGCGCACGAAGGGGCACGACGCCACGCCGCCGCCGTTCTGCTATGCGGGAACGGGCGTGGGACCCGGCTCACGCAGGCCGTTCTCCGAGCGCGAAGCCGCAGCGACCGGCGTGTTCCTCGATCCCGGCTGCACGCTGCTGGATGAGGTTCTCGGACGCCGAATCAGGATCAACGCTCCACCGGCCAGCACCATTCCCACCAGCACGTAACTACTCCCGCCCATCGCCGGGACGCTGGGGACAACAGTCAGCCCGGCATGGTAGGCATTGTTGCCCGTCGCGGCATACGCGAACGGCGCGCCGCCAACGGAGTAGTTTCTCCGATTGGTGACAGTTGTGTAGTAGACACTGAAGCCTGTCGCCCCGGGGGCGGCTGTCTGGCTCACCTCGACGATGAGGCTCTGCGCCGGGTTGTACGCGAATGGCGTGTCCAGCGTGATGGCCATCCACTGCCCCGCTGTCCCGGTCAGGGCTGTCGATGCGCGATAGTAGACGGTGGTCAACGGCGAGTAGAACGCTCCGGGGGCGAACTGCGTGATGACGGACTGCCCCATCCTGACGGTCAGGTCAGAATAGGTCCACGGTCCTAACTGATCCTTGATCAGAAACCAAATGGTGGTGATCGACCCGGCCGGCGCAGCCGACGGCAGGTTGAAATCCCCGGGGCCGAAGAGCAGCTGCACCAGCTTGCCGTCTGGCTGGTTGAACGGGAACGAATTCCCGCTACCAGGCGTGGTGTAGTTGGCGTACTGCGGCTGCGCCAGGGCCGGGCTGCCCAAGCCTGAGAGCACCAGACTGAGCACGATGAGAACGGAAACCTTCTTCATCGTTCTGTCCTCCCGTTGCGAGAGACGGAGGGGGCTGGTGAATCTACTGGCGAGGGGCGTGATAGTACCGGTGTCTGGTTCTGGCAAACCGGCCGCTACGGGTGGGATTATACTCGCGAATCCTCGGCCGGATCTTCGAGCGCGAGCCTGCCCCCGCGGCAAGCGGGATGCGCTGCTTCGGCCGAGTTACTGTGTCAGTTCGTGTGCCAACGGCCGGATCAGGCCGCCCACTGGCGCGACGATCGGCAGAGTTGCTGGGAAGAAGTGGTGAGCCGCCACGGAATCGAACCGTGAACCCGCAGATTAAGAGTCTGCTGCTCTGCCAGTTGAGCTAGCGGCCCACTCGAGGTGGCTCCGTCGATCGCGACTGCCGATCGGCGGGCCCGGTCTCACCAACCGGGAAAAGACATTATACAGAACCGAGCCGACGCGCCACAAGCGCGATCACGCTGGGGTCAGGTCCAAAAGCGCGCGTTTCGATATCGCATCCGATCTGAAACGCGCGCTTTTGGACCTGACCCCAGCGTCGTCAGTGCGCTTCGGCAGCCGCCTTCAGCTGCGCCAGGCCCTTCTCGAAATCGGGGCCGATCACGGCGTCCATGTTCTTGAACAGGCACATGGCCTTCTCGATGAACCCGAGCGGCCCTGACATGACCCAGGCCACCCGCGTGCCGCCGCCGTCCGGCTGGAACGTGATCGCGGTGTCGCTCGTCGACGCGAACGGCTTGATGAACTCGAGCTTGATCCGCACCAGCGTGCCCTGGCCGCTCTCGACGATGGTCATGCGGCCTTCGCCGACCTTGTCGTTGCCGATCCAGTAGTAGATCGCGCCCACGCCGGCCGCCGACCCCGAGAAGGTGGTCTTCATCCCGGGATCGAGCTTGCCCCAGGGCGACCAGGCCTCCCACCGGTGGAAATCGTTGACGTGCGCAAAAACCGCCGCGGCCGGAGCGGAGACTATGGCACTCCGCTCCACCCGGAACTCTCCAGGCTGCGCGGCGACGACGACGAGAAACAACGCCAGCACGACCGCCAGCGCAATCAGGATCTTCTTCACCATGCGGACCTCCTCCGGCGTAAGACGCCCACCCGGAAGAACACGGTCCACGAAACGCTGGGGTCAGGTCTAAAAGCGCGCGTTCTGAACGGCCGCACAGGAACACG
>Ga0334722_10005581_pt1 | contig 12644 bp, 16 predicted proteins | sample C3_bottom_MG_FD_207210 | JGI IMG/M metagenome (GOLD analysis project Ga0334722, IMG submission 207210) | Sediment microbial communities from Yellowstone Lake, YNP, Wyoming, USA - C3_bottom | ecosystem: Environmental > Aquatic > Freshwater > Lake > Sediment | place: USA: Wyoming | collected...
GTTATTACTAAGTAAAACTTTCAAAAGGTTAGTATCTAACCTTTTGTTTATAATAAAATTAGAAATAAATATTTGCCGTAATTCATCCGCAAACTGAAGTAAGCGGATTTCTTACGGATGATTTAATTTTATCAGTTAATTCTTTCAACTCCTGGCTTGAAATTCCAGTTCTTAATTTTTCAAGATTAATCTGCTGAAATAATTCTCTTGTATCCATATCATTTCTTCCAAGAACAAACATACTCTTATCGGGAAAATAATCCATTGCATCTTTTGCCAATTGAGTTTTACCACTTCCTGTATCTCCCTGCAAAAATAAATTCAATCTTCCGTAGAGGCAAGCATCGACAAAATCATTCATGTAAAAAGGGGTTCCTGCTAAATTCATTAGTTCTGTTGAGTTCTGATAAATTCCTTTGTGATTCATTCCCCTTTATGAAAATATGGATTTATAAATATTACTAAAAATTTATCATTTTAAAGAAGTAACAAAGAAGAATATTAAAATTTTAAACCAGCTTCTCTTAATGTTTTGACTAACCTTGAATAATCTTCACTCGTAGGATTAATTTTAGGAAAGGGTTTTTCTTTTCCAAGTTTTTTATGTCCTTCCAAATAAGCTAAACAAAAAAGATATCTGCTTGTAGAAAATTCATTTTCATTATAAGTTAGACTAACTGGAGTGGATTTTTCTAAGAGGTAATTTCTTTGGAAATTATTTTCTGTCATAAAATTCTTATAAAAGAACGATTTATAAAAGTTTGTTTTGCTTTAATTTGACGATAGTAACAAAATTATAAATCAATAACGCCGTCTTTTGTCAAAGCAGCAAATCTTATTCCGACTGGCTGATTAATCAAAGCCGAAATTAAAGCCATGTGCTCTTTTCCGTCGCCAGATGCAATTGACAATGCAACTTCTGTTCCGTCAATTTTTCCTTTTAATTTCTGAGAAAATTCATCTTTCAATTCTTTTAATTTTTTGTCTAAATCAACTTTAATAAATTCGAATGGTTTTTCACAGGTAAATTGTTTTGCAAATTCATCGCCCAACAAAATTATTTTTTCCCATTCTCCATATTTTATCAATCCAGAAACCTGCGCCCAAGTTCCTTTTCCTGAAGATAATAATGCTACGAATTCCATTGCTAAGACACCTCCGGTTTCTTGTGCATCAACTTCCCACTAAATTTCTGCATATTCATGCAATAAAAAAATAAGTTTTGTTTATAAGAATTATGGCGATGTGGGTTCTTTGAGGAAGAAAGCTCACTTCGTTCACTTTAATTTGCAGAAACAAATTAAAGAACCTAACATGGTAGAAAAGAGAACAAGAAAATAAGATAAGATTTATAAATCTCTTTTTTCTAAGGATTTTGTCGATTGAACCATGTCGTTAGCACATAAATTCTATGGTGCTGGCGCATAAATGGGAGACAAATGATACAATGGAATTAAACGAACAACTAAAACAAGCATTAGTAGAGCTTAGAAAAAATAAAGAAAGAAAGTTTGACCAGTCAGTAGACTTAATTATCAATCTTCAAAAATTCGACATTAAAAAAGAACAGGTTAATTTATTCATTTCTGTTCCCCATAAAATAAAAGATAAAAAAATCTGCGGATTTCTTGAAATAAAAAATGATAATGTTGACACAATAACAAAGTCAGAATTCAAAAAATATTCAACAAAAAAAGAAATAAAAAAATTAGCGAATGCATATGATTTCTTTATCGCACAAGCTAGCCTGATGCCAATAGTTGCAACAACTTTCGGAAGAGCTCTTGGACCAACAGGAAAAATGCCTTCACCTCAGATGGGAATTATGATTAATGCAGATGACAAAACAATCAACGAATTGAAAATAAGAATAAACAACAGCATTAAAATAAAAACAAAAGAAGCAAGCATAAAAGTTCAAGTAGGAAAACAGAGCATGAAAGATGAAGACATTATAGAAAATATAGTTGCAGTTTACAACGCTATCTTGAAAACATTATCAAAGGGAAAAGAAAACATAAAAAATCTTGAAGTAAAATTCACAATGACTAAACCCCAGAAAATAAAATTCAAATAAAATGGCAAAACCAATAACTCATGTATCTGACGTAAAGAAAAAAGTAGTAAAAGAGTTAGTTGAACTTTTGAAGAAAAAGAAAACTTTTCTTGTAGTTTCAATAAAAGGAATTCCAGCTTCACAATTTCAGGAAATGTCTAAAAAATTGAGAGACAAAGTAGTTGTAAAAGTTCCAAAGAAAAATTTGATAATCAGATCTCTTGAAAATTCTGGCGACGAGAATATGAAAAGCATTGAGACAAGAGTCAATGAGAATGTTGCAATATTATTTTCAGATATGGATTGCTTTGAACTTGCTGCAGAACTTGTAAAAAATAAAAGCCCTGCAAAAGCAAAAGCTGGACAAGAAGCTCCAGAAGATATTGAAATTCCTGCAGGACCAACTGATTTAATTCCTGGACCAGCTATCAGCGAATTAGGAGCAGTAGGAATTCAGATTCAAATAGATAAAGGAAAAATTTCAATCAAAGAAGCAAAAATTGTAGCAAAGAAAGGAGACAAGATTACAGGACCTGTTGCAGATATTCTTAGCAAACTTGATATAAAACCTTTTTCAATTAGTTTAGTTCCTTTAGCAGGATATGATTCAGTTGCTAAAAAAGCTTACTTGAATATTGAAATTGATATTGAGAAGACACTTGCAGATTTGAAAACTGCATTCGGAAAATCTCTTCCATTCGCTGTTGATATCGGATATGTTTGCGATGATACAATAAAATTCCTTATACAAAAAGCAGGAAGACATGAATTGGCAATTGAAAATTTAACAAATACTTCAGAAAATAAATCTGGAGAGGTAAACTAAAAATGGAAAACATATACGCAGCACTATTGTTGCATAAACTCGGGAAAGAAATCAACGAGAACAATTTGAAAAGTGTTGTTGCAGCCGCAGGCGGACAGGTTGATGAATCAAAAATCAAGTCTCTTGTCGCAAGCCTGAAGGGAGTAAACATTGAGCAGGAATTGGCAAGCGCTAGTTTAGTCGCAGCAGCTCCAGCAAGTGCCCCTAAGGAAGAAAAGAAAGAAAGCAAGGTAGAAGAAAAGAAAGAAGCTGCAGCAGAAGGTTTGAGCGCTTTATTCGGATAATTATAATTTAATTATTAAAACTGAATGAAACTCAAACCTAACCTTTTCTAGTTTGGACAAGGATTTAAAAATTCTTAAAACATAATTTGATTATGGCTAAAAAAAGAGGAGCAAGAAAAGTTAATTGGATTTTATGCTTGTTAATGTCAGTTTTTTTCGGAACATTCGGAGTTGATAGATTCATGATGGGAAAAGTTGGAACAGGAATTTTAAAATTAATTACATTCGGTGGACTTGGAATCTGGTGGTTTATTGATGTTGTTTTAATCGCGACAAAATACGAATTCAAAAATGTAAAGTGGGTTGAATAATTAATATAATAATACAAAAGGAGTTAAATAAAAATTTATGAAAAGTCAAATTCTTGCTGAAGATATAGACCAATTTAAATGGATTAAAGAAGGGTACGAACAATTTAGAAAAAATTTTGATATCAAAGCTGAGACAGAATTAGTTATTAGAAAAGGGATTGACCTTCAAGAAAGTAAAAGAAGAATTGATATTGCTCCTTTGAATTATTTGGGGGAAGTGTTAGAGGTAAATAAATGTAGTTCTAGTTTAGAATGGGTTCTTGTTGGCAGCACAAAGAAAGAATGGAAAATAGAGGGACCAGATTATAATTATACTATTCATGAAAGAGCTGCAGAAATATTAGTAGTTTATTAATTTTATTTTGAATAATTCTTTTTCATAACAATATTTATAACTCAATTCCAAATTATTCTTTTGGTAAAAAAAGATGTGGAGTTTATATAACGGAGAAAATTTTCTGAAACCATTGCAGTTTTCAAATGGAAAGACACAGGAAGATATTGTCAATGAAGTTTTGAATTCTATAAAAGAAGGAAATAGGGTTATTTTTATACATGGAGTTTGCGGGACAGGAAAATCTGCAATTGCACTGAACATTGCAAAAGAAATAGGAAAAACTTGCATTGTGGTTCCTGGAAAAACTTTGCAGAACCAATACAAAGAAGATTACGAGAATAAAAAATATTTAGTAAAAGAAGATGGAGAAAAATTAAAAATTTCTGTTATAACAGGAAGAAAAAATCACAAGTGCAAATATCTTGAAGAAAAAAATGTCCCGATTTTCAGAGAAGAACGAAATTTAAAATTAAATGAAATTTTTGACAGGCGGGAAAAAGAAACAAATCTCACTGCAGACAATCCTTACATTCCATGCAAAATAGAAATAAAAGAAAAAAATTCAAATAAAATTTTTAATTATTTGAAAGACAACAAAGCGATAAATCCGAAAAATTTCAAAACAATAAAAGACGTGAAAAGAGCTACAATTGCTCCAGTCTGTCCTTACTGGTGTCCGGTTTTTCCAGATAAATTTGAACTTGGTGGAAAAAATTTTGAAAATTCCAAAAAAAGAAGTTATACTGGATTGAAAGATGTGAAATATATTTTTTATGAAAGAAAACCTGGATGCAAATTTTACGAGCAATTTAATTCTTTTATTGATTCTGATGTTCTTGTTTTTAATTCGCTGAAATACAAATTAGAATCAAGCATGAACAGAAAGCCAAAAACGGAAGTGGAAATAATTGACGAATGCGACGAATTTCTTGACAGCTTTTCAAATCAGAGAACTATCAATATTGACAGACTGCAAAATTCATTGAATCAGATTTTTTTGGAAGATGAAGGCGCAGAAGGAGTTATAAGAAAAATTGCAAATGCAATCGCTCAGATAAAAGATAATCAGGAAATATTGCATTCAGTTTTTTCAAAGCAGATTATCCCGCTTAAGAAAACAGAAGTTTATGATTTGCTTAAATTGATATTGGATAATCAAGAATTTCTTTATGATATTGATGATGAAAGTTATCTTTTTGAAGTTGCAGAAACCGCGAGAATTTTTGATGAGTTTTTTGATGAAACTTATTTGACTTTTGATAAAAAAGAAAATAATTTGATTGTTGAATTAGTAACAACAAATCTTGCAAAAAGAATGAAAGAAATGCTTGAAAAAAATAAAGTTGTTGTTATGATGTCTGGAACAATTCATTCTGAAAATGTTTTGAAAAATATTTTTGGACTTGATAGTTTCAAAATCTTAGAAGCCGAAACAGAACAGCAGGGAAGCATTGAGATAAAACGAACTGGATTTGAAATGGACTGCAAGTATGAAAATTTTGCAAACGGGAATATTTCTAAGGAAAAATATTTTAGAGCCTTGGATAAATGCATCGAAGTTTCTGAAAAGCCCACACTGGTTCATATAAATTCTTTTTATGATTTGCCCGAAGAATATGAAATTAAAAAATTTGATTTGAAAAATACAATCAGCAGGGAAACTCTTAAACAGATACAGGAAAATGAAAACGGGGATGAAAACATCAGAAAGTTCAAGAGAAAAGAGATTGATGTTTTATTTTCAACTAAATGCACTAGAGGAATTGATTTTCCTGGAGAACAATGCAATAGCATAATTTTTACAAAATATCCTAACCCTGATGTTAAATCTCCGTTCTGGAATATTCTTAAAAAAACAAATCCAACTTATTATTGGGATTTTTATAAAGACAAAGCACACAGGGAATTACTGCAAAGAATTTACCGAGGACTGAGATTCAAAGATGACCATGTTTTTTTATTATCTCCTGACGAAAGAGTGCTTAATGCAATAAAATAAATTTTAATCTTGCTAAAATGGAATATAATATAATAATTGAAGAAAACTTTTCAGATGAAGGGCTAAATTTAATTGAAAAAATAGATAAAAAGGAATTTGAATCTAAGGAAATTTCAGATTTGAAATTTGAAGCAGAAGAGTTTTCAAAAGACAACAACATCAATGAACTTATTTCTTATGATTTAATAAAAAATAATCTTGAATACAAATTAGATTATCAAAAAGATGGGGCGATAAAAATAATCCGTGATTTAAACTGCACTGCTCTTTTAGCAGATGAGGTAGGATTAGGGAAGACGATAACTGCGGGAATGGTAATAAAAGAATCACTTGTGAGAGGATTTGCCAAGACGATTCTTATTTTGGTTCCTCCGTCGTTAGTTGACCAGTGGAAAGCAGAATTAAAAGAAAAGTTTAATCTTGATTTTACAATTATAGAAAATGAAAATAGCTGGGATCATGCTGAACTTGTGATTGCTTCTATTGACCGAGTAAAAATTTGTAATAAAAAAACAGGGAAATTTTCACATTACAAAGCTCACCAAATCCCGTGGGACTTGCTTATTGTTGATGAAGGCCACAAGTTAAAAGCAAGAAGAACAGTAAGATGGACATTTGTTGACAAGCTCCAGAAAAAAAGATTTTTAATTCTTACAGCGACGCCTTTTCAAAATGATTTAATTGAATTGTATAATTTATTGCATCTTTTGAAAAGAGGCCATCTTGGAACGATAAAAGAATTCAAAAAAAAGTTTATGAATCGGGGGAACAAGAGATATCCTCTTAATCCAAAAGAATTAAGAAAAAAATTAGAAGAAATAATGGTGAGAAGAAAAAGAAGCCAGACAGGAATTAATTACAAAAAAAGGATTCCGAAAATAATTTCTGTTGAACTAACTCAAAAAGAAAAAGAAATTTACGATGCAACATGTGAAATGTTGAAGAGCCAGTATTTTTCTGCTAGTGGCGAATCAATAAACGGGAAGCTGATTATTTTTGCAATTCTTCCAAAAGTCACAAGCTCTTCTAGGTCTGCTAAAGAATCACTTCTTAGAATTGTTAATGATGAAAAATATCATGAGAACACGAGAGAAATAGCAAATAAAATTCTTGCAGAGTATGAATCTGTAGGAGTAGACTCAAAAATGAAAAAACTTGTAGAACTTGTTGAGAATATAAAAAAAGAAAACCCAAAAGACCAGATATTAATTTACACGCGTCATCCGTCTACATTAGCGTATATCATTGAAAATTTGAAACATCTTAATTTGAAAATCATTGAGTTTGCGGGCGGATTAAATAGAGAAGAAAGAACAAGAAGAGTTGAAGAATTTAGGGCAGGAGCAGACATTCTCATAAGCACAGATACTGGAGCAGAGGGATTAAACTTTCAGTTCTGCAATAATCTAATCAATTATGACTTGCCGTGGAACCCGATGTCAGTAGAACAGAGAATCGGAAGATTAGACCGAATCGGGCAAAAAAATGATATTAATATTTACAGCTTGGCAACAAAAGGAACATTAGAAGAACATGTTGTAGATTTGATAATAAACAAGATGTGCTGTGTGGGGCTTGTTATCGGAGAGCTGCCAATTATATTATTCAATCTTGGATTAGATTCTGAGGGAACAGGAGGAACAAATAAAATTGAAGAGCTTTTAATGAATTCTTTTATTGATTCAAAAAATAATCTCCAGATATTTTCACAAGATATTAAAAAAATTGCGAAGATGCTTGAGGATGGAATTCAAGAATATAAAAAAAATGAAGAAGAAAATAAGGAGTTTTTAGACGATGAACTTAATTGATTTTTTTATTAAGTTTTTCAAAAGCATAGGAAGTGAAGTTAAACAAGATGGAAATTTTTTAATTATCTCAAATATTCCGGCAAACTTTGAAAAATTTTCTGGTAAAAGAGGGCCATACATGCTTTCATTTAATAGAGAAAAAGAAGGTTATGAACTTGTTTCTCCAAATTATTATTTAATAAAAACAATTAAAGAATTTCTTGAAGGAAGAGGGGAAACAACATTATTGAAAATAAATTTTGCTATTGATTTCAAAGATGAAATCCCGAAAAGGATTCCTTTTTTAAATTCAGAGATTAAGAATATCAGCAAGACTACACGAAATAATTTTATTTTTAAGTTTTCATTTATAACAACATTTCAATATATGAATGAAAAAGAAAATATGATTAATCATATTTTTGTTCAGGACAATAAAATAATTCCTTTCAGTGAAGCATTAGATTTAGTTGAGGGAAATAAAAGAGATTTTATGGAAGTTAATGCGGACAAAGAATATTCTCTTGCAAAAGAAGAATTAAAAAAAGTTGTGCTGCCAAAAACAGAAGAATTGAAAATTAAGTTAAGCGGCCAGTTGAATAGTGAAATTTCAAGAATTCAGCAGCATTATGAAAACAATCTCTCTGAAATAGAAGCGCAAGAAAAATCTTTGAAAAAACAAATAGAAGCGAATAAAGAAGACAAGGAAAAAACAAAGAAACTTGCAAAAGCGATGGAAACACTTAAGCAGGAAAACAATAAGAAAAAAATCACCGATGAAGAAGAGGAATTTATTCAAAAAGAAATTAGAAAACATGGGCTAAAGATAGACAGCAAACTTCTTAACACGACAATAATCTATTTCCCGATTTATAATCTGAACTTGACTCTTGAAATAGAAAAAAATAATTACAAGATGATTGAACTTATTTACGACCCGCTAAAAAAAATAGTTTCTCCTCTTTATTGCAAAAGCTGCGGCAAAGAAGTGAAAGAAATTATTCTCTGTTCTTCGGGGCATATAACCTGCAGAAATTGCGGAGAAAAATGCTCTTCATGCGGAAGTGTTTACTGCAAAAGTTGTCAAACAAAGAAATGCTCAGATTGCGGAAGAACTCTCTGTTCACATTGTCAAAATATCTGCGATGTTTGTAAAAAAGTTTTCTGCGATTATCACATCACAAAAAATTCGGGCAAAAAAATTTGCAAGTTCTGTGAAAGAAAAGAAGTAAAAATATTCAGAATCTGATTAAATATTGAAAGATTTAAATAACTAAAAATATTATCTAAATAAAGAGAGATGACAAAGAATAAATTTTTTAAATCGTCCATAGGAATTTTTCTGCTTGGTGCGTTTATTGGAACATTAGCTCCGAGCCCAGTAGATCCGATTTATTTTTATCTTGAAAATTATGTTGTTCCACATTTGACTGGATTGGCAAAAGCAGGATTGCAGATATTTGACTGGTATATTTTAGATGCTCTTTGGTATCTTGCTTTGATGGGAATTGCTTTTATTCTTCATATAAAGAAAGTAGATGTTGCAAAGAAAATAACTGTTATTGGCGGAATTGCAGGATTAGGAATTGTTATTGGAATAGTTAGCAAGATTGCGTTGGGCTAAGATTATTTTTTAATAAATAATTTCCAGTTTGCTTCTTTATCTATCCATACAAGAATCAATCCTACTCCTAAAATAAAAAATGACCATTGAAAAATAGGGGAACTGTTAAGTTGTAAAATTCCTAATAGGACTAAAGAGATAATTGTTACTCCCGAAGTTATTTCTAAAGATTTTTTAATTATCTTAAGATAGTTACTCTCAGGTACTGAAGAAATTCCTGCAGAATAAATTATAGATAATAAAATCCATGAGAAGTTGAAAATTGAAGGTTGAATTACCGCAGGGTTAATTTTTTGAACAATTATTCGAAGCATCAAGATTGTAAGGTAAACCGATACCCCTAATATTAAAGAAATTATTATTTTATTCAGTAGAGGTTCTTTATTCCATTCATCATGATCCTCTTTATTTTTATAATTTAAAACATATACCCAAGTTAAGGTAATAATCCCTACCAAAAAACTAATTGCTAAAAAAATTAAAAATTGATAACTATCTCCTACTCCCAATTGGTTAATATTATCCACAATAAATTGCATAAAATCCATTTTTAGATAGAGTAAGTTTCAAATTATAAACTTTTAGTTGAATCTGGGAGGAACAGACCGAGTGGAAGTTAAAAAGATTATAAGATTTTAAGTATTACTTCTTACCAAAATTGAATAAAAATTCAATTTTTTATGAATTAGAAACCTTTAAAAATAACTATTTTATCTTCGATAAAACTGGATTTCTATTCAATAAAGTTTATAAATTACAACTGTGTAATTATCGTATGGATGGAAAAAAGGGGATAAATATTTATAGACTATTTTTTCTGAAAAATTTTAATTCTATAACAAAAGATTTTAATACCTATACTATCCACCTAAATCCTAGGGTAATCATAAATGATGGATAAAATTAGATGCAATGATATCGGTGTAGATATTATAATCTGTCCAGAAGGAATGGGAAAAAATAAAGTATATAGTATTAACGCTATACAAGTTCCTCACGTAGTTACTCAAGGTAAAACAATAGACGAGGCAAAAAAGAGATTAAAAGAAGCACTAATGTTATATTTCGAAGATTCACCAAAATTGAAGAAAGAAGTTTTTGATTTGTGTCAAGCAGAAGCACCAATGATTTCAAGAATATTTCTTTAAAATATATGATTAAATTCTTCTTTAGCAATTCCCGCTTCTTCTGCTTCATTTAACAAATTATTTCTTACTTTATTACTTAATCTTTTTTCATTAACGAGGATTATTGGTCTTTTTAGTTGTGGAAATCCTTCTGGTCTGTTTACTTTTATATGGTCTCCTTCCATTTTTATGACAATTAGATTATGTTTATTTAAAACAGACATAATTTGTTTTATTACAGGAGTAAGTCTATATTTCATTTCCTTCCCTCCTTTTCTCACAATTTTTATTTTTGTTTTTCATCTTCACCTACATTTTCTCCTAACTTATTTGCTTCTTTTTTATTATAAGCAACAAAAAGCAAAATTCTATTATGATGATTATTCCTCGCACCAAATCCTATTTTTAAAGAGATTGGATTTTTTAATGCTTCAATTATCTTTTTAAGAATTTCGTTAACTTTGTTTACATCTTCGATTGTCAGATGGGTGAAGATTCCATACAAATCTTTTGTGTCAATACTTTTTATTCTCTCTTCTATGCTTTCAGGAGTTTCTTCAAATAAAAATACTTCTCTATCCTGTATTATATCTATTAATTGTTTGCAAGCAATTGGAGGGCACCCATTCATCTCCATTTCTATTTTCTGTTTGTGGATACTTAAAGAAGGAATTGAATCAACCACACTTAAAAAATCTTGAAAATTGTATTCTTCTTCGTCGAGAAATTTTTCTATCGCATTGCTGCTAAGTGAAGTTAGAGTGGTATTTCTTTTTTTAGCTAAATTATCTAATCTTTCTTTCAGTCCTCTGTTAAGTCTCATTACTACTACATCTCGTTCTTCTTTTTTCTCTTCTGTTACCATTGTATACACTTCCCTATCATATGTTATTCTTTAAGCAGAAATGGTTTATAAAAGTTTCCTAAGTGGATTGTATAGTTCTTTTAGGCACTACATTCACATAAATCTTAAGAAATCCATTTATTCCCATTCAACATAACTTATATTCTTTGTTGCAAACATAATAACATCAATAAACCACCAAACCAAAAATCCTCCAAAGGTAAATAATTTTAAAATTCCCAATCCGATATGATTTACATAAAATCTATCCACTCCAAACACTCCGAAAAAAATTGATAATAATAACCCCACAATATATTTTCTTTTTACTATTGGTTTTTTTGTTGATTGAGAAGAGGGATGAGTACCAATTTGATTTATAATTGTTATTCCTTTACTCCCGTATTAACTTTAGTCATGTAATGTCTAATTTTTTATAATTTTTAAATGTTGCTTAAATTATTTAAAACAAAACTTAGAAAAAAAATCCTGAAAAATTTAATTGGAATACAAAACAGGTTAGAAACCTATTGTAATAAAACTTATAACTTGACAATACTTCTTAATTTTATGACGGATTATAAATGGCAACATTTCGTCCCGCAGTTCTATTTTAGATTTTTTTCAGAAGATTCTAGAAATATCAGAGGTTATCATCTTAAGAGTAAAAAACATTACCGAGATTTAATAATGAATCAGTCAGCAAAAGATTATTTCTATTCAAAAAATACTGAAATTGAAAAAAGTTTTTCCCAAATAGAATCTCAATTTAATTTGGTTTTAAAAAAGATTGTAGAAAGTAATGATTTTACTATTTTAACTGGTTATGAATATATGGAAATGTTGAGATTTATCTCTTTCCAAAGTAGCAGAACTGAAAAAGCTAAGAAATTAGCAGATGATTTCATAGACAAAATGTTTGAAAAGGTAATGAAACCTCTTATGAAATCAGATAAAGAACTTATGAGTAAAGTCACGGAAAAGGACATAGACAGCGTAAAGTTGGTTTATCCAGGAGTTTTTCTATACGAGATAGTCCAATCTTTAGAGGCGAATATATTACTCACAGATCTTGTTCCTGCTTTGATAGTTAATAAAACTAATCAGGATTTTATCTTCAGTGATAACCCCGTAGTATTTTATAATCTTATTTATAGAAACCCAGAACATTCTTTTGAAGGAAATCAATCGCCGGGATTAATTGTGTTTTGTCCTATATCTCCGAAAAAATGTTTACTCTTGTTTGACCCCGTATATTATTTAATCAATTTAAATGATAAAAATACTATAGAACTAAACAATCCTGAAGATATTAGTTCTATAAATAAATTACAATTTCACAATTCACTTGAAAATATTTATTATCAATCAGAGAGTCAGAAAGATTTAGTTAATAACCTTTCCAGTGAATATTTTTCACAATATTCTAAAGGGAAAGATTTAGCA
>Ga0334722_10005582_pt1 | contig 12644 bp, 17 predicted proteins | sample C3_bottom_MG_FD_207210 | JGI IMG/M metagenome (GOLD analysis project Ga0334722, IMG submission 207210) | Sediment microbial communities from Yellowstone Lake, YNP, Wyoming, USA - C3_bottom | ecosystem: Environmental > Aquatic > Freshwater > Lake > Sediment | place: USA: Wyoming | collected...
CGCCTCGCGTCCCGCTCGCTTCTTTTGGATTTCAAAAACCCTTGGCGAATTCTGGCGGAAACCCCCGTCGCGTCGCTTTGCGACGCTCCGCATTTTGGCGAAAACGGCGATTCTATTTCATGGCTGTGTCTCTTGAACAAAATCCGAACTTTTTTTCAAAATAATCCGACTGACGACTAATCTGCGCGCCTCGTCCGCTCCCTGCGGTCGCGGGAGCAAAAACCAAAAATTTTCCTTACCTTTCTTCTTTTCTTCGGCGGGGGGTGTGGGGGGAGCCGACAAAAAATGGAAAGGAAATTTTTGGTTTTGCTTCGCCGCTACCATATTGCATTATACTCCAATATTGTTATCAAGTGCAAGATTGGCTATGCTGTGGATATGAAAAGGGGTATTTCAAAAAAGCTTGGAGAAAATATCAAGCGTATACGAACAGAAAAAGGCATGACGCAGGGTGATATTTTTCGTGCCCTTGATTTAGACCGAGGATATGTCAGCAGCTTGGAAAGTGGTAAAAGAAATCCTACTTTAGCTATGATTGAAAAAATCGCAAAAGCTCTTAGCGTTTCGGTTGATGAGTTATTGAAATAAAAATGTATGCGAGTATCTCAAGAAAAATCAAAAAATGTGGGGCACCCAAGCATTACTCTTCGTGACGGCAATAGCCCAATTTCTAATGCCCATATCTTGTTAATTGCAGAAAATAACACATTTTTTGACGAACGCACAAATGAAGCCGGTATTTGCTTTTTTAAGAATCTACCAGCAAAATCGTATTCAATTTATATTGCTCATCCCTTTTATCCTGCACATGCAATTGATGGTTATGATCCAAACAACGATTTAAATATTTCTATCGAGAAAAATGACAATATCGGTTCTCTGATTTGTCCGCATCGCACCGGTCAAATTCCTAACTTAGACGGTGGTCTGAATCCTATTCTCGATACTTCAAACAGAACATATCTATACGCTAATAATATAGCGATCAACGGAGGAGAAAATCAACCTGCAACATTTGAGATTGGAAAACCAATCACACTGGAAGATAGAAATGGTGTAACAATGACGGTCGTCTTTCTAAGAATCAAAGGCGACTCTTCTCTTTTGCAATACAAAAAAATTGAGACAAGTAATTCTGTAGTTCCTCAACAGACAGGACATATAAAAGGATTGGTAATAGAAGCTGGAGGTAGTATAAATAATTCCGGCGAGATTCTTGCTCATCAAGATCAGTTTATAGTTTTGCGTGCCGCAAAAGACGTTAATCATTCTGGAAAAATAAATCTTTCCGGTAGTTCTGATAACAAAACTTTCATTGAGAGGGTAACAAACAATCAAACTGCGGCAATTATTATTGGCGGTTTAATTTTGGTGCTTATTCTTTATCTCGTGTATAGATATACTGGAGTTAGCCTTTCTGGATTTCAGCCCTAACTTGGCTTGACAGAAAGGTTTTGATATGCTAGGATAGTCGCAGGATTCATTGAGCTATTTTGGCTCAAAGACCGCACATTCACAACGAACGAAAGAGAGGTTCAAAATGATCGTCAATCGAGTTCGCGGAGACATCTTCGCAGCACCGCAGAAGCACATCGCTTTCGCGGTCAACACGCAGGGCTACAACGACGCCGGTTTCGCAGGACAAGTGTCTTCGCGAATCTGGCCGAAACTCGCCAGCACCGGTGGCAACGAGCTCGGCGAAGTGCTCACTCACAAGAACGGCAACAAGACCTATCACGCGCTGGTCTGCCACTCGCTCGACTCGGGCGGATGGAATGACACACCGCGTGTCGCTCGGGAGTGCATCGACAAGATCAATGTTCCCGAGGACGAGGAGATCGCTGTCGTTCTGATGGGCTCGGGTCCGGTCGGCATGATGCAGGGTGCGGACGTCAACGCGATCCTCGCAGGCATGGAGCAGTCCAAGAAGAAGCTCGTGGTCTTCACGCGCTAGTCAACCGCAACAGCAAACACTGAAAAGGAGAAACGAAATGAACCACGCTCGCAAGACGTACATCGAATTCCTGTACCCGGGCTCGTTCTTCAGCGAGAGTTCGACGCAGGAGGTCAAGACCCGTGACGTGTCGAAGGTCAAGGTGCCGAAGAATGCCTTCGGCTTCAAGTTCTTCGACATCCTGTCCGTGGTGGTCGACGCCGACGGCAAGAAGGTTCAACTCACGAGTGAGCGGATCAACCTGTCGCCGATGCACTACTACGGCGGCAAGCTGTACACCGTTGCCGAGCTCAAGCACGAGTTTCCGAACGAGCGCACGCTCATCAGCAACATCGAGGGCAACGGCTACCCGAAGGCGATTCGGTGCCGTACCGGCAACTGGCAGCCGTTCGAGAAGGCCGACGTCTTCGTCGAAGCCGTCGCCTGAACGAAGGCCAAGTATCGTCGCAACATCGAGGGCTCCCGCGCAAGCAATTGCAAGGGAGCCCTTTTTCTATATAAAAATATTCGCATCAAGGGAGCAATCCACGCCGTTTTATAATATCTCCTAAAAACGGCGTGGATTTGTGCGCGCACAGGGCGGGCGGGGCAAGCACAATACAATTTGTTTGTGCCGAGCACAATCCATATTCTTTGAGTTACCACAACTAGTAACCGAAGCCACAGAGTTTCAAGCTATCACTAAACGCCGAGAGGAAGCGCCTCGTCTCGCCGCAAGGACGGAGAAATGAGCGACAAGGTATCACCATAAGTGATAAAATAGAATTAGCTCACTTCGTAGTCTGTAGCGGCGAAGCAAAACCAAAAATTTCCTTTCCATTTTTTGTCGGCTCCCCCCACACCCCCCGCCGAAGAAAAGAAGAAAGGTAAGGAAAATTTTTGGTTTTTGCTCCCGCGACCGCAGGGAGCGGACGAGGCGCGCAGATTAGTCGTCAGTCGGATTGTTTTGAAAAAAAGTTCGGATTTTGTTCAAGAGACACAGCAGTCAGGAAAATTTACCAGAAACGATACTTTATCCTCAAATTACCTCAGAACTTGAAGAGATGGTAAGAGTTGATCAAGAAATGAGAACGAAAAATATCAAAGATGCTGAATTTTGGGATGAAGAAATTGATAGGAAAAACACGGAGAGAATGAAAGAAATAATCTCAGAAATCGGTTGGCCAACTAGGACAAAAGTTGGGGAGAAGGGTATGAAAGATGCGTGGCTTTTGGTTCAACATGCTGATCATGATTTAGAATTTCAAAGACAGTGCTTGGAATTAATGCAGGCGGAAAATTCAGATGAAGTGGGGAAGAAAAATCTCGCTTATCTCGTTGATCGTGTTCGAGTGAACGAAGGCAGACTACAATTATATGGTTCTCAGTTTGGTGAAAAAGATGGGGTATTTGTTCCAAAGCCAATAGAAGATGAAGAACACATAAACGAAAGGAGAAAGGAAATGGACATGGGTACTATGGCGGAAGGCATAGCTGAAATGAATGAAAAATATAATGTTTAAAGGAATAATTCGAGAATTAAAGCCAGAGGACATGGAAGCTGTAGAAAGCATCCTTGGTTTATATTGGGATGGAGAACTAAAGGAAAGATTTTTGAAAAGATTGAAAGATTTTGTCGCTCATACACCCGAATCTATTGAAAACAAATATAAATGTTTCGTAGCCGAGGAAAACGGAGAAATCATTGGATTGGCTGTATCTAGAATAGCGCCCGAACATATGAGGCAATACATAGAAACAGAAAAGCCAGTAGAATTTTATTTGCTTGCAGTCAAAGATAAGGGTCGGGGCATAGGCACAGCATTAAGAGAGAAAGGACTTGAGGAGATGAAAAAGGATGGATATACGGAAGTAGTTTTCTATAGTGCCGAAAGTCACAAGGATTCTTGGGCTTTCCATGATAAGTCTGATTTCAAACGAGCTGGTCCATCTGTGGCTCCAAATGGAGAAAAAGGTTTTATTTGGAGAATAGTGCTTTAATTAAGTTATGCTCAACAAATCAATTCAAAAAATCAGTTTCTATTCGAGAGAGGATAATACCGAGGCTGGGCCTTGGCAGACGAAGATAGAATCTTGGCTCAAAGAAAACCATTCAGAAATTGTTATCTCTGGAGATTCGCCGGATGTCTTGATTGTCCTCGGCGGGGATGGAACCATCATGGAAGCTTCGAGAAAACATGCGAAGAGCGATGTGATTATATTTGGCATAAACCTCGGCAACCTTGGATTTTTGACCTCGGTGAATAATCCTCTAGATTTCCCCGTCATGCTTGAGAGGTTATTTAGTGGGGATTTTCAAATGCAGAAAGGCATGCTTTTAAAAGCAACAGTGAAGAGAGATGGCCAGGAAGTTTTCTCTACAGAAGCTTTCAACGAAATAGTTGTTCAAAGTCCATTGGGTATGGTTGAGCTCGATGTGATGATGGACGGCGAAGTGGTGGAGGAGATTCGGGGTAGTGGGGTGCTCGTGGCCACTCCGCTTGGTTCAACTGCTTATAACCTCTCGGCGCACGGCCCTATAGTTTCTCCGAATATTGAATGTTTTATTATGACAGAACTTTTTGATCATGACATACCTTCTCCGAGTTTGGTTGTCCCAACCACGGAAACAATTAAACTCATTGTTCAGAATTTTAGAGAGAATAAACTCTTAAAGATTAGGGCCACCGATGAACCGGTGGATGTCTTGCTCATTACTGATGGGCAAGCTTCATTCGTCCTTCAACAAAAGGATGAAGTGAAGATTGTTTATACCGAAAGCGCCTTTAAACTAGCCATTTTAGAACCAAATCACTTTTTTAAAAGCCTCCGCTCCAAATTTAGTTTTAAATAAGTGTGCTAATGTATAGGTATGAAGATCAAAAAAATACATATCATAATAATGTTGGCGCTTTTTGTGTCTGCTTATCCATTGACCTTTATTTCAGCCAAAGAGGGTGAAGGAGATTTAGGTGACAAACAACAGTTAAATGAAAAAGATCAAAGGAATAATGACACTGCAGATATCAAGGAATTAAATGATGAAAACAAGTTAGATGACGAAAATTTTGATAATGGAGATGTTTCGGATATGAGTGATAGGCACGAGAAGATGATGGGTGGAATAATTTCTGATTTGAATCAAATTGGTGAGAGTGAGGACAATCAAGGTATTGGTAGAGAGATAAGTGATATAGCCAAGGACGAAGCTTCTTCAACTGATATGCGAGTTCAAGTTATGCAAACCATAGAGCAAAGAGATTTTGTCTCCAAATTTCTTGTGGGGGTAGATAAAGATAAACTCAAAATATTAAGTGAAGAACTAAAAGACACTCAGAAAAACATTGACAGACTTGAAAAGGTAAAGAAAAGCGTAGCCAGTACCACCTTGCAGATTAAACTGGATGAGCAGATTAATTCTCTACAAGACGCTCAGGCCAAAGCCGATGCCTTTATAAAAGAAAATGAAAATTCTTTTAGTCTTTTCGGGTGGTTCAGAAATTTGTTTAAGTAAATCCTAAAGCTTGGGTTTCTGGCTGAAAATGAAACGCCTCTTAAAAATATTTCTTACTCTGGTTCTAGTTGGGGTGGTTATTCTGATTGTTCCTAAAGTTTTCTTCGTTCGGCCATGTGCACAACCAATCACTTATACCCTTGGGACTTTCGATGAACAATTTGGAATTTCTAAAACATATTTCCTGAGTGCTTTGAGCGAAGCCGAAGCGATATGGGAGAAGCCTTTGGGCAAAGATTTGTTCTCCTATGTTCCTGAAGGAGGTCGTTTGAAAGTGAATCTTATCTACGATTATCGCCAGCAGGCTACGAGCAAGCTTGCAGATTTGGGTATCACGGTGAAAGACAACAAAGCTTCATATGATTCATTGGAAGCTCAATACCTCACTCTCAAGGTCCAGTATGATGCAGCCAAGAAAGCGTATGATGCACAGTATGAAGCCTTCAATCAAAAGAATGCGGCCTATGAACAACAGGTGAAATATTGGAATGCACGCGGTGGTGCACCTCAGAAAGAATATGAACAGTTGGCATCAGAGCGCACCGCCCTAGAAAGTGGATCGGCCCAACTTCAGACCGCTCAAGCGCGATTAAATAGTATGATCGACGAGATTAATGCTTTGGTGGTGACGATTAATCGATTGGCCAAGACACTTAATCTGGCTGTTGATCAATACAACACTATCGGAGAGTCGCGTGGGGAATCTTTCACCGAAGGTTTATATCAGAGTAGTGCCGCGGGGCGAGAAATTGATATTTATGAATTCAGCAACCGAGATAAATTAGTGCGAGTCTTGGCCCACGAACTTGGTCATGCCCTTGGGCTTGACCATGTTTCTCAACCCAAGGCTATAATGTATACTTTCAACAGTGGAGAGAGTATGGCCCTTACTTCAGCTGATATGACAGAGTTGAAAACTTTATGTCAGATGAAATAATTAAAAGTGATCAAGAGTTGGTGGCTGAAGCACTCAGGGACAAACATGCTTTTTCTCTAATTATGCATTGCTACGAAGAACCTATCCGTCGCTATGTGAGGCGCTTGGGGTGCAAGGATGGTAGTGATTTGGATGATGTTCTCCAAGAAATTTTTATAAAAGTTTTTATAAATCTCAATGATTTTGATACCAGTTTGAAATTTTCTTCATGGCTCTATCGTATTGCTCACAACGAAACTATCTCATTCTTTAGAAAGAAAAGTGTTAGACCAAGTGTATTAAATCTAAGTCCAGAGGATTCCCATGAATTTTTTGCACAACTGGCGGATGAAAAAGATTTTGCTGAATTAGCCAACGCGCGAGAGGACGCCATTATGGTACGCGAACTTCTTTCTAATCTGGGCCCTAAATACAAAGAAGTCCTAACTCTTCGTTTCCTTGAAGAGAAAAGTTATACTGAAATAAGCGATATTTTGAAAATACCAGAAGGTACGGTGGCGACCCTCATTAGTAGGGGAAAGAAGGAACTGAAAACAGCCTTGGAAAATAAGGATAAAAAACATATATGAACGAAGAATTTTCAAATAAAATAATGGAGAGGATTGAAACGGAGCATCTCACTCCGTTGCCTCATTGGAGATTTCTTCTCCTTAGAGGAACTTTCTGGATCCTCGCAGTATTATCAGTGATTATTGGTAGTCTGGCCTTTGGAGCGATACTTTTTCTTTTCTTTGATTTTCGTAGACACGGGTTATCGACTATTCCTCATGACGCAACAGAGTTTTTGTTGGCGATACCATATGTATGGATAGTGACATTTCTGTTGTTTATTGTTGTGACTCGCACGAGCATTAAATATACGAAGAAAGGTTATCGATATTCATTGGGTCTCATAATTTCTGCAAGCTTAATTTTAATTGTATTTTTTGGTTCCGTTCTTAATTTTGTGGGAGTGGGAAGGGCTACTCATGAGTTTTTAAACGAAGTTCCTTTATACAATTCTATCAATTATGATTCAAAAGACGCGTGGAATCGTCCTCGAATAGGTAAATTAGCTGGAATTATTTCTTCGATACAAGATAATAAAAATTTTTCAGTTATTGATTTTAGTGGACACGCATGGCAAGTAAGTCTCAGAATTCCTATGAAGGACAAGTCAGATAATTTATTTGTTCCAGAAGCTAGTTCTACAGTCCGAATGTTTGGTTTGATCGAAGCTTCTTCGAGTCGGTTTGTTGCCAACTCTATATTTGAGTGGGAAGAATAAAGTTTGAAAGATTTATTCTCTCTCAAACGTACTACTTAATATGAAAACTAAAAATTTAATTATTGCCGGTGGTTCTTTATTAGTATTAAGTTCGGTGCTCTTTAATAGTGTGGCCTTGGCTGAAACAACAAATACTAACCTAGCAAATACTACTCTGACCGCCACTTCTACTCATCGAGATATTGCTGGGAAAAACAAGGGAATCGGTAAAAGTTCTTTCTTGAAAAAACAGAAGCCACCCATGCCTCTAATTCAAGGTAATGGTCAGCCTATTATTGGAGGTAGTGTCACTGCTATAAACGGCTCGACGCTTACGGTGACTAACAAAAGTAATGTTGTTTATACCGTTGATGCCTCCAACGCCACGGTTAATAAAGCCAGAGTAACTTCTACTGTTTCCAACATAGTAGTTGGTGATAATGTGATTATTCAAGGTGCAGTAAACGGCAATTCTGTGACAGCTTCATCTATTATTGATCAAGGTGTGAAGGTTGCAGATAATCCAAACGTAGATTTATCTGGTAATGGCAAAGAAGCTCGGAGCTTCATGGGTTCAGTCGGAGGTTTCTTCAAGCATTTATTCGGATTCTAGTACCTAGGTTATAAACGATTAGTTATATGGCATACTAGTGCATATGCGAGCTATCAGAATATTTCTTCTAGTCCTTATCATTATTGGTATTGGGTTACTCATTACTCAAAAAACTTGGGTACCGAAGATTGTGGATTATATTCTGAAAAGTGAAGTGGTTTCTCCAGAACCAATCTTACCTATCTCTATCCCTACTCCTGTCTCAAGGCCGGGCAAGGTGGATACAGGAGTTGAGGGAATTGTGACCATTGGACCGACTTGTCCAGTGGTACGTGTCCCGGATGATGGTACTTGCGCAGACAAACCGTATCAAACCTCTCTGATCATTGAGGGCAATATTATTGGGAAGAATGGAGGGATTCTGGTTTCTACGGATTCTAAGGGTTATTTCTCCAAGGAGCTTGTTCCTGGCACTTATACTATTCGTGCCCAAGCCGATGTTGTTATGCCTCGTCTTTCACCCGTTACCTTCACCATCAAACTTCATGAACGTGCCAGTTTGAATCTTGAATTTGATAGTGGAATTAGATAATCTGAAGCATATAATTAAGCCATGCTTCTCTCTTCGGTGAATATTGGAGAACTAATTCTTCACTACAAATATCTCATTCTTTTCCCCGCGGTCATGATCGAGGGACCCGTTTCGATTATGCTCGCGGGGCTCGCTGTTTCACTGGGTTTTATGAGTCTTTTGCCGGTTTTCATTTTGGTCATTAGTGGAGATATGGTGGGGGACTTTATACGCTATGGCTTGGGTAGATGGGGCGGACAGGCTCTAATCATACGCTGGGGGAAGTATTTTGGATTTGATGAGAGACACATAGTGGGAGTGGAGAATGCCTTCAAGAAGCGTACAGGACTTCTTCTCATCGTAGCCAAGTTTGCCTACGGCACCGGTACTATTTTCCTCGCGGCAGCAGGTATGGTGAAAGTTCCGATTCTTAAACTTCTGGGATATGATTTTGTTGGTAGTGTCTTAAAATCTTCAGTTCTAATTTTTGTTGGGTATTATTTTGGTCAAGCTATTTATAAAGTGAATTCTTCTTTGGAGATTGTGGCTTCTGTACTTTTGTTCGCAGTCCTTGTGGCTATTTTTGTTTGGGCTTATAGATATGGTAAAAAAAGTGAAACCAATGGAATTTAATAAAAAAGAGTTGAAGGTTCTGAAGAGTTTAAATACTCCACAGAAAATCCAGAGTTTTCTAAATGATTTATCTTTTAGGTTTGAGAAGAAAGATACTTATAATTCACCCAGAAAAATTTTAAATGACCACAAAGCCCATTGCTTCGACGGAGCACTCCTCGCGGCCTCGGCGCTTTGGGTTAATGGAGAGAAGCCACTTTTGTTGGATTTAAAAGTGGCCGAGAAGAAAAGAGATGTGGATCATGTGATCGTATTATTTAAACGAGATGGTTTCTGGGGAGCTATTTCAAAGACTAATCATGCCGTTCTTCGATACAGAGAGCCTGTTTATAAAAGTGTTCGTGAACTCGCAATGTCATATTTCCATGAATATTTTATGAACAATGGAGAGAAAACTCTACGCAGTTTCTCTAAACCCTTTGATCTTTCTAAGTTTGGGACAGAGTGGCTCACAAGCGAGAAAGATTTGTATTATATCGTCGAAGCTTTGGATATTTCTCCTCATACGCAAATTCTCTCTAATAAACAAATAAAAAATTTGCGTCGAGCAGACAAAATTGAAATTAAAACAGGAGAAATAGTGGAATATAAGTCCTAGAGAGTATCTTGAAGTTTGGTGCTCGAATTCATGGTTTTGAGAACTATGAGTGCTGTGAGGAGGAGCAGACCAGTGAAGCCTAGGGTGTTTATAGAGAGGATGGCGAGTAGAGGCCCAATAATGAAGGCAAGAGGCCAAGTCATACGAAAGATACTCACGAGTCTAAGGTCGCGAGTGCCCACTTGTTTGAAGAAGTAACTTTCAGAAGAAATTTCTATGAAGCTTGCACCAACTCGCGAGATGAAGAGGAGCGTGGCCCAGGCGATGAGGTTTGGTGTTTTAAGGAAGGGCATAATGAGGAGCGTGGTGCCCAAGATAAAAAGTCCAAGAGTCATAAATTCTTTCTCTCCACACCAGTTGTCCGCAAGCTTGCCCACAGGAATTTCAAATAATACGAAGGGTAGAAGCATTATGGTGAAGATGATGCTTATCTGTGTCCAACTGAACCCAATGTTTTGATATAAATAAATGGGAATATAAATCACAGCGAGACTGTAGAAAATATCTAAGGTGAGACGCACCAACGTTACTCGACGAACATTTTTATGTTTCCACCAAGTGATGATGGGCAGAGCATTGAAATGTTGACGTTCGTCCTTGAAATGTTTGAAAGAAAATATCCCCAATAGAAAAAGAGGAATGAGACAAAGTACGGACATAATGTAGAGTCGTGTGAATTCTCCGTTCGGAGCGAAGAAAGCAATCATCATAGGGGAGAGGAGGACTGCAAGATTCATAAGAGTTAGATAGATTCCTCGAATAGAACCAGTTTCTTTGTCTGGGCTTACATCTTCTAGGAAAATATCTAGACTATAGAAAATCATCATTGAAGCGCTTTCAAAGAGTATGAAGAGAATGGCTATGAAAATTGGTGAATTGGAAAACGCGAGTCCAGCGACTCCGATGGCTTCGAGGATAAGGAATAAGAAAAAGAAAATGCGATTACCCAACTTCTTCTCTAACCCTACGGCTAGGAAAAATAAAATAATGCTTCCAACGGAACCGAGTATGAAGAGGAAACTCACGAAATCAACGGTGAAAAACTTCTCGAGGAAGGAAGAGTTCACATAAATCACCGAGTTGTAGTGGAAGGAGAAGAAAATATCTGCCACATAAATCGGCATAAGCCCTGCGAGCACTCTTCGTTTTATACGTGCTTTCATTCGGATTAATTATAACAAAGAAAAGAAAAATCCCCGCGTCGGATGACGCGGGGACTGCTGTGTTCATGGAGGCGCTACTCTGGGTTTTTGTAGTGCAGTGCCTCAGCGGGAAGATATGCGAGGTGCCGAGGAGCGAGAGGCTCGAAGAGCCACGCGAGCAGGATGATCATGGCTTCTCCTTTTCTACCTCTTCGTTGAGGAGTTTCTCGTGGATGCTCATGGCTACCATCCTCGTCATGTCGCGGATGATTGCTCCTTCAATAGAGATCATGAGGACGAGGAGAAAAGTGGCAGAACCCACGACCTGAGAGATATGATCATAACCTCCAGCGGTGAACACCAGAGCGCCCATCGCAAGAGCGAGTAAAAAAGAAATTATGAAACCTTTCATCTGAATCCCGGCGCAAGGCGCCATGAGAGAAGAGCGTGTACTAATATGTAGTATACACCTATTGAATCTTTTGTCAAGCATAAAATAGAGGCACCAAAAAACGCCTAGAAATAAGGGCTATTATTGACCTCATCCCTAACCCTTCTCCTAGACGCAAGGAGAAGGGAATAAACCTAAAACCCCTCTCCTAACGCCTAGGAGAGGGGTCGACTCGCGAGCGGCGAGCGGGGGTGAGGTGAATTAAACTGAAAGAATCACCGGAATCACAATTGGTTTCTTCGCAGTCTTCTGGAAGAGCCAACGAGAGACGTCTTCGTTCACGGCATTCTTGGCATAATCAAAGTTGATTGGATTCATTCCCACAGTAGTGGATTCGATGGAATGTTTGATAACGTGTCGAGCTTCATTTAACAAATCTTGAGACTCACGGAGATACACGAATCCGCGCGAGATGATGTCAGGAGATTTCTTCAATCTTCCTGTCTGGGTATTCACCATCGCTATGACGACGAACATACCGTCTTCGGCGAGCATCTTTCTGTCTCGAATGAGGATTTCAGAAACATCACCGACGGAGAAACCTTCGACGACCACGTCACCCGAAGGAGCTTTCTCTGAAAGTCTTATAAAGGTTTGACCCTTGTCTCTTAATTCTATAATCGAACCATTGTCTGGGACGATGATATTCTCTGGAGCACAACCGAGAGAGCGTGCGAGTTCTGCGTGTTGCTTCAACATGTAGTGATGTCCATGTACCGGCATAAAGAATTTATAAGGAATCTGTCGGTGAATCCATTCGAGCTCTCCTCTCTTGCCGTGACCGGAAGTGTGCACGTCTGTATCAAGATAGGTGATGATTTTCGAATCGTGTCTGTACAAATTATCTTTGAGCTTGGCGACCGCTCTATCGTTACCAGGAATGATTGAAGAAGAGAGGATAACCGTATCAGTCCGATTGAGTTTGATAAATTTGTGAGTATTGTTGGCCATTCTCATAAGGGCGGCGAATTCTTCACCCTGGGCACCGGTGGCCACCATCATCAGTTTGTTTGGTGGATATTTCTCTATGTCTTCGATGGGGACGATGTGGTCCACGTTTACCAAA
>Ga0334722_10005584_pt1 | contig 12641 bp, 10 predicted proteins | sample C3_bottom_MG_FD_207210 | JGI IMG/M metagenome (GOLD analysis project Ga0334722, IMG submission 207210) | Sediment microbial communities from Yellowstone Lake, YNP, Wyoming, USA - C3_bottom | ecosystem: Environmental > Aquatic > Freshwater > Lake > Sediment | place: USA: Wyoming | collected...
AAAATATTGATGACCGATAAAAACACTTCAAGCAGACAGCTCAGTTATGAGCATATTGGAGCTGGGAACCTCATCAATAGGAAAATCTTTAATGAAAAACAATGTTTTTCAACAGCCTGCTAAGAGATTCCGGCTTTCAATTGTGTCGCTCTCTTTTATGCAGATCATGCGCGTGAAGAGCAAGGCACAGAGTACCTTTAGTGTAATAAAACTACCGAGGGAAGAGACGGAAAGGATCTCATGTATCGTAAGATGTCCATCAAGGAGTGAAAGGACATATTTATCTTCCTCCGACAGGGTTATATCCTGGAATAAATTAATCGGTTCGTTCGAGAAATAGAGCACCGTATCAAAAGGCGGGGCGATGTTATTGAAGTATTCTGGCTTATTTACTTTTTTGATGCCTTGAAAAATAAGGTTGGATGCGCTGAGTTTCAGTCTTATAATATTATCGCTAAACTGTCTATCTTCAAACCGTACCTCCCCGTCTTCCCATTGGAAAAGGCCCAGGATTATCTCTTCAGCCTGATTCTTGACAGCTAAAATAAAATCTTGCGGGTTAAGATAGCCAAGATCAACCAGAGACTTGCCGAAGCGTATTCTTTCCTTGGAAATAATGCCGCGTACATGATAATACTGGTCGGTGGTTATTTTGCCTTTTTTTAGGAGTATCTCCTCGATGCGGTCTTCTTCAAGGTTGGAGGTAGCGAATAACATAATGCCGCCGTCAAAATATATCTGCCGGTGAATAAGGTCTTTCTTGACCCGTAGAATGCCAGTTATATCACTTCTTTGCAGGTCCAGGAGAATATCGGCCAGGGGATAATATTTCAGGATGCCTGACAACGATATCTTATCTATTCCCATAATGATGTTCGCATTGCTCAGTTTCATCCAAATAACTTTTCCCTTTATATCCACTTCCATATCCTCGATCCTCAGATCGATGACTGAGTCTACGGTAATGGGAGGCGTTCCCTCGATAAAAACACAGAGGCCGCTCAATGAGAAATCTATAGTAGAAGCCTTATAGGAACTTCCTTCAATGACGACATAAAAATCCGCCGCGTGCGAGTATCGCCTGAACAATCGTTGATCTTTTAGATCCCCCATACCCAAAGTGTACTGGGGGGTGGCTTCGAAAGCAAGTATTTGTTCAAATGAACTACCCCGCAGCAAGCTGCAAGGTATCCGTAGTTGCCTTTATGGGCGATTAGTTCTGAATGAACAATTAGACTCAGACTTGTACTTTCGAATTGAAAGCTGTCAATTTCGGGGAATGGGTTTGTGTGTGATGTATAGGAGGGAGAAGCGGTGAAACGCAGGAACTTCTGAAATCTGTTGGTCAGGAACCGTAAAGAACGGTAATCAAAGGGCAACGCCTTTGCGATGTCCAGCCCACTACTGAACGTTTTGGTGATGAGAGCATTGATATCACATACTTCCGGTACCTGAGCGTGTAGCGTTCTTGCCACGGTGACAAGGTTGCTCCAGAAATTAAACATTCTTTGCTTTAACATCGAGTGCGGGATTCCCTCCCAGTTCGCAATAGAAGCATCGCTTCCGTCGCCTCAGCTTCCTAATCATTGAGATGCAGACGACATCAAGACGTCTTACTCCAGGACTTACCGGCTTACAACGAATCGAACATTGACCTCAGCGGCTAATCTTGCAGATTCCATTAAAAGGACTGCTGCGATGTTTCTGATAATGTCCTGGCAGGCTGACTGACACAATGGCAGCAGCCTCTATTCATGACCCGAAGACGACGACCCGATTCCTGCCGCTTTTCTTAGCGTTGAAAAGGGCATCGTCGGCGCTCGAGATCAGAGTGTCATGTGATACGATCTTCGGGTGCGGATAGCATGAAAGGCCTATACTGACCGTGATGCCTTCCTTGTGCTTCAGGGTCTTGAAGCGATGCCCGCGGATAAGTTCAATCAAGCTGTTAGCCTCCGCGATTCCGCCCGCCAGCGGTGTCTGAGGCAGCAGTATTATGAACTCTTCGCCGCCGTATCGGGCAACAACATCGCTCCTGCGGGAATATTTCCTCAGTGTCTGAGCGACCTCCTTCAGCACACGGTCTCCTGTTTTGTGCCCGTAAACATCGTTAACCTTTTTGAAATGGTCAATGTCGACCATCATGCAACAGATCGAATCCCCGTAGCGCTGGGAGCGGCTGAACTCCTCGATGATGCGGTTCGAAAAATAACGGACATTGTAGATGCCGGTGAGGAAGTCAGTGATTGACAGCTTCTCAAGCCGTGTTTTTTCATCCTCAAGCTGCTCAAAGAGAAAGGCATTGTACAATGCATTGGCGACTGAATTCGCTATCGTCATGACAAGCTGAATTTCACTCTGCCCGAACGTGCGGGCAGAGCGGGAAGTGCGCAGAAACAGGGTGCCAATAACATTCTCGCGGAAGATAATCGGCACAACCATAATTGACCTTATGCCGAGCGGCGTCAGGACATCTTTCACCCGCTTCATGATGGGATCAATCTTGACATCAGATATGACGACCGGCTTTTTTGATCTCAGCGCCTGCGTGAGCTCCGGGTATTTCCTGAGTCTGAGTTTTAGCATGGGGAGATTAGGGTCTTCATGGCTGGAGATTACATAAGCATTTTTGTGGAGCCAGTCGACCCGGATAATTGAGCACCGAGCTACGGACATGGTGTCAGCAATCTTCTTGACAGTACGGAAGAAGATTTCCCTCGAATCAAGAGTGGACGAGACCAGTTGGCTGACTTCCGCTATTGTCCCGAGTTCCTGGATATAGGTCTGCATCTGCCTGAGGGTGTCATGCTCAATGAGCATGGATTCAATCTTGTATTCGAGTTCCTGCTTATCGTACGGCGTGCGCATAAAATATTTGATATTGTGGGTTATGGCTGCATCGAGCCCCTTTCTGAAATCGGCCGGCAAGAGGCAGAGCACGGGTGTTTTTGTTGTTTTTTGAACCACATCTTGGAGCAGGGCAGCTTCAGTGATCGTGAATAATGCGGGACGCCTCGAAACACAAGCTGGGTATAACTCAGCCTTATCAATGAAACAGGGCGCGTAGGCTGTTTTTCTTCTGAAAAATGATTTCAGAAAGGTGATACTTTCTTTTTGTTCTGCGACTATTACTACTTTATTTGTTGGCATATTCCCTCAAATAATGAACGGTGCTCTATATTATGCAATATCGCCGCAGGTGTCAAAGAAAATCAACCCCGCTGTGGAGCCCCGCCGCTGTTAAACCAAAATAGAAATGGTCGGTGTTCAGACAGTTCTCCTCAAAGTTCCGCTGCCCAAGCCACCACATGCCTTCGTGTGTCAATCAGCTTTATGCAGGCCAGTGAGCGTTAGTCGGTGAATAAAACACCGATTGACAAGTGTTCAATACTGTCAGATTGCAGGTGTATAATGAAATTTCAGCTGATGTCGTGTATATCTCACCTATAGGAGGGAGGAGGTGTGACTCGCAGGAACTTCTGAAATATGTTGTTTAGGAACGGCAACAAACGGTTATCAAAGGTCGAACCTTTGTGATGTCCAGCCACTACATCGCAGCTTACGGGAGCTTACTTGACTCAAGATTATGGATTAAAAGAAACGCATCTAACATATTTGTTTCACCTTCTCTTGTGTCCAACAGCCTTGAAGAGAATGTACTCAATAATTCGCTCATGCGCATGACGGAGCATCGGGAATGTATCGATAAATTCGAGCGGCTATATGCTGCCCATGTTTTCCTATTAATTTTACATCCCTGATTTCAATATTGTCACATGTTCTCATGTGGTTCAAATTCTTCGACAATCGCTGCAGCCAAGCACCTGGATAGATCATCGTCGATTTATCCTGCGCCGATAATAAATCGCCACGCCCGTGAGGATCATCCCTGTACTCAGGATTTGGCCCATCGTCAGCACCCCAATTATAAATCCGACTTGTCCATCCGGTTCTCTGAAGAATTCGACAGAAAACCGAAACAGGCCATAAAGGATAAGGAAGAGCGACGTCAGAACGCCCGCCCTAAGCCCTCTGCCCTTGGCAATCCAAAGGGTGATAAAAAGAAGAACCCCTTCCAGGAGAAACTCGTAGAACTGTGATGGATGCCTCGGCAGAGATCCGCCTGTCGGAAAGACCATCGCCCACGGTACGTCGGTGACCCTCCCGTAAAGTTCGCCGTTTATGAAATTTCCGATCCTCCCGAGTCCAAGCCCGATAGGGACCGTCACAATTACAAGATCGGCAGTCTGCCAGAAATCGACCCGTGTCTTCCTGCTGAAGAGAATGCCGGCGATAACGCTACCTATGAGTCCGCCGTGAAAGGACAGGCCACCGTGCCAGATCATTAAAATCTCCAGGGGTTCGCGGAAATACGTGGAAAGATCGTAGAATACAACATAACCAAGGCGAGCCCCGACCAAAAGTCCAACGATGAGCCAGGAGTAAAGGGAATCAACAAAATCACGCGGAACGGTGAGGCTCTTCTTTTTGATCTGAAGCTTCACTAGGAGATAGGACGATGCAAACCCAAGGAGGTACATCACTCCGTACCATCTGACTGCATAGGAACCGATTCTTATTATCTCGGGGCTTATAGTGGGATAAGGAATCAGTTTACATGTCCTTTGTAAATTTTCAGTCTATTATACCTGCAAACTTCAGGATAATAAAAACTCCTACAACAAACTTCTACAATGACCATCTCACCGCTCACGCTCAGGACAAGGGCTTAATGCTAAGATGAAGAAGAGCTATTCGATAAGGCTCCGACAGCCTTTCTGTCCCGATCTCTCTGGTCCTCTCTAATCGAAAGAGTATATTCTGATGTTATCGGATACCTAATCCGTACGGTTCCGGCTGGCCGGTCATCTGGGTGCATTTCATCAGCATGATATGTGTTCATGGACAAAAAAACCCTTATGACAAGTTGTGCCCAAAGACTACCAGGACCTCGGAATCCAGACTAAGGTTCCACTCTTAACACAGTGATACAGTGGAAATGGATTTCACTTATTATGATATCTCCCCTGCTTCTGTGCTGCACTTATTCGCGTTTCAACCTCTTTACGAAAGAACCGTAAACTTGTTCACAGTTTCGTCCGTTTCAGCCGCAAGGCATTGCCTACAACCGAAACAGAACTAAAGCTCATGGCAGCGGCCGCAAATATCGGACTCAGGAGCAGGCCGGTGAAAGGATAAAGCACACCGGCGGCAATAGGAACCCCGAGGGCGTTATAGGCAAAGGCCCAGAAGAGGTTCTGCTTGATATTACGCATTGTAGCCCTGCTCAGGATCCTCGCCCGGACGATCCCTCGCAGATCGCCTTTAACCAAGGTCACCCCGGCGCTCTGCATGGCAACATCTGTCCCGGTTCCCATGGCGATACCGACGTGGGCCTGCGCCAGTGCCGGAGCATCGTTGATGCCGTCTCCTGCCATTGCAACAATCTTTCCCTGCGCCTGAAGTTTTTTGATTATCTCCGCCTTCTGGTCGGGCAGCACTTCGGCGATCACCTCATCGATGCCGAGTTTTTTCCCGACGGCTTCAGCAGTCGTCTTGCTGTCGCCAGTGAGCATAACGACCCTGATACCTTCCACGTGAAGCTTTTCTATCGCCTCGGCCGTGGTGGACTTGATCGGGTCTGCCACACCAAGGAGTCCGGCAGCCTTTCCGTCGACAGCCACGAACATGGCGGTCTGTCCCTCCCTGCGCATAGCCTCTGCTTTGTCTGGGAGTACTCCCGCCGAGATGCCAAGTTCTTCGAGAAGCTTGCGATTACCAAGGGCGATCTTCCGTCCGTCAAGCATGCCTGTCACCCCTCGTCCGGTAAGCGACTCAAAGGATTCAACCTTTGAAGGCAGGATATCCTTTTCCCTTGCGCCGGAGACGATCGCCGCAGCCAGAGGGTGCTCGCTTCCCATCTCGATGCTTGCAGAAAGGTGGAGCAAGGTCTTCTCGTCGAAACCTTGGGCAGGCAGAACGGTCACCAGTTTCGGCTTTCCTTCTGTGAGGGTTCCAGTCTTGTCCGTGACAAGTGTGTCCACTGTCTTCATCACCTCGATTGCCTCGGCATTTTTGAAGAGCACTCCGCCAGTTGCTCCCTTACCCATCGCAACCATGATCGACATCGGCGTTGCAAGGCCAAGGGCACAGGGGCAAGCGATGATCAGCACCGCAACCGCGTTGACAAAGGCATAGGCCATTCGCGGCTCAGGCCCGAGCCATGCCCAGACCACGAAGGTGAGAACCGCGATACCCACGACGATCTGGACAAAATATCCGGCGACACTGTCCGCCAATTTCTGGATCGGGGCCCGGCTCCTTTGCGCCTCGGCAACCATATGGACGATCTGGGCCAGAAGCGTCTCTGCCCCGACCTTCTCAGCCTTCATGATCAGGGTGCCTGTTCCGTTGACGGTAGCGCCGATCACCCGGTCGCCTGACTGCTTCATCACTGGGATCGGCTCCCCGGAGATCATGGATTCATCCACACTGCTCGATCCTTCGGTGACCGTACCGTCAACCGGGATCTTTTCACCCGGCCGCACACGGAGGAGATCTCCTGCCTGGATCTGATCAAGAGGGACGTCCTCTTCATTTCTATCCCGTATCCTGCGGGCAGTCTTGGGGGCAAGCCCCAGAAGTGCCTTGATCGCAGTTCCTGTTCTGGTACGCGCCCTCAGTTCCATCACCTGGCCGAGAAGCACAAGCGCCGTGATGACCGCAGCAGCTTCAAAATAGAGACTCACCTCCCCGCCCTCCCTGCGAAATGAATCAGGGAAGAGTCCGGGAAACAGCGCGGCCACAAGGCTGTATATATAAGCTGCGCCGGTGCCAAGGGCAATGAGCGTGAACATGTTAAGATTCCAGGTCGCGACGGATCGCCAGCCCCGCACAAAGAAAGGCCACCCGCCCCAGAGGACGACCGGGGTGGCGAGAATCAACTCAAGCCATTTTCGTACATCAGGAGGAATGAGTCCGATGAGGGAGGAAAGTCCTGGTATCATGCCGCCCATGATGATCAGGACCAGAGGGACCGTCAAGAAAAGGCTGACAGTGAACCGGCGCGTCATGTCGATAAGTTCCGGATTTTCTTCCTCTTCCGCAGTAATCATCTTTGGTTCAAGGGCCATGCCGCAGAGGGGACAGCTGCCCGGGACATCCCTGATGATCTCGGGATGCATCGGGCAGGTCCACTCAGTTCTGGTCACGCCGACAGTTGGCGCAACTGGCTCCAGCGCCATGCCGCATTTTGGACAGGCCCCCGGGCCTTCCTGCCTGACTTCAGGATGCATGGGACAGGTAAAGATGGGACTACCTTTTAAAGTATTTTTTTCTTCTTCTGATGAGGGTTTTTTATCTATGAAAGATGCCGGGTTTCCAACAAAATTGTCTTTGCATGAATTCGAACAGAAAAAGTATTTCATTCCTTTATATTCTGCATTCGCAGCGGCATCACTCTCATTTATTTCCATTCCACATACAGGGTCTTTGACATTCATCGATTCCTCCCTACGCAAATAAATGTATTAAGATGTTTTCTTTATACTCTGTCGATAACCGTTTTTCAGCTTATTGCTGATTTCGGTAGCAATCTCCTTTAACGCAGGATTTTCGATGGCCTGCATAGAAGCCAAAGGGTCGATGGCGGTGATTTCAACCTTCCCGTCTGAAATCTCCTGCACAATTACGTTGCACGGAAGCATGGTGCCTATCTTATCCTCTGCCTGCAATGCCTTGTATGCATACGGCGGGTTACAGGCTCCCAGGATTTTATAAGGTCTGAAATCCACATCCATTTTTTTCTTCAGTGTCTCTTTGACATCAATTTCAGTCAGGATGCCGAAGCCTTCCGCCTTCAATTCACCGGTTACCTTTACGACGGCCTCATCAAAAGAAACTTTTACTATTTTGCTGAAGTAATAACTCATCGCATGTTCTCCTTTCATCGTTTTATAAAGCGCATGGATCAGAACATAAGCCAAACAAGCGCATAAAGCGTATTGTTGTCGGAAGCATTCCTGCCGAATCCGTCATAGTTTGAATGAGCTCCGTTGAACTTGTTAAAAATTGTATACTGAAGAGAAATCTTGGTCTTTTCCCACGGTAGATAATCCGCCTCAAGTATAAAACCGTTACTGTTGGGACTACCAGTTCTACTCCCACTAACAGAATCCGGAGAGTAGAGCACATTGTCCGTTTTACCGGTTGTGGAAAAATAGGCTATCGATCCACCAATATCGCCCAAATGGCTTCTGTAGTAATAATTGAGGTTCATCCTGAATGTATTCAGGAAGTCAGAGGGGTTAGCCGTATTCCCGAGGGGAAAGCTTGCCTTCCAGTCCTGTTTCTCATGAATCCATGTGGCGTGCGCCGTAATGATGTGCTTTCCCCCTTTAGCCATAGGTTCCCCGTCCATTTGCATATGCTCTTGCATATGTTCCGGTTCCATAGTCCCCATGTACTGATATTGAGCATCAAACGCAATGTCTGTAAATCGGTCTGTCGGCCCACTCCTACTACCGGCGGGAAAGATATTGGCCTGCATGCCGTAAGTCCCTATAGTAAAGAAGTGGTTTTTCCACCGTTGTTCCAATGCCAGACGCCAGTAAGGGGCTGCACCGTCAACTACCTGCTCAGTTGGGGTGCCAGCGCCCAATGGTTTGGTAATGCCGTTCCTGGCTGTGCGGTAGACGGTCCCTTCCAGATAAATCAAATTGTTCCAGAAGACATAGGCGCCGATGCCACCTACTTGCTGGTCTAAAGCCCCGTCGATCATCGCACCAGCGGCGGGAGTTGAGGCAACGCCTGAAGAAGCAAACGGGAACCCCCACGCCGGAGTGGTATTCCAGACATCTTGTGATGTAGGACTATTGTTGAGAGTAAGCCCGTAAATCAGGTTTTTGTCCCACACAATGGTGTTGTTTGAATAACGTATGTCTGTTATGTCCAGGAAAATCTTGTTGCTGACACCATCATAGGTACCCTGCACAAAGGCACCTATCTTGTCGTAAATTCGGCCCCCGTAAAACAAGCTCAACTGCTGCGGCAGATTTATTTTATCTGTTGCCCTGTTGGTCGAATCAAAAGGTGCAACCCCGGAAGTCAGTCCTTTAGAGCCTGTATATGATGCCTGCACCATACCTGCCAACGGGGGGGGGAATTCATATGGCTTGCTGCTTTTGCTTAGAACATAACCGCCAAGTTTGAATATCCGTCCGAAGGGCGTCAACTCAGGGAATATGGTATGACATTCATTACACGGCATACCAGTTTGCCGCGCAAAACTCGGCACTGCCTGGGCAGTGTTTGACGGCAAAAGTTGCAATAACACGAACACTATGAGAAGAAAGAATACTATTCTTGGTTTTTTACATACCATGTTCCATCCCTCCTTTATTGTTCTGATTTGCTTTCTTGAAGGTATGAGACATATACCAGATGATGGCCTTTATCTCATCGGGCGCCAGGCCAAATGCCGGCATCATTTCCTTGCCTTTTTTAATTGTATCTTCGATTTTCTTCTCAACATCGATCTTTTTCTCAACATCGTACTGCCAAAACTTGGGATTGGTGAAGTCAACAGGGTGCCCCATGAGAGGTTCAGCCGCAGGCCCTTTCCCGTCTCCCCTTATGCCATGGCAAAACTGGCATTTATCCTTATAAAGAGTTTTTCCCCGGTCGTACTCGCTCCCCTCATCGCTGTTGGCCTGAAAAGGCGCTATCCCAAGGAATACTACTGCCACGGTACATATAAGTATTTTTTTCATCAAATAACTCTCCTTTTTTACCGTATGGTTTTTTTAGATATTTCCAGAGATTTACTCTTATATGGCATGGGGATTTATTGCCCCATGGTATGTAATCTTTCCTACGATAATGTATCATAGCTTGAAATTATCCATTACTGGCTAAAGATACTTCTTACACCTCCAGCAAATTAAAAAAATGAAGCAGTACGGTTATGTATTGTATGAGCCAGAAGACAAAAAGGGCTGTTCCCCACAGAACCCCCTGATATCCCCATCCTTTCTTATAGATTCTTACCGCAATGATTTTACCTCCATAAAGAACTATCCCGAACGCTCCGTTAATCATGTGTATGATAAACCAACCGAGATTTAACGCATGTGATGGATGCTCAAGGGGAAAGTGAAAATAGACACAGGAGAAAGAGATAAATACATAAACTGAAAAAGTGATCCAGATGGAATGCTTGTGAATACTGAGCATTTTTTGTTTGTTGAACAACGGCCAGAGCAGGTTTTTGAGAGAAAGGGCGGACAGAAGTGCCGCGACCGCGAATAAAAATCCGATGGATGTCGAGACTGTCTGAAAGCGCATGATCTTGATGTTATTGGTGACTTTTATTTTGTGGGCGCTCGGGGCATACCGCATCGCCCACTGCCGGTCTTCGAACAGGTGATGACATCCCAGGCAAGCATATTCAAGGCTTAAATATCCGGGATTTATCCCGCGGCCCTCTATTTCTTTATCCGGGGCTTCCTTTTCATACGCAATTTTAAACAGATGACTCTTGAGATCGCCTTGAAATGTTTTACGGTCACCCTTCGCTATTACGCCGGCAGGAGCCATGTGGCAATCTATACATTGCACACCAACCCTATTCATAAAGCTATTGTTAAAGTTTGTAGCTATCGTCTGATGGCATCCTTCGCACGGCTGTTTTATAGAATGCTTTGATGAAAGATGGGGATTGTGGCAGTCGATGCAGGCCATATTCCTCATCTTGCTTTTCATCAACTGGTTGACCTCGGAATAGGGGGACAGGAAGCCGTCCCGAACCGGAATCGTTTCAGGTGGCTTTGACTCATGGCAACGGGAACAGACCTTTCCATCCACTTTGATGTCTGCTTTCAAGGTTGAAGATGCGTGAACAGCCCCCGGGCCGTGGCATGCCTCGCACTGCACCCCCTCAAATTTCCAGATACCGACAATGCCCATAAGTCCGTCCTGATGTCCCTCTGGGGAATACCCTGTTGTATGGCACTTGCCGCAGTCATAGGAAAGTTTTTCCCCCGGCCGGTAGTCCACCCATTTTTTCTCTTGCAGGTTATACTGATTCTTGCCCTTCCCGTTCAGTGTGTCCGTAATCAGATAGCCGTTCATATCCAGGAACAACGCCTTCCATCTGAACCCGCCGATGACATAGGAAATCATTCCTTTTCTATAGCCGGCAGGGATAGGGATATCCTTGATTTCAACATCAGATGAATTATGAAGGATCTGGGCATGTCCCGACTTTTTCCATTCATCATATTCTTTTTTATGGCATGCCTTACACTGCTCAGCCCCGATATAGCCGTTCTCCCGAGATGCAGACCGTCCAATGTCAGGCGCTAATAATAGTATTAACAAAAAAATTGCCGACACCGAAGCAGAATGCCGAACTCTGTAGAATCGTGTGCACATTGTCACTCTACGCTCCTCATCTTTGATGTCAGCGTTCCATCTTCAGAAGACTCTCGCGCACCAGCGAGAACATGGGTAAAATGATCGTAGTGGCAGACACCAGCACGGCACCTAGCGGAACTGATGTCTGCCGATACGCCTGCGGCCATTACAATTACGTTATATCTATCGGCACTTTTATGCATCTTAACGCATTAATACGCTATAAACCGCCTAAAATTATAGCAATTGATAGCCCCAACCCAAATATCAACAACGAGAGGATTTCCCCAAGTGAGGACGCTGTTTGCCAACCTTTTACATCACCGTCCATCGGGGACTTGTCCTCTCATTGTTGAACTGGCGAATATAATTACTGGATGGTGCCGTTTGAGTTCTTCAGCTTATCCATAAGAGTCTGCATATCCTGTATTGTCAAGCCAGAATGATTCTGCCCGGACTGCATAAATGCCTGCATGGCATTCCCCAGTCCTGAAGTGCCCGCGTTAGACTGCATCATGGTTCCGCCCATCATGCCGCCGCCCATCGTGATCTGGGTTCCGCCCATCATCCCGTTCATGTGTCCATCGGATGAGTCGTTCATCATCACCGTGACCATCCCGGAGGAATTAGTCATCCCAATAGTCTTGGCATACTGAGACATGGCAGCTATGGACATACCATAGTTCCTCTGATCCTGCGTGGAGGCTGCCCCCGAGCCGTTTGCCAATGGGTCCATAGGGCGAGTGCGTAGGATATCGTTCACCCCGAAGTATTGTCCCATCACGCTGTTAGCCTGGGTAATGTTGGCTTGGGTCATCCCTCCCGCCATATTCTGTGCCATTGTCTGAGCCATTGAAGTAAGAGGGGTCATCTGTATATTGCTCAGGTTCTCCCCGGCTGTCATAGAGGGCACCAGTGCTGTCATCATGTCACCTGAACCCACTGCCATTACGGTCCCCGTAGCTTCGTCAGTAAAGCTTCCGCCGGTCATCTGCAGCATGAGCGAGCCTGCATAGGTTCCCACATTCATCGAATAATTGCCCTGTGCGTCTGTAACCGCAGTACCTATCTGTCCGCCTTTTGTTCCGTTGGAGTTCATGCTGAAAGCAATAACTGTTGCACCCGACACAGGCCCTTTGATCGCGGTTCCGCTGACCGTTCCGTTCCCCGGCGTCGTAGTTCCGGAAGTCCCACCGCCGCCACCGCAACCAACAAACATCGCAAGC
>Ga0334722_10005585_pt1 | contig 12640 bp, 11 predicted proteins | sample C3_bottom_MG_FD_207210 | JGI IMG/M metagenome (GOLD analysis project Ga0334722, IMG submission 207210) | Sediment microbial communities from Yellowstone Lake, YNP, Wyoming, USA - C3_bottom | ecosystem: Environmental > Aquatic > Freshwater > Lake > Sediment | place: USA: Wyoming | collected...
TCTTCGGGAACGCCTCTTCGCCGGCGATGAGATCCGGCTGAACGCCGGCGCGAGGCCCGGCGCCGGCCAGCCAGCGCCACGGCCGCAAGCAGCAAGACCACGACGCCGATAATGAGCGGCCAGGGGATGATCCAAAAAGTAACCGGCTTGGTCAACTGGGTCCGGTCGTATTCGGCCAGGTTCAGACCGGACAATATTCTGGCTTGAGCGATGAACCGGCCAAACAACGGCGTACGCCAGCGGACGGCCAAGATACGGTCGGTCTTTGGCAGTACCGTCATATTGGGCAGGGGCTGAGAACCGGCCGGCCGGCCGAAATAGTCTTTGAATGTCACGCGACCCTTAAGATGTAAATGGACGTTGCCGGCGTTGTGAAAAAGCAGTTCGGGAGATGCCTGACGGCGAAGCGAATCGGCGTTGACGGAAAAATCCTTAATTGTCGACTGTCGAACAACTTTGTCGCCGACGGTCGCCAAGACCACGACCCCGATTCGACCCACGACGCTGACGCCGGATTTTCTCGGCTTTATCCGCCGGTTCTGAAAAAACACGACCGCGTAACGTCCGCCGGACTCAACATCTCCTGGAACCCGCAAATCCAACCTGACAGACTTACTTTCATGAGGCTTTAAGAAGATGCGGTTCTGGTCCAGCCGCACCCATCGCGCGCTGGAATATGCCATTGCGCCGGGACGCAGGAAGACAAAACCGTTATCGGGCCGGATGAAGTAGTCGCGGACGGAAACGCCTAAGGTTATGGGGATGTTGCTGCTATTGACCAGCTGGATATTGGCGCTGGCGGTCTGGCCCGGCTGGGCTTTCAGTTCCAACTTGGCCGGTGAGACGTTGAACGTCAAGCCGGGAGCGCCCGGGGCGGCCGCTCGACCCACGAATACGATCAGTAAAACCACCACCGCGAGCAACGCGGTTCTTTTCGCGACCATAGACCCTCCCATGACTTTTGAGCTCGTTCGACAATTCGTCAATTGCTTTTCACTGTTCTATGCCCAAATACCGGGCCGGGAACGCATGTTCATGTCCTTTTGAATCTTTGCACGTGGTAGAATCGACCCGTTTCGAAAAGGGTAAAAATGGCCTGTGGACGGAGCAAAAATCAAAGTTCACGTTTTGCTGCATGTTTCTTTTGAAGACCTGGGCAGTATGGCCGGATGGCTGAAAGTCCACCGGGCCGACATCAGCTATACTCGTTTCTACGAAGATCCGACTCTTCCGGAACAGAACGGTCTTGACCTGATTATTGCGATGGGCGGACCGATGAGCGCTAATGACGAAACGACCTTGCCTTGGCTCCGTCCGGAAAAACAGTTTATTAAAGACGCTGTGGAGCAAGGTGTTCCGGTGCTTGGCGTCTGCCTGGGTGCGCAACTTATTGCCGCCGCCCTCGGGGCGCGCGTCTACGCGAGTCCCGTCAAGGAAGTGGGGTGGTTTCCAATCGAGGGGACGCCCGGTATGGCCGATTCGTTTAGTTTTCCCGCGAAATGCACGGTCTTCCATTGGCATGGCGAAACCTTCGATCTTCCCGCCGGCGCCGTCCGTCTGGCCCGCAGCGCAGCCTGCGCCAACCAGGCTTTTCAGATAGGAAGACATGTTATTGGCTTGCAGTTTCATCTTGAAACGACACCGGAAACCGCCGGCGCGATCATAGACAACTGCGGCGGCGAGCTGACGCCTGGCGGTCCGTATATCCAAACCGCATCGGAACTGCGGAAAGAACCGGCGGCCGCATATGCGGGTATAAACTCCCTCATGGAGAAAGTGCTTTCCTACCTCTTGCATTATGTCATTATCTCACGGTAACCTGTTGATAATGAATTCCTCCACGGGCCGCAAGCCCACCAAGCGCATCCGGATCGGCAAGGTCATCATCGGCGGCGGTTTTCCTGTAGCCATTCAGTCGATGACCAACACAAAGACAGCCGATGTTGAGGCTACTGTAACTCAAATAATCGCGCTGCAAGAAACGGGTTGTGAAATAGTCCGCGTCTCCGTACCCGACTGCGAATCGGCTGCGGCTTTCAAAGAGATCAAAGCTCAAATCGATGTCCCGATCGTCGCGGACATCCACTTCAAAGCCGACCTGGCAGTAGCTGCTATTAAAGCGGGCGCCGATAAAATCAGGATAAACCCGGGCAATATCGGGGGCCCTGAAGACATCCGCAAAATAGTCGACGCCGCCGGGACAGCGGGCATCCCTATCAGAATAGGCGTTAATTCCGGTTCGCTAAGCAAACAGGTAAGAGCGCGCCCGAATTCCATGGCTGAAAAACTGGCGGATAGCGCGCTTGAGAATATTTCCTTGCTTGAAGAGTCCGGTTTTGACAATATTGTCTTATCCGTTAAATCTTCGGATGTTCTGGAGACCGTCAAGGCCTACCGCGTGTTGTCCGGGAAGACCGACTATCCGCTTCACTTAGGCATCACCGAAAGCGGGACGCTTGAAAGCGGGACCGTAAAGTCGGCTATCGGGATCGGGCTTTTGCTGGCTGAAGGGATCGGCGACACCATCCGCGTCTCGCTAACAGCCGAGCCGGTCCGCGAGATCGATGTGGCAAAACAGATATTGCAGGCGCTCGGGATAAGAAGGTTTCATCCTGAGATAATCTCCTGCCCGACCTGCGCCCGGTGTGAAGTCGATCTCATCACGATCGCAGCGCGGCTGGAGAGGCACCTGAAGGGCTGCAATAAACTTGTCAAAGTGGCGGTGATGGGCTGCGTCGTTAACGGGCCCGGAGAAGCGTCGGGTGCCGATATCGGTCTGGCGGCGGGGAGGGGCAAAGGCGTTATCTTCCGCCGGGGCCTGGCCGTTAAGACAATAGATGAGACGGATTTTTTCTCGGAACTTATAAAGATGGTCGATGAATTCGAGGTCGAATAGATGAGATTTACGGACGGCTTTATCCCGACATTGAAAGAAGACCCGGCTGAAGCTGAGATTATAAGTCATAAGCTTATGGTCCGCGCGGGCATGCTGCGAAAAGTGGCGGCCGGCGTCTATACCTGGTTGCCGCTGGGATTGAAAGTGTTGCGCAATGTCGAGCGGATAGTGCGCGAAGAGATGGACGGCGCCGGCGGTCTTGAAGTCCTCATGCCCGCCTTGCAGCCCGCTGAGCTCTGGGAGGCCAGTGGGCGATGGCAGGCTTACGGCGATGAGATGATGCGCCTGACGGACCGGCACGAACGCGGCTTTTGCCTCGGTCCGACCCATGAAGAGCTAGTCACTTCGATAGCTAAAGAAATCCGGTCGTACAAAGACCTGCCTAAATGCCTGTATCAGATTCAGATGAAATTCAGGGATGAGATAAGACCGCGTTTCGGCGTTATGAGGAGCCGCGAGTTCTTGATGAAAGATGCTTATAGCTTTCACGCCGCTCAAGACAGCCTTGACCGCACCTATGAAGCAATGCGATACGCCTACAGCCGGATAGTCGAGCGCTGCGGCCTCGACTACAGACCGGTTAAAGCCGCGAGCGGATTGATCGGCGGCGCGGTCTCCGAAGAGTTCATGGTCTTGGCTGAAGCCGGCGAGGACGTCGTCATCTACTGCCCGGACTGCAGTTACGCGGCCAATCTGGATACGGCCGCATCCAAATGGCACACAGCCGAGCCGGGCGTGCCCTTAAAGAACCGCTCGAAAGTCCACACACCAGGCCGCACATCGATAGAAGAAGTTTCAGAGTTTCTGTCAGTCTCATCCGAACGTCTCATAAAGACATTGATATTCAAAGCGGGAGATAAGACCGTGGCCGCTCTTTTGCCCGGCCGCAAGAACCTTAACTCCGTAAAACTGGCCGGTATCCTGGGTGTTGGTGAAGTAACGCTCTATCAGAAAGATGATTTCAAGGCGCGGACCGACTTGATTTCCGGCTTTGTCGGGCCGGTTGGCCTTGACGACGCCGTTATCATCGCCGACCATTCATTAAAGACCATGCGCAATTTTATCGTCGGCGCCAACGAAAAAGACTATCATTGGCAGGATGTAAATATCGATCAAGACTTCGCAGTCGATATCTGGGCCGATCTCGTCTACGCCGAACCTGGGGAGGTATGCCCGGAATGCGATTCAGGCAAGTTGGAGCAGTTGCGCGGTATCGAGGTCGGACATATCTTCCAACTTGGGACAAAGTACAGTGAAAAACTGAACGCCAAATATGTCGACGACACAGGGGTGGAACGCCCGTTTATCATGGGCTGCTACGGAGTCGGCGTCAGCCGGCTCGTCGCGGCGACGATAGAGCAGAAACACGACGAGCGGGGCATTATCTGGCCCGCGTCGATCGCCCCTTTCGATATCCACCTGGTATTGCTGAGCAAAGATGAGGCGGCTATAGTCTACGCCGACAAGCTATATCAGGAGCTCGGCGCCGATCACGACGTTATCTATGACGACCGCCAAGTGAGCGCGGGCATAAAGTTTGCCGACGCCGACCTTATCGGCACACCCGTCCAGGTGATAGTCGGCAAGAAGTGGCTGGAAGAAAAAGCTGTTGAGATAAAGCTCCGCGACGGCGGAGAGCGCTTTGAATTAGCGGGGGAAGACCTTTCGCAATGGATAAAGCAGTCGGTGACCACATGATCGATTTCAAAAAACCCCGAATCGCTTTGATTGTTCCGGCCTTCAATGAAGAAGACCGTATCGGTGATGTCATCGCGACCGCAAAATCGGTTAAGCTTATCGACGAGATCGTGGTGGTGAACGATGGTTCGAGCGATAATACGGCGCTGGTCGCGAAAAGCACCGGCGTTCGCGTCATAAACCTGCCGACCAACCATGGAAAAGGCTATGCGATGCAACGGGGGATCCGGGCGGTTGATGCCGATATCCTGGTCTTCAGCGACGCCGATATCCTGGGACTGAAAGAACAGCATCTCTTACTGCTCATAGAGCCTCTCCTTCGCGACGATGAGTTGATGATGACAGTCGGCAAATTCTCCGGCGGACGACTGCGAACGGATTTTTCGCATAACCTTATCCCTTCCATCTCCGGTCAGCGAGCGCTGCGGCGCGAGTTGATAACGGGCCTGCCCGATCTCTCGTTCACTCGTTTTGGAGTGGAGATAGCCCTGACAAAACACGCTAAAAGCAACGGCGCTAAAATCTTCGAGGTGACCCTGAAAGATCTGTCGCACGTGATGAAAGAAGAGAAGCTGGGCATGGTCAAGGGAATGTCGGCGCGGCTGAAAATGTACCAAGAGATGTACCGCATCATGAAGCCGCCGAAAGGCTTCTAGAAAGACTTCTTGATTGCGCGAGCGCGAAATTTTGTGCTATAGTCGACTCAGGCGATACGAGAATGTTGCAAAGTGGGTTTTTACCCACTTTTTTGTTGGGCAGGTTCGACCGAATGGTGAAAGTGCTTGAAATCATCGAGAAAGTCAAGGCAATTATCGAACCGGAACTGGGTTCGCGCGGGCTTGAGATCGTGGATGTCGAATACAAGCGCGAACCCATCGGCCAGGTATTGCGGTTTTACATCGACAGGCCGCAGGGGATAAACCTAGATACCTGCAGCGAAGCCAGCGCAGTCATCAGCGACCTGTTGGACGGAAGCGATATTCTGAAGAACGAGTATGCGTTGGAAGTGTCGTCGCCGGGGATTGAGCGACGGTTGACAAAGCCGGAGCATTTTATCCGTTTCGTTGGGGAGACAGCGGTTATTAAGACGGGCTTCGCGCACGGCGGCCGGAAGAGATTCACCGGTGTATTGACCAGGGCCGATGAAGCCGGGTTCACCTTAGATACCAGTGACGGACCGATCGACTTCGAATATAGCGGCGTGACAAGAGCAAATTTAGTTTTCATGGCTGAAAGGCGAATTATATGAACAAAGAGCTTATCGAGGCTCTTAAACAACTGGAAAGAGAAAAGAAGATAGAGCCCGAAGCCATTCTCGAAACGTTGGAGGTAGCGCTGGCGGGCGTCTATAAAAAGAACGTCGACGACGAAGACAAAGAGATCCGGGTGAAGATAAACCCGGAGACCGGCGAACCGAAAATCTGGCTGATTGAAACACTGCCTGATGGCACCGAAGAAGCTGTTGAGCAAGAAACGACCTCCGGAGATTTCGGACGAATCGCCGCTCAAACCGCTAAGCAAGTGATACTCCAGCGCATCCGCGAGGCTGAGCGGGAGATGATGTTCGCGGAATACGCCGGGCGTGAAGGCGACATTGTCACCGGCATCGTTCAACAATCGGATCAACGCTACACGTTAGTAAATCTTGGTCGCGTCGAAGCTCTTCTGCCCATCACCGAACAGGTGCAATCAGAGCGCTATGACCACGGCATGCGGCTAAAGGCATATATCGTCGAAGTCCGGCGCACGACAAAAGAGCCGCAAATAATCGTCTCTCGCTCGCACCCCGGGTTATTGCGGCGGCTTTTTGAACTTGAGGTGCCGGAAATTTACGATGGTTTTGTTGAGATAAAATCGGTCGCTCGGGAACCGGGCCATCGCTCCAAGATATCGGTTTCATCAAAGGAGCCCGGCGTCGATCCGGTCGGCGCTTGCGTGGGGCCGAAGGGCAGCAGGGTCAGAATGGTTGTTTCCGAATTGCGCGGCGAGAAGATAGATGTTGTCCAATATAATGACGACACCAAGATCTATGTCGCCAACGCCCTCTCTCCCGCCAAGGTCAAAGAGGTTGTCACCAACGAGGACGAACATACCGCAACCGTAATAGTCCCGGACCACCAGCTGTCGCTGGCTATCGGAAAAGAAGGTCAGAACGCCAGGTTGGCCGCGAAGCTTACGGGCTGGAGAATAGATATAAAGAGTGAAACGCAAGTTGCGGAGGAGCTGCTCTCAGGCATACCTGAAGACGATGAAGCAGGCGCAACCGCTGAACCGGGCGAATGCGAAGCGATCAAGAGCGACGGCACCAAATGTACCAGGAAGGCCAAATCGGGCCGCCGCTATTGCGGTCTGGCCGCCCATCAAAAGCAAGGCGAGGTGGCTTAAACGCCCGTTCGTACCTGCATAGGTTGCGGCTCTGAAGCAAGTAAAAACGACCTGGTCAGACTGGTCATTAATAATGGTCGGGTAAGCATCGATCGGACGGGTCGACAAGCGGGTCGGGGGGCGTACCTGTGCGCAAAAGAAAGCTGCCTGGAGACCGCTTTAAAGCGAAGCCGCCTGGCCAGGTCGATGCGGACGAAGATATCTGAAGACACCCCGGCTGAGTTAAGGTCGGCTTTTAAGAAATTGCTCGACGAACAGAAGGTTCTATAGACTATGGCAAAAGTAAGAGTACATCAGCTCGCAAAAGAACTGAATCTGCCTAACGAGAAGATCATCGAGCTTCTGGATAAGCGGGGCATAAAAGCAAAAGGGCCGTTTGACGCGATTGACGAGGCGACTGTCGAACACGTTCGAAAAGTGATCCGGCGGGACGATGAAAAAGCCAAAGCCAGGCTCGAGATGAAGGCCGCTCCGGCTCCGGTTGAAAGAGCGCCGGCGAAGCGGACGGTGAGGACTGTCAGGCCGCCGGCGGCGCCAAAACCAGGGGTCGAAACAGCGGTCGACGAAGCGCCTCCTGAGCCGATTCTGCCGAAAGTCGAGATACCTGAAGGCGCAACTGTAAAAGAATTCGCTGAAGCGGTCGGGAAGAACCCGAACGACTTGATAAAGACATTAATAAAACTGGGCGAAATGGTCACTCTTAACCAGATAATCGGCGCCGAGGCGATCGACGTGCTCTCCGATGAACTCAAGATACAGGTCGACATCGTCTCCAGCGACGTGGAGGTCGAAGAAGAGATTATCGAGGATGAGTCCCAGCTGGTGCACCGACCTCCTGTCGTTACCGTTATGGGCCATGTCGACCACGGAAAAACCTCGTTGCTTGACGCTATCCGCAAGACCGATGTCATATCCGGCGAAGCGGGTGGCATTACTCAGCACATAGGGGCATACCAGGTAATCCACGATGACAAAAAAATAACATTTATCGATACACCCGGCCATGAAGCGTTTACGGCTATGCGCGCCCGGGGAGCCCGAGTTACCGATATCGCCGTTCTGGTCGTAGCAGCCGACGACGGCGTTATGCCGCAGACAGTGGAAGCTATCAACCATTCCAAAGCGGCCAACGTGCCGATAGTCGTCGCCATCAACAAGATCGATAAACCGGGCGCCAGCCCCGACAAGATCAAGCAGGAGCTGACAGAATATGAACTGGTCTCCGAAGAGTGGGGCGGGGACACGGTCTTCGTGGAAGTCTCGGCGAAACAGAAAACCAATATCGACGAGCTTCTCAATATGATATTGCTCGTTGCGGAGATGCGGGAACTTAAAGCCAACCCTAACGTCCCCGCGAGAGGCGTGGCTATCGAAGCGCATCTCGATAAAGGCCGGGGACCGGTCGCCACCGTCCTGGTCCAGCGGGGCACCATCAGAGTCGGCGACGCCGTGGTTCTGGGCACCGCCTGGGGCCGGACCCGCGGCTTGATAGACGACCGCGGACATAAGGTCAAAGAGGCTTTGCCCGGCTCTCCCGTGGAAATAATCGGACTGTCGTCGGTTCCCAGCGCCGGCGATAGCTTTAAGGTCCTCGCCGACGACAAGGAAGCCAGGCGGATAGCGGAAGAGAGAGCGCTTAAGAAGCGCCAGGTGGAGCGGCTCCGTACGCACGTGACTCTCGACGATCTGTTCAAGCAGATTAAAGAGGGCGAGATCCAGGAACTCAATCTGGTCATCAAAGGCGATACCCAGGGCTCTATCGAAGCCTTGGGCGAATCGCTGCAAAAGCTGGATCAATCCGAGGTCAAGGTGGTCATAATCCACAAGGGGGTCGGGGCGATCTCCGAAACAGACGTCATGCTGGCGGCGGCATCAAACGCCATCATCATCGGCTTCAACGTCAGGCCCGATCCTAAAGCCAAAGAGATGGCTGAAAAAGAAGAAGTCGACCTAAGGGTTTACCGGATCATCTATAAGGTCATTGAGGATATCAAGGCGGCGTCGATCGGCATGCTGCCGCCGCAATACGAAGAAGTCGATGTTGGCCGCATTGAAGTAAGAGAGACGTTTAAGGTGCCGAAGATCGGCTTGATAGCCGGGTGTTATGTCGCCGAGGGCGAGGTAAGCAGGGATTCTCTGGTCCGGTTGGTTAGGGACGGCACCATTGTCTATGAGGGGAAGGTCGCATCGCTGCGGCGGTTCAAGGATGACGCTAAGAACGTCAAATCCGGTTTTGAATGCGGTATCGGGCTGGAAGGCTTTTCAGATGTCAAGGACGCCGACATTATCGAGGTATATGAAAAAGTCGAAGTTCCGCGCGTCTAGAAGCCCGGCCGAAAAGATTTACTTATGAGCGAACGGACCCTGCGGGTCGCTGAAAACATCAAAGAAGAGATCGGTCGCATGCTCGGGCACGGCGATATAAAGGACCCGCGTATCGGTTTTATCACGATTACGGATGTCGACGTGACCAAAGACCTGCGGCAGGCCAGGATCTTCTTCAGCTCGCTCGGCAGCGCGAAGGAGCGCGCCGACGCCAGAGAGGGCCTGAACAGCGCCCGAGGCTATATCCGCTCGGAACTCGGCCGCAGACTGCGTATTAAATACATTCCGGAAGTAGACTTCAGGTTCGATGAATCGGTCGAGGCCGCCGCGAGGATTTCTAAACTGATCCACGGCATCCACAAAAGCGATGAAAACATTGATTGAGGAAATCGCCGGAATAGTCAGGAACGAAGACGAATTTCTGGTCCTGACACACGTGCAACCTGACGGGGACGGCTTTGGCGCCATGTTGGCGATGGGTCATCTGCTCGAGGCACTGGGCAAGAAATATACGCTCGCTGTGGCCAATACCGGCGACATCCCGCCGCAATACAAGTTTCTGCCAGGCGCGGACCGGGTGAAGGCCCCCGAAAGTCCGTCCGGAAAAGTATTGATCGCACTTGACGCGGCCAATCTTTCCAGGCTGGGGACCCTGGCAACGGAGCTCGATCGATATTCCATAACCATTAACGTCGATCATCATCCGGACAATTCAGCTTTCGCCAAAATTAATTGGGTCGATCCGGCCGCATCTTCAGCTTCCGAGATGATCTACGACCTATGGTTGCAGGTCGGCATGGCAGTCAGCAAGGCAGCGGCGCTCTGTATCTATGTGGGCATGCTGACCGACACCGGGAGGTGGCAATATTCGAACACTACCGGCCGCTGTCTTGAAAAGGCCGCGAAATTGCTCGATGCCGGCGTCAAACCTATCGAGGTGTTCAGAAGGATATTTGAAAGCTATTCAGTCGAGTGGTTTAAGCTCTTAAGCGTCGGCTTGCAAAAAGCGGTATTCGATCAAGAGGCGGGATTGGCTCACGCGGTCATAAGTCAATCCGACTTAAAAGCGACCGGCGCCAACATGGCGGAGACCGAAAACCTTGTCGACTGGCTCAGGGCTGTCGCCGGCATAAATGTGGCGATGGTCTTGAAGGAGACGCGCCAGGGAGAGATCAAGGTCAGCTTGCGCTCTCAAGACCCAATTGACGTTGGCTTGCTGGCCCGCGGATTTGGCGGCGGCGGGCACAGAAACGCTTCGGGTTTTATCTCCAAAGATGAGCCTGCAAGCATAGTCCGGAATGTTAAGAAATGGTTGACGGACTCCTCCTAATCGATAAAGCGGCCGGCCCGACTTCGCATGATGTCGTCAACTCGGTCCGCCGGGCACTGGGGCAAAAACGGGTCGGACACGCGGGCACCCTCGATCCGGCGGCGACCGGGCTCCTCATCCTTTTGCTTGGCAAAGCCACCAGACTGGCGCCCTGGTTACAGGCGGCGGGAAAAGTCTATGAAGGCACGATCAGGGTGGGTCGCGCGACCGCGACCGGCGATGGCCAGGGCGAAATAACCGGGGAAAGCCCCGGAGATATAGACGAAGAGCGGATAAAGACCGCGGCGAGGTCTCTGATCGGGGAGATTGCCCAGGTCCCACCGGCTTACTCAGCCGTCAAGGTCAACGGCAAGCCCTCTTATGCGGCCGCCAGAAAGGGCGGGCAGGTCGAGCTGAAGGCCCGCCGTGTCGTCATAGATGAATTCCGGGTGGATAAGATCGAATCAGGCGATTATCCTCTGATATCTTTTAGAGTCTCATGCTCGAGCGGCACATATATACGAGCGCTGGCTGTTGACTTAGGGGCCAAGCTCTCGCGTCCGGCGCATTTGGCGTCCTTAAGACGCTTGGAAGCGGGAAAGTTCTCTATCTCTCAATCGCTTCGCGTACAAGACTTCTCCGATTTAACGGAGGCACAACGCCGGCGACACATCCTGCCGATGCGAGAAGGCCTCGAGGCACTCGAGGTCTTCCCCCGAATCGAGCAGCTGACCGCGATCAGGGACGGCGTCGCATTCGAAGCGCCCGCGGATGGTTCTTCGCCTCTTGAATCCGGCGATAGCGGGGAGATGATCGTGAAAATCGTCGATCCGCGGAGCGGGGAACTATTTGGGCTGGGTAAACTACTCAATTTCGTGATGGACAGCAGGGAAGCGGTCGTAAAACCGTTTCTGGTTTTGACAAGCGGATAGAGAAGTTTACTACCCGTGTACGTTGTGATAAAATCTAAAGTTATACATAGAGCCGGATCACTTGGGGCCGCAAGCTAGGATGTACGAATCACCAACGTCTTCTTGGTTGTCGGTTAATAATAGGGGAGGTGACATATATGGCTTTACCGAAAGACGAAAAGTCGAGTTTGATAGATGAATATAAACTGCATGAAAAAGATACCGGTTCGCCGGAAGTCCAAATAGCTATTCTAAGCAGGCGCATCGCCGATCTAACGGAGCATCTTCAGGAGCACAAGAAAGACCACCATTCAAGAAGGGGTCTGTTAAAGATGGTCGGCCAGAGACGGCGCATGCTCAATTATTTAAAGGAAAACGATCTGGAACGCTACAGGTCTGTAGTTAAAAAGTTGGGGCTACGCGCCTAAGAAGAGCTGGCCGGCTCTTCTTTTTTGATGGAAGTTTTGGAGGTAGAAACTTTTAATGCCGGAAATACACAAGAAAACATTTGAGGTCGACGGTAAGGCTTACTCTTTTGAAACCGGAAAGATGGCCAAGCAAGCCGACGGCGCCGTTATGGTGCGCTTGGGCGACACTATGGTGTTGGTTACGACTGTATCTTCAAAACAGCCGCGCGAAAACGCGGACTTTCTTCCGCTTACGATCGATGTTGACGAAAAAATGTACGCCGCCGGTAAAATACCGGGGAGCTTCTTCAAGCGCGAAGGCCGGCCCAGCGAGTCCGCAACGCTGACCGCCAGGCTGATCGATCGGCCTTTACGGCCGAAGTTCCCCAAGGGTTTCTTCTTCGAGACCCAAGTGATAGCGACGGTAATGTCCGTAGACATGATGAATCTGCACGATGTCCTGGCTTTAAATGGCGCGTCGATGGCATTGATGTTGGCCGGGACGCCTTTTGCCGGTCCCGTTTCGGGAGTTCGCGTCGGCCGGGTCGAAGGGCGCTGGATAATCAACCCGACTTATCAAGAACTTGATGAGAGCGATATGGATCTGGTCCTGGCCGGCAGCGATGAGGCCATATTAATGGTCGAAGCGGACGCGAGGCAGGTCGGCGAGGCGGACATTCTTAAGGCCTTGTCGGTCGGACACGAAGCC
>Ga0334722_10005586_pt1 | contig 12640 bp, 11 predicted proteins | sample C3_bottom_MG_FD_207210 | JGI IMG/M metagenome (GOLD analysis project Ga0334722, IMG submission 207210) | Sediment microbial communities from Yellowstone Lake, YNP, Wyoming, USA - C3_bottom | ecosystem: Environmental > Aquatic > Freshwater > Lake > Sediment | place: USA: Wyoming | collected...
TCGATGTGACCATCATGGATAAGAAGGGGAAGAAGTTGACAGGAGATTTGCAGGAAAAGACGATAACTGTGGAATCCGAGTTAAAGGCCAAGTCGTTTACTGATTTTCGCACCAGCCAAGTCAATTTCTCGCTGCCTCCGGGTAAGTACGAAGTAAAATTTACTTTAAAAGACAAGTCCAGCAATAAATCCTATTCAAAGGATTTTGATGCGACAGTCAAAAAATTGAATGATGCCCAACCCAGACTTTCGAATATACTCTTTGCCCAAGCCGCGGGGCCGGCCGAAGGAAAATCAGACCAGTTTATCAAGGGAAACGTCACAGTAATCCCGTCTGTGTCGCACAGTTACAGCGCTGAAGATAATGGGCGTTTACTGTATTACATGGAAATTTATCCCGGTAAAGGAGCATTGGAGAAAAAAGTAGTAGTCCAAACGCTTTTGCGTAAGAAAAAAGGAGACATGGTCTATAGGGATACTCTGACCACCAATATGGATAAACCCGTAATTGGGCAAATTAGAGAAATCTCACTTGCAGAATTTGAACCAGGCGAATACGTGCTCGAAGTACAGCTGGAGGGGCGCCGGGGAAAGAAAATTGACGAAGAAAAAGGAACTTTTCAAATTAGATGGACCGAAGAATCGCTCCTTGAGCATAACTGGAATTTGATCATTCGACAAATCTCGCTGATTACCAATTCGGGAGAATTGAAGCCGCTCCAAGAAGCAAAAACACTTGAAGATAGAAAAAAGGCACTGAAGGATTTTTGGACTTCAAAAGACCCTTATCCCGAGACTCCACGTAATGAGCTCAAGATAGAATTCTATAGCCGTCTTAGCATTGCCAATGAAAATTTTGGTTATTTGGGCAGGCCCGGCTGGGAAACCGATCGGGGAAGAGTGCTGGTGAGATACGGTGTACCCGATCAAATAGATGACTACCCTTTTTCTCTAAGTTCCTACCCTTATCAGGAATGGCAATATTACAAGTCCGGCAGGTACCGTAAATTCACATTCGTTGATGATAACCATGACGGAGACTATCGCTTGGTCTATCCGTATGACGGCCTGTGGCAGACTCCCGACTTTTGATTCTTGAATCTCTTTGGATTTAATTGCAAAGTTTAAGAGAATTATCCGGGCAGACTGACTTGAGCAAATCGCTTAATTGAAATTGATGACTGGCTGTCTGGCGCTAATGATGGTCAGAGCTGGAAGCCTGGGCATTAGGTGCTTGATTCAGGTTCCGTTTGACAGGTACTGTGAATCTGGATGCGTTCTTGTCGCTGGCCTCTATTGTGAACGACTTTTCAAACGACTGATCCATGGTGGTCTTGACTAATTTCAACTTCCCTTTGACCACTTCACCCGGTTTGACGGATTGGGGCAATTCAATTTCAAAGTATTCGTCGGCAACAGAAACGAGTTTCAATTCAAGTTTCTCTTCAGAGACATTTTTGATACTGAATTCCATTTTATCTATAACTTTGCCGGAATTCTGGGACAAATCAAGTTTGTAAGGATTTATAATCAGAGGGTAAGTAGAGTCCGGCCTAAGAATTACATTAGCATCTATACGAACTCTCTTATCCGGAGGACCTTCGTTGGTTTGGATAGTCGGACTCTTGGAAACCTTATTCTGGGCGGTCTTGGTGCTGAAAATTATTTCAAGTTGAGTGCTGTCACCGACAGCAAGTTTGTCCTTTTGTAAAGGAGCCTTGGTGCAGCCTCAGCCGGGGATAACTTTCAGAATGATGAGTGAGTCATCGCCGCTTGATATCAGCCAGAATTTGTGACTGATTGTGGCATTCTGCGGCGTGTAGCCAAAATCAAATGCCGTGTCCGGCAAAGTCAGCCGTGGAGTTGCCGAAGCGCTTCCATACAGCACGGTTGCTACCAACAGGGACAAAGCCCAAGATTTAATTTTTAATGTCCGCATAGAAGTTATATCAGTACAAATTATACTTTATTATATCGGATTCGCAAACAAAAATAATGTCATTTTCCGGTCGTTTCTGATACCAGGCTCCCGCCCAGTGACCTCTTAACAGGCACCGTAAATCTTGAACCGGCATCATCACTTACCTGGAAAGTGAAGGATTTGTTAAAGCTCTTGTCCAGGACAGTCTTATTTAGTACCAGTCTCCCTTTGGCCAACTCACCCGGCTTGATAAGTTTAGGGAGCTCCACTACGAAAAAGTCACTGGCGCCGGCCACCAATTCAAGTTGCAGTTCTTTTTCCGAAACATTTCTGATGCCAAACTCAATTCTATCAATGGTTTTATTGGTCTTTTGGGACAAATCTAGTTTGTAAGGTTGGACTACCACCGGGAAGGTCGAGTCGGGATGAGACACAATAGTGGCAATAATCTGGAGCCGCTTATCCGGTGGGCCCTCGTTTGTTTGAATAGTAGGGTTCTTAGTGACACGGTCGAGTGATGTTTTGGTGCTGAATATTATTTCAATCTGGGTGCTGTCTCCGATACCCAGATCCTCTTTATCCAACGGCGCTTTGGTGCAGCTGCAGCCGGGTATGACATTGGTAATCTTTAGCGGCAGGTCACCGGTTGATATCAGCCAAAATTTGTGACTGATATCGGAATTCTGCGGCGCAAAGCCAAAATTGAATACGGTTTCAGGTAATGTCAAACGGGGACTTGCTTGAAGCGTGGCCGTCAACGACACACCCATCGCGCAGATAATTACCAAAAATTTTAACTTCCTGATGACCATTTTTGATGCCTTCTCACGTTATAAGTTATTATACAATTGCTACCCGGATTTGTCTATGTAAAGTTTCCTTCGGATCGGCACGGTAATGTGATACTTTTCATCAAAACTAAATCCAAAAGTGACAGAGTTTTGAAATTCTTTGTCTATGAAACCGGGTCTTAATTTGATGTACCCAAATCCGTCACCTTTAGCTGGGACAGTTTGCGGAAGCACAATTTCACATTGTTCCAGCAGATGAGACACAATTTTGGGTTCGATGTCTTTATCGGAGGTGTTCTTTATTCTAAATTGAATGCTATCTATTGATTTCAAAGGGTGTCTACCCAATTCGAATCGATATGGCCAGACAGAAACGGTCATGTTGGAGTCAGGAACGTTTTGGACATTGGTGAAAAGAGTTAAACGAAGGGGTTTGTCCCCAGCATTGCTGTAAATCCGCGGATATCTATTAACCGGACCGTAGGTTCTCTCGGTATCCCAAAGAATGGAAATTTCCTCCGAATCACCCGGCGCAATATCCTTTTTTGAAAGTGGCATGGTGGTGCACAGGCAGCCGGTCTCGATGTCCTTAATCTTTAGAGTATCTTTGCCGGTCGACTTCAGCCAGATTTTGTGGACTATGATTGAATTATGTACGGTAAATCCGAAATCAAAATCCATACTCGAACATTCAATGGCAGCCTGGCCGAAGGCAGCATGCCCCAAACAGAGGACGGCAAAGATAGTTATGATGAGTTTTCTCATTAGAATCTTATAAAAACATAGATTGCCGATAGTTCCGCAAGAGGCTTTAAAATGAGGTGGAGATTAACAATCAAATATTTTGCCCGGATTAAGGATATTATGCGGGTCGAATTGTTTCTTAATTTTGCGCATGAGTGCGACCGAATTACCGTGCTCAAGTTCAAATAGATTTTTGTGTCCCATGCCGATGCCGTGTTCACCGGAAATGGTGCCGCCAAACTCTATAGCCTTTTTGATTATTAAGTCATTGATTTTTAAGGCCTTGTCCCATTCTGACTTAACATCACGCCGGGCCAACATCAAGGCGTGCAGAAGCCCCATTCCGACATGCCCAAAAGTGTGGATTAGGATGCCGCTTTCGTTCCCTAATTCATAGCAATACTCAACCATTTCAGGGAGACGGGAAATAGGGAAAGCGACATCATTGCGGATTATGGTGTAACCGGGTTTGAGGTGTTTAATTGATTCAGTTACAAAATGGCGCATTTCCCAAGGGGATTGGTTATTAGTCAATTCCAGCTTTTGGCCCTTTTGCTCTAAACAAATACTTGCAGCCAATTCCAGATTGGCCTCAATAGTTGTTTTGGGACCATGGAACTCGAGGAAGAGCGCGGGGACTTCCTCCAAGCCATAATTCTTCAACTTGTTTAGGGCTTGCATAACTCGCCGGTCGAGAAACTCCACCGCGGCCAGGTCAATCCCTGATCGCTTCATTTCTGACACTGATTTAGCGGCCGAAATTTCATCCGGAAACTTAAATGCTGCCTGAAGCCGCCCTTCAGAGATACCTGCTAACTTCAAGGTAATTAATGAGATAATACCAAGAGTCCCTTCCGAGCCGGCAATCAGCTCGACCAGATTATAGCCGCTGGAACGCTTGACTGCCCGACTTCCCATTCGGACGATTTCGCCCGTACCGGTTACTATTTCAAGTTGAAGTATGTATTCGCGAGTGCCGCCATATTTGACGGCGTAAATACCACTGGCATTGGTGGCGACCATGCCGCCGATTGTGGCCAGATTTCCCGAACCGCCGGGGGAGGGAGGAAAAAACAAGCCATCGCGTTTTAGCTTTTCATTCAGGGCGTCATATATGATTCCCGGCTCGACTCTAACCTGTAAATCTTCCGGCCAGTATTCCAAAATCTTTGTCATACGGCTTAAGTCGAGAACAATTCCATTCTGGACAGGAATCGCAGAACCTTCGAGCGCACTCCCGCCACCGCGGGATGTGATAGGGATTTTGTGTTCAGCGCACAGCTTTACAATTTGGCTGATTTGTTCGCTCGAAATCGCCCAGACGACCGCCAATGGAGTGACGGGCGACAGGGTGGATTCATCGATTGAAGCAACCCGCAATTGGTCGAGGTGGATGGAGAATTGGTCTGGGGGGAGGAGTTGGGCAAGCTTTTCCAGAAAACTCATGATGCATAATGAACGGGAATTTGTGCGAAAGTAAAAGTTTGAAATTAAAGAGGAATTATGATGAGGTGTTATCTTTGAAGGATCATTGCTTTCGTCTTTTTTTGGCCCTCTACAATCATGCTGTAATTATAAATACCATTAGGAAGTGGTCGCCCCGTATAGTCGGTGCCATTCCAAACCAATTCTGATACTCCAGCATCATAGTACTGATTAATCTTAAAAACGGCTAGTTCCGCTGTATTAGTAATAATTAATGAAACTGCGGCACGGTGACCAAGAATTATGAAAATTGTAGTCATACTATCAAAAGGGTTAGGAACGTTTTGACCCAGATCAAACCAATCGGGAATACTTTTTTCAAGCTTGACCGGCTGGCCTTCATAAGTTGCCATTTCGATTGATATCACATCATTATGGACAAATAGAAAATCCCCTGTGAAGCTCTCACCATGGTCCGGCCACGACCAGACCAATATTCTGGTATTTTTGCCGTCGTAAGCATACTCCATACTCATATTGTCCGCCAGCAATATTGGATCATCGTAATCATTCACAACTACAAAAGCAGCACCAACCTTCACGTTGTCCATTACCGATACAGTGCCATTGGCTTTGTGAACATAACTGGCCGCCAGTGAATCTATTTTAGGTTTCGCCAAGGCGTCACCAATCACGATACTGGCAAAATAGACCAAATCCGAGACCGTCAGCGGATTTCCATCTTTATTGACATCAGTAGCGGCAATCTGTTTCTCTTGGTCTACCACGAACACTGCTGAACCATATACGAAATAGTTGCTAAATAGAACTGCATCCGCTAGTTCATCGGAAACACCATTTAGATTGATATCGCCATGATATGAAATAGGTTCAACTGGTGCGGTTACTTGTTCTTTGTCGGAGCTGCATCCGGAAGCCCAAAACAGAGTCAGAAATAATGTTAGTACTTTTTTGGAGCGATTTGACATGAAACCTCTGCCTAAATTAAACATAACATTCGAAAAGAAATGGTCAAAGTAGATTTTTCGGGCAACCTTTGCTGCCAAAATTTTAATTGAGAGTACAAATTCATTCTATAGATTGTCTCTTCAATATGTCCAAAAAGAAAACCGACAAAATCAGGCCGCAGATTCTAAAGGGATTTCGGGATTATCCGCCCTCCGAACAGATTGCCCGCGAAAAGATGATTGCCAAGGTCAAAGAGGCAGTCGAATTGATGGGCTTCTTGCCGCTGCAAACGCCATCGCTGGAATTAGCCGAAACGCTTTTGGGTCAGGAGGCCACCAACGAACAGCTGGCGGAACTATTTGGCTTTGAGGGGCCGGATGAAGTGAACATGGCGCTGCGCTATGAATTCACCGTGTCGATGGCCCGTTATGTGGCCAGTAATCCCGAATTGGGTCTGCCGTTTAGGCGCTATCAATACGGAAATGTCTGGCGAGTCGACAAACCCGGACCGGGCAGGTATCGGGAGTTCATGCAGTTTGACATTGATATCGTGGGGACAACCAATCTCCTGGCTGACGCCGAAATCATTGCTGCTATGACCAAAGTCTTTGATCAGCTCGGCATTAAGAACTACCAGGTGCGTTTCTCCAGTCGCAAAATTATGAATGGGCTAATTAGATTTGCCGGGATTCCTGATGAGCGTTCGATGGAAGTCATGCGCGTGGTGGACAAACTTGAAAAGCAGGGGAAAGAGGCCGTTGTCAGAGAGCTTGGGTCGGGTCGTGTTGACCAATCAGGGGACAAGATTAAAGGCCTGCAATTAACCGACAAACAAATAACCGAAATTGAAAAGTTTCTTGAAATGGCGCAAAATTCAGCGAATGACCCGCTAACCGATGCCGAGCAACTTCTCGGCAATATTGAAGAATCTAAAGAAGGCATCAGCGATTTGCGATTAATTCAGAATTATTTGTCGCTCATGAATATCGAACCTGAAAAGACCCCCGTTGATTTGACCATAGTGCGCGGACTGGGCTATTACACCGGCCCGGTATTTGAAACGGTTCTGACTGATTTGCCCGAATATGGTTCGGTCTTTGCGGGCGGGCGCTATGATAATTTGGTCTCGCGCTTTATCGGGCAGCAGATTCCGGGAGTGGGGACATCAATGGGAGTTGACCGGCTTCTAGCGGCACTTATTGAACTCAAGTCGCTGAATCTCGAGACTTCCGTTTCCAAAGTTTTGGTTACAGTCATGGACAAAGAGAAACTTCCGCAATATCTGGAAATGCTTAACCAAATTCGCGAGGCCGGAATTCCTGCCGAGATTTATGTCGGCGATTCCAAAAATATCACCAAGCAAATCAAATACGCCGACAAAGTGGGGATTCCGTTTGCAGTCATTGCCGGTTCGGATGAGTTTGCCAAAAATCAGGTGACTATCAAAAATCTCAAAGCCGGCTCCAAAAAAGCGGTGCAGACCTCCGAACGAGAAGAATGGCTCAAGGCGGAAGAGATTCAGGAGACGATCTCAATAGAGAAGATGGTGGAGTGGTTGAAGGGGGAGTTGAAACAATAAATGAAGTCGCACTTCGACAGGCTCAGTGTGACTTCATCCGATTGAATTGGCCTTTGCCGCCATTGTTGTTGTTTAGTTTGTCATTGAAGAAGGGAATGATATGAACCAAAGCGAATGGGCAGGTCCAATAGAACTAGAGTTCACAATTGATAAAGATCACTCAAGTCTTCGATATAATTCCATGCTTATGACGCAAAGTTTTTCTTATTATCCGCCGCCAGTATTTGTGGGTTCGAATAAAAAAGATGATGCACCCGAAAGAATTATACTTACACTTGGAAAAGTGAAAGAAAGTGGTTGGGATTCGAAGTTCAAATCAGAAGTACGAAATACTGTTGAAAATGTTTTCAATTATCTAGTCTACGATTTTGAAGAGGAAATGGGACACTCAATTAAATATTTCGCCAAAGATCTGAAGGGTAATGCAACATTGTATGCTCCAAAAGGACTTTTTAGAGGTTTGAAGTATCCGGAAAAGTTATATGTAGCAATCAGATTGATAACATAATTCCATTTGAAAACATCTCTGTTCTTGGTAATCGCAATCTATTGGGGAAGTCACCCTGAGCCTGTCGAAGGGCGACTTGCATTTCTTGATGAAAGACAAGATTGGCACGACCCGACAAGTCGGGGTTCGCAACGCCGGGTCTAATTGTTTTGTAGGGGCTGAATATATTCAGCCCTTTTACATAATTGGCACTGGGTTGAACATGTTCAACCCCTACATGAGCAAGTGCCCTCGTCTGCCCCTTTTACCTTGACTTGTTAAATATTCTCTGATATTCTTTCTTTCGAAAATTGTAACAACTAATCATAGGCGGTAGCCCGCCACGGCGGGGAAAGATTGATAATTCTCAATGCCCGATTTTTCGGCTTCGCATAAGACTTCCCATTCAACATCTCATAAAACAGGTTCAACGACCACCCACGGGGGGACCAAGAAAGTATTTGCCGGAATTGATGTCGGCGGGACTAATATCAAATTCGGACTGTTCCATCCGGACGGGAAAATAATCTATAAAGAGCAGCGGCCGACTATGGCCGAAAAAGGGGCTACACCCCTGATGCATCTGATTACCAACATTGCCGAGCGGCTCATACTACACGCATCGGAGGAAGAATACGAAGTCCCCTGGCTGGGAGTGGGAACGCCGGGCTCAATTGATTTCAAGACCGGTCAGGTAATGGGCTCGACGCCAAATATAGAGGGATGGGAGGGGATGGAAATAGGGGAGAATCTCCGCAATCGACTCAACATGCCGGTCTGGGTGGATAATGATGTCAACGCCATGGCGCTCGGGGAATTGAAATATGGGGCAGCGGTGGGAGCCAAATCGGCGGTCTGTGTTACGGTCGGAACAGGAATAGGTGGGGCTGTTATAATAGATGGTAAAGTTGTTCGAGGCGAAACACACTCGGCCGGTGAATTGGGGCACATGACCATCAACTTTGACGGGCCGCCCTGTAAGTGTGGAAAGAAGGGGTGCCTCGAAGCCTATTGTTCTTCGGGCGCGATGATTGCAAGAACCAAAAAAAGACTTGAAAAAGACATGACACCGGTATTCGAAGAAATTCTTGGTGGCGATTTTAAAAAACTGAATATCAAAAACATTGTCGCGGCTGCTAAAAAAGATGATTATGTCGCCAAAGAAGTTCTGGAAGAGACCGCCGAGTATCTGGGAATTGGACTGGGCAATATTGTCAATCTATTAAATCCACAATTAATCATAATTGGGGGCGGCATAGCTGATGGCAGCGCCGAGTTTTTGAGTTTAGTTGCGGCTGCTGTTAGGAAACAAGCCTTCGCCAATAGCGTAAAAGAGTTGAAAGTAACCAAAGCGGCTCTGGGTAATGACGCCGGATTTATTGGAGCCGGACTTTTGGGTGAAAACAGATAATAGGGTAGAGGAGGAAATATGTTTTCTTATTTGAAGGGTCGACCAATTACGTACGCATTTGCGAGTGTCTATGGTTTTGTGTTCGCACTGTTCTTTTTGATTTACGGCGGAGTGAAAGTAATTCTGGCATTTATGGACCACAATTACGATACTCTGCGTGACCCTATTCTGTTTACAATTATTGGAGCTATTCTAATTGCATTCGCCATGGCTTATCGCGATTTGAAGAATTGGGGACGGCTGGGATTGATAGTGATTAATAGCTTGGTAATAATTGCTTCATTTTTTCAAATAACTAAAGCGGAGAATATTGCTCTGCTGCTTTTATCCGGCTTAGCTCTCTACGGGCTTTTGGCGCCGGCCAAAAAGGCGAGCCTGTCCGAACAATCCTGATTTTGGTTGACTAACGCCGAAAACGCCGGTTTATTTGCGGTTTCCAACTAAGTCAGTGGCGCCCTAGCTCAGTTGGTAGAGCAACGGACTGAAAATCCGTGTGTCCGCAGTTCGATTCTGCGGGGCGCCACCACTATTTAAACTCTCAAATTTACTTGTAGTCGCCAACTTGTCTCACTTAATTCCGTGTGAAATTTTAGTTAACACGCATGAGTAAAGAATCTAAATCATTTAGTCGCCGAATTGCGGTAACTGGCGGCGCCGGTTTTATCGGCTCAAACTTTCTATTAATGATGGTTCCCCAATATTCTGATTACTTTTTCGTAAACATAGATTCTCTCACTTATGCCGCCAATCTGGCCAATCTTGGGTCGATTTCGGCATTACCTAATTATCGATTCGAGAAAATCGATATTGGCGATTTTGATGCATTGAAAGAATGTTTCTCTAAGCACCAGATTAATTCAGTGATACATTTGGCGGCCGAATCCCATGTGGACCGCTCAATAATCGGGCCGGCGCAATTTGTGAAGACCAATGTATTCGGAACATTTAATCTATTGGAAGTATCGCGCATATATTCAGAGTCAGATGAGTCGTTTCGCTTTCACAATGTATCAACCGATGAAGTCTATGGTTCGGCGAATACCGGCGAAGAATTCAAAGAAGATTCACCATATCGCCCAAATTCTCCATATGCGGCTTCAAAGGCGGCGGCCGATCATTTGGTGCGCTCGTATCATAGAACTTACGGGCTTGATGTTGTCACTTCTAATTGCTCGAACAATTATGGCCCTTATCAATTCCCTGAAAAATTGATTCCATTAGTCATCAATAATGCCATTAACAATAAAGCAATACCGGTTTATGGTGACGGCAAAAATGAACGGAATTGGATTTATGTGTCTGACCATTGTAAAGCCTTGGATTTGGTGTTTCACAAGGGAAAATCCGGACAAACCTATAATGTCAGTTCTGAAATCTGTTTGACCAATTTAGATTTGATTAAGAGTATCTGTTCGATACTCGACAAAAAACTGGGGGGCGGACCTAGAGAAAGTTTGATTCAATTTGTGAAAGACCGGCCGGGGCATGACCGACGTTATGCGCTCGACTCATCGCGACTACGAAACGAACTGGGTTGGAAACCATTACAAACATTGGACGACGGTATTGAAAAAACAGTGAACTGGTATTTAGAAAACGGAGCGTGGTTGAAGCGCTGTGTTAATGGTGAGTACAAGAAATATTATGAAACAATGTATGCTAATCGATAGGTCGATTCAGTAATGCCTGAAGGTGTCAAAAAAGGAATTATTCTGGCCGGCGGCACAGGCACGCGTTTGTATCCGGTCACGCGAGCAATTTGCAAACAGCTCTTACCGGTGTATGACAAACCCATGATTTATTATCCACTTTCCACATTAATGTTAATGGGTATAAGGGATATTCTCATCATCACAACCAAGGAAGACCAGCCACGATTTGTTACTTTGTTAAGCGATGGCCACCAGTACGGTATTAGTATCGATTATGCCATACAACCAAAGCCCAAAGGAATAGCAGAAGCATTCATAATCGCAAAAGAATTTATCGGGAACAATAACGTGGCGTTGATTTTGGGAGATAACATTTTCTACGGTACTGATGACTTTCGTGAAGTTGTCAAAAGCTTTGATGGTGGCGGAGCAGTATTTGGATATTATGTCAGCAATCCAGAGCGATACGGAGTCGTGGAACTTGATAAAAACGGGAAAGCAATATCCGTCATTGAAAAGCCTAAAAACCCCAAGTCACATTATGCCATCACAGGATTATATATTTATGATGCAGAGGTGGTAAGGATTGCGAAGCAGCTGAAGCCGTCTTCGAGGGGAGAATTGGAAATTTCAGAAATTAACAATGCCTATATGAAACAAAGAAAGCTTCAAGTTTCAATATTGGGTCGTGGCACGGCCTGGCTCGATACGGGAACGCCGGAAAGCATGCTGGAAGCCGGCAATTTTATTGAGACCATTGAAAAAAGACAAGGATTGAAAATTGGCTGCCTTGAAGAAGTAGCTCTAAGAATGAAATTCATTAACCAAAAGCAATTTGCGAAATTGATGAATGATTTGGGGAGTAATTCATATCGCGATTATCTTGAATTGGTGCTGCGCGAGGTAGCCGGTGAAAACTAAGTTGCTGGTCACAGGCAGCACCGGCCAACTGGGCACAGAATTTTGCAGAGAGCTTTCGGAGCCATTCGAAATAATCGGATTCAGCAGAAAAGAGGCGGATATTACCAATTATCAACAAGTGGCTGCTGTCATCAAGCAAAATAAACCGGATTATGTAATCCACACAGCGGCCTTTACTGACGTCGATGGCTGTGAAGAAAACAATGAAAAGGCCATGGCAGTCAATGCTACCGGCTCCAGAAATGTCGCGCTGGCCTCGAAAAAGGCGGGTGCGACAGTTATTTATTTTTCAACGGACTATGTCTTCAATGGGAAAAAGAATTCGGCGTACGTCGAAAGTGATGCCCCTGATCCTATTTCGCGATACGGATATTCGAAATATCTGGGAGAAAAGGGAACTCAAGAGTTCAATGAGAATCATATTGTGATACGCACCGGCTGGGTCTATAGTGAGCACGGGAAAAACTTTGTTAAGTCCGTTGTAGCTTCGGGGAAAAAGCTGCAGGCCGCAGTCACGAGTGGAAAAAGAATCAGCCCGTTGCGTGTGGTAAATGAGCAATTTGGAAGCCCGACCTGGACCAAAGAAGTCGTGAGCCAAACTCTTAGGATTATCGAATCAAATCAAAGGGGTCTGTTTCATGTGGCTGCCAAAGGGGAGACGTCTCGTTATGAATGGGCCAGATGGATTCTACAAAAATTAATCCCTGATGTCATCGTTGAACCTTGCGGAACAAAAGACTT
>Ga0334722_10005587_pt1 | contig 12639 bp, 11 predicted proteins | sample C3_bottom_MG_FD_207210 | JGI IMG/M metagenome (GOLD analysis project Ga0334722, IMG submission 207210) | Sediment microbial communities from Yellowstone Lake, YNP, Wyoming, USA - C3_bottom | ecosystem: Environmental > Aquatic > Freshwater > Lake > Sediment | place: USA: Wyoming | collected...
GTAGATATCGGCCATCAGAGGTATTCTGCTGGATTTATCATATTCCTGAAGAGAGGCATCGGCAGCATACATGTTAGCTGTTATCAGGTTGTTCTTGGCTGTTGATATCCTTGACGCTATCACTCCTGGTTTGTAAACACTGTCATCGAGATTGAGCTCTTTTATGATAGACCTTATAAGGCTCCGTGAATCAGATGTATCATAAATTGTGAAATTGGATTTATAGCCCAGTTTTTCACTTTCCATCCTGAGTATCTTTGCAAATATCGAGTGGAAAGTTCCCATCCAGAGATAACGTGCTATTTCTGGACCAACAACTCTGGTTATTCGCTCCTTCATCTCCTTTGCTGCTTTATTTGTAAAAGTCAGCGCGAGGATCCTCCCTGCGGGAACCTGTTTATGAAGTAGATGTACTATACGGTATGTCAGTACTCTTGTCTTGCCTGCACCTGCACCGGCAATAATAAGCGAAGGTCCTTCAGTATGAAGAACTGCTTGCTTTTGCGACTCATTAAGGTCGTCGAGATAATTAATTGCCTCTTTGTGCATTTTCAACAGCGTAACAGGTCCGGCAAATTTAACAATAAGAGTATATCTGAAGCAGGCTGTTGGCTACTTATGACGGAATATTTATTAACACCTTTCCCCTTTGATCATATTTTTGTAAATTACCAACATGCAAAATGGAATTTTATCAGGACTGATTCTGATTGCTGCCGGTGCGTTTACTTCCGGTAGTTTTGCCATGCCTTTCAGCAGGGTAAGGGGATGGAAATGGGAAACATACTGGCTGATATATTGTTTCGGGGCATATACTCTATTCCCGCTGATAGCCTGCCTGATTTTTGCCCCGGCATTTATGGAGACATATAAAGAAGTTCCGGGCAATGTCCTTGTTAATGTTTTTCTCCTGGGAGCCGTATATGGGATTGGCAATCTTTCGTTTGGATTATCGTTGCGTTACCTTGGCATCTCACTTGGCTACTCAATGTCGCTTGGACTCATGCTGGCAATCGGGACACTTATTCCGCCATTGCTTGACGGAAGGCTTGAATTGATGTTTACAGGTTCTGGCGGCACTCTTCTGATAACAGGTGTGGTAATTGCCTGCACAGGAATCGGGTTATCAGGATGGGCCGGGTACCTTAAAGATATTATGGTACCCGATGCCGAAAAGAAAAAAAGTATTTCAGAGTTTAATTTTATAAAGGGGGTGCTTGCCGCATTACTTGTAGGAGTAACAGGATCTGCAATGTCCCAGGGGTTTGAAAAGGCGATACCTGTTTACACTATTGCAGAGAATAACGGGATCGATCCCTTGTTCTCATCCATGCCGGTCATGCTGCTTCTGCTTTCAGGTACGCTGGTTACAACTATCTTCTGGTGTATTTATCTGGGATTCAGAAATAAATCGCTCTCAGATTATGTAAAAGCAGATTCGGGAGGAACCCTTCCGGCAAACTATCTTTTTTCACTTCTGGCCGGATTACTATGGTTCAGTCAGTTCATCCTTTTCGGGATGGGTAAAAGCAAAATGGGGCCATTCACATTTACCTCCTGGGGAATTTTAATGGGACTGACAATAGTCTTTGCAACATTATGGGGATTATACAGACATGAATGGAGAGGGGCCTCACCAAAAGTTATTATTCTTATGCTATTCTCGTTACTGGTAATAATAATATCATCTTACATAATAGGTATCAGCGGTTCTGCTTAATTAATTCTTACCTGCTGCTCAGTTGTTAAATAATATATAAATATTTAATTATGAAAAGGTTCGGACAGATCATCGGAGTAAAGCCGGAACATTTTGATTCTTACAGGAAGTATCATGCTGCAGTATGGCCCGAGATTCTTGATATGATCAAAAAATGCAATATTCAGAACTATTCGATATTCCATAAAGACGGAATGCTTTTTGCCTATATGGAGTATACCGGAACTGACTTTGATGCTGATATGGCAAAAATGGCAGATGATCCTAAAACACAGGAGTGGTGGTCAGTAATGCGACCAATGCAGTCACCGGTGTCAACACGCAAAGTGGGAGAATGGTGGGCTGATATGGAAGAAGTATTTCATCTTGACTGACCATCTTTATTGCATCTAATTTTATTATACTTGCAGTGGGAAAATACCAAAAAGGTATCAGTTCCGTTTTGTAAGTAATATGTGATTGCCTGTGCGTTATAGTTTTTTATTAGTATGCCTTATTCTTCCTGCCACTGTTGCAGCTCAACTTACTGCACCGGGTAATAGTGCTGTCAGGTATACAACCTATCCTCAGAATCAGGGTCCCAAAGATCCTGTATTCATTTATTGTAATGTCTCAGGATCTCAGAAAGGTACGCTTACCGCCTCTGTTCCGGATGGAACTCCACCCTCAGATTTTTCATGGTTTCAGTGGAACGATATCACAAAAAGTTTCAGCACACCTGTTAAATCAGAAACCGGAGTGACAGAATCAACTGCATCCAATCTCCCGGAAGGAGGGTATAAAGTGCTGATTACCGGAGGTATTGATACCAGTTATGTAGGCTGGATCTTTGTTGACAAACCCTATTCCTATGCAGCTCTTATGAATCGCACCTGTGAGTATGTTGCCCTTAACGGTGAGGCTGCTATTGATACATTCTATTATAGGAATCCTTTGAACGGAACCGCGGTGAGGTTGCCTAATAAAGTGAAGTTTTTATGGTCCTCTGATCCTGCTTCTATAATTCCATTTCCTGATCTTGATATAGATCCACAGACATTTGTTCCCCCTCTTGTGAATGTTACTTATAAGCTGCAGGTCTCCGACAGCTTCGGATGCATAAGCGAATCCTCATTTTATTATGAATCCATTCATGTGAAGGCAGATTTCTCAGTCGAACCCGAAAAAGGAGAAGCCCCACTGGAGGTTTCTTTTACGGATAAATCTGTGAGAGGATCAATTTACAGATGGGAGTTTGGCGACGGGAAGGACAGTATTTCAGAGCTTAAGGATCCTGCGCCTCATATATATTATATACCCGGTGAGTATTCAGTCAAGCTTACAATAGAAAGTGATTTGCATTGTATTGACTCTATGCGGTTTGAAAAGATAGTTGTAGAACAGTCAGATCTGGAAATCCCCAATGTTTTCACACCTAATGATGATGGTATGAATGACAGGTTCATGGTCAAAAAGGTGTCACTGCGTTTCCTGTCGGTTGAGATATACAGCCGGAGCGGTAAAATGGTTTATAACTTCTCAGGTGAGGGTGAAGCCCTGGCTAACTGGCAGGGATGGGATGGAAAGGTTAATAACTCATCAGCATCTGCCAGCCCGGGAGTATACTTCTATATAATACGGGCCACCGGCTGGGATGAGGTGGAATACAACAGTAAGGAACAAAGAGGGTTCGTTTATTTGTACAGATAGTCTTGCAGGTCTGATGTCTTGCAGGATTGATGTCTTGCAGGTCTGATGTCTTGATGTTCAGATAATCTCAGACTTGAATGACCTTCATGACCTGCACGACTTGCACGACTTGCACGACCTGCACGACCTGCACGACCTGCACGACCTGCACGACCTGCACGACCTTTCCTACTGCCAGGCTCCTATAATCAGCCCCATGATTGTCAGACTGACTACACTGTAACAAGCGTTAATAAGAAAATGCGCAAGTGACCGTCCTTCAAACAGGTAAATAATTCCGATATATGTAAACACCCAGCCAACCCCTGCCATGAAACCGGCCATTGTTCCAAAGGCTGCACCTTTATCCGGACCAATGAACATGGCAAGGAAAAATGCCGCTATAAATGATAGAAGAAATGCGAGCCCGAATATCTTTCCCATGTTCCTTCTTTTCGAAGGATCCATTTCAATTCCTGCCTCTTTTGCCCAGATCTTTACAAACATCTGGGGGGAATACCATAGCCCTCCAATGGCAAATGCGCTAACTGCTGCGACTATTATTGAAAGCCAGTTAAGCGACTGAAAAGCATTTTGCATATCCATATTGAATGTTTTCAGGATTAAACAATTAAAATGATGAAGAGTTCAGATTTACCTTTCCTGGTAGTGTATGTTTTCCTGAAATTCAGATTGAGAGAAATCTTTTTCGTGCTTCCACTGTCCATTTACCGATAACATGGTTGTTCTCAACCACAACTGCAGAATCATGCCTGTCAACGGTGGGACAGATGTGCCAGGGAATACCGTATATTACATCACCGTTTTGATATTTCTCTGCATCCGGGATTTTAATTACAAGATGCTCTTCACTGTGGTTTGTGGCTGTATACTCCCCGATATTCATGAATTTGATCCTTGGATGCGGCATCTCTGATGCAACTGCTTTATGTCCAAGGTCAAGACAAATAAGCCCTTCCGCAGGTTTGCTCACCACCCGGGTCATTAGCACAGCAGCGTGGAGAAATTCAGTATCAGGCAAACCGGAACTGTAACCATAATCCCATAAAAGAACTGTACCCGGGCTGCATTCGACATCCTCACGCAATGCATGGACCCTGAAGGTAGGTGATCCGCCGGCAATTATTTTTACAGTTTGCTTTGTGGATTTTCCGACTCTTTCGGCAAGGAGGGCAGCTGGCCGGAATGCTTCATCGCTTTTTTGTTTCCTGATAATGAAATCTTTATCCCTGATATGTCCATCATAAACATGAAGTCCTTCAGCTTTAAGCATAGGTAGTTTGCAGATCATTTCGTAAAGAGCGGCGGCTTTTTCATCAGGTACAATTCCCGACCTGTTCATCCCGTTGTTTATATCGAGCCAGAGATGTGTTTCACTGCCGTATTTTAATGCCGACTCAGCTAATTGCCTGATAATAATCTCAGAATCCGTGATACATGATAATCTTATTTCCGGAAACATTTTTTTAAGACAGAAGAATCGTTCAATATTTGGCCCTACAGGTTGCAGTGCGAGCAAAATATCCTGTGCCCCGTTTTTCGCACACATCTCCGCTTCTGAAATCGTAGAGCATTTGAATTTTTTAATTCCATGCCTTATCTGCAACCTGACTATTTCAGGCATCTTATGTGTTTTGACATGAGGTCTGAGCCGGTTCACATCACCGGCTATTTCAATCATTTTCCGGATATTGCTTTCAATCCGGTCAGGGTAGACAAGGAGAGCAGGTGATGGTACATCATCTATATTGACTGCCTCATACCAGTTATCGGTCTTCCTTTTCTCATTACCCATTTTGATCAGGAATTAATTTCGAAAATTGCTTCTATCTCTACAGCTATGTTAGAGGGTAACATCATTCCGACAGCGCTTCTCACTCCGATACCATTCTCTTCACCAAACAGTTCAACCATAAGTTCACTGAATCCGTTTATTACTGCCGGATGTTTCTCAAAACCCGGAACACAGTTTACCATCCCAAAGACTTTTACAAGCCGTTTTATCTTATTCAGTTCACCGAAATGTGTTTTTATTGAGGCAATTATTGCAAGACCCACTTGTCGGGCAGCAAGTTTACCTTCATCCAGGTCAAGTTCGGCACCCAGCCTGCCTGTGATAAGAGTTCCGTCAGATCTTAAGGGACCATGGCCTGACACATAGAGTAGTTTCTCCACAACCAGGACAGGCTTGTACACGCCTACTGGCTTTGGCGCCGGGGGGAGAATAAGTCCCAGCTCTTTGATTCTTAGTTCCGGATCGCGATTCATAGTAAAGCAATATTTAATGCAACTTATACGAAGTTAGTCAAGTTTCGTTTCAATTCACCGGTATTATTCCGCAGTTCACTGAGTTTTTCCGTTGAAAAACTATAAAAACTATGTAAACTAAAAAAGTTTTTATATTTTTGTTCCGAAAATTGAATCAATATATTATGGAGGTAAGGAACAGGATAATTGAAGGGGCAGCACAGTTGTTCAGGATATATGGAATAAAAGCAGTAACCATGGATTCTCTTGCAACTCATATCGGAATGTCAAAAAGGACAATTTACGAAATTTTTGCAGACAAGGATGAGTTGCTGGAGGGAGTTTTGAAATATATGTCTGAGAAACAAAAGGTGCTTATTGGTAAAATACTTAATGATTCAGAAAATGCCATACATGCTATTTTCAGAATGCTTGAGATAGGGAGGGAACACATGCAGGATATGAGTCCTGCATTTCAGGCGGATCTTAGGAAGTACCATATGGAGGTGTTGATGAAGAGAGGTGAAAAATGCGAAATGCCAGATTACAGGGAGAATATAAAAATCATTGAGAAAGGTATTAAAGAAAAACTCTTCAGGAAAAACATAAATCCTGACATTGTGAACAGATGCCTTCATTCTTTGGGTAAATTAATAATGGATAATGAACTTTTTCCTTATGAGGAATTCACAAGAAAAGAAATTGTAAAGAATATTTTTATCAATTATCTGAGGGGAATAGCTACCCCTGAGGGTCTGGAAATGATAAACAGACGCGATGAAAAATTTTAATAAATGATTACCGGCAAACTGATTAATAACATCCGAATAATAAATTAATTATATGAAAAACAACAGAATTTTAAGTGGCTTACTGCTATTTTTTGTGACTGGCGGATTATTGTCTGCACAGACACAGACACAAGGCAGCGAGTTGAAACTTTCACTGAAAGAAGCTCAGGACTATGCAATTATGAACAACAGGTCTGTGATGACAGCACGACAGGATATTGAAGCTTCAAGGATTGCTATCTGGGAAACAATTTCCAGTGCACTGCCCCAGGTAAATGCTTCAGGTTCTTTTAATGATAACCTCAAACTTATGACTACTCTTTTACCTGGTGATTTCTTTGGTAAGCCCGGTGAAAAAGTTCCGGTGACATTCGGATCGCAGTTTAACTCAGGAGCTACAGTTCAGGCAACAATGCTGCTGTTTAATGCTCCTGTATATGTTGGGATTGAGACTACCAAACTTGCTAACAAACTGAATGAGAAAAGTCTGGTTAAATCTGAACAGGATACAAGAGAGTCAGTCAGCACTGCATATTTCCTTATAATTGTTTCCGAAGAGTCACTCAGGATTCTCGATTCAAATATTGCAAACCTTAAGGAAACACTTAAGTCAACCAAATCAATGTATTCAGCAGGTATGGCTGAGGCAACAGATGTTGATCAGATGGTATCCAACGTAACACTTGTGGAAAATGCAAGAAGCTCAATGCAAAGAACAATAGAATTGAATTATAACCTTCTTAGGTTTCAGCTCGGCGTTACACCGGAAACAAAAATCACGGTAACAGAAAGCCTGGAAAGCCTTACTGCAATGATAAATGTTGATGCTCTGATGTCACAGGAATTTGATCACAGGCAGAATGTCAACTACCAGCTTATCGAAGGACAGGAGCAGATGTCGTCACTTATGCTTAAAACACAAAAAGCATCAATATTGCCATCTTTATCCGGGTTCTATTCTTACGGAACAAATGGTATGGGCGATAATATTAGTGATCTGAGATGGTTCCCTAACTCTGTAGCAGGACTGCAACTCTCAATTCCAATCTTTGCCAGTGGTCAGAGATACAGCAAAATAAAGAAAGCACAAATCAATCTTGATAAAGCAAGAACAACAAAAGAGATGGTGACAGACCAGCTTCTTCTGCAGGAAAAACAGCTCAGGTATAACCTGGTAAATGCAAACCAGCAGTATATCAGTCAGAAAGATAATGTCGAAGTTTCAAAAAGAGTATATTCCAGTATGGAAAATAAGTACAGACAGGGTATGGCTTCCAGCCTCGACCTTACACAGGCTAACCAGTTATATCTTCAGGCAGAAAATAATTATGTAACAGCTCTTCTGAATTTGCTTCAGACTAAAGTAGCCCTTGATAAACTCTTAAACAACATTTAGATAATACAGAAACCTATTAAATATAAAATAATGAAATACTTAAGCACAATTCCAATAATCATTTTAAGCGGATTTTTAATTTCTGGTTGTTCCTCAAAGAGTGATAAGCCAGCTGAAAACGTAAAACCTGCATTTGTTACATCAGCTAATGATAGAGGTGTTATTCCTGTAAAGGCACTGGCTCTTTCTAGAACAAAGATATCCAGGACAATTGATTATACAGCAACAGTACTTCCTTTTGAAGAAGTTAATATGGCGCCTTCAACACCGGGGCGAATTGACAAAATAAATGTAGAGGTGGGAGACAGGATCAGGAAAGGGCAGGAGCTTTTCCTTATGGACAGAACACAATTATACCAGATGGAGCTTCAACTCAGCAATCTGGCTAAAGACCTTTCCCGGCTTGATACTCTCCTCAAGTCCGGAAGTACCAAGCAACAACAGTATGACCAGTTGAAAACCCAGTATGATGTCACAAAGACAAATGTGGAGTTCATGGAGCAAAATACTTTAATCAAAGCACCCTTTGATGGCATCGTAACAGGTAAATATTTTGAAGATGGTGAAATGTATTCAGGAGCTCCTACCACTGCTACCGGAAGATCTGCTGTCGTTACAGTAATGCAGATCAATCCTTTAAAAGTTAATGTAAGTATATCTGAGCAATACTATCCGCTGATATATAAGGGTATGAAAGCTGATATTAAAGCAGATGTCTATGATAATGAGAAGTTCACGGCTACTGTTTTCCGGATATCCCCGACAATTTCTGCTGCCACAAGATCTTTCAACGTCGAGCTTGAACTTCCAAACAGGAACGATCTTTTAAAACCCGGAATGTTCGTAAGGGTTGCCATGAATCTTGGAGAGGTAGAAACATTCGTTGTACCTGCCAATACTGTGCTTGTTCAGGAAGGAACCAATATAAGATTTGTATTTCTTGCTAAGGATAGCTCTGCAGAACGTGTTGAAGTAACTCTTGGCAAAAGGTTTGATGACCTGGTTGAAATCACTTCGAATAATATCAAGGAAGGCGACATGATTATAGCAGACGGACAGGCCAAACTTATCAATGGTGATAAGATAGATGTAGCAAAGTAATTGTATGAATTATTAATAAGATTAAAATGAGTATTTACAGTACTTCAGTAAAACGCCCCGTAACAACAATACTGATCTTTGTTGGTCTGATGGTTATGGGAATATATTCCCTTATGCAGCTTCCCGTGGATCTCTATCCCGAAATGGAGTTGCCTTTCGTTGTAGTTTACACAACTTATCCGGGAGCGAGTGCATCCGATATTGAATCCAATGTGACACAACCTCTTGAGAATGCACTTAACTCGATCAGCAACCTGAAAGAGATAACTTCAACATCAAGTGATGCTAACTCAGTGATTTTCATGAATTTTGAGTATGGAACCAATCTCGATGAAGCATCAAATGATATAAGAAGTGCTTTGAGCTTCACGGAACGAACCCTTCCCGATGGAAGTGAAAAGCCAACAATTATCAAGTTCAGCACAAGCTTTATGCCTATTATCTTCTATGCAGTAACAGCTAACGAAAGTTACGCGGGCCTTGAGAAGATACTTAATGAGAAAATCGTTAATCCCCTGAACAGGATAGAGGGTGTCGGTTCTGTTAACCTTTCTGGTGTCCCGGGACGTAAGGTTTATATCGATGTCGATCCTCAGAAAATGGAAGCCTATAATCTAACCATTGAACAGATCGGTAACGTTCTGAGGGCAGAGAATATGAATATGCCTGCCGGATATATTGAAATGGGTAAAACTGATTATCCTCTTCGTATTCAGGGCGAATTCCCTGAAAGTGACGTGGTCAAGAATCTTGTGGTAAGTAGTTACAATGGCAATAATGTCTACCTGAAAGACATAGCTGAAGTGCGTGATACTATCCGTGAATCAAAACTCGACACAAAGATTAACGGGGCAAAGGGAATGAGCCTTTTTGTTCAGAAACAATCCGGTGGAAATACAGTTAAGGTCACCGAAGAAGTTGAGAAAACGCTCGAGACTCTTAAAAAAGATCTTCCTCAGGATGTCAAGATCGAAAAGCTGTTCGACAGCTCAACATTTATAAAGGATTCAATAAGCAACCTTAGCGAGACATTGATGTACGCAGCTATTTTCGTAATACTTGTGGTCCTTTTCTTCCTTGGAAGATGGCGGGCAACATTTATAATCATATTGACAATTCCTATTTCACTTATCGTAGCATTCATATATCTTTTCGTGACGGGAGGTTCAATAAACATCATATCCCTTACGTCGCTTTCAATTGCCATTGGTATGGTTGTGGATGATGCCATAGTTGTTCTTGAAAATATTACAAAACATATTGAAAGGGGAAGCAGACCCAGGGAGGCATCAATATATGCAACAAACGAAGTATGGCTGGCAGTTATTGTAACAACTATGACTGTTGTCGCTGTTTTCTTCCCCCTTACCTTCGTTAAAGGACTTACCGGAGTTCTGTTCAAACAGCTCGGTATGATTGTTTCTATAACTATAATTACCTCAGTTTTTGCAGCAATCACCCTTACTCCGACACTAAGCTCTCTTCTTCTGAAATGGTATCCGATTAAAAAGGATGCACCCTTCTGGACATATGATGGAAGTATAAGGAAAGGGCTGGACTGGTTCGACAGGTATTACGAAAAAGTATTGCGATGGGCGCTCCATCACAAAACTTTTATATCAATTGCATCATTAATAGTCTTTGTAGGTTCAATGAGCCTCTTTTTGGCAATAAAAACAGAATTCTTCCCTCAGGCTGATGAATCCAGGCTTTCTATGACTGTCGAATTGCAAACCGGTACCAGAACAGATCAGACTGTAATGACAGCAAACAAGATTGATAAACTGATCCGTGAAAAATATCCCGAGGTTAATATCATTTCAACCTCATCTGGATCAGATGACCAGGGCGGTTTTGCATCAATATTCACATCGGGCGGAACACATACGATAAGGTACAGTTTAAGACTTAAGCCAATAGAGGAACGGGCAAAATCAAGCTTCGATATTGCCGATGAGATGAGGAATGACCTCGCTAAATTTCCTGAGATCATAAACTATACTGTAACTACTTCAGATAACATGGGAAGCTTCGGAGGAAGTACTGTGGACGTTGAGGTTTACGGATATGATATCGCATCTACAAACATTGTTGCTGAAGAACTGAAGACAAAAATCAAGGGTATTCAGGGTGCAAAGGATGTGACAATCAGCCGGGCAAAATCGAAGCCTGAACTTCAGATCATATTTGATCAGAATAAAATGATTGCCAACGGACTTAATACAGCTATGGCTGCCACCGCCGTGAAGAACAGGGTAGACGGGCTTATAGCGACGCGCCTTCGCCAATATGGTGATGAGTATGATGTTGTTGTCAGACTCAAGAAAGAATCAAGGAGCACTCTTACCGAAATTGAAAACATCGGCATTCCTAACATGACCGGACAGGTGATAAGACTGGGCGAAATAGCTCAGATTAAGGAATATTGGTCACCTCCCAGCATCGGGCATAAGCGTAAGGAACGTATTGTGAATGTCAGCTTCACTCCTTACAAACGTTCCCTTACTGATATTCAGATCGATGTTCAGAAAGCCATAGATGAAACCGAAATGCCTGCAGGTGTGATGGTGCAGATTTCAGGAGCAATTAAGGAACAGATGGATGCTTTTAAGGATATTGCCATGCTTATCATGCTGAGCCTTGTACTTGTTTACCTTATCATGGCATCTCAGTTTGAATCGCTTAAAATGCCATTCATTATAATGTTCTCAATTCCTTTTGCTTTTTCAGGCGTTGCAATCGCACTGTTCCTTACCAATACAACACTCAGCGTCATTTCTGCTATCGGAGCTGTTATGCTTATCGGTATCGTTGTTAAAAACGCGATTGTTCTTGTTGACTTCATTAACCTTATGAGGGAAAGAGGTCATGAACTTTATGAGGCGATTGAGATATCAGGGGGATCAAGGCTAAGGCCTGTAATTATGACATCAGCCACAACGATTCTTGGTATGTTCCCTCTGGCCATGAGTAAAGGATCTGGTTCAGAACTCTGGAGTCCTATGGGGGTAGCCGTTATCGGGGGACTTTTGTTCTCAACAGTTGTAACCCTTATTCTTGTACCGGTTGTTTATGCAATTTTTGCAAAACGTGGTGAAAGAAACAAGAACCTTTCAGTCTACTCTGATATGGAATTCATAAATGGCAAAAACAATGAGCAGTAATATTTATTAAGATTAATTATCTGAATATGAAAGCAGTAATGATAATATATAACCAGGCACATACAGAGAAAATCGAGTATATGCTTGACAAGCTTGGAATTAGTGGATACTCGCTTTGGGAAAATGTCCAGGGTAGGGGCACCAGTACAGGTGTGCCTCACCTCGGTACACACGCGTGGCCTGAAATTAATAAGAGTGTCCTGATAATAATCGAGGATACACTGGTTGACAAGGTACTTGATACTGTAAAGAAAATTGATTCCATCAACGAAGAAGTTGGTATTAGAGCATTCGTCTGGGATATACTGAAAACAGTATAGGAACAAAGAGGCTGTCTATTTATAAATTGAGACAGCCTCTCTTTTTGATTTTTTAATATCAGTCTTATTACCTTACGACTTTAAAGTTAAAAGCTCCGGTTCCTATGGTACCCCAGACTCTGAGCCATATCGGAAGCAATGATTCAGTTCCCCTTGAATTTGTTATATCACCCAGATCGAGAAGAGATTCATCCTTCCAACCGAATTTCTT
>Ga0334722_10005588_pt1 | contig 12638 bp, 17 predicted proteins | sample C3_bottom_MG_FD_207210 | JGI IMG/M metagenome (GOLD analysis project Ga0334722, IMG submission 207210) | Sediment microbial communities from Yellowstone Lake, YNP, Wyoming, USA - C3_bottom | ecosystem: Environmental > Aquatic > Freshwater > Lake > Sediment | place: USA: Wyoming | collected...
CGAGCTTGGCAACGTCCGCTTCGTCCATGCCGAGCGCGTGTCCGATTTCGTGCAAGAACACAAGGGATGCCTCCTCTTCGTTGGCGATGTTGTTCGCACACAGAACGATGAAGCCTTCCGGATCGAGCATCTCGCCGGTCGCAAGCTCGCCGTCTTCAACGTCATCCGGATCGGCGTCCATCTCGGGTTCAAGCGGCTCACCGATGAAGAGCCCCTTGCAGTCGGCTTCGATCGTCAACGGTTTGTCGTTGTCGTCGAGAAGCGCCTCCGGCTCTTCCTTGAACTCCTCTTGTAGTTCGAGGAGAGCGTTCTCCGGGGTCTCGCAGCACAGGATCTCGACGTCCGTGAGCGAGTCACGAACTTCGTCGGGAAGGGCGGCGATGGCGGTTGCGATGGTGGATGTCAAATCTTTGAGTTGCATTTGTATAGCCTTTGTGTGGGTAGTTGCTTTGCGGTAGTGGATCCAGTCTATCTATGCTCTTGTACCGACACAAGCGCCGCCTGTGGTCCCCGGATCTGTCCGCCCGCCTCGACGAATGTGATCGGATCTCGTTGAGCCGAGAGCCACACCGACATCGGGATGGTGAAGACCGCGAGCTTCCCGCTTGCCAGCATCGCCACGACATCGCAATGGCTTGCCGGCGTGGTCGAGAACGCCGGCTTGATCGGCTGCATCCGGAGCAAGATCGCGCGACCTTGCCCGCCGATGATGTACGGCTGCACGTCGATCACGGGGAAGCTGACGATGAGAGGAGTCATCACATTGAGAGCCAGAGACCGTTTCGGTAGGTAGAGCCTACCGCCTTGCCGATGTCCATGAAAAATTCGCGCCGCGGCTGCCGCCAGAGTTGAAAGGGATCGGCATACAGGCTGCGGATCTCCGCATCAGCCAGCGGTCGATTCCAGAAAGCAACGACGGAAAACTTTGCGACCGCCGCTTGGATCATCGAGAGCGGAAGCGCGGGATTTCCAGGAGCGAACGCGAGTGCCGACTGCGCTTCCTTCACACCGTTGACCCATATTGAAACGAAGCCGCGATCCGGATCGGCGCGCACACATACAGCGTCGGTTCTGGTAGTCAGAGCCGTCGTGGTCGAGATTGCAACCGCCGTTGAGGCTCCGTCGGCTACGCGCCCCACATAGTGTGAGGGAGCCGCACCGTCGAAGTCGAGCTTCCATCCGGTGTCGGTCGTTGCGGTGTTCTTTCGACGATAGAAGGCAACGAGACCTGATTGCGTGGTTGCGTCCGGACGAAGCAAAACGAAGTAGGTCATGCCTCGGGAGGTATTCCATTGCGAGCCGATGTCGGACCATGTGATCTCCGCGCTACCACTCGCATGATCGATCACGCGCCCCGAGTCGATCGTCAGGTTGTACTGGTACGACGTGCCGGCCGCGGTGAACCCGAGACGTCCGGTTCGCGAGTCCTTACCAACGTTATCGGTGCCGGTCCGGAAGCCCCTCTCCCAAAAGAGAACCGCGTGCTTCAGCTTGCGCGCGATCGGTCGCCCGCGTTGAAGGAAGGGCGTGAAGGGTGGAAGTCGGTGCGGCTGTGCCACGGAGACCCCCTGTTACTGGATCTCGGGCAAGTAGTACTGAAACCGCTTCTTGTGATTTCCCTCGGTGGCGTTCAACGCCTGATTAGTTCCGTTGCGGACGGCGATGCCCCATCCGTCGGTGTTGAGCGGTCCAAGCGAGGAGGTGTCGAAGACGTCCGTCACGTTGACGTTCGCGGTGTTGGGGACGGCGAGTGAGCCGATCAACTGAGCGTTCGAGATCGTGATCGCAGCGTCAGCGCCGGTCCATCCGTCGGTGCGGCCGGTCGCTGCCGCCGAGTCGTCCTGACGCAAGAGAAAAAGCTCGATGATGGTGTCAACCGTCGGGGCGACAGCGCCGGTCTCGGGTGAGAACAGGATCAACGCCGCGCCTCGACTGGTTGCGTTCGTGATTGCCGCTGACGCCCGCGCCGCTGCTGCCGCGAGGCTTGCAAGAGTGATCGTGATGTTCGTCCATGCGTCGAACTTGGTTCGGATCTCGTTTGCCATTTCAGCGCGCTTTCGTCATCAAGTGGTTTGCCAGACACCTGCCAACCCGGAGGCGTACCAGCGATCGAGATCGGAGTTGTACTCGAAGCTGATCTTCAGAAGAGCGCCGGCCGTGCCGCCCGCAACGAGTAGTGCCATTTGCGCGTTAAACTGCGCCAGCGTGACACCCGCGCTTGAAGCAAGGGCGAAGACGTAGGCGCCGGCTCCCGTCGCCCATGTGATCGCGCGAACGGTTTCGGAGAATTGCTTGAACGTGAAAGTGATCTTCTCACCGTCGCGCGGAGTGGTGATGATGCTCGCCGTCGGTGCCGACATCAGGGCTGTCGCTCGATCGAGTTGAAGCTCGAACGATTGGTTCAGGTCGACATCGATCCCGACGATCGTGTCGGCGGGCGTCAGGTACTTGACGTTGCCGTTGTCGATGCGGATCGGAGAAGCTCCCGTGTTCGCGAGCATCGGTGAACGGATCGACAGAGCCCCGGTCAGCGCGGGACCACCATTGAACGAAAGTGAGGTGACGCCGCTGCCGCTGCCGCCACCGTCGGAGCGTCGGGAAGAGCTTCGTGTCGATGCTGATTGAGGCATGACTACCTCTTACAGTTCACAGAATGCGATGATGACCGATCGATTGCCGGCAACCGCCGCGCCGTCGTCGATCTGAAAACGGATCGCGGTCGCGTTGACATCGAACGAGTGAAACAGTTGTTCGACGAGAACGCCCGCGTTCGGCGTCATCGCCGCCCATATTGGAACGATGAGAACGCCGGCTGGATCGTTGCGCGTCGAGGTTCCAATCATCTCCCAGATCGTGACGGTGAACGGACCGTTGCCGGCCGAGTTCGAGACACCACGAACAGACAGAGCCCACTCGAAGCCGAAAGCGTGTGCGTTGTCGGGGGTCTCCGAACTCATGATGAAGTGCGGACCACCATCACCGTCGAGGATCGTCGGTGGCGCCGAGACCGCCTGACCGGACTCATCGCCGGGAGCGAGTGTCCCGTTGACGTTTGACAGGTTCACGCGCAAGAGGCGGTGCTTGGAAAGCTGCCCTTGCTGTGTGAACTCGTTGTAGAGCCCTGCGTTCCAATGCCCATCCATGGCCTACGCCGCCTTTCGGGGCAGAACGTTGACGCTCGCGTTCACGACGAGCGGAATCGACAGAACGATGTCGTTCGGGATGCCGAACTTTCCACCGACGGAGAGACGCCCCTTCAAGACGATCTGATCGTAGATCTCATCGTCGCGGAGCTTGAACTGCAACGCGCCCCAATTGCTCTTGACGAACTGACGCTTGATGAGCGTCTCGTAGCCGATGACGGATCCCCACACCGAGATCTCGGCCGACACCATCAAGTAGGCCCCGTTGCCGGGGTTCAAGACGGCGGGCAACGCTTGCGCAACGTTGTCTTGCACGCTCACCATGATCTGACACAGATCGAAGCGTGAGAACTTCATTGCCAGAAACGGACGCGGAACCTGCCCGACGGAAGCCGTCAAGTCGTAAGGTCCGAAGACCTTCGGGGCAACAATAAGTTCCGCGTCGCTCAAGTGCTTCTCCTCGATCCGAGTCCGTCAGCCGGGGGGACTACGCGACGACCTTCGGCACCATCGTGTGATACACGACATGCACGTTCATCGGCGGCGCGATCGTGAAGCTCTGCACGGTGCAGAGAAGCCCCTGCGACGGAGGAGCGATGATCTCGCGTGCCGGGAAGATCGTGTCTTCGCCGGAGCCGAGCAAGGCGTCAGCGATGACCGGACCGCCCGGCGTGATGAGTTCGTCACCCGAGTACTGGAACGACAGCGCAAACAGATCGCGCCGGCCGGGCGAGTTGCTCGGGGCGTACTGAAAGGCGCTCGTCGTCGTCTGCGGTTGCACCGCGCTCGCCGTGATGCCGAGGATGATCCCGCCCGCGGGGAAGGTCTGCAAGACCGGCCCGACCGCCGTACCCGGCGTCACCGGAGAAGTCGGCGTTGCACCGCCCGTCACCGTGCCGGCCGTCACGTTGTTGAACTGCTGCACGTAGGCGATGTAACGGAAGTCCGACATCTTCAAGAAGCCCTTGAAGTACTTGCGGAAGTCCGCCGACTCACGCGAACGCTCGAATGCTTCTCTCCATCGAATCATGGTGCAATCCTCTTCAGTTGTTGTCGGATCTCTTTTGTGGCTTCGTCTTCGGAATCATCGAGTGGAAAACCAGATGAACGCTCATGTTCGGCGCGTTCGGGTTGACTTGCCCCGCAACGAAAACGTTCGCGAGGTTCGGCAGGACAAGCGATCGAACCTGCACGATGACGCCGAGCCCCGGCGCAATCAGAAGTTCGCGACAGAGCGCATTGCTGCGGGAGCCGTTGCCCTGAAGGGCGTCACCCATGGCGGGCGGTCCGGTGATGACCGGGGAGTTCGGGTTGCTGACGGTTTCGAGGATCGGGTTCTGCCCGACGATGTTCGAGCCGTCCGAGTAGTCGAGATCGAGCGCGAAGAGATCCTGATTGCCACCCGTCGCATTGTTCGACGACGGAGCATACTTGAAGTCGAGGGCACCACCGTTGTTCGCGATCCGTTGCGGCATCATCGCGGCGGACGTGATCGCGAGAATGATGCCGCCTTCGTCGAAGTCGAGCTTCGAGGTTGATGCCGGGCCGGGAACGATCGGTGTGGCCGGAGCGGCGAGCGCGGCGCGCGTGACGGCGAGATCCCCGGTGTTGGGGGCGGCAACGCTCGTCGCGAGGAGTGCCGGCGAGACCGCATCGAAGCGAACCACGCGAGCCTCGAAGCGGAAGTCGTCGATCGAGAGTTCGCGGCCGAACTTCAGGATCGCGTCAGGCGATCTGACGGTCCGGAGGTAGGCTTGTGTCCAGGGAATCACGAGATCTCAACCCTTTCTGTCGGGTTCGTACCGAGCGGATACCGTTCTACCAGCTTCGCTCTAGAAGGGGAAGAAGTTCACCACTTCCGCCCCATCTGGAACGGGGGAGACCCCTTGCGGAGCCTCCCCTGCTCTCAGGTCACCGTTTATACGGTGATGTCGTCCTGCTGACCGCCCCACAACCAGACCGTCATCAGGCACGCGGCGCTCAACTGCGCGTTGGTGCCCGGCGCGGCGCCGGACGTGTTGCGGATCGAGCGCGACACGATGTACTTGTACGCGAACGATTCCTTCTCGCGGATCACGCGCGGAACCGCCAGTTGCCGGGTGGCGCGAACATCGGCCGAGCCGTTGTGCGCCGCTTGCAGCGTGGTTGTCGCGACCGTGGTCGCCGCGTAGCCCGCCGTTCCGGTGCCGCCCGGCCAATGCCGAACCGGACCGTGACGGAGCGTGGTCTGTCCGCCCTGCTTCTCGTAGCGGAGCGCGCCCTGCTCCATCAGCACGCCGCAATCCGCGGTGCCGATGTCGGCGTTGAACGACACGCCGATCCGGTTGAACACGAAGTTCTTGCCCTGCGCGATCTGGCCGGCCACGTCCATGTTCGTTTCGACCTCGGTCATCACGGTGATGGCCGCGCCGAAGCCGTTGTTCGTCGCCGGCTGTCCGACGGCGTTCTGGAAGAAGAGGTACTCGCCCGCCGCGATCGTCACCGGGAACGCTTCGCCCGTGACGAACGTGGGAAAGCGCCGCGTGTCGAAGAGGTAGTTCTCTTCGAGCCGCTTACGCGCCCCCTGCCGGCCGCGGAGGCGTCGTCCACCGCGAGCGTAGAGCGCGATATTGCGCCCCCGCTTGCCGGCGTCGAGGATCTCCTCGGTCGGGTTCTCCATCACTTCGAGGCTCTTGAGCGTGTCGATGTTCATGCCCACACCACGGCAACGTTCCAGAAAGCCGTGGATGGCCGATGCCTTCAATGCTGCAACTGCGTTCATGCTGTCTCTCTTTCGTTCGGTCGGTGGTGCGACGGTGGCTAGCCAGTCAGCAAAGTTTTAAGCCGTGAGCCCTTCACCCGGCTCGGGGGTGCAAAAGTGTGGGGGATTGGATGAGGCTCCCCCTTGGCACTCTTGACGACTAGTCGTTGTCGTCGTCGCCGTCCGCCATGTTCTGCAAGGCGGTCTCGTAGTTGTCGACCGTCCCCGGCAGATCACCGAAGTCGTCGTCACCTTCGAGCAGGGCACCGAGCCCACCTTGCAGCAACGCGCCCATCTCGGGATAGTCGTCGGACATCTCCGCCAACCCCTTGACCGCGCCAGCCGGCGATTGCGCCACGATGCCGCCGCCCATGCGCGTCACCATCGCGTAACCGACCGAGCCGGACAGAGCGCCGACCGCCGCCGCCGAGGCAGAGGGGTAACGCTTTCCGACCACCGCCACGATGACCGCCGCGCCGACCTTCGCGAGATTCGCGGCGATCTGGCTCTTGTCCGACAGCATCTTGTCGATGAATGCCGCCAGACCACCGGCCGCGAAGCCGGCGATGAGCAGCTTGAACGTGTGCTTCACGTTCACGCCACCCGGATTGCGGCGATGACGGCGCCGGCCCTTGCCGCGACGCTTGCGCGGATTGATGTAGATCACGCGCGTTCCCCGACGAACGTGCGCGAATCCACTCGTCCCGCCCCCACCCCGTCGACGACGCGACGACCGGCGAGCCTTGCGGCGGTGAGTGACCCTCTTGTGTGCCGACTTCCGACGGCGCTTTCTGCGTGCCATGCTGGCTCCCTTTGTTCGTTGTTTTCGCTTCCGCCGTCGAGGTTTGGCCCCGAAGGTGCTTTCGTATCCCCGAGCGTACCCCGGAGAAAACCCGAAACTCGGATTCGCGATGAGCGCACTCATCGGATTGCGGCGAGCGCGTCGACGGTGAACCGCGCCACCAAATCGGGCGCGCTGCACACGCTTACGCCATGCACGATCGGCCGCACTTCCCGTCCGGTATCGTCCTTGCTTGGAAAGCAGTTTCGACAGACCGGCGCGACGCGGATTCCTGCGTCGAGCGCGCGAACGGCCGAGCGCCATTCGTCGCAGAAAAGCCGCTTTCTTCGCTCCTCGGAGTTTGCCCATCGTGGTGTTCCTTTTCTTCAGGCCGGGGTTCCGGCATCGAGTTCCGCCCAATAGTCCGGAGTGGCACAGAAGTCGCCTCGCTTCACCTCACCGGCCCGGCACTTTTTCTGTGCTTCCTTCGCCGCCGAAAGCAACGGAGCGCCAACCTTGATGAGTGGACGCTGGTGTGTCGTCTTGCCGTACAGGTAGATCGCGCCACCGATGACGGCGATAGTACCGACGAGAGTGAGAAGCTGTTTGGCGTTGCGACTCATGGTCAGTCAGCTTTCATCCACACGAGTTTCGCCGGATCGATCACAGGGATCGACCGCTTGTGCTTGAAGACGAAAAAGAACAACGCGAGAAGTCCGGCGCCCGCTGCCGCTCCTCCCGCGATGTACTTCCATTGCTTTTTCGTCATGCATTTGGTTCTCAGTCGATGATGCCTGCGCCCGTGATGGTGTAGTCGCCGCCTACTATATGAAGCTGCTTCGACTCCGGATCCGCGACGAGCTTCGGACGCTTGCCGCCTTCCTCACCGAACTCGTGTTCCCACGTCGCGCTCTCGCCGCCTTTGTTCGTCGAGTAAGTGATCGCTGCAAGCTCACCGAGTTCCGTTGTGACTCGGGGTACAGGCGCAACCTCCACGCGAGACACTCGCGAAGGTTCGTCACCCCAATGAAACTCTTTGTAGAAGTCGGTTGCATCGTCATGCTGTTTCTGGCGTCGGGTTCGCTTGCGCGTGAGTCGCTTCCACCACGAAGTGGGGTTACGCCGCCCTGCTTTTGGTTGAGCCGCCACCACGGGCGGCTTTGTAGATTTTGAAGATGACGAGTCCGGTTGCAAGAACACCACCGACGGCGAGAAGCTTCTTGCCCGTCGAGAGCGAGCGCCACTTGTCGAGCAAACCGGGTGAGCCGCCCGCGCCGGACGGTGCTTCCGCTCCCGCGGCACCGCTGCCGCCGCCCATCTTCTTGACGATCTTCGCGAGCATCCCGCCAGTCGATCGAGCGCCAAACGGATTGCTCGACGGTACCGAACGGGTTGGCGATGACGCATCTTCGAGCGCGTCAGCGAAGGCATTCGCTTCATCCGAGAGATCCTCGTTGTCGCCTTCGTCCGCTTCCTCGCCTTCCTCGACATCGGCCTCGGGAGCGTCGGGAGCGAGTTGCTCATCGGCCGGAGTTCCCTCGTTGGTGAGATCGTCTGCCGCCGTCTCCGCCGCTTCGGACGTTGCCGCGGAGACCGGCGCCGGACGTCCGAACATCGGCGTGCCAACCTTCGCCGCCGCTTGCTGTACGGCTTGCGCGATGCTACCGCCGCCGCCACCACCCCAATTGAAGGATGACGGAGTTGCAGCACGGATTCGTCCGAAGATCCCGCGGTTGGCAAACATGCGGCCGGGGGCACGCACGAACGGCTTGCGCTTCACACCCGGCTTCTTCCGGCGACGTGTCCGCCGTCCGAAAGCGCCGAGCATATCGGAATCACCGATCATCGCTTGAACGCCTTGTAGAGAACAGCGGCCAGTGCGATGCCCCCGCCCACCATGAGAGCGGTCTTGAGCTTGTTCGGCTTGGAAGATGTCCGCTCGACAGCGCCACCGCTCGAAGCGGGGCCGGAGATCCCGAGCTTCGTCACGAGTCCCTTGCCGAACGCGCTCGCGAACGACTTGCCGATCTCGGTGCCGACCGGATGCGACTTCGCGAGATCCGCGGCCGATTGGTTCACTTGCGTCTTGAAGGCGTTGCCCACGTCCGCCCACGATCCGAGTTCGTCGAGGTAGTCACCATCGCCAAGCGTGTCGCGCAGGTAGGAGTTCTGCTTGACCGACAGGTTGCGCGGGGCACCGCTCCACACGTCATTGTTGAGCGACTCCGCAATCGCGAGAAGGGCGTCGCGCTCATCTTCGCCGCCGTCGCGGTAGTACCGATCGACCGCGGACGTGTCGAATTGACCGACATCATCCATCGAGTAAAGGGCGAGATCTCGTGCAGCCTTTGATCTCGGAACGCCAACGATTGCTCTCGACATACTCAAGCTTTGACCTTGAGAGTCGAATCGGTGTCAACGCTTTTTGTTGACGTTACACAGTAAACGTTTAAGCCAGCTTGACGCGAACGCTCGTGTTGCCGCGCTGCCGGGTGTAGTCGATCGGGTTCACGTTCACGCCGAAGCGATTGGTTGCGTCGAGCGAAAGCATTCCGGCGCCAATGCGAGCGGCCGGGAAGATGTGCTTGAACGAGAAGCGCGGCTTCATCGCGACCATCACCGACGGGATGCCGATGCTCTCGATGAGTGAGCCGATCAACGTGGTGAAGTCATCACAGTCACCCGCGCGAGAGCGCAACGTGTCGTTCGGATACTGGAATCGTTCGGGTAGTTCATGAACGTAGTAGATGTTCTGCTTCACCCAATTTGCGACGGCGAGTGCTTGCCCCTTCTTGTCGCGACTTTCGATCGCCGCCTTTCGGATGATGTCGAGTGCCAGATCGCGGATCTGCGGCATCGCGCGGAACTCCGTCACCACTTTTCGCAGGAAGCGAAGCTCGTCGTCGAGATCCTTGAACTCCACCAAGAAGCTTGGCCCGTGCGACGACGGCATCTCTGCGAGCATCTTCGGTTGTGCGCTCATGCGTGATCGAGACTACCACCGCGAACGCCACGCCGGCAAACGGCTTCGGCTTGCTCTTGTTGTAGCGCGCGAGACAGTCGGGACAAGTCGCCTTGCTGGACGAGACCGCGAAGACGCGCTTCAAGCCGAAGCATTGAAAGCCGCAGATCGCAAGACCGGGACGGTACGGCTTGCGAATGTGTCGGAAGTCGGAGGGGTTGATCATCCGACGAACGTTAGCCTTGACACCTTGCCGCCCTGAGTTGTCTCAGGCTGACTCGGCGCCTTCGGTTTGATCCTCGTTGGCTTCGTCGGTGCTTCCGATGCAGTCGCGGACGGAACACCGGGATCCATCACGACGGGAACCCGTTGATCCTTCGGCTTCTCCTTGCCCGGCTCGGACGCGAGCAAGCGATCCGCGATGCCGGCGAGAACCTTTTCAGGATCGCCACCCTTCGCGGAGATCGCCGCGATGAGCTTACTCATCTTCTCGGACGCCGGCCCCGCGGGAAGCGTGAGACCGTCACCACTTGCACCCGATGGGTTGCCTTTCACTTCGCGGATCGCTTTGCCGACAGCATTGCCGGCTGACGACAGCATATCAGGGAGATTCTTCACAACCGTCGTCAAGAGATCTTCGTCACCGCCTTCGCTTGCACCCTTCAGCTTCAGCGCAAGCTCGACACCCTTCAGCAACATCTCGGTCGCGTTGCCGTCGCCCTTCGGTTGCATCTTCTCCGCGAACGCGAGCGAGTTCATTGCATTCGCCTGAACGATCGACAACATCTCTTTCATGAACTGCTGTGATCGCTCTTGCGCTTCAACATTGTCTTTCCGTCGCCGCTCGTCCGCGTCGGTCTGCTCACGCTTGCGGCGATCTTCGATCTCCTGCTCGACCTTGCGGCGTCGATCGTCGGCAAGCTCTTGATCCCTCTGACGTTGCGCAGTCCACTCGCGATCTTCACGCCGTCTTCGATCTTCGTCTTCGCGCTCCCGCTTGCGTCGCTCCTCTTCGGCAAGCGCGGAGTCCTTGCGCCGTTGCTCCTCGCGAGCGTCCATCATCTGCATCATCTCTTTGACGGACATCTCGCTGTCACGGCGTCCGCTATCGACCGGCTTCGGTGGCAGACCGAGACCACGCCGCCAGAAAACTTCGGCTTGCGTCGACTGGAAGATCGGATCGCCCGCGATGGTGACGGTGAGCGATCCTTTGATGATGCCGCCCGTGTTCAGACCTTGCAGCATGTACGTGCCGCCACCCCACTTCTGTTTGATCTCCTCTTCGCCGGCAAGCGGATCGTCGAGGTAGCCGACGGTTCCTTCGTTCGGGTTCTTGCGGATCACACGCACGCGGGAGATCTGGTACTCCTCGATGTCGGCGCGCGAGAAGAAGTGAGCGAACCCTTCGATCTCGGGTTTCTCTTCCGCGGATTCCGCATCGAGTTCCGTCTTCGTGACGGTGACGGTTCGTCGACCGGGCTTCTTCGTTTTTCTGTTCACACTTCCCTTCGGCCGACCCGGCCCACCGCGCGGACGACCGGAAAACGGACTCTCAAAGCCTTCTTCGGCAACGTCGTCGGAGAGATCTTCTGCTAGGTTTTCCATATACAGTTGCTCCTTGTTTGTCTAGCTGTCCAAGTATAATACCAAAACAATACCGATCGTATACGACTAATCGTTTGATCCTATAACGTCACGAGCGGCGACGTGTCCCCACCGTCGAGAACTCGCCGCTTGTCGTAGCGAGTTCGGATCTCTTTGTCACTCGGGATCACGCGCGGGAACTTCGTTGCTTCCTTCAGGTACGCGGCGAGTCCCTCCTTGAACTTCGTCAGTCGGTGACGATGCAGCGATCGATCTGAAGCCGCACCTTCTCCGTCGGTGGTGATGCGGAAGTATTCCGACTCCGACAGTTCGCCGGCAAACGGATCGTCGCCCTTCTCGCCTAGACGGATCCCCGGCCCCATGCCTTTCGCGCGAACCTTGATGTTGCGTTCGAGCTTCTTCTTCGTCGACTCTTCCTTCGTCTCAACGAGATAGAGCTTCGGCAACGTGAAGGTTGCGCGCGTGATCGTGTTCTCAAGTTTCAACCCGCCGAGCTTCTTGTCAGCGTCGAGCTTCACGCCTGAGCAGATCACCGAGTCGGTGTCGCAGTAGTAGATCCGCCCGCCTTTCTTCACAACGCCATTCAAGATCTTCCACAACGCGCGACGAGCAAGCGCGGTTATGTGCACCGCCAGTTGCGGAACGATGTAGTTCGGGGAAACAAAAACGTCTTCGCTCCAGATGTCCGCTTCGAGATCGAGCGGCACCATGTTCTCGATCTTCTCGGGATGCACGACGTAGCGCGACCGCTCCTCACGCATCGCAAATTTTCCGTAGGCGGCGTTGAGCAAAACCTTCACGATCCAATCCATGCCGGCGTTCCAGTCGGCGCGCGACTTGTCGCGGAACTGATAGAGCGTGCGAACGAAGTTGCCGAAGATCGGCGCTTCATCAAACCAGATCGATCGATGCGCCTTCAGGATCTTCCCGCCGACTTCTTTCAACAACGTGAGTTCGGCGGTGTCCCACGTCCCGCGGAACCTGCCGGCCGGGAAAATCAGCTTGCCCTTTCGCTTCACCGGCAACGGGGGCAGGTAACAATCACCGGGGATCATCACGTCGCAGTCGACGATCCCGGTTCGAGTCAGGGCGTTGCTGTAGACATCTTTTTCGGTGAGTTCGGTCGCAGGGACAATCCCTTCACCGACCGGCATTGCTTCCAACATCATCGCGGCATACATCGCGTTCACGTCGTAGAGGTAAGCCTCTTCGTGTCCCGGCGAGGGAGTGAAGGAAGTCCGGAAGATCTCCGAACGTCCACCGGCATACGCGGCTCGGATGAAGTTGTGACCGCATCCCTTGCAGTCTGACTTTTTCGGATCCTTGCCGTAGTCGGGACAGCCGAGAAAATGCCGGTTGGTGTGAACGTCCGTCTTCAGGTATTTGCGGCGAAAGAGATCAAGCGAG
>Ga0334722_10005589_pt1 | contig 12638 bp, 12 predicted proteins | sample C3_bottom_MG_FD_207210 | JGI IMG/M metagenome (GOLD analysis project Ga0334722, IMG submission 207210) | Sediment microbial communities from Yellowstone Lake, YNP, Wyoming, USA - C3_bottom | ecosystem: Environmental > Aquatic > Freshwater > Lake > Sediment | place: USA: Wyoming | collected...
CCAAAGTGTTCCATCAAGTCGTAGGCAAGTCTCCTAGGCAATACCGTAAAATCATGCAACCTCTGATTCAAATGATCATGAAGCGAACGACCCCAAGCAGTAAGGAGCAAGCCATGCTCAAGCCTGAATATGTGAATCGGAAAGAAGAAACGATATTGTTCGTCCGTCGCGTGGGAGACTACAAAGATACCCCCGCCTCTGCATTCCAAGTTTTGGTCCAATTTCTCGAGGATGAAAAGGTAACCAAAGGGCAAATAAAAGCATACTACAGCATAGGACTAGATGATCCTCAAATCGTTGAGAGATCCAAGTGCAGATTTGATGCATGTGCCTCCCTGCAAGAGAGTATTCCACCGCAAGGAGAAGTGGGACAAAAAACCCTTCCAGGAGGACGGTTTGCAGTCTTCACTCACCAAGGTCCCTACAGTGAATTAGAAAGGGTTTTCGATGAAATTTTTCGACTTTGGTACCCCACCTCACAAGAACAACTCGCCGATGTGATCCCTTTCTGTGAACACCTCAATGCTGGAGAGAGCATACCAGACAATGAACGTTTAACGAAACTTTACATCCCACTAAAAGGTAAAAAATGAAAACAAAACTACTTTCATGTTTATGTGCAATAATTTGTAATGTCTATTTACTTGCAGAACCCCCCACCCCTCCCTCTATTTTAATTATAGGCGGCGGCCCTGCCGGCCTTGCAACAGCAATCGAGGCCAAGGCAAGCGGCTGCAATGTAACAGTTGTGGAAAAAAGGGACAGCTATTCAAGGCATCAGTGGCTTTTTCTCGTCGATTCCTCCCTAAAATTGTTAGAAAAATGGAACGTGCACACTCCTCAGATGAAAGTAGCCGACACGGGCGATGGGAATCTTATGGGTTTTGTCCCGATTAGACACTTAGAAGAGCAGCTGCAGCAGAGGGCCCAAGAACTAGGTGTGCAAATAGTCTACGGCGAATTTCAAGGCTTTGGATCCAACCGAGATGTCATTGTCACGTCTCAGAAAAATGCATTGATCCTACCCTATGACATCCTCGTGGGGGCCGATGGAGCGCACAGCGATGTAAGAGAGGCCTTAGCAATCAAAACCAACCATTTTGGAAGCGCAGTAGGTGTCTCCGCTCTTATTCCAGGCTATACAGATGGCCCTACAGCAGTAGACATCTCACCAGCAATGCAATACGAGGATGGGTTTCTTAGAAGAATCAAAGTCCCTTCCGCAAGCATCGTGTTTATCCAATTTCCCTTCAGCGCTTCAAAAGGCGACCTCCAGAAAACCCTAGAGGCGCAAGGGTGGAGTAAAGAGGCCCAGGCAGTCAGCGAAAAGAAAGCGTTTGTCATTGCCGACATCCCAGTTTCACTGCAGCAAGCGCACACTTTTTCAAGCGCGCAAAAATCCGCCATTTTAGTTGGAGAAGCAGCCGCAACAGCTAGCTTTTTTCAAGGGATGGGGGCAAATACAGCTCTGAAGACGGCCGAAGTGGCTGGTCGTTTTTTTCATGAGGTACAGGCAGATAAGGAAACAGCCTTCCAAAATTTTAATCGGGCAGTCAAAGGCACAACGGATGCTATGATTGAAGATAGCGCTTTTTTATTCAGCCGGGAGAGCCTTTCATCTAAATAGGTTTGGCAATATTACGGCGTTTTTCAAAATATCTTTATCATTGACTGTTTTATGCCATTATTGGCATAATTACTGTCATAAGGGATGAGATATGGCAAAAAAAGTCGCAAGTAAGAGTGGCTCTGTAAAAATTCAGCGCGAAGAGAGCTCCGGGGATGTCTTTAAAGACTTTGGATATGCCAACCCAGAAGAAGCCAAGGCAAGGTGGGAACTTGCTTTTCTTATTAAATCTGTCATCAAGGAGAAAAATCTAACCCAAGAACAAGCTGCTACATTGATGGGATTAGACCAGCCCAAAGTATCTAAAATCGTCAAGGGACTCCTCTCTGAATTCTCCATCGAAAGACTCATGAAATGCTTAGTTGCATTGGGAATTGATATAGAAATCAGAGCCGAACTGAATAAAGACGTGGAACCCTCAATCCATGTTTCCAGACCTACTCACCTGAAAAGACTTAGAATCTGGTAAGGTGTATGAGCACTGTTTCTGAAAAGATAAAAAAAGGACTGGAAGAGATCATGGAACGTGCATACTCCTCAGATGCAAGTAGCCGACACAGGCAGTGGGACCCAATTAGACACTTAGAAGAGCAGCTGCGGCAAAGGGCCCAAGAACTAAGAGGGGTTCCTTGGAAATATTAAGTAAGATCCTAGGCAGCAGACTTCCATCCTTTTGACGTGTCTTTAAATAGGATTTGATCGTTATGAATTATTTCTTCCAATTCAGCAATCTCTTTTAGCACCTTTGCAATCTTTCCATCTTGATTGTGTATATGCTCTCTATAAAGAAGTCGCAACAAGGATTCAGATGGCTTAGGGATCGCTATCTTCCCATTCTCCCAACGACGAATCGCCTGTTCACTCATGCCTAATAAAGTGGCCAACGTATTCTGTGACATCAACATTTCATGTCTTAGGAATCGCAGTTCATCTCCCGTTAAATCCTTTTTGTTTGTTACAAGAAACATGCCAATAGCTTTATGTAAGCCGTCTATATCGTTGATCGAAACAGCTTTTCCTCGAGGGGTTTTAATAAATTGATACCCATTTAGAAGGTAAATATTGTTTAACCCGCATTCTGTGTAATGATAAGGAGAGTTACTCATAATTTACCTTGCTTTAGTTATAACCGTTATAACTTCTAAATGCAGTTCTTTGACGACCACCACTACTTGCACGGTTTTCCCAGATGAAAATCGCTGCATTTTAATTCTCCAACAGCCATGCTTATCAAGAGTTGGGCCATCAACACCCACCCCGCGCCTTAACACATCAAATATCTGTTGGATGCTAATACCCCTCTCCGCCATTCGTTCTTTAGCATGAGGATGATCCAAATATACATTTTCTGACCGTTTTGCTAGTTTATGAGCGATTGCAACAAACTCTCCTAAAGACCTAGCAGGAGCATCCGGTTGCGGAAACGCTACTCGTTGACCCATCTATATACCATGTTAATGGTTACCCTGCGACCTGTCAAGATGATAGGTCAGAAATCGCAGTAAACTATAATTTAACCATGATTTGACGTCAAAACGAACGATCATCATGACTTTCATAATGATAGGTAGTATATTCTTAAGTCATTAAGAACCAAGGTGATGAGAGAAATCAAACCTAACAGATTGGCACCTACCAAGAGGTTCTAATACTACTCCCTAGGAGGGCTCATTAACTCTCCCTGGAGGTGGGTCTGTGGAAGGGGACAGGAGCTGTCTTGCGCCATGTCACGCAGCTGCTCACAGGACTGATGGCACACGGTTTTAACTGCTTTGGCAGCAGGGTCTGTCAGCTTTTGTACGACAGTAAATATGCAGCTGGCTGTGACTAGTACAGCAGGGGGTGCTTCTACGCAAATTGAGGCGGTGGCCACTGTTGCAATTCCCGCATCTACAGTTTCTTTGAGTAAATTAACTGCGCTCTCGCATGCGAGGGTTTCTGCAATCGAAGCAGAGGGGTTGTTTAGCATATCTCCGACTGGCACTGCGACCTGACCTAGAAACTTGATTCTTGGGGGAAGATGTGCCCCTGCAACATGAGCGGTTCCGAGGGCTTCAGAGGCTTTGTGGAGCGCTTCACCTGCTACCGAATGTTGCTGATGGTGGTGGTGATCCGTCTGGGGAGTGGCTTTGTGGGGAGTTGCCTTCACCCAGGCATGACCTTTCAGTGGGTTACCCGAAGGAGGGTGCGCGCCCGCATTTGATAGGATGTCATTGAAGAGGGAGTCCTCATGAGAGGGTGCGGGTGCTTTGCCATCTTTTACGGGGCAGCTAAGAAGGGCATCCATGAGTCGGTAACTAAGTAATCTACCTGTACCTTCCAGTTCTTTCGAGCGGTCGAGTCCTATGTTGCTTAACACCTTGCCAATTCCGCCATCAATCTCATCCCCAAATTGTTTAGTTCCCGCAAACTTGCGTGCTACGCCTTTCACAGCATCACTTTCCTGTGGGTGATCACCTACGAAGTGAGGATAGGCTTCCAGGCAGCCCTTAAGCTCTCTGTAGGGAGGAAATGTCAAGGGTTTAGGCACACCAAGGGAGGCGATTTTTCGATCGATCGCATGCATTGCACTGTCTACACGCCTTGAATCATAGAATGCGCTTGTTTCTTCTTGTAGCTTCAGAACGAATTGCTGAGCCACTTGTCGCAACTTGTATTCTGAAGAGCCTGCCCGTTTTAAGTGGTTCAACTCGCTGATAACCTCAAGAGCCTTGCCTCTGACCGCCTTTACCCACTGCCTGCGCATTTTTTCAGATTCCCTGTCTACTTGCCCTACCGCATCATTAATGAGCAATTCTTCAGCAGAAATACCGCACAACGAGGCAAGTGACTCACGGACCGTAGAGGGAATAGATGTAACTGTCGGTGCAACTGCCATAAGATCTCCTTTTGTTTGTTATAGTGGGATGACCGCGCCGAGCGCAGCGCCACCGCCTTCTAAGGGGTGAATATTTGCCACAAGAGCTCCGGCGGGGGCGAGTTGGATGAGTACCCAGGTTGTAAAGATACACCCTCCTACGACTGCGATGCCAGCAATCAGTTGGTTGGAGGAGCGCTCTTTCATTTCGCGGACGGCGATTTTAGTTTCGTTAATCTTTTGCTGCAACACTCTTTCTTCATGCTGGACTGCCTTCAGCCGGTTCACGACTGCGACTTGGCCCGATCTGAGAGCTTCATTGCGCTGGGTTAAATCATGAATTTCAACTTGTAGAGTTTTAGCCTTCTGCTCAAATTGTTGCAGGGCCACTTGATCTTTTGCACTGATTTTTTGGATCTCTGCGGCAGCATTGTTGGCAAATGCCTTAATCCGCCCTTGGACATGCTCAAACCCTTGGTGCACAATCGCTACAACCCGCCCTTCTAAATTTGCCAGTTCTGCGCCTTCTTGCACTTTAATCTCTTTCACCTGAGCCTGCACTCCTGCAAATGGCCCCGCTATTGCATCCAGTTTTGCATGAAGCCTTTGAATATCTTGCTCATCGCGTGCAGCCATCTCTTTGAGCTTATTTTCAATCTCTTCTCCGTAGGCTTTTCGACGGACCGCTTCTTTTCCGTTCAATTCTTGTTGTCTTGCAATGAGACGGGCCATTCTAGCGTTCCTATCATCCAAGGGGGGAGGCTTGGGAAGAAGCTCTAAATAGGCTTTCTCGAGCTCTTCTGAATACTGCAGAGCATCGTGCGCTTTAAGCCAGCCAGCTGCATGTCTTGCTACAGGGTGGGGTTGCACCCTCAGAGGAGCTGGGTTGCCGGCGTCTAGCGGAGAGCGGTCTCGATATTTTTTAGGCACTGCCAGTGCAAAAACAGCAAGTCCCATTTGACCATAGGTGTGCCCATCACTGCCGAGCAGAGCATTGAGATCCAGGGGGGCAAAGGTAATGGGATCAAAAAGCAGCTCTTGGAGCAACTGGATGTACTCTTTGTAGACCGCTTCCACATCAGCAACATTTAGCGCTTCACGGAAGTCCTCTTGCCATTTGGCGATATGGCGAGTCATTTCATCGCGCAGGCCCGACCGAGCGATCTCCTCTTGCAACTGAATAAGTTCTACATGCAGCCTGCGCCGCAAAGCTCCGTCGTGTATTGCCTGCGGCCTATCCAGCACCACCCCTTCTGCAGGGGCGGCCCTTGGCTCTTTCCCTTTTGCTTGATTGCGCGCTTGTACATCAGCTGCTGCGCCCTGCATGTTTCTAAGCACTTGCTGAATGAGAGGCGCGCCTTGGTTGTTGTGTTCACCTTGTAATGGTAAGGGCCCCAGTTGCAAGTAGGCCCTCTCGAGCGCTTCTGATTGAAGTAGGGCATCGCGCCGCTTCAACCAGTCCACCATGTGCCTGGCGACAGGATGAGGAGCTGCCTCAAAAGGAGCAGGATCATTGGGATGCATCGGTGAACGATTTTTCAGCTCTTGAGGGATTAAAGCCTGATGCACAGCTAGCCACTGATGACCATAAGTGTGCCCGTCGCTTCCCAACATCGCTTCCCCATCTAGCGGAGGCTGGACAATCCCTTGCGCCTCCAAAGGGCCTTGTATAAGTGGATTGCGGAGCAGCCCTTGCAGCCGAGCAATGTAGAGAGCGCAAGTGGCTGCATCATTGTCAGAGCGCTGCAAATCGCGTAAAAAATCTCTTCCCCATAATTCAATCTCCCGCGTCACTCTATCTTGCAGTCCTGATTCTACAATTAGGTCCTGCATTTGGCGCAGCTGGTGTGTGAGTTGTCGAAAGAGCATCCCGTTTCCGGGCGCTGGCATGGGATGAGCAGGAGCAAGGATCTGAACGGGATTCATGGTTGACTCATATGTTTAATGGCTGCATCGCCAATTTTTACTACAACATCGGGGCACCCAGCAGGGGGCATCTGACGCACCGTTTCTGTTAATTCCCCCAAATGACCGCGCAGCTTGGCAATCCCTTGCACTTTAGCTGCCAGCGCTTTTTGCTTATCATCTAAGGAGTGTTGCAGCCCATGTTGGGTCGCTTGCAATCGCTCGAATTTCTCTTGAGACGCTTGCACACTCTCTTGCGCTTGGCTAGTGACATCCAAAGCTGCAATTTCCTTGATCAGCGGACCCACCTGCCCTTCAACGGCCGCCTGGCTCTCAAAGAGAGCCTCTTTAACAGCGCGCGTCTGATCAGCTGCTTTGTCCAGCTTTTTCTGCGCACCTTGTTTAAATAGCTCCTCTGGATTGTGTCCTTGAGCCATCAGTTTTATAAATCCGATTGTTCCAGCACTCATTTGAGATTATAATCCCTCCAGTAAGCGTCTACATTCTTGAAGGCTCCTTTCCAGCGCTGGATTGGGAGCATCTGTCTCAAGCCTTGCTATTTTTTCAGCTTCAGTTAGAATTTGCACCCTGACTTGATCCAGCTCACGGATAAGTGCGTTAACCTGTGTGGTGACCTTCTGATGCAATTCTTTGCGACTCTCTTGAAGCGTCTCTAACTGCCCTTTAAGCATGGCACAACTGTGCTGAATTTGAGCATCGACTGCTTGTGCTGCCACGCGCAAGGCAGATAACTGAGTGCGGACAATAAGGTCGATTTGTGCACATGCCTCTCGAAACGGCGCCTCTCCCGTCAGCCTCTCTTCCAACCATCTCAGAAAGCTTTCCGCGCCAACTGTTTTCCCTAAGATTGCTATACAAGCATCTTCCCAATCAAAGAGCTGGTCGCGCTCTGCAAGGCTAACCCCTCTGCCAAGCGTGGGCCTGATCACACGGCAAACAAACACGCCTAAAGAGAGAACCCTGTCACCTAACTGATCCTCAGGAATTGCAGCAAACTGCGCCATCCATGTCTTCACTTCCTCTCGGATGGCAGGGGGCGCCTTATTCAGCTTTTCCATCAGCTCTTGAATCTCAGCCTCATCATCTTGGAAGTGCGTTTTTAGAAGGTCTATTCTAGCACGAATTTCAGCTTCTCTCCCCTCTGGCAAGCGCAAATAGGCCCCTTCCACAAGCCCAGTGCCGACAGCTTGCCCTGCCCCTTCTTGAAATGCCCACTTTGGAATAGCTACCGGTGGAGGAGCTAAAACTGCTTCTTCCGTGCGCACCACTACGAGTGTCTGTGTAACTGTTGCCATATATCCCTATTTCTTGACCTTGTAGACCTTTTCGTAGACCTCTTCGAGTGCCTTAGCATAAATATCATGACAGCTCTTGCGGGCTGCATCCAGCTGCTCAAAGAATCGCGTATATTCCGCGACCATTACCGCAGAATAGGCCTCACGATCTGCAAGGTGCGCCGCCTTTACCGCCGCCTCTACCCTTGCATCGCCGGCTTGAATTGCGATGCTTACCGCTTGCACCTGTGCAGCCATTGCAGCAGCTACTCGCTCCTCTGCTTTGGCAGCCACTGCTTTCATCTCATTTTGCGCTGTTTCTGCAGCTTGATCCGATGTAGCAACCTGCTTTTTTAGAGCAGCGATTTCCGCTTGGTGCAAAACCTCTATTTCGCGCTGCCGGCTCTCTAGCTGCTCTACCTGCTCGCGGAGCACCTGCTTTTCCTTGAAAAGCGCGGCAAATCGCTCTTCCATCCCCCCTCTAAACTGTTGAAACAGTGCAACTGTCTCGCCCCCTTCCTTAACCAGTGAGTTTTCAGCAGTTTCAAGAATGCCCAGCCATTGCTGCAGAGCAGCTAGGTTCGGCTCATCTGGGCGAGCAAGTTGACCTCATTGAACTACAACTGTAAGTGCTGCCATATATCCTTTTCCTTCAATTGAATTTACCGACGCTTCGGTATAAGCTTATACTTTGTGGTATATTCCTTACGTGTTTCCGCAACCGTTTGTGAGTAGATATCTCCCACAGCTGCCTCCCACTCCGCATCACGTTGCGCAAACAGTGCCTCCCATTCCGCATCACCTCGTGCAGTCTCTGCCTCCCACTCTGCCCTTGCTTTTGTTAGAGCTTCCTCATGCTGCGCATTTACTGCCGCAGAATAGGCCTTAGCATAAGCCTGACAATAACCTTCGCGCTCTGCAAGGCGCGCCGCCTCTACTCGTGCATTGCCAGCTTGAATTGCGACGTTAACCGCTTGCGCCTGTGCAGCAATTGTAGCAGCTATGCGCTCCTCTGCTTTAGCGGCAGCTGCTTTCATCTCATTTTTCGCTGTTTTTGCAGCTTCATCCGATGTAGCAACCTGCTTTTTTAGAGCAGCGATTTCCGCTTGGTGTAAAACCTCCATTTCGCGCTGCCGCCCCTGCTGCTGCTCTAGCTGCTCGCGGAGCAACTGCTTTTCCCTGAAAAGCGCGGCAAATCGCTCCTCCATCCCCACTCTAAACTGTTGAAACAGTGCAACTGTCTCGCCCCCTTCCTTAACCAATGAGTTTTCAGCAGCCCCAAGGATGCCAAGCCATTGCTGCAGAGCAGCTTGGTTCGGCTCATCTAGGTGAGCAAGTTGACCCCCTGGAACTACAACTGTAAGTGCTGCCATATACCCCTCCTTAAAATTTAACTGACTGAGCAAGATCCGCCATCTGCATTTCTTACTTCATGACCCAACCTGCGTATCGTCTTTGATGCTGCAGCAAGATCGCGATTTACTTTAGCAAGATTTGCTGTGTTTTTTGCGTTGAGTGTTTGTTGATGATGTAGAGCCGCTTGTAGATGCTGGATATTTTGAGAGCTTGCCGCCGCTTGAGTATGCAGTTTAAAAACCACTTGATCGTGGTGCTGGCGCGCCGCATCTATAGCTTGCTTGTGAGTTGCCACCGCTGTAGTGAGCTGCTCTGTTAGCTTATTTTCTGCTTTTGCATGCGCTACATTTAGCGCGGCGATTTGTTCTCCCAGCTTAGAGGTTGTCTCTTTATGCTGCGCATGCATCTGGATGACTTCCTGTTTTAAAGCGCCTGCAACAGCGCGATTTGCCCCATCCATGTCAACCATTCGCTTTTCTAATTCAGCGGTGCGCGCGCGGTGTGCTATTGCTAAATCAGCAACCTGGCGATTGAGTTTTTCTTCCTCATCGCGATGGATCTGTTCAATCCCTTCCAGCCGTTGCTTGAGCTCTGCCTCATGCTGTCGAATTTTTGCCTCCACATCTCCCATCACCTGCCGATCGAGCTCTTGCGCCTGGGCTAGCTGCTCATCTACACGCATGAGTGCAAGGCCCATGTCTTCACGCAATTGCCTCTGCTGCATGCGCACAACTGCCACGTTGGCCAATCGCTGATAAACAAAGCGGCGAGCAGCATCCAGATTTGGATCTGGTGCAAAAAGAACCACCGGCCCAGCTGGGCCGCCTTGAGCCTTTTCAGCAGGGGGTAAAAAATCCCCAACCAACTGCATGATTTCCCGAGCAAAAAGATGGGGATAGGGCGCAGCGCTCATGACTCCCCCATCCAATGGGGATGTTGCGTCAAAGAGTGCTCGGCAATCCCGATGCGTTGGCTCGTCCCATGTCCAACCCCGCTCAATCACAGGGGAGCGCAACGGACACCCATTCAGAGGATTGATGAGAATGTCAGTAGCAAGTGCATGGACCCGCTGTTGAACCTCAGCTTTAAATTTTTCTGCCGCACCGGGGCCCTGGTTAACAACCAGTTGCAATACTTCAGTTCCCCAGCGAAATAATTGGCACGATAGGGGATCATTGCATTCCTGGTAGCGTTCCAAGGTGTCGGTTAAACGATCCATGGCGCCATCAAAACTAAGCACCTTTTCAACAGTAACAACAGCGACCAAACTCATCTCTACACTCCAAAAAATGGGTAATTGGCAAGACAAGCTACATAAGTGCGTCTAATTTGCGCAAATGAAATATAATTTTGAGTGGCGTTGTTTCGGTATATCAGTAAAGGCAAAAAAAAAGAGGTCTATATCTGAAATCAGGCGTGAAGAGGCAAGGCAAGAAACTCCGGATGCAAGATTCGAACTTGCGACCAATGGATTAACAGTCTAGAAAAAGCCCTTCCCGCCGTTACCTTGGACTACCTTAAATCAACCAAGACTGCCAAAGTCTATAGAGAGTAGCAAATTTCTTCTAGAGGTTTTTGGTAATCGAAGGCAGTCCAGTTCAAGGCCAGGAAATCGGCAACTACGGCAATATTACGGCATTCTGCGGCTTTAGAATGAAAGTTCACCTCTCTAGAGGTTAACATGATGCTGGAAACGATTCCCATCGGGGTGCCGAACTGGTCTGTGCATAATCCGTGCATAATCGAAAAGCACTGATAATCAGAGCGATACGATGAATTTTAATGACAATCGGAAAATCTGTGCATAATTGCGCTCAAGCCCAAAAAGGAAGGTAGCAAGCGCCTTTTCCAATGCTCACTTCACTGCCTTGGGGTTTGACTAGATTTTCTTGTATTGCACCTCGAATGATCCGGTGGGCAAGCGAAAAGCTAGACTTTTTGATGCCTAGGCGCGCCCGCAAAGATTCATTTGTCATTTTTTTGCCGATGACATGCTGAAGGCAGGCGTGTTGATATGCAGCCTGGGTCCTCTCCTTGGAATGCATTTCTCTGAGTGTTTTTGGTCCATACAAAATCGCAGATGTACTTTGGGTCTTCTTGAGAAAATCGGGCGCGGGGAGCTGAAATAATTCGATCTGGCAAATGACTTTGTCAATCCCAGTACCCCGCTCTTCGCATAAATTCAGCCTGCGCATAAGCCCGGCCAATATTTCGTTGCGAGACATAGGGGCTTCATCAATAAAGCGAAGCGTATCAATCAAGGGTATGCCGGGATTTGATATTTCGAGTCGATTTGTAAAAATCTCAACCATCGGACCTGCCCCGATAACATTGAAATCTTGGTGGATCAGGGCATTTGCCACCAATTCTCGAATGGCAATTTTCGGATACATACGCACTTCTTCACGAAAAGCTTCGCCGATATGTTCGTTTTGAGGGAGCTGATCGTTGATATAGGCAACCGCTTCTTCAAAGCCTAGCGCATATCCTTTTTTTACCCCGTATTCTTTAATCGTCTCCATGCGGCTATCTCCGGAATAGAAAATGATTCGGAGAGTTTTTCTAGCCAGCCGATCAAAATCCTCTAGGTTTTTTGCGAAGAGAATAGCTCCCAAATTCGAGATGTCATACCCCCCTCCATCCGATGGTGAAATCAATTTCTCTGAAATGAATTTCTCAAGGACTGCGGATCTATTTTCCGGATAAGGCAGTTTCATAAGATCAAAATAGGCAGGGCAATCGAGAAACGAGAGGATTTGATCCGCGGGCACGCTCTTCATGGCAATGCCTTTTTCAAAGGCGGTTTGTCCTAATATGCGCCACAGTTCTCTTTCCTTTTCAGGGTGCTCATGGAGCTTCTTTTTGTAGGTTCCTACTCTAATGAATTCGGTACCCTTGAAACGGATCGGACAATGAGTGGCTGGAGCAAATTCAAATAGAACCACATAATTGCTATCGACCTCCCCCTCATAAATACGCAGATTGATTTGAGGATCGAGAAGAGAAATTAGCCAATTTTCAAGCTCTTGATTACCTATTTTTGTTTCTCTTGGGCGGAAACTCGTGCCGATGATTCTGTTGGTTGAATCTTCTATACCCCATAAAATATAGGCACTATGCCTCCCTACTAAAGCAGCACCATTTGAAAGAGCAGAAATATATTCGCCTATCTCCTGAGGATTTTCATTATTGTGCTTTAGCTCTAACCACTCTGTTTCTTTGTGAAGGCCAGCAAGATTCTTTACACGATTCTGAAAGTCTACAATTTCCAATTGCGTCTTCTCGGTTTGCTAGATATGGAAGCAGCGTAGCTCTTTCAGCCGATTGTCTTCAAGCTATTCATAGATGGGGTTATACCCAAAAAAGCTGAAGAATCGGGAATGTGACAAGGAGGTTCCCACATAATTTCTATCCGAAACGAGCGACCATTGCTAGAAGGCAAGGCAAGAAACTCCGGATGCAAGATTCGAACTTGCGACCAATGGATTAACAGTCCACTGCTCTACCGCTGAGCTAATCCGGAATATGAAGGGGTAATCTTAGCCTAAAGGGGCATTTTCGAGCAATTGCTTTATGTAACCTCGACTTTGCACATTTT
>Ga0334722_10005590_pt1 | contig 12637 bp, 9 predicted proteins | sample C3_bottom_MG_FD_207210 | JGI IMG/M metagenome (GOLD analysis project Ga0334722, IMG submission 207210) | Sediment microbial communities from Yellowstone Lake, YNP, Wyoming, USA - C3_bottom | ecosystem: Environmental > Aquatic > Freshwater > Lake > Sediment | place: USA: Wyoming | collected...
ATATCCCCGAGCAGGCCTTCTACATGGTCGGCGCCGTCGAGGAAGTGTTCGAGAAGGCCGAGAAGCTGGGCTACAAGCGGTAATTCGAGAATCAACTCGTAGCTGATAGCTCATAGCTGAAGAGCTACGTGCCGCGAGCTAAGAGTTATGAGCGAGGAATGGAAAAAGAACATGGTCGCTGAAAAAGGAAAGATGCTGCTCGAGATCGTCGCGCCGAGCCGCCAGGTGGTGCGGTCGGAGCATGTTGACGAAGTGATCGCCCCCGGAAGCGAAGGCGAGTTCGGTGTACTGCCGGGCCATACGCCGTTCCTTGCCACGCTCAAGGTGGGTCAGCTTTCGTACCGCGAGGGTACTGAGTGGCACCACCTTGCCGTTGAGTGGGGATACGCGGAAGTAGGCCCGGACCGGATCGTTATCCTGGCCGAGGGAGCTGATCGCGCGGTGGACATCGACCTTGCCGAGGCACGACAGGCAAAGGAACGCGCCGAGAAGATCCTCGGGGATAAGCTCGATGAGAAGGACCATGAGAAGGCGCGAGTCGAACTCATGCGGGCGATGATACGCATCCAGGTAGCGGAGAAGCACGGGCAGAAATAGACAGGCAGGGAAGGGGACTTCCCGCCATAAGGATCTCCAACGATCAAGCACGGCAGCCCTCAGGGCTGCCGTTTCCATTTTCGGTCCACAGGGCTGGCTTGTCCCTGGTGAGCAAATACTTGACAGGGAAGACCGGTTAAATTATAGTGTTCCTACGGTCCTATGCTTAAGAAACTTCAGCAAAAAGGGATGATCTCGGGGTTCAAGCGCACTCCCCAGCGGCTGTCCATCCTTGAGCACCTCGAAGGGAACACATCCCATCCGTCGGCGGACGAAATTTACCGCGTCGTGGCGAAGAAGAACCCGTCCATGTCCTTTGCGACGGTCTATAATACCCTGAACACGCTTGTCCAGACGGGGGCCGTGCGGGAGCTCACCATCGATCCTGACCGGAAACGCTACGATCCCGACGTCAGCACGCATCATCATCTTATCTGTCTTGAATGTAAAACGGTAGCGGACATCCCCGGCACTATTCCGGTGGAGATCCCCCGGGGCGTTGCAAAGGATTACACGATCCTTGGCAGCCATATTGAGTTCTACGGGCTTTGTCCCGCCTGCAAAAAATTGAAACGGAAGAAGTAAAACGTCCCGCCGCAGTTCTTGTTCGTTAGCTTTCACTTGTCAATATCCGGAACGGTTCGTCGGTGCGACGTGAAGGCCGCTTCGGGGCAGCTGGTTGTTTCCCGCTACAGACGTGATCGTACCAGAGGAGGATTTTTATGGGTTCCATCGAGATCAAGCCTGGCATCCATTGGGTTGGCGCCATCGACTGGGCAGTGCGCGATTTCCACGGCTACATCACGCCGCACGGCACGACCTATAACAACTATCTGATCCTTGACAAGCACGTGACGCTCGTGGATTCGGTGAAGGAGGACTTTGCCGAATATACGATCGACAGCATTCGCGGTCTGGTGGACCCGGCCAAGATCGAGAACGTGGTGATCAACCACATCGAGAACGACCACGCGTCGGGCATCGGAAAGATCATGGAGTTGACGCCGAAAGCAGTGATCTACATCACCGACCGGGGCAAGAAGGCGCTCGACCGGTTCTTCGATACGTCGAAGTGGACCTTCAAGATCGTCAAGACCGGGGATACGCTTTCTACGGGAACAAAGACCCTCCAGTTCATCGAGACGCCCATGCTCCATTGGCCGGATTCCATGATGAGCTATGTGAAGGAGGACAAGCTCCTGATCAGCCAGGACGCCTTCGGCCAGCACCTGGCGTCCTCGGCCCGGTTCGATGATGAGTTCTGCGACCAGTATTCGGTGTCTGCCCTTGAACACGCCGTTCGCGACTACTACGCGAACATCCTGATGCCCTTCGGCACCCTTGTCAAGAGCAAGATCGCCGACATCCAGAAGCTCGGCCTCGAGATCGACATGATCGCGCCTGACCATGGGATCATCTGGCGGAAGGACCCCGGCAAGATCCTCAAGATGTACCTGGACATGGCGAACGACAAGGCGGACCTCCGGGTCGTGATCGTCTACGACACCATGTGGCACAGCACCGAACATATGACGATCCCCATCATGGAAGGCATCAAGGCGGCCGGCGTCGATGTGGACGTGCTGAAGCTCCGGTCCACGCCCATGAGCCAGGCGATCAAGCGGGTCTGGGAATCACGGGCCATGCTTGTCGGCACGCCGACGCTCAACAACATCATGTTCCCGTCGGTGGCGGAATTCCTGCAGCACCTGCGGGGTCTTCGCCCGAAGAACCGCCTGGCGGGGGCGTTCGGCAGCTACGGCTGGGGCGGCGGTGCGGTGAAAGAAGCATATGAGCATTTTAAAAAAATGGGCCTTGAGGCAGTGGAGCCCGGTGTCGAAGTGATCTACCGGCCCAGCTTCGATGACGACAAAAAGTGCTTTGATTTCGGGAAACAGTTCGCCGAAAAGACCATCGAGTATCATAAAAAATTCGGCAGCGGTCAGCCTGTCCAGTGCAAGCCCTGACCGGACGAAACGAACAGGCAGCGGGACCGGACGGACGGTCCTTGTTCCTACTCTTGTGAGGAGGTGGCGATCATGTGGAGATGTACCGTATGCGGGTATGTGTATGACGAGGCGAAGGAAGGGAAAAAGTTCGAAGAGCTTCCCGATGACTGGACCTGCCCGGTGTGCAACGCGCCGAAGGAAGCGTTCGTAAAAATGTAACTAAGGTTTCTGCTTATGCCTGTCTGGAAATAGAAAAAGCCGGAGGATACTATCCTCCGGCTTTTAATTTGTCTAGCGGGGCTGCTTAGAAGCGGTAGCTGTACATGATCTGAGCGTTATTCTGGCTGTGGGTCACGGTAACCGGAACTGGTCCACTAGGCGTCAGCACCTGCGTTGTGGCCTTTACCTCTGGTGCATAGGTAAAGGAGGCATCAACTGACGAGGCCTTGCTGATGTCGTAGCCAGCGCCGAGCATGATATGGTTCTTAATGATTGCCGGGAATAGTGGGTTCAAGTAGGCATCGGGAATCGGATTATTGGCGATATTCAACCCAGCCCGTCCCGTAAATTCGTTCGTGAATTTGTATCCAAGTCCGAGCATGAACACGTTCTGGTCCTTCCATTTCTGGTACAAAGTCGCATCGAGAACTTTGCCGGCGAAGGCCTGTGCCAAGCCCGTCTGGTTCGCATCGGCTTCGAATGTCATCTTGAAGTCCTTCATGACGGCGGCCCAATTAATCCACTTATAATCGAAGACGACCAACATTTTGTCCGAGGCCTGATATGCGACACCTGCCCCGATCATTTGCGGCCATTGAAAATCCTTGACCTTGATCTTTCCCGTAACCGGAATTGGAGTTGCTGTATAGGTTCCAGCCGGCACCCCCGCGCCGCCAATCGGGTCAAACGTGTTGTTCAGGACGTTATCGTCCACATTTGCATTGAAAGAAACGTTCGCTCCCGACGCTTCAAGGTCGCTGATTGCGGTCTTGCTGTGGTAGGCTGCACCAAGAGTAAACTTGTCGCTGACCTTGTATGTGGTGCCGATCTTTGCGCCGAATCCCGTTCCCTTCGCTTTTCCAGAGAAGTCGCTGCCATCGGAAAAATCAAAACGGCCATAGTTGACCGGGCCGGCCGGATTCATGCCTCCGCCCGCAAAGAATGCACCGAATGTATTGATCATGGAACCGCCGACGACACCATTGGTCTGTGTGGCCCCGGGAAAGCCGGGAACCATATCGCCAAACTGTGCACCGTTAAGCGCCATCTTGAGGTCCAAAGCCGCCCAAACGAAATCGAGGCTGCCGCCGATGCTCAATTTGTCGTCGACCTTATAACTGACCGGTATCAGGAAGCGGCCCATGCTCAGTTCAGAGCGGACCTTTTCATTGGAGCCAGCCGCCAGAAAGGAATTCGCCGCGTACTCTGTTCCCATACCGCCTTGCGCAAAGACACCCATGCCGTAGGTGAACTGGCCGCTTGTGCGGGCATAGCCAAAGGCCGGCATCATGAAAAGGTCAGCCGACGACTCGGCATCGGGCATCCCCGGTGCCTTTGAGGTGACGTTGGGCCCGAGGAAGCCGATCGCCAGATCGAGACGGGCCTTCGATTCCATGAGCGACAGCGTCGCCGGGTTGTTCATCATTGCCGCGGTGCCGTTGTCATAGGCCATGGATGCGCCGCCCATGCCGGTTGCAATGGGGCCGTATCCTTCCATATTCATGCCGTTGGTGGCATGTGCTGCGGGGACGAGGGTGAACGAGCACAGGAGAACTGACAGAAAAGCGATTGCAGCAACTTTTAGCGTCTTATTCATAGAGAGCCTCCTTTTCATTTTAAAACAGTATATCAAAATTAGCATTGTTTATGGGGCAAGTCAATAAGTATTTAATATATGCAACAATAAGGCGTTTCGGTGACCTTCAGCTGCCTCCGGAGCGTATCCCGGGAGCCTGTTCGGCGTTCCCGTTCCCGTTTGACAGGGTGAAGGTAAGCATCTATAATCAACTTCATTCCGTCCGTGATGGGGGCATTGATTGGGCGACGAACAGCGAAAGCATCTCAAGAACTGGCCTGTGGAAGAGAGGCCGCGCGAGCGGCTCCTGAAGCACGGAGCGGACAAAATGTCCGACGCCCAACTGCTCGGGATCATCCTCCGAACCGGCGCAGGGGGACGGACTGCCGTCGATCTGGGGCGTGAGCTTCTGGAAAAGTTCAATGACCTCTCCGGCATCGCCCGGGCAGGGGTCAGGGAGATGGGCGAAGTGAAGGGTATCGGCCCAGCCAAGATCGCGGAGATCAAGGCGGCCATCGAGCTCGGCAGGAGATACCAGCGGCCGACCCTCGCCGGCGCTTCGATGTGCGCGAGCCAGGACGTTGCCCAGTACTTCCAGCCGCGCCTTCGGGATAATAAGAAGGAAGAGTTCCGCTGTGTCCTTCTGGATACGAAGAACCGCATTATCAGGGAAGAACCGGTCTCGACCGGCAGTCTGACGGCATCCCTGGTCCATCCCCGCGAAACCTTCAAGGCCGCGGTCCGCGAGTCCGCGGCTGCGGTGATCTTCGTCCACAATCACCCGAGTGGAGATACCAAGCCGAGCCAGGAGGACATCCTCCTGACGAAAAGGCTCGTCCAGGCCGGCGACCTGCTCGGCATCAGGGTCCTCGACCACGTCATCGTCGGCGACGGCGACCACTTCAGCTTCCGTGACAGCGGATTGATTACGCGTACAAGCTGACCAGAACATATCGGAATAAAACCTTGGAACCGCGAAGGCGCAAAGTACGCGAAGGACGTCAAAAGAAAATGGGATTTTGTATTATTTCAAGATCTAAAAGATTTCCATCGCGACCTCGCTTGGAAGCGCCTACTTTTGGTCGCGCCTTCGCGGTAAATTGTTTTCCATATATTCAGTAGAATTTGACCCTTTAGCAACTAACGACCAATCCTTTCCATGGAACCTTCTCTCCTCATGACCGGCCCGGGATATGTCGATGCCCATGTGCACCTGCGGGACGCGGGAGGCCTTGCCGACGCGGGAGCTGCAGGCGTCATCGCGGTGCGGAACGCGGGCACCAGGGACGGCGCCGGTCTTGGGATCAACGGCCCGGCAACGACAGTGATCAGCGCGGGATGGGCGCTTTGCAAGCGAGGCGGCTACGGCTCGCTGTTCGGCGTCTCCGTCGATTCTCGGGAGCAGATCGCAGAAGAAATATTGAAGCTCAAGAAGGCGGGAGCTGGTATACTCAAGGTTATAGCGTCCGGCATGGTGAGCCTGAAGCGGCCCGGCGAGATCACCGTCGGCGGATTCAGCCGCGAAGAGCTCCGTTTCATCGTCGAGACGGCCCGAACGAAGGGGCTCGCGGTCATGGCCCATGCCAACGGCGAGGCGGCGATCATGAACGCCGCGGAGGCCGGCGTCCGTTCGGTCGAGCATGGTTTCTTTATGACCGGGAAAGCGCTCGCGAGCCTTCAGGCGAATGGTGTTTTCTGGGTCCCTACGGCGGGGGCCCTGCAAAGGGCCGCGGAGCAGACCGACGTCGGGTACGAGGTCAAAGGATTCGTCGAGCGAACCATCGATGAGCACCTCGTCCAGGTCCGGAACGCCTATGAAACGGGAGTTTCCCTCGCGGTCGGAACCGACGCGGTGCTGCCCGACCGCAGGTACCGGAGCATCTACGAAGCGGAGCTTGCCTATTTTCTCCGGGCGGGAATACCCCGCGACGCGGTCCTTACGATCGCCTGCGACGGGGGGAAGAAACTGCTCGGAATATGACAAACAGGATCAAGGGTCAAGGGGCCAGGGTCCAGGAATGTACATCGATCATTATAACTGAAGGTTCTTAGCCTGAACCCTGTACCCTGGCTACTGGACCCGATCTTTTCCCAGGAGGTTCTCATGCGTATCGGCGTTCTGTCAGGCGGAGGAGATGCACCGGGGCTCAATGCGGTCATCCGGGCGGTCACGAAAACGGCCATCTTCAAGTACGGATGGGAAGTGGTCGGGATCATTGACGGCTTCGAGGGACTCCTTTCGCCGACCAAGACAAGGCAGCTCACCTCGTGGAACACGAGGGGGATCCTCTTCGTCGGCGGCACGATCCTGGGGACCACGAACCGGGGCAACCCCTTCGCCCATAAGACCGTGGTCAACGGCAAGGAGATCATGGAGGACATGTCGTCCCTGGTGCTGAACAACATCAGCGAGCTCGGGCTCGAGGCGCTGGTGGTGATCGGCGGCGACGGGTCCCTCAAGATCGGCCACGGTCTCTCGAAGCTCGGCGTACCGGTCATCGGCGTTCCGAAGACCATCGACAACGACCTCGATGCGACCTTCGTGACCTTCGGATTCCAGACCGCCGTGGACACGGCGACCGAGGCGCTCGACAAGCTCCATACGACCGCGGAAAGCCACCAGCGGGTGATCGTCCTTGAGCTGATGGGCCGGTACGCCGGTTGGATCGCCCTCGAGGCGGGCATTGCCGGCAGCGCCGACGTTATCCTGATCCCCGAGATCCCTTTCAGCATGGAGAAGGTGGCGGAGAAACTTCTGGAGCGCAAGAAGAGCGGCAGCAAATCGAGCATCGTCGTCGTGGCCGAAGGCGCGAAGGCCGTGGGCGGCGAGATGGCGGTGCGCGAGAAGGCTACCGATGGCTATGTGCTCCGGCTGGGCGGCATGGGCGAGATCGTGGGGAACGAGATCGGCAAGCGGACGGGATTCGATGTGCGCGTGACCGTTCTGGGCCACCTTCAGCGCGGCGGGAGCCCCTGTCCCTTCGACCGGCTGCTGGCGACGCGCTACGGCGCGGCTGCCGTGGAGCTTTTGGCCCAGAAGAAGTACGGCGAGATGGTCTCCTACCAGCCGCCGGACATCAAGTCCGTTCCCCTCGCGAGCGCCATCGACGCGCTCCGCCTTGTGGACCCCAACGGGGACATGGTCAAGATGGCCGAGGGCCTGGGAGTGAATTTCGGCAGATGATCCTGTTTATCTTCTTCGTATTCGGTGTCTACGGCGGCGTTCACGCCTATGTGTTCCTGAAGGCGCGTCAGGCCTTCGGGTTTGGATGGGGCGCGGGTGTCGCCATCGCGCTCTTTATGATATTCATGGTCGGCGCGGTCTTCCTCATCCGTTCGCTGGAAGACCATGAGTTCGAGCTATCGGCACGCACCTTGTCCTGGGTAACCTACCTCTGGATGGCGCTCATCTTCTTCTTTTTCTGCAGCTCCCTCGTTATCGATATGGTGAACCTCGCGCTCCGCGTACCGGCATGGTTCGGTTTTCAGGAAGCAATGTCGACGCGCGTCCCGCCGAGGCTTGCCTTTGCCCTGTCGCTCTGCCTCTCCTTTTTTATCTGCCTCTATGGTTATTTCGACGCCCAGAACATCCGGACCGAGCGGCTCGTCTTCGAAACGGACCGGCTGCCCAAAGGCATCGACAAGGTCACCATCGCCCAGATATCGGACGTCCATCTCGGGCTTATCATCCGGTGCGACCGCCTGGTTTCCATCCTCGATGTCGTGAAGGCGGCCAAGCCGGACATCTTCGTCGTCACGGGCGACCTCGTGGACGCCCAGATCAACCATCTGCCCGGGCTGCGCGAGCTCTTGCAGGACATCCACACGAAGTACGGCAAGTTCGCCGTCACGGGGAACCACGAGTACTACGCCGGGCTCGACAAGGCGCTGGAGTTCCTGCAGCACTCGGGGCTCACCGTTCTGCGGGGCGAATCGAGGGACCTCGGCGTCATCGAGATCGCCGGGGTGGACGACCACGCGGCGATCCAGACCAAGACCGGAATACCTGCACCGGACCGCGAGGCGCTGGCAAAGACCGACCGGTCGAAGAAGTTCGTGCTCTTCCTGAAGCACCAGCCCCACCCCGACGCCGACGCCATCGGCATGTACGACCTCATGCTGTCGGGCCACACCCACAAGGGGCAGATGTGGCCTTTCACCTATCTGAGCCAGCGCGCTCATCCGCTCCACGCGGGACGGTACGATGTGGGGAAGGGCTCCGTCGTCTACACCAGCCGCGGCACCGGCACCTGGGGCCCGCCCATTCGGTTCCTCGCGCCGCCTGAGGTGACGGTGATCGAAGTGGTGAGGAAAAGATGACTGGCTCTCTGTCCTGACCTGCTCCCGGCAGCAAACGTTCCGCAGTTGATACTCCTTCCTGACCCGGTGCCGCCGAATGGTATTTCCTGTCCGAACAGTTTTTCCCTGCATCTAGCAATAAAAAAGCAATATGCCTGTGGTATACACAATGCCAGTTTCGATCGCCGATCGATCCAGGAGGATGTATGCACAGAGGCATCACGTCAGTTCGCCCGCTTCGAGTCCGTTCATTTCTATTCATCACAGCGTCCCTCATATTTTCACTGTTCCTGTTGCCCGGTCAGGTGCGCAGCGCCCGGGCAAATTCGTCTGAATCCGTCTCCACGGTCTGGAGCGGTCAGACGGCCACGATCTCTTTTTCCGAAGGGGCCGACGTATTCTGGGTCGGAGCCGCCAAGAAGGCCGCAGCTGTCCGGACAGGCGACGGCTCATCGCATGTTCAATGGTCCGTCAAAGACCTCGAGGACATTGCCGTGGACAATGCCCGTAGTGTCGTTTGGACGGGAATCCGTAAAGAGATCATTAAATATGCCATGGACGGGAGCGAAGTGCTGCGATACGCGCTTCCCGTTCCGAAGCGTACCTCAGAGAGTAACAAACGTTCAGTTGGAAAAGATATGTCGGAACAGGAAGAAGACCGGGGAGACTGCGAGGAAGATCACGAAGACGATACGATCGGCACGATGGGACGGCTGCGCCTGTCGCTGGACCCCTCGGACGGTTCTCTCTGGGTCGGCGCCCGGACCGAACTGATCAAGCTGTCGTCAGACGGTCGTCTGCTTCTGCGGCGAACACTTCCGGCGGGCATTATTGATGTAAGCGTCGACATCGCAGACGGCTCATGCTGGGTCGGGCTTCATCAGAAGACGGTGAACTACTCGGCCGCCGGTCAGGCCGGGCGGACCGTTACCCTGAAAAAGGGGAATCATCTGAGCGCAGTCGCCGCGGACCCGTTGACGAGATCGATCTGGATCGGGACCAGGAAAGGGTTCATCAAGATAGACCGGTATGGCGTGGAACAGGTCCGCACAAACGGGCCTTCAAGTATACAGGACCTGGCCTTTGACACTTCATCGGGCGCTCTCTGGCTGATCACGAATAAAGAGGTCTTCAAGTACGATCCTTCCGGTCAGCAACTCCTTCACTTAAAACCGTGTCCCCGGGACCGTGTACAGGAACACCACGAGGGGAGCTGTGACTCGAAAGCCGACGATGACGATGATCAGGAGCATGAAGACGACCATGTCCATGCACCCTGCGACGATGACCTTATCGCCCTTGCTGCGGATCCCTCGAACGGGTCTTCCTTCATCGCCTGGCGCAGGTCAGTCCTTCTGCTGAACAGCGATGGGGCTGCTCTCAAATGGTTCGATGGGTTCAAGCAGATCGAGGCGATCGACGTAGGCCTGCCGAAATTGGCAGTGACCATAACCGCTCCGGCGAACGCTTCGGTCGTAACGTCGGAAACCGTTACGGTCACAGGGAAGGTCAGCGATCCGTCGTCGAAAGTGACCGTGAACGGCCGCGAGGCGACGCTGGCCGGCAGGACATTCGAAGCAAAGGAAGTGCCGCTCTTTGTTGGTGAGAACAGGCTGACCGCCAGTGCGGTGAACCTGGCACATTTGACCAGCAGCGCTTCCATAACCGTGCTTCGTCAGTCGTCGCAGCCCTCTCTGACCATTAAGATAACTTCGCCGCACCAGGACGAGTCACTCATAACCTCGCGCATCACCGTGACCGGGACCGTAAGCGATCCCGCGGCGACGGTCATCGTGAACGGGGTGCAGGCCGAGGTCAGCGGGAACATATACATGGCGCCCGGTGTGCCGATCGTTATTGGCAGCAATACCATCACCGCGTCGGCGCTCGACACGGCCGGCCGAAGCGCGTCAGATATCGTCACGGTACAACATGGGTGGCTGTCCGTCGAGATCCTTTATCCAACGGAAGGCGAGGAAATGGCCGGTCAGCCGATCTATGTAGAAGGTGTGGTGAACGATCCCGCGGCGAAGGTCATGGTTAACGGCATTGAAGCGTGGGTCGATCCTGACGGCTATTACAGCGCAAATTACGTGAAGCTGAAGGATGGTTGGAACGAGATCGTCGCTCAGGCCACGAACCGCGATGGTCAGGTCGCCACCGCGACCCGGCAGATCTATCTCAAACAACAAGTGAAGCTCTCTCCAGCCCTGCAGATTATCGCACCGGCTGACGGATCGCTCATCAGTTCGCCTACGTTCACCGTGTTCGGCATGGTCAACGATCCCACTGCCGATGTCATCGTGAACGACGTCCCCGCGCAGATCACCGGCAACCTGTTCTCTGCCGTCGTTCACGCTTGCGTTGAAGGAGAGACCGTCGGAGAGAGCGATCAGTGTGAGATCGTCATCACTGTATATACCAGCGACGGCAATACGTCATGGGAATCACTTCGCTATGTCTACGAGCCTGCCCAGGAGCCGCTCGAAGTGGAATTCAAGGAACCGTTCAGAAGAAGCACGGTGACCTATTCGCCGATAGAGGTCTGGGGCGAGGTCCGGGATGGGCTGACCGGATTTTCGAGGACCAAGGTCGACGTAAATGGGATCGCGGCAACAGTTATCAACGGGGAATTCCACGCAACTATCCCGCTCTCAGAGCTGGGGAACACCCTAACCGTCCATGCCCGTAATCTGTTCGGTCACGACGCCTACGATGTGATGGAACTCAGGTATGAGCCACAAACGAACCCCCTTGCCGTAACGTTGACCTCCCCGGTCGACGGCGCCATTGTGAACCAAGCGGAACTCGCGGTCTCCGGGATCGTGAGCGACAGCACCGCCGAGGTGGATATCAACGGCGAACCAGCGCTCATGGAGCTCAGAAGTTTTACCGGGCAAAACATTGTGCTTGCGCCCGGCAAGAGCACCCTGATCGCGACTGCGGTCCGAAGGAATGGCGAGACGGCAACCGCAGTACTGAGCGTCACCTACGATCCGTCGTATCCTTCTCCCCCGGCACCAGTACTTGCCGGACTCCCCCTGCTCGTCCGGACTGCCAATATCGAGGTGGCGGGAGTGGCGCTGCCGCTCCATGAGGTCGAGATCGTGGTCAATGGAGAGGTCCAGGGTCGGGGCAGGTCGGAAAGTAGCGGCCTGTTCAAGATCATTGCAGGGCTCACCCGGGAAGGGCCAAACCATGTCTCGGCGAGGGTCAGGGACGCCTTCGGGAACGTCAGCGGCCTTTCGAGCGAGGCGCTGGTCGGCCGCGACACGCTTCCGCCCGCGCTTTCCAATGTGTTCCTGAACATTGATTCCATGAACCTCCGCGTGTCGCGCGTATTCGTCACCGGTCAGACGGAACCGTTCGCAGACATCACGGTCAAGATCGATGACGATCCGGACCTTGTCTATCACGGCCGCGCGAACGAACGCGGCGAATTCTTCCCCCCTATCTTGATGAGCGCCGGGAAGCACCTGATCACGATCATTGCGCGCGATGGGGCGGGGAATAGTTCTTCCAACACCCGACTGAGAAACGTATTCCCCCTGGACAGGAACCGGCCGATGTCTCCGCGCCTTGACCCACAGCCCAGCCCGGTCTCCGGTGCCCTCATTACGGTGGAGGGAAGCGCCTACGCGCGGTTCAGCGTCGAGCTCTACCGGAATAACGAACTTATGGGAGTAATGCCTGTTGACACCCGGGGCCGGTTCCGCTTCGAAGGGGTGAACCTTGTTCAGGGGGCCAACATTCTCAGGGCGCGGCAGAAGGAGGACCAGTTCGACCTCGGGACATCATATCTGCTCCTCAAGGCCGAGGACTCTCCGGAGGTCACGGTCGAAGCCGTATCGGGTGCTGCAGTGAGGCCGACCGTATCGATAGACTTTCCCCGGGACGGATCGATCACGAACGCAGGGCATATTCCTCTTCGAGGGAGCATCGAACCCCAGGAGGTCTGGATGCTGCTGAGTGGTTCATATGGTTCGAACGAGACCGG
>Ga0334722_10005591_pt1 | contig 12632 bp, 10 predicted proteins | sample C3_bottom_MG_FD_207210 | JGI IMG/M metagenome (GOLD analysis project Ga0334722, IMG submission 207210) | Sediment microbial communities from Yellowstone Lake, YNP, Wyoming, USA - C3_bottom | ecosystem: Environmental > Aquatic > Freshwater > Lake > Sediment | place: USA: Wyoming | collected...
GGCGGCGCAGCCCAAGGGTCACGGGTTGCCTCGCGGGTTGAAAGGCTGCCCCAGCGACCCTATCTTCGCTCGAGGTTGCTGCCGCACGGGCGCTGCAGCCGCGAAACACCGTGCCTGAACGACGCATCTATCTCGACCACCACTCGACGACGCCGCTGGACCCACGAGTGCTGGAGGCGATGATGCCGTACCTCACCGGGAGGTTCGGCAACGCCGCAAGCCGCACGCACGCCTTCGGCTGGGAAGCGGAAGAGGGCGTCGAGAAGGCTCGCGCGCAGGTCGCGGCACTGATCGGCGCCCATTCGAGGGAAATCGTCTGGACCAGCGGCGCGACCGAGTCAGATAACCTGGCGATCAAGGGCGCGCTGCAGTTTCATCGCGGCAAAGGCCGCCACATCGTGACGGTGGCGACCGAGCACAAGGCGGTGCTCGACAGCTGCAAGGCGCTGGTGCGCGACGGTCTCGCCGACGTCACGACGGTCAAGCCGCGCCACGACGGCATTCTCGACCTGGCCGCGCTGGAGTCGGCGATCACCGACAAGACGGTGCTGGTCTCGGTGATGCACGCCAACAACGAGATCGGCGTACTGCAGCCGATCGCGGAGATCGGCGCGCTTTGCCGGCGCAAGGGAGTGCTCTTCCATAGCGATGCCGCGCAAAGTGCGGGCAGGATCGCCATCGACGTCGAAGCCATGCACGTGGACCTGCTCTCCATGTCGGCGCACAAGATGTACGGCCCCAAGGGCGTTGGCGCGCTCTACGTGCGCTCCAGGAACCCGCGCGTGCGGCTGACCGCCCAGATGGACGGCGGCGGTCACGAACACGGGCTGCGTTCGGGCACCATCAACGTTGCCGGCGTTGTCGGCATGGGCGCTGCGTGCGCGATTGCCGGCGCCGAGATGGTGCAGGAGGCCGAGCGCCTGCTGGCACTGCGCGAGCGTTTGCGCTCGGGCCTGTTCGCGCATCTCGACCAGTTGCGCGTCAACGGCGACCTGGAGCGGCGACTGCCGGGCAACCTCAACGTGAGCTTTGCCTGCGTCGAAGGGGAGTCGCTGATGATGGGGCTGCGCGAGCTTGCCGTTTCTTCCGGTTCGGCATGCAGCTCGGCGACGCTCGAGCCGTCGTACGTCCTGCGCTCCATCGGTGTCGGCGAAGAGTTGGCGCACTCGTCGATCAGGTTCGGCATCGGGCGATTCAATACGGAAGAAGAGATCGATTACGCAGTGGGACGGGTGGTCGCCGAGGTGCGCAGGTTGAGGGGATTGTCTCCCTTCTACAGGCCGGCCGGCGCGACTGCCCTGGCAGAGGCTCCAAGATGATCACGGTAACGGAAAAAGCGGGTACGCGGATCCGGCAACTCGCCGACGCGTCCGGTCAGGAAGGCACTGGCCTGCGCATCAAGGTCGTGGGCGGCGGATGTTCGGGACTTCAGTACAAGATCGACCTGGACACCGAGAAGAAGGGCGACAAGATCTTCGAAGCCGGCGGCGGCCGGCTCTACGTCGACCGGCGCAGCTACCTTTATCTGACCGACACGAGGGTGGACTACGCCGAGACCTTGCAGAACGCCGGCTTCCAGATCGAGAACCCCAACGTCAAACGCACCTGCGGTTGCGGCGAGTCGTTCACGGTCTGACAGTTTGCTCAGTTAGCACAGCGTCTCTGACTCACATTGACGTAGAGCTCCGGGCGACGTGCACGGCTGTGCGGGCGCCGACTTGCGCGATTGCTCTTGCGAGCGCGAGTGTGGCAAGCTGCCTTCAACGACGACGCAGATTGCCACCGGGGGTCCTCCGGTCCGGCCAGCTGCGACGGGCGCGAGTCCTCTCGAACCGGATGGCGGTTCGGGTCGCAAGTGGTGGAAGCGAGGCAGACCGGGTCGGCTCAACCGGGTCTGGGTGTGTGGAGGTGATGCGATGGAGGGAGCCCGCGAACGTGGCCGCTACCAAAGCGAGGAACGTCAACCCGACGTCTTCGAACCCGATACGTTGCTGCCTGTCCAGTATTTCGCTGCGCTGCAGCGCAAGAGATTCCCCGCCGGTGAACATCGTCTGCTGATCGCGCTCATCCAGGACGCGGTCGAGTGTTTCCAGAAGCACCTGCATGCGAGCGACGCCAAACGCCGCCAGCTCTTTCTCGACGCGGAGCAGTGGATCGGAGCAGACGACGACTTCGGCGTCTTCTCGTTCAATAACGTCTGCATGCTGCTCGGAATGAACCCCGTGTACCTGCGTCAGGGCCTGCTTGCGTGGCGCGACGACCAGCGCAACGGGCGCCGCATGCGTCGCCGTGACGAGTACACGAGCGAAACCCGTGCGGCAGCACGCATCGTTCCAGCCGAGGCGCCGGTCGTTGGCGCTTCTGCTTGCGCGGTTGCTGACGCGCTGAACTGAACCCGAACGGGCAGGCGCGCTGGTCGGAACAGGTGTTTCGACCGGGTGCCTGCGCCGACCGCACGCACCCGATCCCTTCCAGGAGCGCCCTGCGCGGACGCGGTACGCCGCTCGGCTCTGCTCGCCGGCGCTGCTAAACCGTGCAGGTGGAAGCGGAGAATCCCCGATGAACGTCAAACTGCTGAAGAAGAAGGCCGGCGAAGTCGTCGCCGATGTTGTCGCCATTGGAGTCCTCGAAGGACAGGAACTGAGTGGCGCGGTGGAGCGACTGCCCGCGGCGTTGCGCACGGTGGTGTCCGCGCGCGCCAAACGCACACACTTCAAAGGCAAGATCGCAGCGACACTGGTCGTGCAGACCGAGCGCGGCGATATCGTGCTGGTCGGCGTCGGTGACGGATCCATGAGTGAGCACTGGCGCCGCGCTGCCTCCGCAGCGCGAAATGCGGCGGCTGCCGTGCGCGCAAGCACGCTTGCGTTCGCTCTGGACAATGCGGGCAAACCTGCCGATCTCATCGGCGCGGTGCTCGAAGGGCTGCTGCTGGCAGGATACTCGTTCGACAGGTACCGCACCGCAAAGAAAGACGGGTACCGCGGCCCCAGGACGCTGCTGTTGTCGGCGCCGTCGCTCAAGGACGACGCACACGATCGCGACACCGTCAGGCGCACGGAAACGGTCTGCGAAGCGGTCGCGATGGCACGCGATCTCGTCAACGAGATGTCGACGGTGAAAACACCGAGCCATCTCGCATCCGTGGCGCGCACGCTGGCGCAACGCGGCCGCGTACGCTGCGAGGTGTGGCAGGGCGCGCGCCTGAGGCGGGAAAAGATGAACGGGATCCTGGCGGTTTCGGCCGGCAGCAGAAACCCCGGCGCGCTCATCAAGCTGGTCTACACCCCGCGTCGTCGCGCCCGCGCGCGCATCGCGATCGTCGGCAAAGGCATCACGTTCGACTCCGGAGGCTTGTCTCTCAAGCAGGCCAAGTCGATGGAGACGATGAAGATGGACATGTCGGGCGCCGCGCTCGTATTGGGGCTGATGAAAGCGCTGCCCGCGCTCGACCCGTCAGTCGAAGTCCACGGCTTCATCGCGGCTGCCGAGAACATGCCGGGCCAGGGCGCGCAGAAGCCCGGGGACGTCATCCGGTACCGCAACGGCGTGACGGTCGAAGTACTCAACACCGACGCCGAAGGACGCCTCGTGCTGGGCGATGCGCTGTGCCTGGCAACCGAGACGGAGCCGGGCTGCATCATCGATGCGGCGACGCTTACCGGCGCGTGCATGGTCGCGCTCGGCACGCGGGTCGGCGGCATTCTCGGCAATGACCAGGAGTTGATCGACCGTCTGCGCGCCTGCGCCATCGAAGCCGGCGAACAGCTCTGGCAGCTTCCGCTGATCGAGGATTACGTCGAGGACATCCGCTCGAACGTCGCCGACATCAAGAACGTCGGCAGCGGCTACGCCGGGACGATTTCGGCGGCACTGTTCCTGCGCAGCTTCGTCGGCAAGACCAAGTGGGCGCATCTCGACATTGCGGGTCCGGCCTTTACGGAGCGGCCGCTGCCGTACACGCCCAAAGGCGGCACCGGTTTCGGACTGCGCACCTTGCTCGCGTACTTGGAATCGATGGGCTGAGGAAGGTGCCGCGCGGTGACTGACGATCCCGCATACTCCGCACGACGAACGCAGGGCGGTTCCGGCCTTCGCGTCGTCGTCAGTCTGGCCGAGCAGCGCCTGCGGCTTTTCAAAGGCGCCGAGGTTGTCGCCGACTATCCCGTTTCCACCGCGCTCAACGGCGCGGGGGAGCGCGAAGGAAGCGGACGGACTCCACGAGGCCGCCACACGATCTGCGAAAAGATCGGCGACGAGGCTCCGCGCGGCACTGTCTTCGTTGGGCGACGGCCCAGCGGCGACGTCTGCACGCCTTCGGCGTATGCCGCTGCACCGAAGCGCGACTGGATCCTGACGCGCATCCTGTGGCTCGACGGTCTGCAGCCGGGTTTCAACCGCGGCGGCGACGTCGACAGCCGCAGTCGCTACATCTACATCCACGGCACACCCGATGAGGAACCGATGGGAGTTGCGCGCTCGCACGGCTGCGTGCGCATGCGCAACGAAGACGTGGTCGCGCTCTTCGGGATCGTCGAAGTCGGCACCGAGGTCGAGATCATCGAGTAGCGCCGTGCGGTTTGCTGCCGGCGCGTCGCGCTGTGCGTCGATCGGCGTCGCGCGGCTCGGCCCGCGCGCTCGCCTGGTCGCTCCGGGCCGCGCGCGGTCAGCGCAGGAAACGTTCGCGAACGAACGCGAGTGCCGCGTCGCGATCAGCCAGTGCACCGTCGAGTTGCGCGTCTTCGACGGCGGCGAGAATGGTGCGGAACATCGGCCCCGGCGTCATCCCGAGCTTCTTGAGATCTTCCCCGCTGACCAGCGGCGGCGGGCGCAACACGTCGGAGGGCAGCTGCGAGAGCGCGTTCGTGCAGAATTCGTAGTGTCCCAGGTCGCCGTTGGCGCTCAGCGCATCGATGCGCGCCAGCTCGAGCAGCTCATCGATGCCGTCCTGCCGCAGGAAACGCGTGAGGTTGGCGCGTCGCATCTGTGCCGCCGAGCAGTGGCGCAGGTGCTGATCGACCAGGAACGACACGCGTTCCGTGGTGGCGTTGCTGCGACGCAGGCGCCGGCAGATTTGTTCCGCCATGCGCGCGCCTTCCTTGGTGTGGCCGTAGAACGTCTTTTTGCCTTCGGCAGTGGTCGCGGCGCAAAAAGGCTTGGCGACATCGTGCAGCAGCACGCCGAGCGCGAGCGTTTCCGTGCATCCAGCCTGCAAGTGCTCCAGGCACAGCAGCGTGTGCTCGAACACGTCGCCCTCGGGATGGAACTCCGGCGGTTGTTCGCATCCCTTCATTACAGCGATCTCCGGCATCACCTGCGCCAGCAGGCCCGTCACATCGAGCAGTTCGAACGCGCGCCGGGCAGCGCCTTCGGTCAGCATCCGGACGAGCTCTTCACCAATGCGTTCGGCCGAGACCTGCGTGATCGACGCGGCCACAGGAAGCATCGCCGTCAGCGTTCCGAATTCGATCGGGAAGTTGAACCGCGCCGAGAAACGCACGGCGCGCAGCAGTCGCAGCCGGTCTTCGGCGAAACGTTCGCTGGCGTTGCCGACCGCCCTGACGATGCCTGTCTTCAGGTCCTCCTGTCCGCCGACGAAATCGTGGATGACTCCGGTAATCGGATCTTCGAACATCGCGTTGATCGTGAAATCGCGGCGCCTGGCGTCGGACTCCATGTCCACGAACCGCACCGCGGTTGGCCGGCGTCCGTCCAGGTACGACTCGTCATGCCGGAAGGTGGCGACTTCGAAGTAATGATCTCCGTCCGGAACCAGCAGGATTCCGAACGCCCGGCCGATCGGGATGGTCTTGTCGAACAGTGCTTCGACCTCGTCGGGCGTCGCCGAAGTCGCGATATCGTAGTCGGCGGGTTCCAGGCCGAGCAGCGCATCGCGAACGCAGCCTCCGGCGAAGACGGCCTGGTAGCCGGCTTTCTGAAGCTTTTCCACGATCGCGATGGCACTGTTTCTTCTCACCGGCGGATCGTCCCACAGCCCTCGCGCGAAGGTCAAACCTCCTCCTTGTACGCCTGTTGCGTCCAAGGCACGATGGCCGCCCATGTCCGCTCCGGCAGCATCGTTTTCGCAGCTACCATCGGTCGATCGCGTGCTTTCGAGTCCGGCGGCGGCGGCGCTCTCGCAATGCTACTCGCGCGACGCCGTGACCGAGTCGGTGCGCGCAGCGCTCGAGCGCCTGCGCGGCAGGATCCGGGGCGGCGACATTCCCGACGCTGCCGATCTCAGCGTCGAAGGAGTCGTCGATCGCGCCGCTGCGGCGCTGTCGGTGCGATCGGCGCCGAAACTGAAACGTGTCGTCAACGCTACCGGCGTCGTGCTCCACACCAATCTCGGACGCGCTGCATTGGCGCAGGCGGCGATCGACGCTGTCGTGGCCGCGGCTTCCGGCGCGTGCAATCTCGAGTACGATCTGGAGCGGGCAGAGCGGGGCGACCGCGACGACCTCGTCGAAGAGCATCTGTGCGCCCTTACCGGAGCCGAGGCGGCCACGGTCGTCAACAACAACGCCGCGGCGGTGATTCTCGTGCTCAACACGCTGGCGGAAGGCCGTGAGGCGGTGGTTTCGCGCGGCGAACTGATCGAGATCGGCGGCTCGTTCCGCATTCCGGATATCATGGCGAAGAGCGGCGCGCGTCTGCGCGAGGTTGGAACCACCAACCGTACCCATGCCAGCGACTACGCCAATGCGATCGGACCCGACACCGCGCTGCTGATGAAGGTGCACGCGAGCAACTACCGCATCATCGGTTTCTCTTCGGGCGTGGAGCTGGAGGAACTCGCGCCGATGGCCGCGGCCCATCCCGGTCTGCTGATCGTCGAGGATCTCGGTGCCGGGGCGCTGGTGGATTTCTCGAGGTGGGGCCTTCCGGCCGAGCCCGTGATCGGAGAGCGTCTGCGAGCTGGTGCGGATGTGGTTACGTGCAGCGGCGACAAGCTGCTTGGCGGACCGCAGTGCGGCATCATCGTAGGGCGATCCGCGACGATCAAGCGGCTCAAGCGCAATCCCCTGAGGCGCGCTCTTCGCTGCGACAAGATGACGCTGGCGGCGCTGGAGGCGACGCTTCGGCTCTACCGGTTCGCGCCGGATTTCGAGCGCAAGGTGCCGACGTTGCGCGCGCTGCTGCGACCGCTCGCCGAGCTTCGCGAGGTTGGAGAGGCGGCGCTGCCGCTGCTCTCGCGGAGCCTCGGGCCCGACTTCACGCTCGGCATCGTCAGCGCCGCGGCGCAGGCCGGCAGTGGTTCGCAACCGGAGGTGCCCATCGATTCACTCGCGATCGCAGTGTCGTCTCCGGATCATTCGGCGCAGGCGATCGCAAGGCGATTTCGTACAGCAGACCCGCCGGTGATCGGACGCATCGAGCGCGACGTGTTCCTGCTCGATCTGCGCACGATCGAAGATCCTGCCGACCTGGTACCTGTCGCCACCCGCGTGGCAGGCTGAGCGCGCTGCGATTGCCGTGAAAGCGATCATCGGCACGGCAGGTCATATCGACCACGGCAAGTCGGCGCTGGTGCGCGCGCTGACGGGGATCGAACCCGATCGGCTGCCCGAAGAAATCGAGCGCGGCATCTCCATCGAGCTCGGCTTTGCGCATCTGGACCTGTCCGCCGAAGAGAGCGTCGGCGTCGTCGACGTTCCCGGTCACGAGCGTTTCCTGCGCCAGATGCTCGCCGGCGCCCACGGTTTCGACCTCGTGCTGGTGGTGGTGGCTGCCGACGACGGCGTGATGCCGCAGACCGAGGAGCACTTCGACATCGTCCACCTGCTCGGCGTCCAGCGCGCGATCTTCGTCATCACGAAGGCCGACGTCGTCGATGCCGCGCGCGTGGACGAGGTGCGCGAGGAAATCGAGATCCTCGCGGTAGGCACGCCGTTCGAGAATTCTCCGGTCGAGGTGGTTTCCGCGGTGACCGGGCAGGGCATCGAGCACCTGCGTGCCCTCATCGCCGCCACGCTCGAGGATATCCAGCCCAAGCCCGAGAACGGATTGCTGCGCGTCCCCGTCGATCGTGTCTTCGTCATGAAAGGCCACGGTGTGGTCGTGACCGGTACCGCGCTGGCCGGACGCGTGGCCACCGGTGACGAGCTTCGGATTCTGCCGCGCGGCCTCACGGCGAGAGTGCGCGAGGTCCAGGTGCACGGCGCCCCGGTCCCCGTCGCGACGGCGGGGCAGCGTGTGGCGCTGAATCTTACCGGTCCCGGCAAGGACGACATTGCGCGCGGCGACACGCTGGCCGGACCGGGTCCGGATCTTGCGACGATGCGTTTCGATGCGAGCGTCGAGATCAGGCCGAGTGCGGGAAAGCCGCTCGAGTCGCACACCCAGGTGCGCGTGCATCACGGCACGCGCGAAACCATGGGCCGGGTGATCTGGCTCGACGACGTTCGCAGCATCGAGCCACGCAGCCGCGCATACGCGCAGATCGCGCTGGCCGAGCCGCTGGTGCTGTGCCGCGGCGATCGTTTCGTGCTGCGCGACCAGACCGCGCAGCGTACGCTCGGTGGCGGCGTCGTGCTGCTGGCCAAAGCGGAGCGGCACCGGCGCATCGCTGGCGCCGTCGGCTCCCGCCTGCAGCTCATGGAACAAGGCGATGACGCCGAGCGGCTGCACACGGTGCTCGCGCTGGCATCGTCGTTCGCCGTCGAGCCGGCCGAGGCCGCTCTTGGTGCAGGGGTGGCCATCGAAGATCTTGGTGCGATCGCGCGCCGCGGCGGGGCGCAGCAGGTGCTTGCGCTTCCAGGCGCCGACAATGCCGAATGGCTGATGGCTGGCGAGCGCGCCGATGCGTACACGCGGACGCTGCTCGACGCGGTTGCAGCTCACCATCGCGAGCATCCCAATCTTGCGGGCGTCGATCTCGAACATCTTCGTGGCGCAGTCGCGCCGGTCGTCGACACCAGACTGTTCCGCCTGCTGATCGAGCGCCTGCTCGCCGCAAAGCGGCTGGTCAGGCGCGGCAACCTCGTCTACCTGCCCGATCACGAGGTCTCTCTCGGCGGTGCCGACAGCGAGCTTGCGCAGCGTGTCCTGCAGGCGATCGTGCGATCGGGACTGATGCCGCCGGTCGTCAAGGATCTCGCTGACGAGCTCAAGACGGACGCGAAGAAGATCGCCACCGTGGCAGCAGTGCTGGTCGAGCGCGGTGAGCTCGTGAAGGTGACACCGGAGCTGTACTACGCACGCGAGTCGGTGGCCGATGTGGAAGCGCGGCTGCGCGCGTTCCTGTCCCGCGAAGGCGAGATTACAGCGGCTGGCTTTCGCGACCTGATTTCCGCTTCGCGCAAGTACTGTATACCGTTGCTCGACTACTTCGATCGCGCCGGTACGACGATCAGGGTCGGTGACGTGCGCAGACTGCGCCGTAGCTGAGGACAGTGGCGAGCGCCGAGGAACCAATCATGGCCAGAAAAATCCCCGTGACGACGTCGGCGAAAAAGGCAGCGAAGAAAACCGCCGGAAAGGCTGCCAAAGCCAGGGCGGCAACCGCTCCTGCCAACGGGCCTGCGAAGAAGGCAGCTGCCTCTGCCGGCAAGGCCAGGGCGGCAACCGCTCCTGCCAAGGCGCCGGCGAACAAAGCCGCTGTCTCTGCCGGCAAGGCCAGCGGCGCAACCGCTCCTGCCAAAGCGCCGGCGAAGAAACTCGCTGCGTCTGCGGCCAGGCACGCGAAGGCCTTGCACGAGATTCATCTGACGGCGGAAGTCGCTGCCGGCGGCTGTGCCTGCAAGCTCGGGCCGGCCGATCTGCGCGGCGTGCTCGCGAAGCTGCCGGGCATCGTCGATCCGAACGTGCTGGTGGGAACCGAGAACGCCGACGATGCGGCGGTGTACCGGCTCAACTCGACGCTGGCACTGGTCAGCACGCTCGATTTCTTCACGCCGATGGTCGACGACCCGTACGCGTTCGGACAGGTCGCCGCCACCAACGCGCTGAGCGATGTCTACGCGATGGGCGGCAAGCCCGTCATGGCCCTGAGCATCGTCGCCTTCCCCGCCGGGAAACTTCCGATGTGGGTGCTGCTGCGCATCCTCGAAGGCGCGACCGAGCGCGTGAAGGCCGCCGGCGCCGTGATCATCGGCGGGCACTCGGTGATGGACAACGAGCTCAAGTACGGCCTGGCGGTGACCGGCACCGTGCATCCCGACCGCATCGTGCGCAACGGTGGTGCGAAGGCCGGCGACCACCTGATTCTCACCAAGTCGCTCGGGACCGGCATCATCGCGTCGGGAATCAAGAAGAAGGTCGCGCACGCGGACGAGCAGGCGTTCGCCATCGCTTCGATGACGACACTCAACGACGTTGCCGGAGGTCTGCTGCTGCGCTTTGGCGCTCACGCGTGTACCGACGTCACCGGGTTCGGACTGGCCGGACACGGCAACGAGATGGCCGAAGCTTCGGATTCGGTCCGACTCGAGATCGATGCGGCACAACTCCCGCTGCTGCCGGGCACCGCGCGCCTGGCAGAAGACGGCTACGTGACCGGAGGCTCGCGCCGCAATCGCGAGTGGCTGGGACGGCGTCTGCGGTTGGCAAAATCATTGGCTCCGGCGCTGAGTGAAGCGGTGGTCGATCCGCAGACCTCCGGTGGACTCCTGATCGCAGTGCCGCCGGCGCGTTCGGCAGATTTTCTCGAGACTCTTCACGGCAAGGGCCTGCGGCCGGCACTGATCGGCCAGGTGGCGGCCCGGCCTCGCGGGTCCGCGGTAACGGTCGCCGTGGGATGACCGGAGCAGGCCGCGGGGACATCGTCCTTGCGACCCGGGCAGCCGCGGACCACGGGGTGGAACGACGTTACGCCAGACCGCGCTCACGTGGATTAGGCAGCCCGAACGCGGCATCATTGCAGCTTCAGAGGCCGCACGGCCTCACTACCTCCCAGGAGATCACAATGTTCGAAAAACAACGCCTACGTTCTGCGCGCATGCAGCGCCTGATCCAGCTTGCAGGAATGACGGCTGCGCTCTCCTTGATCGCTGCCTGCGAGGGAGGAAGTCCCGCCGTCAAGGGTGCGGCGCCGGGCGCCGCGGAAAAGCCTGCCGCCGCCGCCACGGCGGAGAAGCCTGCCACTGCTGCAGCCGACAAGAGTGCGGTCCTTGCCACCTACGACGGCAAGACGTTCACGGTGGACCAGTTTCTCGAGACGGCGGGTCGTCTCAACGGCAGGGCCCGCAAGAGCCTGAACGAGAGCGTCGACAGGCGGAAACAGTTCGTGGAGAACGACATCCTTTCCGATCTCGTCTACGGCGAAGGCGTCAAACGCGGGTTCGACAAGGATCCCGAAGTCCAGAAGCGTCTCGATGACCTCAAGCGCCACCTGATCGTGCAGCGGATCATGGAAGAGCAGCAGAACGCGACAGTGACCGACGAAGACGTCAAGGCGTACTACGACGCGCACGCGCAGGAGTTCTCCACCGAGCGCATCAAGGCCAGCCATATCCTCGTCGACAACGAGCAGCTCGCCAAGGACATCTACGCCAAGCTCCAGAAAGACCCCTCACAGTTCGCCGCGCTTGCAACCGAGAACTCCAAGGATCTCTCCAACGCCAAACGCGGCGGCGATCTCGGATTCTTCACGCGCGGCCGCATGGTCAAGGAATTCGATGAGGCGGCGTTCGCGCTGAAGTCGGATGGAGAGATCTCCAAACCGGTCCAGACCCGCTTCGGCTGGCACATCATCGAGCGTACCGGCTACGAAGCCGGTACCGTTCAGCCTTTCGACCAGGTCAAGAGCCAGATCAAGGTCAAGCTTGTCAGCGAAAAGCGACGCGAGAAGACGGCGGCGTTCCTCGACGATCTGAAGAAGAAATCCGGTCTGAAGATCAACGACGACGAGCTGGCCAAGGTGAAGGCGCCCGAAGGCGGCAGCGAAGAAGACGACGATCCGATCCCGTCGCCGCACTGATCTCGTCTCCGGCAAAGGGGCGCTCCAGCAGGAGCGCCCCCCTTTTTTTTTTGGTGCGCCAGGCATGGCGCGAAGCGCCGTGACTGGCGCTTGGAACCGGCGAGCGAAAGCGGACCGGGAAGTGACTTGGAGGTGAAAGTCCTCTGGAGGCCCTTGTGGTGGGAACTCCTAGCCGAACAGCAACTGCGACGTCGCGAGGCGTGGTGGGAAGGAAGCTGTAAGCAAACTGCCGGCCCGACGAACAGGAACTGCATACGAGGCGAGCGCAAGGTGGGCGAAGGGGCCCAAAGAGCGGAAGCCCGATACCACACGGACCGGGCGCGCGTAGATGCAGCGGGTAGGTGGCAGGAAAGTCACGCGTCTTACCCTGGGAGATCTGCGGGTGTGCCCAAGGGGCTACGCACGCCGAGAGGCGTGCGGATGCACGCGCAGAAGTCAGCCGAGGCCGTAGTAGCCGGTGCGCACGCCGGTGAAGGGCCGAACGTGAAATGAAAGCTGGAGACCGCAGCGTTCGATGACCGAGCAAGAGACAGGAACGAGGCCTGAGAAGGCCGAGCGGCGCCCGAAAGCAGGCAGCGGAACTGCCGAGGGTAGGGACGCCGAGTCGATCGCGGTCACGGCACGCGGCGAACATTCCAGCGACGGGACGATGATGCAGATGGAGCAGGCGCTGCGCAGGGAGAACCTGATGTTGGCGCTGAAGCGGGTGGTG
>Ga0334722_10005592_pt1 | contig 12630 bp, 10 predicted proteins | sample C3_bottom_MG_FD_207210 | JGI IMG/M metagenome (GOLD analysis project Ga0334722, IMG submission 207210) | Sediment microbial communities from Yellowstone Lake, YNP, Wyoming, USA - C3_bottom | ecosystem: Environmental > Aquatic > Freshwater > Lake > Sediment | place: USA: Wyoming | collected...
GTCACGCGCTTTCGCACGATGGGCGATCCGTGGGCCATCGGCCAGGCCATGGGCATCGAGCTGCGCGCGCTCGCCGCGACCGGACAGGTCGAGGAGGCGATCACCCGTCTCGAGTCGGAGACCGCGATGGGTCAGGCCGGGCTTCCGCTCGACATCCTGCGTGCCCAGATCCTCGTGCACGTCGGCGATCCGGACGCGCTTCCGGCTGCGCTGCACCTGCGCGGCGCGGAGGGCGTATCGGGCCAGCGGGTGGCCGGCGACGCGACCCGCACGCTCGCCCTGGCGCTGCTCCAGGCGGGCCGCGCCGACGAGGCCCTCGCCCAGATGCCGTGGTCAGACGAGCCCGAGCAGGCCGACCACGCCGACGCGGCCGCGCTCGCGCTGATGCTCGTCGCGTGCGGGCGTGCGGACGAGGCGGCCGACCTCGTGAGGCTGCACCTCGACGCCGGGACATATCTCGACTCCCTCCAGAGCCGCACGGCGCTCGCCTTCGCGCAACTCCAGCTGGGCGCGCCGGATGCCGAGGCCGGGTTCGACGACCTCGTCGAGGCCGCCGACGCGACCGAATCCCGGCTCGACCAGGCGATCGCCCGGCTCGCCCGCGTCCACGCATGGCGATCATTGGGGCGACCCGATGTAGTGGATGCCGAACGCGACACGTTCGCGCGGCTCCAGTCGATCGGCGCCCAGCTCCTGGGCTGGGCGCGCGCCTTCGACAGAGCGGCCGGGGCAGCACCCGCGGACTAGCCGGTCCGGATCGCGTCGAGCACCCGCGCGCAGGCGAGCCCATCGACGAAGGTCGGCGCGTCCGGAGGCGCGACGCCCTCCTCGACCGCGTCGCGGATCACCTCGATCCAGCCCCGCATCGGCAGCAGGTGGGGATCGCCGCCGGTCGACGGACGTTCGCGCTCCTCGCGGCTGCCGTCGAACCGTCGGATCGTGACCCGGCTGTCGGCAACGCACTCGAGCACACCTTCGTCGCCCACGATCACGATGCGCGGGGCGACGTGCGCGGGTGCCGCGAAGCTCGAATCGATCGACACGGTCGTGCCACCGTCGAGCGTGAGCCAGGCAGTGAACGCATCCTCGGCGTCGCAGACCTGAGGCGTACCCTCGCGGTCGACCCGCTCGGGGATCACGGTCCGGCACCGCCCACGCGCGTCGACCACCTCACCGAACATCCAGCGCAGCGCGTCGACGACGTGTGAGCCCCATGCGCCCACCCACCCGCCACCTCGAGCCCGGTCGAAGAGCCAGCCGTACGGCCGCAACGGCACCGCGGAGCCGGCGCTGAAGTGCGTCCATCCGACGTGCTCGGGCGTCCCCACTGATCCGTCGTGCACCAGCTCGCGAAGGAGCCGCCGCATGGGATCGTGGCGGAACTCGAAGTTCACCAGGTGGACGCACTCTGCCGCTTCCGCCGCAGCCGTGAGCATCTCGGCGTCACGGGCATCGACCCCGAACGGCTTGTCGCACAGGACCGCGTGCTCGCGCGAGAGCGCCCGGCGAACGTGCGCGGCGTGCAGGAACGGCGGGGAGTGGACCGAGACGAGATCGACATCGCCGCGGTCGCAGAGCTCCGCGACGGCCGCGTCGTCGCGTGACGACACGACGTCCACAACCTCGCAGCCAGGCGTCTCGCGGAAGACCGGCGCGACGACGCGGGCGCCGAACCCGGTGCCGATCACTCCCACCCGAACCGTCACGCGCGCGTGCTCACTCGCCGACCGTCGCGTCGGGCTCCGGGTCGACGTCACCGACCGCGAGGTGCAGGCGCGCGAGGAACCAGTGCCCGAGTGGTCCGATCCCGAACGCGAACAAGACGGTGCCGACACCGACGTCGCCGCCGAGCAGCCACCCGATGACGAGCGCGGTCAGCTCGAGCATCGTCCGCACGATCCACAACGGGAAACCCTTGGCGGCGATGCCGGTCATGAGGCCGTCGCGTGGGCCGGGGCCCAAGCCCGCGCCGATGTAGAGCCCCATCCCAAAGGCCGTGATGACGATCCCGGCGAGGAGCATGACCCACCGGAGCAGGTCGTCGCCCGGGTTCGGGCAGAGCGAGAGCCCCAAGTCGACGACGAAGCCGACCGTGAGGGTGTTGATGATCGTGCCGATGCCGAAGCGTTGCCCGAGCGGGATCCAGACCACGAGGATCGCGAGCCCGAGCAGCACGACGACGGTGCCGAACGAGAGCCCGGTCACTTCGGCGAGACCCTGGTGCAGGACGTCGTACGGGCTCACGCCCAGCTCGGCCTGGATGATGAAGGTGACGCCGACCCCGAGCGCGAGGATCCCGGCGAGCAGACGCGGGAGCCGTTGGCGCAGCTCCGCGAGGCTCGGGAAGCTCAGGACCTCCAGCTCCGGCGCCTGACGGCGCGTTCGTTCGCGCCGCACCCGCTTCACAGGCTCGCGACCAGGGCGGAGGAGTCGGCGTCGAGGTAGAGCGTCACGTTGGGTCGCGTCCGGAGGATCGACGCCGGGCACGCGGTGCCGACCGGGCCCGAGAGCGCGCGGCGCACGGATTCGGCCTTGCGTGCCTCCGGGACGATCGCGAGCACCTCGCGCGCGCGAAGCAGCGCCGGGATCGTGACCGTGATCGCACGGGTCGGCACCGCATCGAGGCCGGCGAAGTGCCCTTCCCCGACCTGCTGGCGCCGGCAGGCCTCGTCGAGCTCGACGACCTTCACGTCGGCGGGGTCGTCGAAGTCGGCGACCGGCGGATCGTTGAACGCGAGATGTCCGTTCTCCCCGATGCCCAGGCAGCAGAGGTCGAGCGGCTGGCGGCGGAGCAGCTCGGCGTACCGCTCGCACTCGGCGGATGCGTCGGGCGCGTCGCCGCGGATCTCGTGGAACTCCGGCAGGCGCACGACATCGGTGATCCGCTCCCGCATGTAGCGACGGAAGCTCGCCGGGTGCGTGGCGTCGACGCCGAGGTACTCGTCCATGTGGAAGCCGACGACCTGCGACCAGGCAACGGTCGGATCGCCGGTCAGGACCTCGAGGAACTCGCGCTGCGAGTTGCCGCTCGCGAACATGACGGATGCCTGCCCGCGGGCCGCGACCGCGTCCTCGATCACCACGGCCGCGCGGCGGGCCGCCACCTCCCCGAGGGTGACCGCATCGGCGACGGTGCAGACCGCGAAACCGCTCACGCGAACTGCGGGAGCCACTGCTTCGTCGCCGCGAGGAGCTCGTCGGTCATCGCACCGAGCGCGTCGTAGTCGATGCGCCCCGCGAGGGGATCGGCGAGCATCGCCTCGAACACGGCGTCACGATCGCCGCTGAGCGCGGCCGCGACCGTGAGCTCCTGGCTCGCCGATACGCGGCGGAGCTGCTCTGCGATCGCCGGCGGAAGCGGCGCGCAGTCGCGGCCGCGGAGGCCGTCGCCGTCGACCGTGCACATGCTCTCGACGACGACATCGTCGGGGAGGTCGGGGACCTGACCGTCGTTCGGCAGGTTGAGCGGGAACCACCCTGCCCGCTGCTGCTCGTGGCACACGATGATCGGAGCCACCATCTCCCCCGACGGCATCTCGGAGACCTCGTCGGACGCGAGCATCGCTTCGACGTCGGCGATGTGCCGGCCCTGCCACCACTCCCGGCTCGCGATGTCGGTCAGCTCCACGCCCCACCGCGACCCCCACCCGGACTCCTCGGTGAGGAAGCCGGGGAAGAACTCGACGAGGTGCCGGTCACCGGCTGCGGGGAGCACGCCGAACCGCGCGAGCAGCTCGAGCTTCACCCGGTTCGCGGCGAGCAGATCGCCCTTGGTCCAGTCGGGTCCCTCCGAGACCTTCTCGTGCCCGAGCCCCTCGGGGAACGCCATCGACAACGGCTCACCCGCGCGCTCGTCGGTGTGGTCGACGAGGTCGGCGAGGAGGGCGAGCCCGTCCTTGCCGTCGACGTCGAGCTCGGTGACGAGCGGGAGGTGGTTGACGCCCGCGACGGTGGGCGCGATCGAGAAGAAGGGCACGTCGAGGAGCAGGCTCAGCGTGAACTGCATGATCGTGACCTCGTGACAGAGGCCGACCGTCGTGATCGACGACTCGCGCGTGACGGCGCGGCAGATGGTCGTCATGGGATTCGTGAGGTTGAGGAGCCACGCGTCGGGGCAGACCGCCTCCATGTCGCGCACGATGCCGAGGAAGACGGGGATGTTGCGGAGCGCGCGGTTGACGCCGCCAGGCCCAACGCTGTCGCCGACGGACTGGCGGATGCCGTACCGCTCCGGGATCTCGAGGTCGTGGCGCATCGACGCGAAGCCACCAGTCGAGATCGTGACCACGACGTAGTCGGCACCCGCGAGCGCTTCTCGTTGATCGGTCGTCGTCGTTGCGGTCAGGCCGATGTCCCGGACCGTTGCGACGTGCTCGACCAGCTGCTGCATGACGGGCAGCGGCGCGGGGTCGACGTCCTCGAGGACGAGCTCGGCGTCGTGGAGCGAGGGCGTGTTGGCCAGGTCGACGAGCAGCTTCGGCACCCACTGGTAGCTCCCGCCGCCGATGATCGTGATCCTCGGCGCCATCACGCTCCCTTCAGGCTGACCGTCAGCTCCACCTCGACCGGCGCGCCGCGTGGCAGCGCAGCAACGCCGATCGCGGATCGCGTGTGGCGCCCGGCGTCACCGAGCACCTCCTGGAGCACGGCGCTCGCGCCGTCGGCGACGGTCGGCTGCTCGACGAACGCGTCGGAGCACGCGATGAACACCGTCATCGTCAACGCGCGGTCGATCGCGTCGAGCGAACCGAGCTCCGCTCGCAGGAGGGAGAGCGCGTTCTGGGCACAGAGCCGCGCGCACTCGACGCCCATGTCGGTGGCGACGTCGCGACCGAGGATCCCGGTGGCGGGCAGCCTGCCGTCGACGGTGCGCGGGAGGCACCCCGACGTGCGCGCGGTACCCCCGTGGACGACCACCGCGTCGAGCGGATCGTGGGGTGGGAACGGCCCGGGCAGCGTCATCCCGAGCTCGGTCAGGCGGGCTTCGAGCATCGTCCCCAACCTATCGGGGCGGCTCGAGGCGGCTCGCGAGGAATGGCATGGCGTCGACGCCGTTCCAGCGATGGCCGCCCTCGAAGACGTCGTGCCCGACGTCGTCCGCCGCGTCGAGCACCTCGTACACCAGGCGGAGCTCGTCCATTGCGCGTCGAGCGCCGCTGACGGGGAAGATCGGGTCCTCGGTCCCGGTCTCGACGAGGAGCGGCCGCGGGGCCACGAGCGCACCGAGCTGGACGTGCGTGAGCTCGGTCAGCATGCCGGGCAGGACCTGCGACCCGCAGAGGTTCCAGGGCACACGATGACAGTCGGGCCAGGCGTTGAAGTAGCCGCTCACGACGGCCGCGGCGACACGCTCGTCCCACGCGGCGAGGAAGAGCGTCGCGGTCGCGCCGTACGAGAGGCCGACCATCCCGATGCGCGCGGGATCAACGAGCGGGTGCTGCTCCAAGACATCGAGTGCGCGGGCCAGATCCCACAGGTTCTGGGCGAGCGGGTTGGCTCCGGCCGCGACCGCGTGCACGAGGTTGACGTCGCAGCCGTACTTGTCGGGCGGGTTCCAGTCGGCGCGCTCCCCGAAGCAGCGGAGATCGGGGGCGAGGACGACGTACCCCGCAACGGCTAAGCGGTGGCCGTAGTCGCCGTTGTGCTCGGCGATCGCGGCACGGCTCTCGACGTCGTCGAGGCCGCAGACCTCCGACTTTCCCGGCCCGTGACCGTGCTGCGCCAGCACGGCGGGTCCCGCCGCGGTGCGGGCGTGCGGCACCAGCAAGAACGCGGGCACCGACATCGCCGGCTCGGTGTCGAAGACGATCGACTGGCGCGTGTACGTCCCACAATCGGTGCTCGCGCGGACCTCGAGCTCGAGGGGCACCGGATCGGGCATCGGGCCGAGCAGGCGCGCGAGCCGCTCCCGCGCGCGGTCACGCCACGCCGGGATCGCGCCGGGCTCGTCGATCGGGCACGGGTCCCCCGGCTCGCTCGCCTCCAGACGCAGCATCCAGTACGCCCACGGCGAGAAGTTTCTCCAACGACTCATGCTTCGCGCTCAGCCGCCTTCACCGAGCGCGAACGCGAGGCTGCCGGAGAGGTGCTGGAGATAGGCCGGGCTCTCCCAGGCGCCAGGGAAGTGACCGAGGCTGGTCGACGAGACCCGACCGCGGCCTTCCTCGAAGCACCAGGCGAGCGGGAAGCCGAACGACGGCTGCTTCGCGCCGGTGGCGGCGAGATCGAGCTGCGCCTCCGGCACGCGCAGCAGGACGCGCGCGTCGGAGCGGAGATCGCGGAACTGGTACACCTCGTCTCGCCAGCGCCATGACACGCCGAGGTGACGGGTCGCGGGGTGGTCGGGTTCGACGACCTCGAGCTCGACCTCCTGGGTCCACGGGTGCCCGTCGAACCGCGCGCCGACGACACGGCCGTAGTCGTCCCAGCCGTAGCAGGAGTCGGTCGCCGAGTGGATCGCGAGCACCGCGAGCTCGCCGGCCCGCAGCCGTTCGAGAATCACGCGCCGCTGGTCGTCGCTCCATGGCGTCTCGCCGATCGTGAACAGCGCCAGCGCCCGCGCTGAACGGAGCGCCTCGGGCCCGAGGTCACGCACGTCGTCGACGCGGCGCGCGCGCAAGCCGTGGAGCTCGCCAACCTGCGCGACCCCCACGGCCGCCTGGTCGAGGACGCCGTGCACGCCGGCAGGCCCGTCGTCGTACGGCGCAACCTGCGTGACGAAGAGGAGGCTGTCGTCCATCAACCCCCGAGCGGCTGGAAGTCCTCTTTGAGGATCCAGCAGGAGCCGTGGAACGGGTTGTCGTCGTCGGGGGTCGGACGCCGAGGCGGGCACACGTTGGTCTCGGCCGTGCTCCCGTTCTTCGTCGGCGCGACCACGCGGAAGTCGGTCGGACCGGCGTGATCCGTGCGCGAGAACGAGTAGCCGTTCGTGAGCGGTGACGGGAAGTCGGAGATCACCCCGAGCGCCTGGAGGAACGTGCGCCGGTTCAGGTCCTTGCCGGCGGCGTCGATCGCCTTGGCGGTGAGCCGGATCGCGTCGCACCACCGCATCGTCGGTCCCTGCGCCTCGATGTACGGCGACTTCTTCAACAGCTTCGGGTTGTACTTCTGGTACGTCACCCAGCACGACTTCGCCTCGGGTGTGTACCCGGTTCCGGCCAGCTTGGTCGTGCCGTCGGGTCGATCGTCGTCCTCCGAGCCGAGCGTGTACACGGTCGTGCCGAGCTGACCGCTCAGGAGGTCCGGGTACTGGAACTCGGCGAGCCCGAGCGCGACGTTCACGGTTCCCTCGTAGTCCGAGAGCATCAGCTCGGGCGCGTAGCCCTGCGCCTTCGCCGCGGAGAGGTAGGACCTGAACGAGTTGACGGGGAGCAGCGGGATCACCGTCTCGACACCCTCGCTCTTCAGCTTCGACACCGCGCTCTTCGCCTGGCTCTGTGCGGTGGCCGGGTCGTCGAGGCTGGCGGTGATGGTGTCGACCACGCTCGGCTTCAGGCCCGCCGCGCGCAGAGCGGGGAGGAGGTAGTCGTTCACCGCGAGCTTGTCGCCGGCGCGGTCGCCCGCGAGGATCGCGAACTTCTTGTCGGGCGACAGCAGCCCCTCGCGCTGTCCCCACGGCACCAGGTTGAGCACCACGTCGGCCTGGTCCGGGCCGGTCCACCAGAGGTATGGCGCACCGCGCTCGGTCCAGTCGGTGACCGTGGTCCAGGAGCTGATCAGCGGGAGATGCCCCTCCTCGGTGATGCAGAGCTGGTTGTCGTCGTACCACTTCCCGGTGTCGACAACGGCGAACACGTCACCGCTCGTCGTCCAGTCCTTGCACTTCGCGCGCATGTCGGCGGGGTCGAGCGGGTTGAACTTCTCGATGCGCGCCTTGATCTTGCGACCATGAATGCCGCCGGCGTCGTTGATCTGCTTCACGTACGTCTTGATGCCCTGCGGGTCCTTCTCGTCGGACAGACCCTGGAGGCCGACGGCCTGGCCGGCCGCGCTGAGATCGATGACGGGGAACACGATCGTCACCGAGTCCTTCGTCACGCCGTCGGTGCTCGGCGCGACCGCGCTCGGCGCGCGCGACGACCCCGACGCGCTCGCGACCTCACCGTCGCTTCCGACGAGTGCGAGCAGCCCGAGCATGGCGCCCCCGAAGAGGGCCGCGACAACGAGGATCGCCAGGCCCCGAGCCCAGAGCCCGATCTCGCCGGACCGCCGCCAGACCCGCCGCAGCTGCACCTCGGCCCTCGGCATCAGGTCACGCCTCTCTTCCGCTCTCGGCGCGGCGCGCTGGGCCGCTTGGGCCCCGCTCGCTGCGCCGCACGATACGTGCGGCGCGGCCGCTCACTCCGGCTCCGGCCCCGGCTCGGGCTCTTGGGTTTCCAGACTGCCACTTCGCGCGAGGGCTTCGGAGCTCGCCCCCAGGTAGGCGGCCACGGCGAGCGGATCCCGACGCACGTCATCGGGCGCCCCGGAGCTGACGACGCGGCCCGTCTCCATGACCACGATCTGCGTGCACAACGAGAACACGAGCGGCACGTCGTGCTCGACCAGCAGGATCGTCGACCCGGTCACCTCGTGGATGCGCGTCAGGAGTGGGGCGAATGCCTCGGCTTCGCGTTGCGCGATGCCCGCCGTCGGCTCGTCGAGCAGCAGCAGCCGTGGTTCGGCGAGAACGATCGACGCGAGATCCACGACCCGTCGCGTCCCGGTGGACAGCTCGATGACCCGATGACGCGCGAATCGTGCCAGCCCGAACGCGTCGATGACACCGGCAACCGCCGCGCGCTTCGCCCGCTCGGCACGCCGCGCCCAGGGGAGATGGAGCGTCGTCGCGAGCACGCCGGCGCGCCGACGCGCATCCTCCGAGACGAGCAGGACCTCCTCGACCGTGAGCTCGGGGAAGAGCCGGCAGTCCTGGAACGACCGGACGAGGCCGAGACCGGCGCGGTCCTCGGGGAAGTAGTCGACGAGGTCGGTACCGTCGAGGACGACCGCGCCGCGCGTGCAGCGCACCTGACCCGAGATCGCGTCGAGCAGGGTCGTCTTGCCGGATCCGTTCGGACCGATGAGCCCGACCACCTCGCCCGCGGGGACACGCAAGCTCACCCCGTCGACCGCATGGACGCCACCGAACCAGACGGCGACGTCGCGCAGCTCGAGGATCGCCGCGCTCATGGGTCGGCCCCCGTGGCCACGAGCTCGGGCGCGGCGGCATCGCCCGTGGGTGGCGTGTCACCAGGCCGGCGCCATCTCTCGATCAGAGCCGTGACACCGTCACCGCCGCGATGCAGCAGGTCGGCGAGACCACCTGGTAGGTAGAGGAGAAACACCAGGACACCGAAGCCACTCGTGATGAACTGGATCGTCGACGTCGAACCGAGTGCCGCCGGAAGCCCCACGAGATACAGCGCGCCGAGAACGGCGCCCTCCACGGACCCGAGCCCGCCGATGACCACCATCGAGAGCACGAGGATCGAGTCGGTCACGGCGAAGTCGCCGGGCTTGATGCGCTCGAGCGCAAAGGCCAGGCACACGCCGGCGACGCCGGCCATGAAGCCCGACAGTGCGAACGCGAGCAGCTTGGTCCGGACCACGGGCACGCCCATCGCCGCGGCCACCGCTTCGTTGTCGCGCACCGCGATGAGCCGGCGCGCGATGCCGCGGTCTCGCCAGGTCCGTGTGACCACGACCGCGAGCAACAGCACGCCGAGTGCGAACCACGCGAAGTCCGCATCGGCGGTCAGGTCCCACCCGAAGAACGACGGGCGCGCCACGAGCGTCGAGGCCGGATCGGGCAGCCCGGTGCAGACCTGACCGCCGACGACCGGGGCAGTCCAGCAGGGCGTCGACAGCACCGACACCTGCATGAAGAGCGCGAAGCTCAACGTGGTGACGGCCAGGTACAGGCCGCGGATCCGCAGGGCCGGGAGGCCGACGATGATGGCCACCGCGGCGGTGATGACGCCGGCGAACGGCAGCAACAGCACGAGGTTCCAGTCCGGGAGTCGCGCCGCGATGATCGCCCCGACCGCGACGAGACCGAACTGGCCCAGCGACACCTGACCGGCCCACCCGGTGAGGATGGTGAGCGAGAGCGCGATGACGCCGAAGATGGCGACGCGCGCGAGCAGGAACGACCGCCCCGGGGAGACGACGAGCGGGAGCAATGCAGCGATCGCGATGGTCGCCGCGACTCCGAAGCGGCCGACCCAGGCGCGGAGCCGGTCGATGGACGCGCGGCCCGACTCGCCACCGAGGCTCCACGTCGACCGTTCCTCGGTCCGCGGTCCCCGCTGGAGCCAACGGACGCGGACCAGCAGCACGACGAGGATGAGCACGAACAGCCCGAACGTGATCAACGACGTCTTGTTCGGATCGCCCACCAGGTTGTAGTTCACGACCTGTTCGACGATGCCGATCGCGATTCCCGCCACGAACGCAACGGTGAGACTCGTCATACCGGCGATCAGCGCCGCCGCCAGGGCACGCAGCAACAGCCCGGGGGGGAGCGCCTCCTTGAGCGCGCTCGCCTGCCCGGGTGCGTCGAGGATCGCGGTGATCGCCGACAACAGCCCTGCGATCGCCCAGGCCAGCGTCGACATCCGCTTGACCCACACACCCGAGAGCCGCGCCGAGTCGGAGTTCTCGGCCATGGCGCGCATGCCGAGCCCCCACGACGAGTACCGGAGGAACCCGGCCAGCCCGAGTGCGACGAGCGGCGCGACGACCAGCGTGGCGACTTCGCCCGGCTGGAGGATCCCGCCGCCGATCGACAACGTCGCGCTGAACGGGAGAGGGTACGGGACGAAGAAGTCGCTCGGCGCGACGAACGGCAACACGGTGAACAGGAACAGGACCTGCGAGAGCCCGATCGTCGCGACCATCACGATGACCCGCGGGCGGTTGAACAGCCTCCGCAACAGCAGCTCGCACAGCGCCCCGAGGCACGCCCCGAGGATGAGCACCGTGACGAGGGCGGGCCAGTACGGGATGCTGAGGTCGAAGGTCAGCTTCAGGAGGAACACGGCCGCGACGACGCCGAGCTGTCCCTGCGCGAAGTTGAGGACCCGGGTCGTGCGATAGAGCAGCACCAGCCCGAGCGCGAGCAAGCCGTAGAGCAAGCCCGCGACCAGCCCCTGCACGACGCTGAAAAGCGTGATCTGCACGGAGAGCGGCTAACGACCCAGGGTGTCACCGGTGAGGAACACCGGTCGAAGCAGATCGTCGCGGGTGAGCAGCTCGGCCGTCGGGCCGTCGAAGCGAACCTCACCGCGCTCGATGAAGAACGAGTGCTCCGCGAGGCTCAGCGCGAGGTTGACGCTCTGCTCGACGAGCAGCACCGTCGTGCCGTCGGCGTTGACGCGTCGGACGATCGCGATGAGGTCCTCGACCATCTTCGGAGCGAGGCCGAGCGTGAGCTCGTCGATCATCAGGAGCCGCGGCCGTGTGAGAAGCACACGGGCGAGCGCGAGCATCTGCTGCTCACCGCCGGACAGCGTTCCACCCGCCGCGTCGAGCCGCGCCTCGAGCGCGGGAAACGCGTGCAGCGCCTCGTCGAGCGCGTCGCTGGCCCGGGCGCGATCCTTGCGGAACGAGAACGCCGCCAACCGCAGGTTCTCGCGCACCGACAGGGACGGAAAGGTCATCCGGCCGCCGACGAGCAACCCACACCCCATGGTGAGCACCTGCTCCGCTTCGAGCCAGGTGGAGGTCGTGCCGAAGAGACGGATCGTCCCGCGGGTCGGGTGCTCGAGCCCGGCCACGGCGCGCAACAGCGTGCTCTTGCCCGCGCCGTTCGTGCCGAGCAGCGCGGCGATCTCGCCCTCGGCCACCTCGACGTTCACGTCGAACAACACCTGGTTGGTGCTGTAGGAGAAGTCGAGGTTGCGAACCTGGAGCGCGGGGATCTCACCTCCCGAGTGCCGGCGCTGCGACTCCTGGTACCGCTCGAGCACGTCCTCGATGACGAGGGTGATGTCGCGCCGGACCCAGCGGGCACCGAGGACCAGCAGGAAGCCGCCGAGCGCGCACACGGGCAGCATGGTGGTGAGCGCGACGCGTGGTCCGTCGTGATATCCGGCGGCGGTGCTGATGGCGCCGAGCAGCACTGCTCCGGCGAAGCCGCCGATCACGAGCCCGTACACGCCGAACAGCGCGAGCGACAGGGTCCGCATCTCCGCGGGCGCGGTCGCGGTGACCGTCTGGAAGATCGCGGTGCCGAGCGGCGCGAGCGTGCATTCGGCAAGGAACCAGCCGGCCACCACCATCCACAGCGACGGCGCGTACAGCGAACCGACGTAGATGAGACCGAACGCCACGAGGCAACCCCCGCCGAGGTAGAGCACCGACTCGGGTTTGCGCCGGAACATGCGGTCACCGACGAACCCGGCGACGGGGATGATCAGGAACGCCGACAGCCCGATGATGAAGTAGACGGTCGTCCGCTCGCCGGTGTCGAGGCCCCACTCGCGGTCGAGGTAGAGCGAGCCGAACAACGGGATGCCGAGGCCGACGAAGCCGAGCACCGCCACGGCCATCAGCTGGAAGTAGAGGCTGCGGATCCGCAGGAGGCGCTGCACCGCGGAGCCGAGGAGGATCCGAGGGGTGCCCGCGGGACGCTCGTCTCCGTCGAGC
>Ga0334722_10005594_pt1 | contig 12630 bp, 10 predicted proteins | sample C3_bottom_MG_FD_207210 | JGI IMG/M metagenome (GOLD analysis project Ga0334722, IMG submission 207210) | Sediment microbial communities from Yellowstone Lake, YNP, Wyoming, USA - C3_bottom | ecosystem: Environmental > Aquatic > Freshwater > Lake > Sediment | place: USA: Wyoming | collected...
CTGGGCGCTGTCCTGGCGGTCCTGGCCAACGGGGTGGTGGCTCCGGCAGCCTTCATCCTGATTCCTGGTTATGGCCCGGCCTTCTTCGTCGCCGCCACGCCGGCTCTGATTCTGGCCTCCATCCTCAACGTGGGCGGGGCACTCCTGCTGTACCTCGGCCACCGGCGCCGCCCGCTCTTCTGAAGCCCATGTACGGCTCATTCAACGGGGCGTCGCCCGGTCGCCCAACCCCGAGGCGCGTGCGGGACCTCCTGGTCATCGATACCGAAGCCGACTGCTGGGTCCTCGCGTGCGACTCTGCCGGCGGGGTCGGGCCCGGTCCGGCCGATGCCATCAGGGTCCCGGGCCGGGTGGTCGGGCTCTTCACCGCCAGGGTGGCCTTGATGGAAACGGTGGCCGCCGGCGCCACTCCGACGGCCCTGTCCCTTGTCGTCGCCGGCCCGCCCAGCCTGGGCGACGAGGTTCGCCGGGGCGTGCTCGAGGAGATGAACCTGGTCGGACTCGATGGGGATGCCCTCGTCATGAGCACGGAAAAGAACTTCCCCACATCCCAGACGGCGGTGGGGGTGACGGTCATCGGGCGGGGACCGCGGGACGGACTGCTGCCGGGCGGTGCCAGAGCCGGCGACGTCGTGCTCGTCATCGGTTGGCCGAAGGTCGGCGGAGAGGTGCGGGAGGGAGATCCTGAGACGGCCGACCTGGCCACGGTCATGGCGGTGGTGAGAACCGGCCTGGCCCACGACATCCTCCCGGTCGGCTCAAGGGGCATCCGGGCCGAAGGCCTCGAACTGGCCCGTTCGGCCGGTCTGAACGTGGTCCTCGACGAGCGCCCCCACCCGTCTCTGAACCTGGACAAGTCGGCCGGCCCCGCCACCGCGGTGTTGGTTGCTGCGCCGGAAGCCGCCCTGAGTGAGGTCAGGCGGGCGGCGATGGGCCGCCCCTGCCATCGCCTGGGCGTCCTGCGATGAACCCATCCACGAATTCGAGGGGCAAGGAGGGTGGTCCCGATGCTGGTGTTTATTCTGGGCGGCGCGCGTAGCGGCAAGAGTCGGGCCGCTGAATCTCTGGCCCAATCCGCGGGTTTACCGGTGACCTATGTGGCCACGGCGGTGGCCGGCGATGACGAGTTTCAAGCCCGGGTGGCCGAGCACCGCCGACGGCGACCCCCGGAGTGGGAAACGATCGAGGAACCGGTGGCGGTGACCGCCACCGTGGCGGCGCGACCCGGCCGGACCCTGATCGTCGATTGCCTCGGGTTTCTCGTCACAAATATCCTCTTCGGGGCCTCCCCGGGGCCGGGCGACAGCGCGTCCAGCGGTGATCCGCCTGCAGCCGAAGCCGTCGAGCAACGGGCGATGATCCTGGTCGAAGAGCTGGCCGCGGTCGCCGCCCGTCACGAGGGGCTGGTCATCGTCGTCTCCAACGAAGTCGGCCAGGGGGTAGTTCCGCCCTACCCCGCTGGTCGACTGTTCCGGGACGTCCTCGGACGGGCCAACCAGATCGTGGCCGCCCACGCCCAACAGGTGCTGTACATGGTCGCCGGGATTCCCCTGGTCCTGCGCGACTCCCTCGCTGGGGAGGTGACGACGGGTTGACCAGGGAGATCCAGAAGGCCAGGGCGATCATGATCGCCGGGACGGCTTCTCACGTCGGCAAGAGTGTCCTCTGCACGGCCCTCTGCCGTATCTTCAGACAGGACGGCTACCGGGTGGCCCCCTTCAAGGCCCAGAATATGGCCCTGAACTCCTATCCCACGGTGGATGGAGGGGAAATCGGCAGGGCCCAGGCGACGCAGGCCATGGCGGCCGGCATTGAGCCCACGGTTCAGATGAACCCGATCCTGCTCAAACCCAAGCGAGATGCGGAGGCGCAGGTCGTGGTCCTGGGCAAACCATTGGGAGACATGAGCGCCACGGCCTACCGCCGCGACTACCTGCCCGTGGCCCTTGGTATCGTCAGGGACTCGTTGGAACAATTGCGTTCCGAGTACGACCTCGTGGTCATGGAAGGGGCCGGGAGCATCGCTGAGGTCAACCTCATGGACCGGGACATCGTCAACCTGAGGGCGGCGGCCCTGGCGGACGCCCCGGTGGTGGTGGCCGCGGATATCGACCGGGGAGGCGTTTTCGCCTCCATCGTCGGGACCATGGAACTCTTGGGCGAGGTCGAGCGACGCCAGATCGCCGGCTGGGTGATCAACAAGTTCCGGGGCGACCTCAGCCTGTTCGATTCAGGCGTTCACTTCATCGAGGAAAGAACGGGCAGGCCGGTGTTCGGCGTGATGCCGTTCCTGCCGGGACTGGACATCGAAGAGGAGGACTCGGTGAGCCTCGACCAAACCTCGGGGACCGATCGCCGAGATTCCGGAGAAGGGCCCTGGCTGGACATCGCCGTCATCAAGCTCCCGAGAATTTCGAATTTCACCGACTTCGACGCCCTCATCCGGGAACCCGATGTGCGCCTTCGCTACGTTAAGCGGGTTGCGGAACTCGGATCTCCGGACGCAATCATCATTCCCGGAACCAAGAATACCGTCGATGATCTCCGCTGGCTTCAGGAAACCGGGTTGGCGGCGGCGGTCATTGGCCTCTCCCGGCGGGGATGCGGGGTGGTCGGAATCTGCGGCGGCTATCAAATGTTGGGCCTTGACCTCTTGGACCCAGGTGGCCGTGAGGCGGACCTGCCTCAGTTGTCGGGATTGGGGCTCCTGCCGGTCGTGACCACCTTCGCCCAGGAAAAGATCACCGTCAGGGCCAGGGGTGCAATCCTGGCCGATCGGGGGTTCCTCGCCCCCCTCAGGGGAACCGCCCTCGAGGGCTATGAAATCCACATGGGCCGAACAACCCTTTTGGAAGGGGCGGTACCCCTCCTGCGGCTTGAAAGGGGGGGCATGGACGGCGCCGTCGCGGATGACGGGCGAGTCTTCGGGACCTATCTCCATGGCCTGTTCGACAACGGCCTCTTCAGAAGGACCTGGCTGAATCACCTTCGTCAACTGAAGGGCGTTCCGCCCCTGCCGGAGGCGGGCAACAGTCGGCTCGCCAGGGAAATCGCCTTCGACCGCTTGGCCGAAGCGGTACGCCGACATATCCGGGTGGCTGAGTTGTACCGGCTGCTCGGTCTGCCGGCACCGACCGGGGGGCCACGACCGTGAGCGGTGTCACTTTCGCCGACCTCGCCCTCCCCGGTGCGGCCCTGACGGCTCTGGCCTTCGTCGTGGACCTGGCCGTGGGCGACCCGCCCTCGATGCCACACCCGGTGGTCCTGATGGGAAAGGTCATCGCTCTTCTGGACCGGACCCTCCGGCCCCGATTCCGTCCTGGATTCGGCCGGCGGGCCGCCGGAGGGCTGTTGGCCCTGATCCTCGTCGGCGGGAGCTATGCGGCCACCGCGGTCATTCTGGGCCTCGTCTTCCGGCTGTCCGAGGCCGCCGGCGTCGTCCTCGAGGTGCTCTTCATCTGGACCGCCCTCGCTGGACGAAGCCTGGTCGAGGCGGGGCTGGCCGTCCTCAGGCCGCTGCGGGCGGGCGACCTCCCGGCGGCGAGGCGGGCCGTGGGGAGGATTGTCGGAAGGGACACGGACGAGATGGACGAGTCCGAGGTCTGCCGGGCCGCCGTCGAGAGTCTGGCCGAAAACACTTCCGACGGGATCATCTCGCCCGCTTTCTGGGCCATTATCGGCGGGGCTCCGCTGGCCATCGCCTTCAAGGCGGTGAGCACCCTCGATTCCATGGTCGGATACAGGAACGAGACGTACATTGACTTTGGCTGGGCCTCAGCCCGCCTGGACGACCTGGCCAACTTCCTGCCGGCCCGGATAACCGGCGCCCTCCTGGTGGTCTCGGCGGGGCTCCTCGGGTTGAATTGGCGTGACGCCATTCGGGTCGCGCGACGTGACGCGGCCAAGCACCCAAGCCCCAACGCCGGTGTCCCGGAGGCGGTTGTCGCCGGAGCCCTCGGGGTCACCCTCGGCGGGGTCAACCGCTATTCAGGGAAACCATCATTTCGGCCCCACCTCGGAGCGCCGGGCTCACCGGTCGGCCCCGAGCACCTGCGCTTGACGATCAGGCTGGTCATGGTCACGATCGCCCTCAGCCTCGCGATCACGGCGGGGGCCGCAGGCGCTGCGGGCGCCGTCCGCGCTGCGGCCGTCCACGCTGCGGGGGCCGTGCGCGCCGCGGGGGGGTGCTGGCTTTGAGACCCTTTCTTCTCGCCGTCTCCTTTCTGACCCGGCTTCCCGTCAGGATTTCCGGGGATCTTCGGGAGGCCGACCTGGCCTCGACGGCGGCCTGGTTCCCTCTGGTCGGGGCCCTGGTCGGAGGCTTGGTCGGGGTCGTGGAGTGGTCGGGCACGGTCGTCGCTGGCCCGCTGGTCGGTCCGGCCCTGGCCGTCCTGGCGACGGCCCTCGTCACGGGTGGACTGCACCTTGATGGGGCCGCCGACACCGTTGATGGCCTGGCCTCCGGCCCGGACCGCGCGAGGGCCCTGGCCGTCATGAGGGACAGCCGGGTTGGAGCTTTCGGAGCCCTGACGGTGGGCCTCGACGTTCTGATGAGATTCGCCCTCCTGGTCTCGGTCGCTCCTTCCCGGAGATGGCCGGCCCTCATCGGTTCAGCCGTCGCCGGCCGATCCGCGGTCGTCTGGGCCGTCGCCCGCTTTCCATACGCCCGCGCCGTACCCGGCCTTGGTTCCCCCTTCGCCCGCCGGGTCAGACCGGCCCGCCTGTTGATGGCCGGCTGTCTGGCCGCCGCCACGACCGGTGTCCTGGCCGTCGGTGCAGGATGGCGGGCGCCCCTCGGCCTCGGCCTTGCCCTGCTCGCCGGGGCGCTGGCGGCATTCGCCCTGAACGACCGGCTTGGCGGGTTGACCGGCGATACCTACGGCTTCGTCAACGAGGTTGCGGAAATCGCGGCCCTCCTCGCTTGGGCCTCCCGGTGGTCGCCGTGAGTGGGTCCCCCCATGCCGATCACGGCGGCAACCTGGCGGCGGCGGCCCGCCTCTTCCGGATCCCGGCCGGGAGCCTGATTGATTTCAGCGCGAACATCGTGCCCTGGGGACCGCCACCCGGGGTCAGAAAAGCGATCGTTCGATCTCTTGATACCATCGCCCGCTATCCCGATCCCGCTTACGAAAGCCTCAGGAAAACCCTCGGCCGGTCTCTGGAAGTGCCGGCCGAGTGCCTGGCCCTGGGCAACGGCGCGGTGGACCTCATTTACCAGTTGGTTTATTCCGTACGACCAAAGGCCGTGGTCGTCGTCGAGCCGACCTTCTCCGAGTATGCGGCGGCGGCCCGGAGCTTCGGCGCTGAGGTGGTCCGCGTCAGGCTCGACCCGGACCACGGGTTTCGCCTGAATGCGGAAGCCCTCCTGGCCGCGATCGGTCCGGGAAGCCTGGTCTTCCTCTGCAACCCCAACAATCCCACCGGAGGCCTGGTTCCTGAGCCGGAGATCTCGGGCCTGTTCAGGGCGCTTCGTTCCCGCGGTGCCCTTCTGGCCGTGGACGAGTCCTTCATCGACTTTGTGCCCGACCCTCGATCGGCCTCGGTGGCCCGCCAGGCCGGCGCCGCTCCCGGCCTGGCCGTCATCGGGTCATTGACCAAGTTCTACGCCCTGCCCGGCCTGCGCCTCGGCTACCTTGTGGCTGCAGCCGATTTCATCCGCGCCTTTGAGGAGGGGCGCCCCCCATGGACGGTCAATAGCCTGGCCGAACAGGCCGGGCTGGCCGCTCTGGCCGATCGCGGCTTCCCCGCCCGGGTACGACACCTCGTTTCGCGCGAGCGGCACTACCTTGCCGAAGGCCTCCTCCGTCTCGGTTGGCTCCGGCCGTGGCCCGCGACGGCCAATTTCCTTCTCGTCAGGATCACCGGCTCGCCCGACCTGCGACGATGGCCCGACCTGTCGTCTGCAGAGTTGACCCGCGTCCTGGCGCAGCGGGGGATCCTCGTCCGTGACTGTCGCTCCTTCCCCGGCCTTGGGTCCGATCACTTTCGAGTGGCCGTGCGCGGCCGCGCCGATAACCGACAACTCCTCGCCGCCCTGGGAGGGCTGTCCAATGGCTCCTGAGCGAACCCTGTGCCTGGTCCGGCACGGGGCCACGGCCTGGAACCGGTCGGGGCGATTCACCGGCCAGACGGACGTTCCCCTGGCTCCCGAGGGCGCCCTGCAGGCCGGGGCGATCGGCCTGGCCTTGAAACGACGGTTTGGTCACCCAGCGGCCATCTTCACCAGCGACCTTCGCCGGGCTCGGGAAACCGCCGCCATCATCGCCGCGACCTGTGGCTTCAGCCGGGCCATTGAGGCCAGCCCCGGGTGGCGAGAGGGATCGTTCGGCGAATGGGAGGGCTTGTCGTGGTGGGAAATTGAAGCCGGCAACCCCGAAGCGGCCAGGCGATGGGCCGAGGATTATGTGAGCCTGGCGCCGCCCGGTGGGGAGAGTTTGGAGGAATTGGCGGTTCGCGCTGGGGCGGCCATCGCTGAGACTCTCGCCGATAAGCGGCTTTCACGGGAGGGACCGATCGTGGTCGTCACCCACGCCGGTCTGATCAGGGCCGTCCTGGCCCGGTTCGCCCTCGGTGGTCTCGACCATTTCTGGGATCTCACCGTGCCGCCCGGTTCGGCGGTGGTGGTTTCGCCCGAAATTGAGCCTTCCGGTCCGGGCGGCGTCCTGAGCCTGGCAATAATCTCGCAAATCGTCCCTTAAACCGCAGGCGTTGTTCGTAGCCGGGTCTCTTTGGCATTGACGCCCAAATTCGTCAGGGCTATAATCCCCCTGGGAAAAGAAGCCGTCCCTTCACGGGGTCGGCTTCACTGTCGCTTTCAGGAGGAAGTGTTCGAATTGTCCAGGAAAGGCCGAAACAGCCATTTCCGGTGCCCTCACCCTCCACCATAGCTGGCATTTCGGGAATAAAAGGGGCAGCTTCTTCCCACTACTAAAATGGTTCCTCCCGACCTGTCCGCTGGAAAGTGAGGCGCAACCCGTTGACTTCATCGCAGCTGATCTACCTTATCGCGGTCGGCATTTACTTCCTTTTCTTCCTCCTCTTCGCGAGGTTCTTTTTTTGGAAGAAGTACGCCGATAACCACTATTGGCGCCGCCGACCGAACCTGACCCAGGAGTCCGTGGCCCGATTGGCCGAAGAAAAGGGGATGCGGGTACCGTTCATCTCGATCCTCGTCCCCGCCCGCAATGAGGCCGACGTCATCGAGAAGACCATTGACCACATGATCAATCTGGATTACCCCGGCGATTCTTATGAAGTGGTGATTGTCACCGACGAGAAGGAAACCATCGCCCGGGATAAGAAACGCCCGGCGGTCGTTGACCACGCCGTCGAAATCATCTCCCGTCCCCGCAGCTCCCCCAAGGCCGTCGGGCGGGAGGCCGAGCGGGTTATCCTCTCGGTGCTGGCCCACTTCGCCCTGGCCGATCAACGGAGGTTACCCGGTCCCTATGCCGAGCTCCTCGACTCGGCCGGCCTCCGCGAGCTGGCCAAGAACAAGCAGGAGGGCCTTGTCGGCGAGGTGGCCGAAATGCTCTTCCGCGGCAAGGGGCGGGTCGACCTGGGGCACCTTTACCGGCTGCTCCGCCGGAGCGTGCCCGGCCTGACGGACGCCGAAATCCGTCGGGTTTACCCCTATTACCTGGCCCTGGCCATCCCGGTCGTGGCCGCCTACTGTCGCCTCACCGGCGACAACAATGGGCGGATCATTCAGGCGATGATCACCCGGACCGCCCACGCCCACCACAAGGTCACCCGCAAGATCTTGAGCTCGATGACGGCCATGGTCAGCCAGCGCATCTGGAACGGTCTGGCCGCCGCGAAGCACCACAACCACCTCGAGCCGCTCCTTATCCACCATTACAACCAGTGCTTCCCGACCACCCAGGACATCGTCGAACGCAAGCAACGCGAATTCCGTGGGGCGCAGGGAATCCCCGTCCTTAAGCACATCGTTGTCCCCTACGACTACGACGGGGTGATGTACGGTCAGCGCACCGGCCAGCCGGTCCCGTCGACGAAAGGACGAGCCCTGAACTGGGCCCTGCCGATGGTCGACAAACGGGCCGTGATGTGCGGCTTTTACGACGCCGAAAGCCGCCCCGACCGGCGGGTTCTGCTCTATGTGGCCTGGCGGCGGTTGAACTCGGGGGCCGAGTTGAAGATCCTTCAGGGGCCGGTTTTCCAGGTCCGAAACTTCTACGACATGAGTCCCTTCTGCAAGATCGCCTCACTCTATCAGGCCATCGCCCATGACTGGTATCTACCGGCCCTTTTCCGTCGGCTGCCCTTCGTCGGCGGCACCAACCTCTTCACCGACCGGCTGCTCCTCGAGAGGATGGGCGGTTACGATCATCGATCCCTGACCGAGGATCTGGAGCTGGGGGTCCGGGCTTTCCTGGAATGCGGCGCGTGGCCGGAGTATCTTCCCTATTCGAGCAGCGAGCAGACTCCGCCCACGGTGAGGAGCTTCTTCCGCCAGCGTCTGCGCTGGGGGACTGGGCACCTGCAGGTGATGGACAAGGTCCGCCGGGAGAGCCGATACCCGATCGAGCGCAAGCGGGCCGTGCTCAAACAGCTCTTCATCAAGGGTCAGGTCGAGTGGGTGATGTACCAGGCGGCCACCTTCGTCCCGCCGGCGGTCCTGATTCTCTGGTGGACGGGGCACGTCGACCCGAACATCCTCCCGGAATTCGTCCGCTGGATCCTCAACGGGCTCAGCCTGATCTACATTTCCTTCACCATTTACGCCTATTATCGGTACACGCCCTACCTTGATCTGACCTCCCGCCCCGTCTCCGTCATCGGCCGCTGGGGGGTCGTGTCGCAGCTCTTCTTCCTCCCGCTGGCAGCCTTCTTCTTCCCCGTGCCATACAGCAGCGCCCTGGTTCTCAAGGGGTTGCACAGACAACCGCAGGGTTGGGTCAAGACCCCGCGGACGCCCGAGTGATCGAACGGCCGGGGCTTTTCAATACCAGAGGATGGCCCCGGCGAAGACCGAGGTGTGCTCCTGGACCTGCGCTTCCGCCCCCTTGACGCGGACCTCTACGAGCTCCAGCCCGCGGGCGGCGAAGGCCTCCTCGATCATTGTTCGGACAAGGCCCTCAGCCTTGTCGAGGCCGCACGTCCCGGAGTACTCCATGATCATCCCGGACGATGACCTGGCAAGCCCGACCCCGATGGCCGCCGCAATCAGCGTTCCGACCTGGTCGCTGACGATGGAGCCATAGGCCGCTGGAGTCAAGGAACCGGGCGGGATATCCAGACGGTCAATTAACCTGACCCCAGGGGGGAGAATGCTGCTAACCCGGATGAGGTTGAGGTTCCCGACCCCCGCTTGGAGGAGAGCCTTGTCAAAGGCGGTCAGGTCGGTCTTCCCCACTCCGAAGCCGCTGACCAGCGTAACCTTGCCTGGAGTCGGTAACAAGGACGGCCCCTCCTCCCCGCCGGTGCACCGTCGCTCGGTCCGATGCGGTATCCATTATCCGACGGAGACGGTCGGACTATGCGCGATGATCGTTGTCACCTGGGCAGCGGATGGGTCACGGGGTCAACCGCGTTCGGTCGCGGGGAAAGAGGGAGGCCTCGCGCAGGTTGCCCAGACCGAGCAGCCGCGCGGTCAGGCGCTCGAGGCCGATGGCCAAACCGCCGTGGGGCGGCATGCCGAATCGGAAGACCTCGAGGTAATGGGCGAAGGCCGCCGGGTCGAGGCCGAAGCTGACCATGTTCGCGACCAGCTGGTCGTAGAGGTGGATCCGCTGCCCACCGGTGGTGATTTCGAGGCCCCGGAAGAGCAGATCGAAGCTGCGGGTGAGGCTGGGATCGGCCGGGTCGGGGTGGGTGTAGACGGGCCGCTTGCCGACCGGCCAGTGGGTGACGAAAACCAGGTCGCCCCGGCCGGATTCGGCCACGTGCTCGCAGATGAGCCGCTCGCCCTCGGGGTCAAGGCCTTCCGGTGGGCTGTCCTTGCCGTACCTGTCTTTGAGAATTGACTGGACCTCGGCCAGAGTGAGGCGGGGTGGGTCGACGACGGCCGGCGGCGCGGCACCCAACAGGTCAAGCTCGGCCCGACACCGTTCAGCCACCCGGCCGAAGATCTCGGCCAGGAGCTCGACCTCAAGGTCCATAATGTCGGCCTCGCTGTCGATGAAGCCCATCTCCAGGTCGAGGCTGGTGAACTCGTTGATGTGGCGGGAGGTGTTGTGCTCCTCGGCCCGGTAGACGTGGCCAACCTCGAAGACCCGCTCGTAGCCCGCGCCTACGAGCATTTGTTTATAGAACTGTGGACTCTGCGCCAAATAGGCCTGGCGCTCGAAGTAATGCAGCGGAAACAGCTCGGAACCGCCCTCGGTCCCGGAAGCCACGATCTTCGGGGTGGAGATCTCGGTGAAATCACGGCTCCGCAGAAAGTCACGGTAGGCGGCCATGATCTCGGATTGAACGGTGAAAATGGCGTGAACCTTGGGGTGTCTCAGGCTGAGGACACGGTGGTCGAGAATGAGGTCGAGCCCGGCACGGAGGTTCCGCTTATTCACCTCGAAAGGCAGGCTCGGGTCAGCCGGGGCGATGACCTCCAGGTTCCCCAGCCTCACTTCGGCTCCCGACGGGGCCCGCTCATCTCGGACAACCTCCCCGGTGACGGCGACGACGCTTTCGTTGGTAAGGGCGGCCGGCCAATCATTTCGGCCTTCGGCGACGACCTGGATCAAACCGTGACGGTCTCTGAGGATGATGAAGGTCAGGTTGCCGAGGACCCGCACGCGGTTGAGCCAACCGGCGACCGTGACCCACCGCCCTTCGTAGGCCGGCAATTCTTTGCTGGTGATGCGTTTCATTCTCTCCACTCCCTTCCGTCGCCCAACCGATGGCCGAGCCCGCGATAGGGAACCAGGAAAGGCATGAAGACCCCTCGTCCGCGCAGGGACGAGGGGTCTCTCGTGGTGCCACCCTAACTTGAGCCACCGGGACGCAACCCTTTTAGGAAACGGATGAAGCGATGCCGTGGCGAGCTTTCCAGCCCGATACCGGGAGCCGGTGACCGTTCGAGCCTCGTGGGGCGTCTTTCACCACGCCGCGCTGGGCCGGTTCTCAGCTTCCCCGGCTCTCTGGGCCTCGCTTGCGGGCTACTCTTCCCGTCATCGGCTGAAAACGCTTTGTGGCTATTCTATACCTGCCAAACTGGCCTGTCAAGGCCGGCCCGCCTTGGGCATACTAGACTCGCCTGCCTGAAGCTGGAATACAGACACGGGTGGTGGTCGAGCCTGAAGTCACGGAGCGAGCGAAAGAGAGAAAGGGGCGGTCTGGGCGAACGACAGGGCCGCCGAGGCCGGATCATCGGGGCCGTCCTCTTGGCCATCGCCGCCGGCGTCCTCGTCGCCTTCCTGGCCCTGCTTTTCATCATCAGGCTGCCGGAGCCCCAAACGCCCCTCGCCACCCGGATCCTCGATTTAAACGGGAACCTCATCTCCAGTATCGCCGTGGAGAACCGGGCACAGGTTCCTCTGTCCGAGATTTCACCCTACATGCAGGAAGCCGTGGTGGCCATCGAGGACAACCGCTTCTACCACCACCATGGGATCGACCTCCGGGCCGTCCTCCGGGCCCTCTATCGAAACATCCTGGCTCGTCGCATCGTTGAGGGCGGCAGTACCATCACCCAGCAACTTGTCAGGAACCTCTACCTGACCCAGGCCCGGACCTTCACCCGAAAGATCGACGAGGTTCTTCTGACGCTCAAATTCGAGTCGGTTTACACCAAGAAAGAGATCCTCGAGATGTACCTCAACACCATTTACTACGGGCAGGGTGCGTACGGGGTCGAGGTCGCGGCGGAAACGTATTTCGGCAAGCCGGCCCGGGCCCTGACCCTGGCGGAGAGCGCCCTGCTGGCCGGGGCCATTCGCAACCCGTCGGTCTATAATCCTTTCAACAACCTGACGGTTGCGACCGAGCGGCGCAACCTGGTCCTCGATCGGATGGTCGTTTCCGGATACATCACCAGCGCCCAGGCCGCAGAGGCCAAGACCGAGCCGGTGATCCTCAATCCAACCAAATCGGCTCCTAAGGCCGCACCCTATTTCGTCGAGTATGTCACCAGGCAGATCGCCGAGCGCCACCCGGAGCTGGTCAAGGACCTGCCGGTGGGCGGCTACACCATCGAGACGACCCTGGATCTGAACATGCAGCGCGCGGCCGAGGCGGCCTTCGCCGCCGGCGTGGGGCGTGGGCGCAAGGACGCCAACGGCATCACCCAACCCCAGGGGGCGCTGGTGGCCATCGACCCGAGCAACGGCTACATCAAGGCTTTCGTCGGGGGGCGCAACTTCTCCGAAAGCCAGTTCAACCGGGTCTACCAAGCCCATCGGCAGCCCGGCTCATCATTCAAGCCCTACCTTTATACGGCCGTGTTTGACCACGGGTATACCGTCGTCAGCCGGCAGGTCTGTGAGCCAGTCAGCTACCCGGGAGCGGGAGGGGTACCGTATGAACCCAAGGACTACGGGGACCAGCCGTATCACTACGAGCCCCTGACCATCCGCCAGGCAGTGAGGATCTCGGACAACGTCGTCGCCGTCAAGTGGTGCAAGACGATCGGGCCAGACCAGGTCGTCAAGTACGCCCACCTAATGGGCA
>Ga0334722_10005595_pt1 | contig 12628 bp, 11 predicted proteins | sample C3_bottom_MG_FD_207210 | JGI IMG/M metagenome (GOLD analysis project Ga0334722, IMG submission 207210) | Sediment microbial communities from Yellowstone Lake, YNP, Wyoming, USA - C3_bottom | ecosystem: Environmental > Aquatic > Freshwater > Lake > Sediment | place: USA: Wyoming | collected...
TCATCTTGCAAGACAAAAAAACCAAAAAGGCCAAGAGCTCAAAAAAATCACTCAAGCCTACCACGTAATTGCCCTGCGAGCCTTTTTAAAATATCTTGCCAAAAGAGACATTAAAACTTTGGCGGCAGAAAAAATTGAATTACCAAAAATCCAAAGAGCTTCAGTTGATTTTTTAGATGGCGAAGAAATTGCAAGGCTTTTGGAAGCCCCCTCGACCAAAGACCCTGTTGGCATTCGAGATCGAGCCATTTTGGAAACGCTATTTTCAACTGGCCTTCGAGTTTCTGAATTGGTTTCCCTAAATTGCGATAAAGTTAACATTGAAAGAGGCGAATTTTCAGTAAGAGGTAAGGGAGGTAAAGAAAGGTTAGTTTTTCTTTCTGATACTGCCAAGTATTGGCTTTCTCGCTGGCTAGCCTTGCGCCAAGATGATTTTCCATCTCTTTTTATTCCAATTACTAAAAAAGGAAAACCGGTAAAAAAGGGCAAGGAAGTTCGCCTTACAGCAAGATCGGTAGAAAGACTAGTAAAAAAATACGCTCTTAAAGCCGGAATTACTAAAGATATTGTAGTTCACACTTTACGTCACTCTTTTGCAACTGATCTTTTGATGAGTGGTGCTGATTTACGTTCGGTCCAACAACTTTTAGGACATTCTTCCATCACAACTACCCAAATTTACACTCACATCACCAATCAACAACTTCGCGAAGTCCATCGTGCCTTTCACGGTCGCACCAGAAAAAAGAAATAATTTTTCCTTAATGGAAAAGATTGAAAATTTTTTCTGCCAGCCAAAATAGAGCCAAAAACAAAACAATTGCCCACATAATTTTACAAGCAAAGCAGCTTTCTTTTTTGTTTTCCTTTTCTTTGCCTTTCATTTTTTGAAATTATATTCCTTTCTTTGGGAAATTTCAAACAATGAAGTACAATTAACAAAGGAGGGATTATGGGTTTTTCTGTAGGAATTGTTGGTCTGCCTAATGTTGGTAAATCAACCCTTTTTAATGCCATCATTCAACAACAAAGGGCAGAAGTTTCCAATTATCCTTTTTGCACCATTGCTCCAAATAAAGCCCTTGTTGAAATTCCTGATTCTCGCCTGGCACTTTTGGCGACCAAACTTAATCTTGAAAGAAAAATCCCAGCCGTTCTGGAGATTGTCGACATTGCCGGTCTTGTAAAAGGAGCCCACAGGGGAGAAGGCTTGGGCAATGAATTTTTATCCCATATTCAAGGGGTTGATGTTATTCTGCAAGTTGTCCGCTTTTTCCCAAATCCTGAAATTGCCGGTGTTGTTGATCCGGAAAGTGATATTGAGCTTATAAATACCGAACTTGCTTTAAAAGATTTGCAAATTTTAGAAAGTCTTGAAGAAAAATTAGAAAAACAAATAAAGGCCCAACAAAAAGAAGCTATCAGACAAAAAGAAATAATTTTAAAAATTAAAGAAAACCTTGAAGCAAAAGAAAAAATTTGGGAAGAACTTTTGCCAGAAGAAATTGATTTTGTCAAAAGCCTTTCTCTTTTAAGTATCAAACCAACTATTTATGTTGCCAATGTTTCAGAAAAACAGCTTCAGGATGGAAACTGGCAAAATTTAGTCCAAAATCCTAAAGATTTTATTCCTATCTGTGCCAAACTGGAAAGCGAAATTATTGAGCTTGAAGAAAATGAAAAAGAAGAGTATCTTAAAGCCTTTGGCGTTCAAACCCCTGCTATTCAAAAAATTATTCAAAAAGCAGCCCAAGCCTTGGATTTGATTACCTTTTATACTTTAAAAGTTGGCGAGCAAATTCAAGCTTGGACAGTCAAAAAAAATACCAAAGCTCCTCAAGCCGCTGGAAAAATTCATAGTGATTTTGAGAAGAATTTTATTGCCGTTGAAGTTATTGATTTTGAAACACTTTTAAAGGAGGGAGATTTTAAAAAAGCCAAAGAAAAAGGTCGAGTGAAAACAGAAGGTAAAGACTATATTATCCGCGACGGCGATGTCGTTTATTTTTTACATCACTAAATAAATTTGACTTTTTCTATTTTTTTTCTTAAAATAAAAAAGCTTAGTCCTTTTTGTCCTCCAAAAAGAGGACCTAAAGACCATAAAAAGGATTTTTTTTAATACCAAAGGGAGGCTTATGAAAGATTACGAATTAGCGCTGCTAATCTCACCTCATCTTACCGAAACAGAAGTAAAAGAAGTTGTGGAAAAGGTCAAAGAGCTAGTAAAGCAAAGTGGTGGCCAAATTATTGGCGAAGAAAGTTGGGGGAAAAAAGACCTTGCCTACTCTATAAACAAAGAAAATCAAGGCTTTTATGAATTTGTTTATCTTTCTTTAGAACCTCTCAAAATTGCTGAAATTGAAAAAAAACTTAAACTTGAAAATAAAATTTTAAGATATATGATTTGCCGTGTTTTAGAAAAAGTCAAAAAGGCCGAAGAAAAACCAGAAAAAACTCAAAAACCCCAAACCTCGAAAACAGAAACGGAAAAAAAGACTCCAAAAACCAAAAAAGAAACCACCCAAAAAGCTAAAAAACAACCAGAAAAAGAAACAAAAGCCGAAACAAAAATCGAAGAAGATACTTACAAAGAACTTGAAAAAAAACTTAAAGAAATTTTAGAAGAATAATAAATAAAAAGGAGTATCTATGCTAAACAAAGTCTTTCTTATCGGCCGACTTACTCGAGATCCGGAAATGCGCTATACTCCTTCCGGTCAACCGGTAGCTTCTTTTGGTTTGGCAACCAACAGGAAATGGAAAGGAGCTGATGGCGAAATTCATGAAGAAACTGAATTTCATGAAATTGTAGCTTGGGGAAAATTGGCTGAAATTTGCAATCAGATTTTGCGAAAAGGACGCCAGGTTTATATTGAAGGCCGAATTCAAACGCGTACCTGGGAAGCTCCAGATGGTAGCAAAAAATCAAGAACCGAAATTATTGCTTTGGAAATGCAAGCTTTAGGAAGCAAACCTCAAGAATTAGCCGAAAAAGTAGAAACAGTTGCCGATGTTGATGAGGTACTGGAAGAAATCTCCGAAAATCCTGAAGAAATTATTTTAGAAAAAAAGCCAAACAAAAAAGAAACTAAAAGCTCAGATGAAGAAATTGAAGAAGAAATTGATTTAGACGACATTCCTTTTTAATAAAATGGCAATAAAAATTTTTAAGGAGGATAAATGAATAATAAGTCTAATTGTTTTTATTGCAAAAAAAGAACCAAATATGTTGACTGGAAGGATGTGGAAAATTTAAAAAAATTTCTTTCCCCCTACGCCATGATTGAAAGCCGCAACAAAACAAAACTCTGTGCCAAACATCAACGTCAAGCCAGTCGAGCGATAAAAAGAGCAAGAATTATGGCTCTTTTGCCTTTTGTCAGTCGAGAATAAGATGAGTCTTAAAGATCTAAAAACAGGAACAATTATTGAATTTGAAGGAAATCCCTACGAGGTTTTAGAAAGTGAACACGCTAAATTGGGTCGAGGGGGAGCTTTTGTTAGAGTAAAAATAAAAAATTTAATTACCGGCGAGACTATTCGAACTACTTTTAGACGCGAAGAAGATTTTGAATTTGTTAATGTTGAATCTTTAAAAGCTCAATTTCTTTATAAAGACGATAAAAATTTTTATTTTATGGACCAACAAACATTCGACCAAATAACGCTAGATGCAGATGTGGTTGGTGAAAAAGCTCAATTTTTAAAAGAAGGACTTGAGGTTGAAATTATTTTTTATAAAAAGAAGGCTATAAGTGTTAAATTACCACCAGTTGTTTTGCTGAAAATAATCCAAGCAGACCCGGGAATAAAAGGAAATCGAGAATCTCCAGGCACCAAATCAGCTGTTTTGGAAACTGGCGCAACCATTCAAGTCCCTTTGTTTATTAAAGAAGGTGATGTTGTCAAAATAAATACTGAAACTGGTCAATATCTCCAAAGAGAAGAATAAAAGACTTGACAAACTTTTTCAAAAAGCATATAATCTATATGCTATATTTGGGGCATTTTGAAAATTGAATAATAAGAAGGGAGGAAGGTGGTGAAAAAAATGAGAGAAACTTTAAAAAATTGCCCAATTTGGCAGGCAAGTAGCCTGCCACCGGAAATCAAAAAATGCGGAAGTTGTGATTATCAAGATTGGACATCTTGTAAATATATCGAAATAATTAAAAAGTTCGGATACCAAGTTATAAAAATAAAAACAAATAAAAACAATAAAGAAAAAATTATTATCATAAACAATGAAGATATCGATTTATGGAATTGAAATAAGCCGGCAAATGCCTTTTACTTTTAGTGGGCATTTTGCCGGCTTTTTTTTATTTGATTTCCTTTAAAATTTCCCAAATTGTCTGAGAAGAAAAACCTCGCGAATAAAGAAAAGACTGAATTTTCTTTTTCTTTTCCTTCAAAGATAATTTTTCAAAACGATTCCATCTTGTTTTTAAAGCCTCTTTGGCCAAATCTTTTTCCTTCTCTTTTAAAAAAGCCAGTGATTCTTTTATTAAGTCAGGGTCAACACCTCGTTCTTTTAATTCTTTTTGAATTTTTAAAAGACCACAAGGAGCCAATTTTGTTTTATCCGCAATCCAAGATTCAATAAATTTTTTATCGTCCAAAAAACCATTTTGGGAAAGATAGTCAACGGTCCTTTTTACAATCTCGGGATGAAATTCTTTTTCTAAAAGCTTCTTTTCAATTTCTTTTTGGCTTCGCGGCCTGTAACTTAAAAAGTGAAAAGCAACATTTTTAGCTTTTTCAAATTGATCATCATTTAAAATTTCTAAAAGTTTTTCTTGACTAACTTCAAGTCCAACTTTAAGCTGATGTTTTAAAGCAGTTTCTTTAAAAAGACCACAAAAAAATTCCCCATCAATATAAAGATTTACTCGACTCTGATTGCCTTGGGGAATAATATTAGTAATTATTGGCATTTATTCTTTTTCTTTGCCTAGATATTTTTCTTTTATTTTTTGCTCAAGCTCTTCTAAAATTTGAGGATTGGCCTCAAGATATTCTTTAGCTGTCTCTCTTCCCTGAGCAATTTTATTGCCTTGATATTCATACCACGAACCAGATTTTATAATTAAACCTTCTTGAACTGCCAAATCCAAAACATCACCCACTCGAGAAATTCCCTGGCCATAAATAATATCAAATTCAGCGGTTTTAAAAGGCGGTGCAACTTTATTTTTTACTACCTTTACCTTAACTCTATTACCAACTACTTTATCTCCTTTAGTTATTTGAGCAATTTTTCTAATATCAAGACGAACCGAAGCATAAAATTTTAAAGCAAGACCGCCGGGAGTTGTTTCTGGATTACCAAACATCACACCAATCTTCATTCGAACTTGGTTGGTAAAAATTACAGTTGCTTTAGATTTGGAAACAATTGCCGTTAATTTTCTTAAAGCTTGACTCATTAATCTGGCCTGAAGACCTAAATGAGCTTCTCCCATTTCGCCTTCAATTTCTGCTCGCGGCACTAAAGCCGCTACTGAATCAATAACAATCAAGTCAACAGCATTTGAACGAACCAAGGTTTCAGCAATTTCCAAAGCTTGTTCGCCAGTATCAGGCTGAGAAATTAAAAGCGAGGAGAGATCGACTCCAATATTCTTGGCATATTCAGGGTCAAAAGCATGTTCGGCATCAATTAAAGCTGCCACCCCACCCTCTTTTTGAATTTGGGCAATAATATGGAGAGCTAGAGTAGTTTTTCCTGAAGCCTCTGGGCCAAAAATTTCAATAATTCTGCCCTTGGGAATTCCCCCCACTCCCAAAGCCAAATCCAAAGAAAGTGAGCCAGTAGGAATTATCTCAACCGGCAAAACCTTAGTTTCGCCAAGTTTCATTATCGCTCCTTTACCAAACTGCTTTTCAATTTGGGCTAGGGCAACCTCAATCGCTTTTAATTTTTCCTCTTTTTTATCCATAACAATTTTATTGTATCAAAAAAAATTTTTTAGGGAAATTTTATTTCCTTCTTAATTTCACCCTCTTTTCCTAATTTTCCTAAAGATTTACCATCTAAAATAGCTTCGGTCGAACCAGCATTTCCCACTGAAATCACTAACTCTTTTTCAAATTCAAAGGTTTTTTGAGTACCTGGCAACATTACTCCTTGAAACTCATCTTTGTTATCAATTTTTACCAATATCCAGACCGAACTAGGTCCAAATTTTAATATTAAATTATGTTTATTGGTTTGAGGGACTGGAAGCTGAGACTCACCGCCAGCAACACTTTTTTGAGGCAAGCGTGCAAAAATACGACGCTCTACCACAGTTTCTTTACCCATTTCATTGCGAGCCAAAATTTTCAATACATTCATTCCATTCTGAAGAAAAACCAAGGTTTTGAAAGAACCATCTTCATTAATAGTGACAAGCTGATTATTAATAAATAAATCAACACCCTTTTGAGTTTTTCCTTCAAGGTAAACAATTTCTTGATTGGTTTCAGTGTCTTGAGAAGGATTATAAATTTCAATGAAAGGCGGCTTTATCAGAGATGAAAATTGATAAAAAATATAACTTAATACTGTTAAGAAAACCAACATCCCTAAAAAAACAAAAAGAAGGCGCGGCGTAATCACAATTTTAGGACTTTTAAGAGGCTGAGGCAAAGAAGGATTTTTTTCTTCTTCAATTTGTCTTTGAATTGCTCGCTCCTTTTTATAAAGCTCTAAAATTTTCTGGGCATCTAAACCTAAAAATTGAGCATATTTTTGAAGAAAGCCCTTAAGATAAACTTCACCTGGAATTACTTTCCAGTTTTCTTCCTCCAAGGCCTCAAGATATTTTTTTCTAATTTTAAGACGTTTCTCAACTTGACTTAAATCAAGCGCTTTTTTTTCTCGAGCTTTTTTAAGGATTGCTCCCAAACGATCTCGTTCTGTAATTTGTTTAATCTTAAATGGCATCATCTTTTCGCTCCTCTAATTCCAAAAGCATTTTTAATTCATCTTGACTTTTTACTAAAACTTCTCGAGGCTTTGCCCCTTCTCCAGGCCCAATAATACCTCTTTCTTCCAAAAGATCAATAAGGCGAGCTGCTCGAGCATAACCAATTCTAAATCTTCGTTGCAAAAAAGAAGCTGAGGCTTTTTGGGTTGCCACAACCAACTCGGCAGCTTCGTCAAATAATTCATCGTCAGCAGTTTCTCCCACAACTCCTGATTGAATTGGCATTTTTAAAACTTCCTCAACATATTGGGGTTCGCCTTGAGATTTCCAAAAATCAACTACTTTTACAACTTCATTTTCCGAAACAAAGGCTCCTTGCAACCTTTTGGGCTTGGAGGTAGTTGATGAAATAAAAAGCATATCTCCCTTACCCAAAAGTTTTTCAGCCCCTGCCATATCTAAGATTGTTCGAGAATCCACTTGGCTGGCAGTAGCAAAGGCAATACGAGCCGTAATATTAGCTTTAATTAAACCAGTGATTACATCTACAGATGGTCTTTGAGTAGCAATAACTAAATGAATGCCCGTGGCTCGAGCCAATTGAGAAAGACGGACAATAGCATGTTCTACTTCTTTGGGAGCCAACATCATTAAATCAGCCAACTCATCAATAAAAACAACAATGTAAGGCAGTTTTTCAATCCCTGGCATTTTATTATAAGAAACAATATCGCGCTTTAAACTTTTTTCAAATAATTTATAACGACGCTCCATTTCTTTGACAGCCCATTTTAAGGCCGAAATTGCCTCTTTGTGATCCACCACTACGGGTACTAAAAGATGAGGAATATCATTATAAACATTCAATTCGACTCTTTTGGGATCAATTAAAATAAGACGCAACTGATCAGGGGTATTGCGGTACAAAAAAGAAAGAATAATTGAGTTAATACAAATACTTTTACCTGAACCAGTGGAACCAGCTACTAAAAGATGAGGCATTCCTTCAAGGTGGTCAACAACTACTTCCCCAGCCACATTTTGTCCCAAACCAAATGTCAAAGCATAAGAAGATTTTGCAAAAGCAGGACTTTGAATAATTTCTTTTAATCTCACCGTAGCTCTTACTTTATTGGGAACCTCAATTCCAACATAAGGTTTTCCTGGAATCGGTGCTTCAATTCTAATTGGATGGGCCGCTAAAGCCAAGGCCAAATTATTATTCAAAGCCACAATTTTACTTAACTTTACGTCTTCAGCCGGCTTTAAAGCATATTGAGTAACTGTTGGACCAACATTAATTTCTACTACTTCCACCGGAATCCCAAAGTTGGCTAATGTTTTTTTAATAATTTCGGCATTTTTTTTAATATCACCGCCTGAAGGTTTTGTTGCCGAATCTTCTAAAAGATCAAGGGGCGGTAAAATTTTAGAAAAGGCAGCAAAACTTTTCTCCTTTTCTTCCTCTTTTTCTTCAGTTTTTTCTTTGGAGCTTGGGGACAGAATTTTTGAAGTAAAAGAAGGTAGGGAAAAGGCAGGTTTTTTGGTTTCAGAATCAGTTTGCAGAGAAACTTCTGGTTTTAGACTAGATTCTTTTTCCTTTCTCTGGCTAATTATCTTAAAAAGTTCTTTAAAAGCCAAATCAAAACTTACTCTTGCTCCAATCAAAAGCAATCCCAAAAAAACAATGAAAAAACCACCCTTGCCTAAAATTGGCTCCAAAAGGTTTCTTAAAAAATAACCCAAAATGCCACCACCTCCCCCTTGTTGAGCTAAATTTAAAGCCTCTTTTTGAGGCAGAAAAATATGAAAAATTCCAGATAAAGCAAGTAAAATGAGCCCAAAGCCCCAAAAAATTACTTTCTTCTTGTCTTCTTTTTCAATCAAAAGGTTATAACCCAGATAAAAAAAGACGAGAGGTAAAAAATAAGCAGTATATCCTAAATATTGAAAAGAAAATTTTAAAAGCAACCGCCCTAAACTGCCACCCCAATTTAAAAATGATAAGATAAAAAAACTACCTAAAATTACCAAAAAAATACCACTTATTTCTTTTAGGGACTCAGGATCCAAATTAATTTCTGGCTCCCAAACAGCTCGATAATATTTTGGGTTAGTATTTTTTTTAAGATTTTTTTGATTTTTACGACGTTTTTTTCTTGGCATTGGCTTTATTATACCACTCTTTTTAAAAAACTACATCTCGGCTGTCACTACCAATACCATTGGCTCCCGCCCTGTTTCTTTCAATAAAAATTCTGATAATCTTTCTTTAAGTTGAGCCCGAATCACTGCCCAATTTTTTTGATAGTTAGTGTTAACTTCAGTTTCCATAAATCTTCTAATCTCACTTTTTACAGATTTCAAAAGATCTTCGGAAGTTTTCATATAAACAAATCCCCGAGTAATTACTTCGGGCGAGGTTAAAAGCTTGCCAGTTTTTTTATCAACAACAACAATAGCAACAAAAACTCCCTCATTGGCCATCACTTGCCTATCTTTTAAAACAACGTTTCCTACATCTCCAGCCTTACCTCCATCAACAAAAACCATTTTAGTAGGAACTTTTTTCTCAAGTTTTTGGGCCCCGCTTTGGCTGATTTGGAGAATTTCACCATTTTCTAAAATAAAAACGTTTTCCGGTTTGACACCTACCTGAACTGCTAATTCTCCATGAAGTTTAAGATGACGATATTCGCCATGAACTGGAATAAAATATTTAGGAGAAAGCATATTAATTATCATCTTTAATTCTTCGCGACTACCATGACCAGAAACATGAATATCTAATTTTTTACCATAAATAACATGGGCTCCTCGTTTAAAAAGATCATTAATAGTGTTGTGAATTGCCCGTTCATTACCAGGGATAGGAGAAGCAGAAACTACAACTGTATCACCCTTTTGAATTTTTATTTGACGATGCTCCCCGGAAGCCATTCGACGTAAAGCTGACATATCTTCGCCTTGACTTCCTGTACATAAAATAGCTACGTTTTTGGGTGGCAACTTCGCTGCTTCTTGAATAGAAACAATCACCTCTTCAGGAAACTTTAAATAACCCAATCTTAAAGCAACTTTAATGTTGTTAGCCATTGATCGGCCCGAAATTGCCACTTTGCGATTATAACGCATTGCTGAGCCCACTACTTGCTGAATTCGATTAATCAAAGAAGCAAATGAAGTAATAATTACTCGGCCTTCTGCTTTTTCAAAAATTTGGTCAAAGGTCTCCTGAAGGGTTTTTTCAGAAGGACTATAACCATCAACTTCCGCATTAGTACTATCTGAAAGTAATGCCAAAACTCCTTTTTTCGAATAATTTGAAAGTCTTGCAAAATCAAAAGTCATTCCATCAACAGGTGTATTATCAATTTTAAAATCACCAGTATGAATGACTAGTCCTAAAGGAGTTTCAATGGCATATCCCACAGCGTCAGGGATAGAGTGAGTAACCCGGAAAGGTTCAATTTGAAAAGCACCCAAACGAATTACTTGACCCGGTTCAATAACCTCAATTTGAGGTTTGGCAATATTAAATTCTTGCAATTTAACATCGATCAAACCTTTGGTAAGACGAGTTGTAAAAATTTTGGGAGTAATTTTAGGCAAAATATAAGGCAAGGCGCCAATATGATCCTCATGACCATGAGTAATCAACATTCCTCTTAATTTATTAATGTTTTGCTCAATGTAGGTGGTATCTGGTACTACAAAATCAATTCCATGCATCTCCTCACCAGGAAACATTAAACCACAATCAACGACAATCATATCATTATCGTATTCAAAAACTGTCATGTTGCGACCGATTTCTTCGCAGCCTCCAAAAGGAATAATTTTTAATTTTGATGTTTTTTGTTCCATCATCAACTCCTTTTTGAGTTTTAATTAAAAGAAGAACAATTTTAATTATTCAATTTAAATTCAACTAAAATCATTTTTTCCAAAAGCAACAATATTTATTGACCTTTTTCTTGTTTTTCTTGCTCAAAGACTTGTTTTAAAGAAAAAGATAATCTGCCTTGTTCATCAATATTAATAATTTTGGCTAAAATTTTATCACCAGGCTTAACTACATCGGTAACGCTTTTAACATGATAGGGAGCCAGTTCACTAATATGAATCAAGCCAACCACCCCCGGACCAGCTTCAACAAAAGCTCCAAAATCAACCACCTTTTTAACCTCAACTTCAAGAATATCACCAACTTTATATTCGCGAGCAATTGAAGTAATTAAATTTTTGGCTTTTTCAGCAAGATCAGCACTTGGAGCTGTAATATAAACCTTGCCATCTTCTTCAATATCAATTTCTGATTGGGTTTCGCCGATAATTTTTTGAATTGTTTTCCCTGAAGGCCCAATAATATCTCTAATTTTTTCTGGACTAATTTTTACCAAAAGGATATGAGGAGCAAAAGGAGAAATGTGGGGCCGGGGAGCTGCTAAAACTTTTTTTATTTTTTCTAAAATTATTAAACGCGCTTTTTTGGCTTTTAAAAGGGCATCTTTTATAATTTCCAAAGAAATTCCGGAAATTTTTAAATCCATTTGAACTGCTGTAATTCCTTGCTCGGTTCCTGCTACCTTAAAATCCATATCGCCATTAAAATCTTCAATCCCACAAATATCTACCATTGTTGTCCACTCCTTTTCTTCTTTAACAAGTCCTATGGAAATTCCCGCTGCTGGTCTTTTAATTGGCACCCCAGCATCCATTAAGGCTAAAGTTGAACCACAAACCGAAGCCATTGAAGTTGAACCATCTGAGGAAAGAACTTCAGAAACCAATCTGATGGTATAAGGAAATTCTTCTTTTTCCGGAATCAAGGGCTCTAAGGCTCGCTCGGCTAAAGCACCGTGACCAATTTCGCGGCGCGAAACAAACATCTTTCCCACCTCGCCCGTGGAAAAGGGCGGAAAGTTATAATGATGCATAAAACGTTTTTTACTCACTGGTTCAACACCATCTAAAATTTGCTCGGCTGAGCTGCTTCCCAAGGTTGCAATTGTCAAAACCTCAGTATAACCTCTTTTAAAATAGCCACTGCCATGAGTTCGGCTCAAAATTCCGGCATTAACCTTAATTTCCCGAATATCCTCAAGACCTCTTCCATCATGGCGTTTTTTCTTTTTTAAAATATTTTCTCGAATGAATTTTTTAATAATTCCGTTAAAATAATTTAAAGCTTTTTTGCAAGTTTCATCTAAATTTTCTCTTTTGCCATTAAATTCTAAAGTTATCTTCTCTTCAATTTCTTTTTTGGTTGCATTAAATTTCTCTTGAAAAACCAGTTTGTCCTTATCTAAAATATCAGCAACCCTTGAAGCAAAGTTTTTTTCAACAAACTCTTTTATTTCAATATCTTCTGGCTCTTCTTCCAAAACAATTTTTTCTTTGCCGCATTTCTTAATAATTTCTTCTTGAAATTTGATATTTTTTAAAATATGTTTTTTGGCATATTCAATAGCTGCCAGAAAATCTTCTTCTTGAATTTCCTTGGCTCCGGCTTCAATCATCACAACTTGAATATCTTGATTTTCTTCAGACCAAATACCAGCGATGATTAAATCTAAATCACTTTTTTCGCGAGCATTATAAGTAGGATTTAAAACCCACTCCCCATTAATCCGGCCTACACGAACTGTCCCGAGGGGACCATTAAAAGGAATTGGGGAGCAGGAAATTGCCAAAGAACTTGCCATCAT
>Ga0334722_10005596_pt1 | contig 12627 bp, 8 predicted proteins | sample C3_bottom_MG_FD_207210 | JGI IMG/M metagenome (GOLD analysis project Ga0334722, IMG submission 207210) | Sediment microbial communities from Yellowstone Lake, YNP, Wyoming, USA - C3_bottom | ecosystem: Environmental > Aquatic > Freshwater > Lake > Sediment | place: USA: Wyoming | collected...
CCGCTTATGGGAGGTGACGCGATGAGGTCACATTATGATTTTGAGAAGATGAAGGGAGAAAAGAACCCTTACATAAAGCAATTGAAACAACCTGTTACGATTAGGCTTGATAAAGCATCGGTGCAGTATTTTAAGGAACTTGCGGACACCATGGGAATGCCATATCAGAACCTTATCAATCTCTATCTGCGCGATTGCGCGATGAATCATAAAAAGCTGAAACTCAAGTGGGCGTCCTGACGTTTCATCAGTTCGCAGGTCGGGTTAAGTGCAGGCGAAATCTAACATCTTTTCGTGACGCCATCAATTTTGCATTGAATCTTTGATATCGCATAGTACGGAATGGTCCAACCAGCCGGAAAGAAGTGCAAAAAATGCGCGTCTCGACCACGCATTATCATATGAAAAATAAATATTCTCTTGAACTGAAAATCCCTCCGGTTGCCATCTTTTTCGTATTCGCCGCCTTTATGTGGCTGCTGACAATGGCTATACCTTTGACCGGTGTCGACCTGCCCGCAAAGATACCGATCGCAGCGGGAGCCGCCGCCGTGGGCTGTGTATTTGCCGCAGCAGGCATACTGTCTTTTCTCCGCGCGGGGACCACCGTGAACCCCACAACTCCCGGCAAAGCTGCATCGCTGGTGACAACAGGAGTTTACGGAATAACCCGCAATCCCATGTATTTATCGCTCCTCTTTGTTCTCGCCGGGTGGGCGGTTTATTTATCGAACCTTGCAGCACTTGTGGCGCTTCCCTTTTTTGCAGCTTATCTTAACCGGTTCCAGATCCTGCCGGAGGAAAGAGCCCTCGCTACACTGTTCAGCAGCGAGTTCAAAGCGTATTGCAAGCGAATCAGGAGATGGCTTTAGAACCATCTGAGGGCCGGTCTCAGGAAACAAACTTATCCCCGCAGGAGGCGGCGCATGAAGAAAGCGAAAGTGAAAGTGAAGCCGGTCCGAACCAGATTGCGCGAAGACCTCAAGAATCCCGCGTTCAGGGCGCAGTATGAGGAAAAACAGCGGACACATAAGCTGGCGATAAAGCTTGCCACACAGCGCGAGATAAAAAAGGATTGATGTAACAGCCAATGGCGAAGCTCATGGGTACCAGCCAGCAGGCACTATCGCGGATCGAGAGCAGCGGAAATGAAAGCAGGGGAGCCCCACCATCATTAAACAAGAGCCTGATTTTAGCCGAAAAGCACCGCATAGTTCCAAATCATCCAACTTGAAGCCCTCTATTTACGAGGGCTTTTTTCTTTCCTGCTTCCGATCATGTTCGGACATACCCTGCCCGACGTCACCGCACATGCAACTGACTTTTGATATACTATACAGGGATGGCGTTTGTATATTCCCGTAAAAACCGGATATTTGCATTTCAGCAACTCCACGTTTATCAGGTGCGACAATGAATACAACCACCAGATATCTTCGCACGGTTCGGCTCGAACTCTCCGGCTCAAAAGTTGTTTTTGCTGCGGCAGCCGTCTTCCTTATGGCCAACCTGAGCGCCCTGATCGACCTTCTTTTCCATCCCGACATTCCCTATTTGGACGAAGAGCATCTGATCGTCGGTGGGATTACCGCGCTGTTGACCGCTGTGCTTTTTGCAATACTGACCATGTATCTCACAAACCTGCGCATAAGCGAGAGAAGGTTAAGGTCCCTGTTCGACGTCTCAACCGATTTTATCCATATTCTGGACACGCGCGGCGTGATCCTCCGGACAAATCAGGCCGTGGTCGACAAGTCGGGCTACCGTAAACATGAACTTATCGGCCATGGGATATCCGAGTTTTTCACACAGTCATCGCAGAAAATATTCGAGAAGCAGTTTCCCGTCCTCATGGAACGCGGTTCAAACAGGGCCGAGGTCGAGTTCGTATTCAAGGACGGTGGAATCCACGTCATGGATTGCCAGGCTATTGCCATGCGTGACAGGGATGGGAAGATCACCTCTCTCATGGCTGTTCAAAGAGACATCACAGAACGCCAAAAGACCGCCGCCGAGCTTGTCAGGGTGGGAACGGAATGGAAACGGACGTTCGACTCGATCCCGGACCTTGTTTCTATCATTGACACTCAGTATCGACTTATGCGAATCAACAAGGCCTTGTCGGACAAATTGGACGTCAAACCGGAGGAAGTGATCGGTTCATTCTGTTATAAAGTAATGCACGGTCTGGACAGCCCGCCGTCGTATTGCCCGCTCGACCAAATGCTGAAAGACGGCCAGGAGCGCTCAACGGAAATTTACGAAAAACGCATAGGCGGCGACTTTTTTATCACGCACTCTCTTCTGCGGGATGCGGACGGTAGGATGTTCGGCGCTGTTCATGTCTGCCGGGACATCAACGAGCGCAAACGCACGGAAAAGGCGCTGCAGGAGTCTGAGAATAAATTCAGGGCACTGGCGGAAAAATCGCTGATCGGCATTTACCTTGTGCAGGATGAGCTGTTCAGGTACGTCAATCCCAAGCTGGCCGAAATATTCGGGTATACCATCGATGAATTAAGCGACAAAAAAGGCCCCGTTGACCTGGTCTTTCCCGAAGACTGGCCGATCGTGAAGGAAAATCTGAGAAAACGACTTTCGGGGGAGACGGCATCAATTCATTATGAGTTCAGAGGCGTAAAAAAAGACGGAGAGGTCATTCAGGTGGAGGTCTTTGGATCCAAAACCGATTATGAAGGACTGCCTGCCGTTATCGGCACATTGCTGGACATCAGCGAGCGCCAACGCGCTGAAGAACAGCTCAGAGAATCCGAAGAAAAATACAAGAACCTTGTCGAGCTGTCGACGGACATGATCTACATTTCCGGGAAAGAAGGGAACCAGACGTTTATGAATGACGCTGCGTTCAATATCCTGGAGTACGCGCCGGAAGAGGTGATCGGCAAGCCGGTGCTGAATCTGATCCACCCTGACGACCGGAAAAAGACGTGGGAAAAGCGCATGGAGATGATTGAACGGAACATCGATGTTTTTAATTTCGAAAACCGGTACCTGACAAAGAGTGGAAAGGAAATATTCGTACTTCACAACGTCCGGGTGCGCAGAGACGAAAGGGGAGACGTCATCGGGACCCAGGGGATTGCGCACGATATCACCGAGCTCAAGCGGTCGGAAGAGAAGCTGAGGCTGTTTTCAGCGGCGGTTGAAGAAGCTCCGGACGGGGTTCAGATCGTCGATTTGAACGGCCATGTATCCTATTCAAACAGGACCGTGGAGCATATGTACGGGTTTTCGCGGGACGAGTTCAGGGGAATACATGTCAGCGCGATGAACGCCGACCCGGAGTTCGCGGACAGAGTGATCCTTCCCGCAATGCGAGAGAGAGGGCGCTGGGACGGGGAGCTCATGGTGAAGCACAAGGAGGGGCGCATATTCCCGATCTGGCTGACTACGTCTTTGGTGAAAGACGACCGCGGGAAACCGATTGCCATGGTGGGGATCATCAGAGATATCACCGAGCGCAAGAGGCTGGAGGAGGCGCTGCGCAGGAGCGAAAAGAAATTCCGCGAAGTCACCTCATCTCTGGACGAAGGGCTCTATGTTTTGGATGAACAGGGGTGTATGACTTACCTGAACCCGGCGGCGGAAAAGCTCGTGGGATGGACCGAAGCGGAGCTGCTCAATAAAAAGATGCACGATATTATTCACTGCCGGAAACCCGATGGGACCCCGCTGCCACTGCGCGACTGCCCCATCCTTACTGTTATCAAAACCGGCGCAACATATGCCTCCGACAAAGAGGTCTTTATCCGGAAAGACGGGACCCTGTTCCCCATTTCAATACGATCGAGTCCCATTATAGAAGACGGTGCGGTTGTCGCCTGTGTTACGGCATTTCAAGACATTACCCAACGCAAGCAGACAGAGGAGGAACGCGAACGTCTTGTTGCGGAACTCCGGGAAGCCCTTGACAAGATCAAGACCTTGAGGGGGCTTATCCCCATTTGCGCTTCCTGCAAGAAAATCCGCGATGATAAGGGATACTGGAACCAGGTGGAGTCCTATGTCAGCGAACATTCGTTGGCGGAATTCAGCCACGGCATCTGCCCGGACTGCGCAAAAAAATTGTATCCGGAATATTATACAGATGATGACAAAAAGTAACAGCGAATGGAAAAAAAGCGTATAAACCCCGTTTAGGGTCAGAGGCCATGAAAAAACCGCTCATACTCATCATCGATGACGACCCCAATCTGAGGAGGACCTTATCTGATATTCTCAGGACTGTGGGCTACGAGACGCTTGCGGCGAAAGACGGGACAGAAGGGTTGGCTGTCCTTCAGCAGAGACCCGTTAATGTGGCGCTTATCGACCTCATGCTGCCTGATATATCAGGACTGGAAGTGCTGAGCAGGGTCAAAGCCGACTATCCTTTTACCGAAGCCATTATCCTCACGGGGAACGCCACGTTGAATTCAGCTATCGAGGCTACGAACAAGGACGCTTTCTCTTATCTTCAGAAACCCTATGAAATTGATCAATTACTGTTGCACATCAGGCGTGTTATTGAAAAGCAGAAAGCTGAGGAGAAGATCCGGAAATATGAGAAGCGCCTTGAAGAGCTAGTCATCGAAAGGATGCGGGAGGTTGAGCTCGTGAAACTTCAGGCCGAAGCAGGTGACCGGGCCAAGACCGAGTTTATCATGAATATGGGCCATGAGTTACAGGCGCTGTTTAATTCCATCATCGGGTTTTCAACGATCCTTCGAGATGAGCTGATGGGGAGTCTGAATGAAAAACAAAAGGAATACGTGGCCGGCATTATCAACACCGGAAGATACCTCCATGAGCTTGTTCAGAACGACCTCAAGTTTGCGGAAGCGGAGTCGGGCAGGTTGGGGCTGAAGGTCGGCCGATTTTCCGTCAGGGACATGATCAATTCAGCCATGGCAATGGTGAAGGGGAAAAGCGCCCGGCATAAAATAAGCCTGGACCTTGCGATGGAACCGGATGCCGATATCGAGATAGAGGCAAATCCCGGAACGTTCAGGCAGATACTGTTTCATCTGCTGAGCAATGCGGTGAAGTCTACGCCGGATGGTGGGCGCGTGCGCGTGAGCGCGCGCTTGATTGCGGAATGCCCCTCACCCCAGCGGGGAGAAGGAGGATGTCAACCCGAATTCAGCAAGCCGCAATCCGCAATCGAGCTCAGCGTAGCTGATGCGGGCCTCGGCATCAAACCCGAGGACTCTTCGAAGGTTTTCAAGGAAGTCACCCAGCTCGACGCCCCGCCTACGAAAAAGTTCGGGGACCTGGGGCTCGGGCTTTCAATCGTATACAGGATCGTGAAGGAGCATAACGGATATATCAATTGCCACAGCGAGCCGGGCAAAGGCACGACTTTCAAGATATTCCTGCCGGTAATCAAGTCCGAGGTCAGTACTGTCCGGTTGTTACAAGTATAAATATCAATCCTCTCGCCCTAAACAAGAGACTGCTTCTGATATACTCAAAAAGAAAAAGACAATATATGCAATAAGTTTAAAGTATTAGAAAAAGTGCCAAACGCCAGTCTGGAGTGCAACTAATGAGATTCTCTACAAAACTCGCAACGTTGTCCATGGGAATCGTTCTGGTCAGCAGCCTCGTCATCGCGTATTTCGGGGATAAGTTGACCACGAGAATCCTGGAAGACCAGATAAAAGACAAACTGGAAGAACATGCCTTTCATGTCATGGACGCTATCGACAGGATGCTTTTTGAGAGATATACGGATATAAAAGAATTGGCCGCTGACCCTATAATCAGCTCACGGGCGTCCACCCCCAAACAGATTTCGGAAAGATTGACCGCTTACCTGAGCAACCATAAGTTTTATGCGTCCCTCTCGATGTTCGATTTTAACAGAATACGGATAGCCGATACATCCGGGAAGAATGTCGGCAGACAGCAGCCGTTCATGGAATACTGGCCGGACATCACACGAGGCAAGGATTTCGTCATGGTAGTGACCGAATCCCAGACTCTTAAAAAGGTTGTATTGTATTTTGCATCCATCGTCAAAGACATAAATGGAAACCCATTCGGCGTTGTCGTTTCAAGGATGCCTGTTGAAATGCTTCATGAGATAACGAGTCAGGTCGTCGGTGTTCATCATGTGGAAGAAGAAGTGAAAATCAGTCTGGTGGATAAAGACGGTTTGCTCCTTTATTCCAACGATGTCAAATGGATTTTAAAGGATATATCGCCTGATTGGGATGCAGTGAAGGGGCTCCTGACAACGGGAACAAAGGTGGGCAGCAGCCGGCATCAGTTTATTGGAGAGGACGAGATCTCCACTTTTGCCCGCGAACAGGGGTATCTTGACTATAAAGGAAATGACTGGACCTTGATCATTTGTACGCCTGTTCAGGCGGCCTTCGCGCCTGCCCATGAATTGGCTAAAAAAATGGGGACCATTCTATTCATTATAGGGGTCTGCGTACTCCTGATCGTAATCATATTTTCCCGCACGGTTTCAAAGCCCATAGAAAAGCTGAGCGCTGCCGCAATTGAAATCGGCAAGGGGAACCTTGACGTAACGATAGATGTTGCATCAAAGGATGAGATAGGCCGACTGGCGCGGACGTTTATAACGATGGCAACGGATTTGAAGAGAGACATCACCGAGCGTAAGAAGGCTGAAAACGCGCTGAAGGAAAGCGAGGAAAGACTCCGCTCCCTGTTTGAATCCGCCACCGAATTTATTCATCTTATCGACATGAACGGTGTTATCAGGCAAACCAATCCTGCATCGATCAAAGCGTCCGGTTATTCCGAAGGTGAGCTTGTCGGACGGTGCCTGGCTGATTTTTTCACACCCGCCTCTCAAACAACTTTTGCCGGACAGTTCCCGGTGCTCATGCAAAATGGCGAGAATCGGCAGGAAGTGGATTTTGTCTGCAAAAATGGGCGGGTGGTGACAGTAGACTGCTCCGCTTCGGCAATACGCGACCAAAGAGGAACAATCAAATCATTTGTGGTTTTTCAACGGGACATAAGCGAGCGCAAGAAGGCCAGGGAAGCGTTAAAGAAGGAGAGAGATACGGCCCAAAAGTACCTTGACGTCGCCGGAGTGATGCTCATGGTCCTTGATGTCAACGGCGCGGTGACCCTTATCAACCGCAGGGGATGCGAGATACTCGGATACCGGGAGGAGGAGATCGTCGGCAAGGACTGGTTCGATCATTTTCTTCCAGAACGGATGAAGGAGCAGGTGAAAGCGGTCTTCCAGCAGATAAGGGCTGGCGATATCAAGCCGATGGAATACTACGAAAATCCGGTCCTGACAAAAAGTTGTGAAGAACGGATCATTGCATTTCACAATTCAATCATGACGGACGGGGCAGGCAAGATAATCGGCACACTCAGCTCAGGTGACGACATCACCGAGCGCAAACAGGCGGAGGAGGCGCTGAGAGATAACGAAGAGAAATTGGGCGTGATCACCAATACGGCCCCCGATGCCATTATTATGGTGGACAATAACGGCTATATTTTATTCTGGAACCAGTCTGCTGAAAGGATATTCGGGTATACGGTTCAGGAGGCCATCGGCAGGCACATGCATGCCTTGATCGCCCCACAAAGGTTCCAGGAGGCATTGACAAAAGGTTTTAACGGATTCAGGTCAACAGGACAGGGACCCGTGATCGGGAAAACGCTTGAACTGGCGGCCGTCAGAAAAGACGGAACGGAATTTCCCGTCGAGCTGTCTCTTTCAGCGGTAAAGCTTAAAGGGGAGTGGAGCGCGATCGGGATAATAAGGGACATTACTCAACGCAAACAGACGGATGAGGCGCTGCGACATAGTGAAAAGAAGTTTCATGACATCACTTCCGCGATAGGTGAAGGGATTTATGTGTTAAACGCGCATGGTAACTTAACGTTCATGAATCCCGAGGCGGAGCGCCTTTTGGGATGGACCGAGGACGAGCTGATCGATAAAAATGTGCATGGTATCATCCATGGCAAAAAATCGGACGGGACGTCCGTGCCTTTTGAACAGTGCCCCATGCATGCCGTGGTAACGATCGGGACCAGATATGTTTCCCGTGATGAGGTCTTTACGCGGAAGGATGGGACCATTTTCCCTATATCGGTACTCTGCACTCCCATTATTGAAAATGATGAGATTATCGCGTCGGTCACCGCCTTCCGGGACATCGCTGAGCGCAAGCGTATCGAAGAGGAAATCCGCAGGTTAAACGAAGAACTCGAATTGAAAGTCCGGGAACGGACAGAACAATTGCTCGATGCGCAGGAAGAGCTGGTCCGAAAGGAGAAGCTGTCGATACTCGGTCAGCTTTCCGGGAGCGTGGGGCATGAGCTGCGTAATCCGCTGGGCGTGATCAACAACGCCGTTTACTTCCTCAAGACCGTACAGTCCGGCGCCGATGAGACGGTAAAGGAATATCTGGGCATCATCAAGAGCGAGGTGGACAACTCGCTCAGAATAATCAGCGACCTTTTGGATTTTTCGCGCACCAAGACGCCGCAGGTAGAAACGATTGTTGTTCGCGAATTAGTGCGGCAAAACCTTGGGAGATGCAATGTCCCGACAAGTGTTTCGGTCCAGGTCGATATCTCCGATACTCTTCCGACAATCAAAATCGATCCGATACAGATGGGGCAGGTGTTTCAGAATCTTATCATGAATGGGGCGCAGGCCATGCCGGAGGGCGGCGCCCTGCGCGTAAGCGCACGCTTAATTGCGGAATGCGGATTGCGGAATGCGGAATTTGAAGCGCAGAAGTCACCATCCGAAATCGACGGAAACTTTATCGAAGTTTCCGTGACCGACACGGGAGAAGGGATCACCCCGGAAAACATGAAAAAGCTGTTCCAGCCCCTCTTTACCACCAAGGCCCGCGGGATCGGCTTGGGACTGGTCGTTTCAAAGAATATTGTCGAGGCGAACAACGGCAGGATAGAGGTGGACAGCCAGGTGGGCAAAGGGACGACCTTCAGGGTCATATTGCCGGTTGAGGGAGATCAGATATGAACGAGAAATTAACGGTCCTGGTGGTGGACGACGACCGGCGAATGGTCAAGACCATCTGCGATATCCTGAAGGTCAAGGGCTTTGACGCGCTGCAGGCGTATACGGGCGAGGAGGCGGTGGAGAAGGTCAGGTCCGGCGGGCCTGATTGCGTTCTGATGGACATCAAGATGCCGGGAATAAGCGGGGTTGACGCCTTAAAGATGATCAAGGACATATCACCTGACCTCCCTGTTGTGCTCATGAGCGCCTATGCGACGGAGGAACAAGCAACGGAAGCCAAAGCACAGGGCGCGTATACAGTCATGAACAAACCGATAGACATCCAGATAGTCCTATCCTTTTTGTCCTTGCTCAGGAAAGAGGACAGCATCCTTGTCGTGGATGATGACCCCCTTTTTTGCAAAACGCTGAAAGACATTCTCCAGGCAAGGGGCTTCCGGGTGGAAGCGGAGGTTGACCCGGAAAAGGCGCTTGGGCATATGGAGCATGAGTACAAACTCGCAATGGTGCTCGACCTCAAGCTCGGCGGGAAGGACGGACTCGACGTTCTGAAAGAGATACGCGGGAAATACCCCACGAAACCGGTGGTGCTGGTCACCGGATACAGGGAGGAGATGTCCTCCTCGATAGAGAAGGGGCTCAAGATAGGCGCCTACACCTGCCTTTACAAGCCCTTTGATGCGGAGGCCCTGATCCGGTCGCTCGAGGAAATAAAACGCATGAAACTGGAGTCGCTGCTCAACGGGCCGTTCCCCATCAAAGGGCGTTAGCATGATAGACAAAACGGAGATACTGATCATCGACGACGATCCCAACCTGAGGAAAACCCTTTCCGATATTCTGAGGGCCAAGGGCTACGAAACGGTTGCGGCCAAAAACGGCACGGAAGGGCTCGACCTGTTGAAACAGAATTCTTACAATCTGGCGCTTATTGACCTGCAGCTACCCGACATTTCGGGCCTTGAAATACTGAACAGGATAAAAGCCGACCACCCCTCCACGGATGCGATCATTCTCACGGGGAACGCCACCCTGGATTCGGCGATTGAAGCAACGAATAGAGGCGCTTTTTCTTATCTGCAAAAACCGTATGAAATAGACCAGTTGCTGCTGCATATCAGACGCGCGATCGAGAAGCAGCAGTCCGAGAAGAAGATACTCGCGCAGAGCAGGGAACTGCAAAAAAAGAACGAGGAGTTAAAAGCGCTTTATGAGGAAGCAACATCCTCTTCGCTCCACGACCCCCTGACCGGACTTTCCAACAGGCGTTCATTGCAAATACAGTTGGAAAAAAGTTTTGAATCCGCAAAACGGTACGGGCAGCCTCTATCGGTTATCATGCTGGACATAGACCATTTCAAAAAATATAACGACACAAACGGTCATGTAGAAGGCGACAGACTGCTTGTAAAAATCGCGCATATTTATTTAGTAACCATGAGAACGGCGGACTCTGTTTTCAGATATGGCGGCGAAGAATTCCTGGTCCTCCTCCCGGAGACGGATTTGACCAATGCCTGCAAGGCGGCAGAACGGTTGAGAAAAGCGGTGGAGGCGGAGGCCGGGGTCACTATAAGTCTCGGCGTTTCCTCGTACCATGAAGCGCTGCACGACAAGGAGGCCATGATCAAGATGGCGGACAACGCCTTGTATCAGGCAAAACAGAACGGCAGAAACAGGGTTGAAGCAAGTTCATTTTGAGGTTGATTCATGGGCGACAAAATTACCATACTCCTTATCGACGACGACTTCAACCTGAGGAAAACCCTTTCCGATATTCTGAGGGCACGGGGCTATGAAACACATGCGGCCGGAAACGGGACAGAGGGGCTTGCCTTGCTCAAGCGGAACACCATTCATCTGGCGCTGGTCGATCTCAGGCTTCCCGACATCTCAGGACTCGAAGTGCTGGAAAAGATCAAAGCGGACCAGCCGTCCATAGAGACCATCATTCTCACGGGGAACGCCACGCTGGATTCGGCGATCGAGGCGACAAACAGGGGCGCCTTCTCCTATTTGCAGAAACCCTATGATATCGATCAGTTGCTGCTGCATATCAGACGCGCGATCGAGAAGCAGCAGGCGGCGGCGGAGCGCGAGAAGCTCATTATTCAGCTCCAGGAGGCCCTTGAAAAGGTGAAGACCTTGAGAGGGTTTATCCCCATTTGCGCTTCCTGTAAGAAGGTGCGCGACGACAAGGGATACTGGACCCAGGTGGAAGCCTATGTCAGCGAACATACGTTGGCGGAATTCAGCCACGGCATCTGCCCGGACTGCGCGAAACGATTGTATCCGGAATATTATGTTGAGACAGGTGAGGCGTCGTAGGCGGAGCTCGTTTATAACGCATGAAAAGTCGGCTTCAGTGGGGACCCTGGTTTATTTGCTCGGATTTGCGGTCATCATCGCTTCGGTTCTCTGCTGCGGATGCCTGTCCTTCCTGGATGAGCAAGCAGGGCCGGATTAAGGATCAACCTGGCCGGTCCACCTACCATCAAAATGACGCTTGAAAAGCGCCTCAAAATGCGGTACCCTCGTTCTGAAAACACAATACTTCAATCACTTTCCCCAGGCAAGGAGACACACGCCGGTGCATGATAACCCTGATGATTCCTCTTCCCCTGTTCTAGTAGCTTCTTCCGGTCCCGCTCTCTCGATCATCCCGCTGGGCGGGGTGGGCGAGATCGGCCTGAACATGACCGTGCTCGAATACGGCGATGATATTATCGTGATCGATGCGGGCCTCATGTTCCCCGACGCAGAGATGCTCGGCGTGGACATCGTGATCCCCGACTTCACCTACCTCATCGAGAATAAAGCACGCGTGCGCGGCATCCTGATAACCCATGCCCATGAGGACCATATCGGCGCCCTGCCGTTCCTGCTGCGCGAGGTCAACGCTCCGGTCTACGGGACCCGCTTGACGCTCGGGTTCATTAATGACAAGCTCCGGGAGCACGGGCTCGATGCCGACGCGAAGCTGGTCACGGTCAAGCCACGGGACGTGGTGGAGCTTGGCTGCTTCTCGGTGGAGTTCATTCGCGTGACCCACAGCATCGTGGACGGCTGCGGCCTGGGCATCACAACGCCGGTGGGGCGCGTGGTCCACACGGGCGACTTCAAGATCGACCCCACGCCCGTGGACAACGAGATCATGGACCTCCGCACTTTTGCCGAGTACGGCGACAAAGGAACGCTGGTGTTTATGTCGGACAGCACCAACGCCGGGCAGGGCGGCTACACCTTCTCGGAAAAGGAAGTGCGGCGCGGGATGGAGGACATCTTTCACCGGGCCCACGGCAGGATCGTGGTGGCCACCTTTGCTTCGAACATCCACCGGGTGCAGCAGATCGTGGATGTGGCGGTCATGTACGGCCGGAAGGTGGTCCTGAACGGCAGGAGCATGATCTCCAACGCGCAAATTGCCCTCGACCTCGGCTATCTCCGGATGCCGCCCGAGACCTGGCTCAAGATCGAATCGCTCAAGAATCTGCCTGACGACAAGGTTGTGCTGATCACCACCGGTAGCCAGGGCGAGCCCATGAGCGCGCTGTCGCGCATGGCGGCCAACGAACACAAGCATTTCCAGATCAAGAAGGGCGACACGATCGTGCTCTCCTCAA
>Ga0334722_10005597_pt1 | contig 12626 bp, 6 predicted proteins | sample C3_bottom_MG_FD_207210 | JGI IMG/M metagenome (GOLD analysis project Ga0334722, IMG submission 207210) | Sediment microbial communities from Yellowstone Lake, YNP, Wyoming, USA - C3_bottom | ecosystem: Environmental > Aquatic > Freshwater > Lake > Sediment | place: USA: Wyoming | collected...
CGACAGCGCGTCGGCGCATCCCGTCGCCGGAACGCCGAAAAAGGCGTTGTTGACCGTGTGATATTCCAGGAGCGTGGCGGTGACGGTGTAATTGGCCGTTCCCCCGACTCCGTCGCTGAGGGTTTGGTTGTTCATGGCCGCCACCCAGTTGGTGACCACGTTCACTCCTCCGGTCGCCGCGGACGGCGGAAAAAGGCTGGAGCCGATGCTCGTCCCCAGCACCACATTTCCCGTGGAGCTACAACTTGCCGTGCAGGTCACCGGGGTCGAGTTGCTGAAGAACAGGTTGACGGGATTGACGGCGTAGGTTGAGGCCGCGTAATAAGTCGTTGAAGAAGCGGGAGGCACGGGAGCGTAGCTGCTGCTGTTGAAAAAATTCAGCGCCCGCTGCACGCCCGCCAGGGCAATGTACTCGGCCTGCGTCCCCACCCGGTAGTTGTAACTGGCCAGCGTCTCGGACCGGGCGCTGAAGACCATGGCAGCGGCGAGCGTGGTAAGCACCAGAATCGCCAGCAACACCAGAATCAACGCCACGCCCGAATCTTCGCTCCCGCGACGGGCCCGAATTCTCATCGCCATTGATTCAGCTCCCATTCAGAACTGGTCGAACTTCCGGCGTCAGGTCACGGCAAGGGCAGCCGGTTGCCCGTGCTGGGGTCCAGCGGAATGGGGGGCAAATAGAGCGACCCCCCGTTCTGAGCCACGCGCAAAGCGTTGTTGATGTTCTTGGGCACGATGTGCGTCTGCAGCCGCTGGATCCGGAAAGTCCCCGTTTCCGGGTCCTTCTGAGATTGCTGGACGGTGAGAGTGATGCGCACATCCAGCACGAAACTCTGGAAAAATGGCGTCGGCGGCGTCGTGGAATTATCCATGGCGCCGTAGGTATTCAACTTAAACCAGATGGCCGGCGTGCCGTCGGCGTTGAGCACCGGCTGGACGTAGGACGTTGTCCCCCCATAGCTGATGGCGGCATTGACCGCCGTCGTCCCGGACCCGGAGGTTTCGTCGGGGGCCGTAAAGACCGTCCAGTTGGCCGGCGCGGTGGTGCCGGGAAGGGCCGGACAGGTCCCTTGAATATTGCTGACCAGGGGGGAGACCGTGGCGCCATCCAACGCCGCCGCTTTGCTGGCCGGGATTCGGAAGAAACCGTTCGTCGCGTCGGCCAGCTTGGTGACAAAACGCGTCAGGACAAACGGTCCCGCCGTGCAGGTGCCGGTGCACGCGTCGATGTAACTTCCCGGCGTCGAGCCGGGGCACTGCAGCCGGTACTCTCCGTAATAGAGATCCCCGCTATCCATGATGTCGCCGAAGAACTGGAGCTTGTTGTCGGCCACGCCCAGGCCGGAGCCCGCCGTACGGTTGTCGTAAATGATGCCGTTGGGATAGGGGTAATTGCGGGTGAAGACGGGCTCACCCGGCGCGTGACTGTTGGCGATAACCACGGGCACCGTCGTCGCGGTCATGGCGGTCGTGCCGTAGCTGGTGTCCGCGTTAACGACGATTTCTTCCTGGTTGCAGATCGCGGGGCTCCCCGTGCAATTGTTTCCGATCACCAGGCGGCTGCCGTAGAAGATCCCCTTGGTCACGGGTGTGGAACTTGCGGAGACCGGCAGATTGACCAGAGGCGCCCCCGGAGTGATGGTGCCGCCCCCTCCCACCGACTTGTTCGTCGTGAAGGGAGGGTTGTATCCGGCCTGATTCAGCTCCTGGGTCATCACCTCAAACGCGCTCCGCCCTCCCTGGCTTACCTCCGCCAGCAATTGCTGGCTCCGGTAGCGCTGCTGGTTGGTGCTGAGAAACTGAAACACGATGGCCATCAGGAGGGTGATGATCGCCACGCTCACCAGCAGTTCCAGCAGGGAGAATCCTCCCGCGGCGTTTTTCATGCCGATACGTTGGACCGGTCGTTCCTGCATTTCGTCTCCTACTGGGACTTGAGCGTGGTCAGGGCGACGGAGGGCTTCGCCCCTCCGGCCTGGACGGCGTTGAGCGCGTAAACGACCACGCTGATTTGCTTCAGGCCGGGGACGCCGGAAACGGTTGTGATTTTCCAGCGGCGCACGTATCCAAACCCGCCCGCCACCGCCGTGGCGCAGGCGCCGGAAAGCGGCTGGGCGTTGTTGTCCAGGAAGTCGACATAGCCGATATTCGCCGAGCCCGCCGCCGGACAGTCGGTGAGCTGCGTGAGGTCGGTGGAAGTGTTGGCGGTCAGGCCAATGGCCCACCCGGGGTCCGTGATCAGGGTGGTGTTGGTGGTCGTGTCGCCATAATTCAATCTCGCCAACTGCTCCATTTTTTCCTGCGCCAGCGCGGTCAGGCGCGTGGTCTCTGTCCCCTGGTTCTTGTTGGCGACCATGGAGGAAAAAACCACCGCGCCCACCGACGCCATGGCGATGAAGGCAACGAGCACCGCGATCATGGTCTCGACCAACGTCACGCCTCGACCTTCTTTGCCGAATGACATGTCCGTCCCCCTGGGGATTTTCAACGTCCCTAGCGCGCTGTCCAGGCGCCGGTCAAAGGATTCCATTGATAATTGGCGATGCGCCCGCCCACCGAGACTACGACGGCATCCGTAAGGTTCACGCGGCTGGTGACATAGATCACCGCCCCGCCGTTGGAGAGAGGGTTGCCGCTGCTATTGACCGGCATGCCGCGCGTGTTGAAGTAGAAGACGGTGGAGGCGGCGCCGCCGGTAATGGTGCCGGGGTAGGCTGTTGTCCCGCCGGGGTTGGTGGTGGTGAATGAATCCCCCACGCTGAGGACTTGCGCGCCGCCTTCGAGGCCGTTCGTCCGGGGCTGGTAGGGCGAGGTGCAGTTGGAGTCGGCGGTGACCGGCGTGTTCCCGCAGAGCCGTTCCGTCGTGAAGCTGTGGGGAACCGTGGAAGTGACGATATTGAGGCGGTACGGAGTGTTCTGCGAGGTGGCGCGAAAACGCGTGACGTTCAGTTGCGCGGCCACCGCCGCGGCGTCGGAGTGCAACCGGTAGCTCTTGACGGCGGTCAGCGCCTGGGGAATCGCAATGGCGGTGACAATCCCCATGATCAGGACCACCACCAGCAATTCCAGCATCGAGAATCCGGAGCTCTTTCCGCCCGCCCGGCCCCACCTTCCTTTCCCCAACCATACTGGGGATGTCGTTCGGCGCGCCGGCGTGGAGAATCCGGCTTGGCTTTCACATCCCATTCGGGAATTCTGCCCCAGACTTACTTTCAAAGTATCTTCCACTAGCCGCATACTCTAAGATAGTTTTAGGTAGCATTCAAGTATTGACTGAAGCCGCCCCCTCATTCACCGGGAAAGCGGACGAGCAATTTGCGCGCCAGCGGGCCAATGACCTGACTTCACGTCGAACCCCTCCACGGCAAGGGGTTCGGGCTTTGCATCGCCCTGGCCGTTCACGCCGGACGGCCACAGTGCCGTGAAGTGTCACTGTGCAATGGCCGCTTTTTGCGGTCCTCAAGCTCCGCAGAACTCCCGCGCGCACGCGGCAAGCGTCTCAGCGCATTGAACGACTTGGTCCAACCACACGTATTCGACCGCGGAGTGGAGCCCCGCGCCGCCGGGGCCAAAGAGTACGCTCGGAATCCCCGCCTCGCTCAGCAGGGCTGCGTCGGTCCAGAAGCTTTGTGTCCCGAATATCGCGTCGCGCCCCGTCACTCGCCCCGCGCAGCGGGCGAGCGTCTGCGCGATCGGTGTCTCGCGAGGAGTTTCGAGCGCCCGCGCGGAGTAACCACAGGAAATCCGCGCCTGAAACCGCACCTCCTGCCGGGAGAGCCGCGAAACAATATCGCGCAATTCGGCTTCCAGCGTGGCGGCGTCTTCACCGGGAATCAGGCGACGCTCCAGACTCAACCGGCAATGCCCCGGATAGCTGGACAATTCCTGTCCGCCCGAAATCAGCGAGGCGTGGATGGACCCGCAGCCCAGGAGGGGGTGACGCGGCCCGGCGTTCAATTTCTCCTGCAGCCGCTCGAGCTCGCCGAGAACGCGTCCCATGAAAACGATGGCGTCCAAGCCTTCGTCGGGGCGGCTGCCGTGCGCCGCCCGCCCGAGCGTTTCGACCTCTCCCCAGGCGAATCCCTTGTGGGCTGTCGCCACCTCGAGCCCGGTCGGCTCCATGACGATGGCCGCGTCGGCCCTTAGGCCGCTTTGCAGGAGGGCGCGGGTGCCCGCGCTCTTGTATTCTTCATCAGCGACGCCGGCCACGATGACATCCCCGCGCAAGGCGGAGTCTTCCGCCAGCGCCGCGACCGCCAGAAGCGCCGCCGCCACTCCGCCTTTCATGTCCTGTGCGCCCCGCCCGTACAGTCGGCCATCCTCAACCCGAGGCGAAAAGGGATTCTCCATTCCCGTGACGCCCACCGTATCCAGGTGGCCGTTCAGCATGAGAGTCCTCCCCCCGCCGCTCCCCCGGAGGATTCCGAGAGCGTTCAACCTGCCCGGGCTCACTTCCTGAAGCCGACCCTCAAGGCCCGCCGCCTGGAGAAATTCGGCGAGATGTCGAGCGATGGCCGCCTCGCCGCTTCCCCCGGGCACCAACTCCGGGTTAACCGAATCGATGCGGACAAGATCCGAAAGAACCTTCGCGGCGTGGCTAACGTCGATCATGGATCGTTTCCCCGTCGTCCTAGGCCCAGGAGACGCTAGGCTTCATGGATCTTGAACACAATCAGGGTCTGGTCGTCGTCCAGGGGGACCCCGCCTTCGAAATCGCGGACGTCCGCCAGGATTCTGGCCATCAGCCGCTCCACGTCCTCCTCGCGAGCCCGGGTCACCGCGCTGGTGAGACGCTCAATGCCGTAGCTTTCTCCGCGGGTGTTCCGGGTCTCGGTGATCCCGTCGGAGTAAAACACCAGCAGCGTTCCGGGAGCCAGAACTTGCGCCTGGGGGCGGTGAGTAATCGTGGGGAATAAGCCCAGCGGCAGGCCGGTGGCCTCCAGGAAGCGGACTCCCTCCGCGCTCACCACCAGAGGCGGACTGTGCCCCGCGTTGAAGTACTCCAGACGGCGCCGCGCGTCATCATAGATTCCGAAAAAGAGGGTGCAGAACTTCGCGCCCAGCGACGAGCCGTACAACAACTGATTGATCTTGCGCACCAATTCCCCCAGATTCGCCGCCGTCGGAGCCTGCGTGCGCAGCAAGCCCTGGACATTGGCCATGAGCAGAGACGCCGCCATGCCCTTCCCGGAAACGTCGCCGAGGGTGATCCCGGTTTTGCCACCGGGAAGCTGGAGGAAATCGTAGAAGTCGCCGCAAGCCGAACGCGCGCGAATACAGCGCCCGGTTATCTGGCCGCTCTGGAAAGACGGCGTGTCGGCGGGAAAAAGTTGCGCCTGGACTTCTGACGCGTCCTCCAATTCCTTGCGCAGTTCACGGTCCCGTGCCACTTCCTCGAAAAGGTCGATGTTCTCCACGGCCACCGCGGCTTCGCGTGTCACGGTCAGCAACAGTTCCAGGTCTTCGGCGTCATAAAAATCACCGGAGGTCTTGTTTCCCATCACCAGCAGTCCCAGGAGCTCCTGCCGGCGTTGCAGACCCACAATCACCGCCGCGCGGAGCTTGCCCAGGCGGTCGGCGGCGCTCCGGAAAACCGGGACAAGCCCCTCGCTGTAAGGCGAGACTTCCACTTCAAACGGGCGATCGTTCGCCACCAGATACTGACACAAGGGCTCCTCGGGATCGAACTCCACGCCTACCGCGCCGCCCGGCACGGGAGCTTTTCCCGGCTGAAGACGCAGCCTCTTGGCGCCCCGGTCCAGCACGAACAGGAAGTGTCCCCTGGCTCCCAGGGACGGAGGCAAAATTGTTTCCAGTTGTGTGGCCAGGGTCCGGCGGTCGAGGATGTGGGGCAGGCCGCGGGCAAAATCCGCCAGGTTTTCCCGGATTTCGAATCCTTCGCGGTCCAAGGTTCGATCCGCCAGTATTCGCAGGCGGCCGCGGAACGGCATCGCCAGGAGGATGGCCATGATGACCGCCAGCGCGATGACCGGTGCGGACAGAGTGAAAAACGATCCGCTCACCAGCCAGTTCACAACGGCCAGCAACAAGAGAAAAACCAGCAGAACGGGCAGAGCTACGAATCCGTGACGAACGACTCGCCGGACCAATAGGCCCAGCCGATAAGGCTTCTCCGCCGTCACCGCGTAGGCCACCGTGGGGGCGGCAACCCAAACCATCAGGAGCATCCCCGCCCCGTGGAGGATTTCCACCAGGTGCTGGGGCTCTCCTCCGACTGACCAGCGTTCCAGTCCGCGCGCCAGCAGGAGCAGCAGTCCCCCCGACGCCACCGACACGCCGGCCGTCGTCATCCAAGGAACCTGGCTGCGCGCGCGCTTGTCGGAAACCTGCCGGTGACAGGAAACCAGGGTCGCAATCCAAACCGCGGTGGCCGCCGTCCCTGCCAGGACCAGCAAGCCCAGGAGCAGCGTGCTTGGAGGACTTAAAGTTTGCGGAGCGGCCAGCGGGGCAATGAAGGGGAGCAGAACCAGACCATACAGCCCCAGCTTCAAGGGCATTCGCTTCGCGAACAACCGGTCATCCGGCGGAAGCACCATAGCCAGGTGCATCAGTGCGGCGGGAATCAGCGCCCAAATCAGGATGGCGAGGAATCCGGTCGCCTCCAAGACCAATTCCCCAAAGGAACTCGTCGTCCAAGCCCCCAACCACAGGACTTCGCCGGGAGTCAGGGGGAAAGGCTGGTGCGGCTTGATGATGGTTGCCTCGCCTCGTAGAGATTGTGCGACGAAGAGGACCATCGAAAGAGCGGCAAGTGCGCAAAAGGCGCGAGCCGCGGCGGCGGCCCGCCGCTCCCAAGAGACGCTCAGCGCCAGAACGGCGTAGAAGACGACGGTAAGAAGAAGCAGGCGATGCGATTTAACCTGGCGGAGAAGGTCTTCCCGCGCCGTGGGAAAAACGAAATCATCGAATAGCCGTCCGTCCGGCTCGTAGAGTCCGAAGCGGACCCGGGTGTAGTCATCGCGGCGCGCGAGAATTCCCCCGTCAAATGTCTGTTCCCAGGGCCAGAGCTCCACGCGACCCAGCGCACTCGGGGAGGGAGCCGTAAGGTCCACCTGCTCCCAGCCCCAGGCGCTCCCCAGCCATGCGCGCACTTTCTGCTTCAGGCCATAGGGAATGGCCTCCTGGGGAGCACGGAAGAAGTAGCTGCTTCCGTCCGGAGAGAAAACGCCGTTGGACCAAACGCCGGAAACCAGGACTTGGTCCAGATCGCTGGCGAATTCGTGGGACCGGATTTCCGTGGGATCGGCGGTGCGGAAGTAAAGCAGTTGTCGGCTGTCGGCGGACCAAGGCGACCACAGAACGTCCGTCCCCTCGGGGAGCGTCCACAGCGTCTGGCCCGTCTCCGGATCGATCACACATCGGCGCGGCGGGGGGAGATAGACCTTGGCCCCGTCCGGCGACAGGCTGGGAAGTCCGGGGGCCGTCCCCGTTCCCGTGCTGAAGCCCTGCGCCACCGTCTGGACGCTCCCGGTTTGCACGTTCACCCTCTCCAGAACCTCGCTCTGACCTTGCCGGTTGAGGAAGTAAAGGAGGTCACTGCCCGGCGACCACGCCAGCAGACGCGCGCCCTGGGGGTGAAACTCCGGCGGAACAGGGATCGGAAAGGCGCTGGCCTGCTGGACGTCATAGAGGGCCAACTGCTCGCCCGCCGCCAGGGGCCGAACGAAGGCCAGCTTGTTCCCGTCGCGCGACCAGCGGGGTTCACGGTCGGGGCGGATTGGGATTTGCGCTAGGATCAGCAGCCGCTCGGCGGCGTTGACGATCAGTTTGATTTCCGCGCGCTCGTCATCAACGACAGCCAGGTGCCCGGCATTCGACCAGTAAATCGCACCCGGGGGAAGAGGGAATCGGCCCAGCATTTGCCCGCCCGGCGTGGACACGATCAGGTCATAGCGGTCCGCCCCGCCCCGTTGGCCTTTTTCTATGGGGTCGAAGTAGGCGAAGTATTTTCCATCCGGCGAAACGACCGGCAGGCGGGAATTGAGCGGGGCGGTAAAGCTCGCCCAAATCATGCACGCGACGGCCAAAAGCGCCACAAGCCCGCCGATCAAGAAAGCTGACGGAGAAAGGGAAGAGCGGTTGAGTCCTCGAAGCATACGGGAGTGCGCCAGCGAGGTTGATTATACCGTGCAGAGACATTCGCACAAGCTCCGATTGACGGGCGTGAAACGCCGCGTCCGTTGCAGCCCCGGCGAGTTTCTAGTACCATCCCGCGCTTAGTTCAGCAAAAGATCCCGACCCCTTAAGCGCCAGTCTCAGCGAAAGATGGAAGAAGCCTCGCCCAACGCGCCGACGGCCTCGCGCGGACCCCTCCGCATCACTGGCGGGGTACTCTTCACCCTGGTTGTCCTTGCACTGGTCCTGGCGGGAGGCGGCGCGGCTTGGCTCTACTGGCGGGCTCGGGCTTGTCTGCCCCAAGTTGACGGCACGCTCAAGGTCGCGGGACTGAAGGGACAGGTCGAGGTCTGGCGCGACGCCTACGGCGTTCCCCATCTGCGCGCGGCGTCAGCAGAAGATCTGCTCTTCGCCCAAGGCTACGTGACCGCTCAAGACCGGCTGTGGCAGATGGACCTGAGCCGGCGATTAGCCCACGGGGAACTCGCGGAAATTTTCGGCGAACGCGCGCTGAAACTGGACATCGAGAGCCGCACGCTGGGCTTTCCCCAGGCGTGCGAGCGGGCGGTCACGGAACTCGATGCCGGGTCGCGGCAAATGCTCGCCGCTTACACCCGCGGCATCAACGCCTTCATTTCCGGACATCAGGATCGCCTGCCCATCGAGTTCCTGCTGCTTCGCTACCGCCCTCGTCCCTGGAGCGCGGCCGACTCCTTCAGCGTGGCGCTGAACATGGCCAGCCGGCTCAGCCACTCCTGGACAAACGAGTTGATGCGGGAGCGCGTTCGCGCCAAGCTCAGCCCGGAACTCTACGCCGACCTCTTCCCCGACCATTCGCCGCTCGACCGGCCAGTGGCTGAGCTGATCCCTCGCCCGGCTGCGGCGTCTCACCTATCCCCGACGCCGGAATTGCCGGGAGTAGAGAGCCTTGACCCCGTCCTATCGGCTCTGGTCTCGCCTGAGGGCAGCGCGCCCGCGGGTCTGGGCAGCAACAACTGGGTCGTCAGCGGCGCGCACACGAAATCCGGCAAGCCTCTCCTGGCCAACGATCCGCACCTCGGCCACAGCGTGCCGAGCGTCTGGTACATGATTCACCTCAAGGCGCCGGGTCTGAACGTCTCCGGAGTCAGTTTCCCCGGCCTCCCGGCGGTGATCCTGGGACACAACGAGCGGATCGCCTGGGGAGCGACCAACACCGGGCCCGACGTTCAAGACCTCTTCATCGAGAACTTCAACCTCCGCGTCCCCAACAAGTACCTCCACAATGGAGCATGGGTGGATGCCGAAGTGCGCGAGGAGGTCATCAAGGTCCGGAAAGCCTCTGACTACCACCTGAAAGTCAAGGTGACACGTCACGGCCCGGTGGTCTCGCATGAAGGTAACCGCGACCTGGCACTGCGCTGGACCGCGCTCGATCCCCATTCCCTGCATTTTCCGTTCTGGAAAATTGACCATGCGCAGAACTGGCGGGAATTCACCGCCGCTTTGCGCGAGTTCGCGGGGCCCATGCAAAACTTTGTCTATGCCGACGTGGACGGGAATATCGGATATTACGCCGCCGCGCGCGTCCCCATCCGCAAGCGTGGCGATGGCACGTTGCCCGTGCCGGGCTCGACTGACGACTACGACTGGACAGGCTATATTCCCTTCGAAGACCTGCCCCATGCCTTCAATCCTTCGAGCGGCATCATCGCCACCGCCAATGGCCGCGTGGTGCCCGACGGCTACCCCTACTTCCTCACCCGCAAATGGGAGGCGCCTTACCGCACGGCGCGCATCTATCAACTGCTGGAAGCGGGCGGGAAATTCTGGGTCGGGGACATGTTGAGAATTCAGTCGGATATTCATTCCCTTGAGGACGAGTGGCTTGCCCAGCGCGTAATCTCTGCGGCTGCCCAGCACCCTCCGCGTGGCGCCGACGCTCAATCCGCTCTAAGCCTCCTCGCGGGGTGGGATGGAGAGGCGCGCGCCGACTCCGCCGCCACACTTATCTGTGAGGTCACGCGAGAGGCCTTGCTCGAGCGCATCCTCAAGCCCAAACTCGGCGACGATCTTTCCGGATATTCGTGGCCGATGAGCAGCACGTTCCTGGAAAACGTTGTGGACAATAGCTGGGCCCGCTGGCTGCCGCCCGGCGACGCGGATTTCCATGCTACGCTGATCAAGAGCCTGGAGCAGGGCGTCGCGCGGATTCCGACTCGGGTGGGAAGTCGTGAGCGCGCTGCCTGGCGATGGGGCGACGCAATCCCCCTCACCTTTCACCATCCCCTGGGGGATGTGCGGTTCTTGGGGCGATGGCTGAACGTCGGGCCCTTCCCGCAAGCCGGGACGCGGACGACCGTCAAGCAAACCTCGCCCTCCGTCGGACCGTCCATGCGGATGGTGATTGACTTCGCGGACTTCGAGAATTCCGTGCAGAATATCACGCTCGGGGAATCCGGCCAGCTCCTCAGCCCTCACTACCAAGACCAGTTCGAGACTTGGTATCAGGGCGAGAGCCTTCCCATGCTTTTTGGCGATCCGGCAGTGGAAGGCGGAGCCGCCCACAAACTCGTCCTGGAACCCGGAGGCCAGCCATAAGGAGAGATGAGATTCGAGATCTGATGCGATTGAGCCGTCACATCGTCGGGCTGCGCGGGCGGAAAGATCCCCAGGCCTCCGCCTTTCTCGTTGCCCAGGCATCCATAATCTTCATTCTGTTCCTGTCCATACTGGGTGCAGCCGCAGGGGCCCTCGCGACCGAAGACCGCCCTCCCGCTCCTCTCGACCTCCAGTATCACCTCCGGCTGCTGCGTCCGACGACTCACCTGCTGGAAATCGAAATTGTCACCGGCCGGGTCGAGGATCCCGCGCTGGATTTCGTCATGCCGGCCTGGGCGCCCGGACGGTACGCGATTTACGACTTCGCCAAGAACGTACAAGAGTTCTCCGCCCTGGGCGCGGCAGGGCAGCCGCTCACCTGGAGGAAGCTCGACAAGCAAACCTGGCACGTTGACGCGCGGCCGGCCGGCGGCGCCGTACGCGTCCGCTATCGCGTTTTCGCCAACGACCTGAGCGGATCGTTTTCGCAATTCGACAGCACGCACGCTTGCTTGAACGGCCCGTCGCTCTTCATGTACGTTGACGGGCACAAGCCCGACCCCCTCAGCCTCCGCGTTGAAGCGCCCTCCAACTGGAAGCTGGTAAGCGGTTTTTCCGAATCCGCCGAGCAACGGGAATTCCAGATCCCCAACTACGATCTGCTCGTGGACACTCCCATGGAAATTTCTCCAGAATGTTCGCTCGCCCAGTTTGCCGAGCGCGGCAAGACCATCCGGGTCGCGGTGCACAGCTACGGCGACCGCGACCGGGACATCGCGCCGCTCGTGGACGGCCTGAAGAAAGTCGTCGCCTCCGAGATGGTCATGATGCCCGAGCCTGATTTTCAACACTACACCTTCATTTTCCATTTTGCCCCGGACCTTCCGATGGGCGACGGCATGGAGCATTCGAATTCATCTCAGGTCATCATCCGCGGCGAACTCTCCGGAGGAGGGCTGGCGGAGGCGCTGGAGATCGCGGCGCACGAGTTCTTCCATCTCTGGAACGTCAAGCGGCTGCGCCCCGCTGGCCTCGGCCCTTTTGACTACACGCGCGAGCAGTACACCCGATCGCTCTGGTTTGCCGAGGGCCTGAGCACCTACTACTCCTACGTTCATCTGCTGCGCTCGGGCCTATGGACGCGCGAGCAGTTCCTGGAGCGCCTGGCGGAGGAGGTCCGCGCCTTCGAATTCGAGCCCGGTCGCCGCCTCATGTCGGCGGAGAGTTCGAGCTTTCACGCCTGGTTCTATGACCGCTCCCCGCAGATGCAGGAAACCAATTTCGCCAACACCACGGTCTCCTACTACAACCAGGGTGCGGTGCTGGGCTTGCTCCTCGACCTGGAAATCCGCGCCCGCACCGGCGGCCAGAAGTCCCTCGACGACGTCCTGGTCACCATGTACCACAAGTTCTACGCGGCGCCTGCCGAGAGCTATTTCGGCCCGGGACGCGGGTACGAGGACAACGACATTCTAGAGACGGCCAGCGCCGTGGCGGGCGCCGGTCTGACGGAATTCTTCGATCGCTACGTTCGCGGTACGGAGGCTTTCCCTTACGCAACGACGCTGGCTGCGGCCGGTTTGGAGTTGCGGACCTCCACCAGCCCGAACTCGCCCCCCAGCCTTGGCGTTCTAACCAATCGTGTCGATCGAGGGCTGAAGATCGCCGCCGTGCGGCCGGGCAGCGCCGCCGACCGCGGCGGACTGGGCCGCGACGATATCCTCATCTCTGTGGATGAACTCTCCTTCGCTGTTGACGATCTTTCAGACCGACTGAGAATTTATCCGCCGGGCGCGACGGTTCCCTTCACCGTCCTGCGCCACGGCCGGCAGCTCAGGATCGAAGTGAAGCTCGACCCGCCTTTCGCCGACCGATACTCCATCGAAGAATTACCGAAAGCCGACGCCAAC
>Ga0334722_10005598_pt1 | contig 12623 bp, 8 predicted proteins | sample C3_bottom_MG_FD_207210 | JGI IMG/M metagenome (GOLD analysis project Ga0334722, IMG submission 207210) | Sediment microbial communities from Yellowstone Lake, YNP, Wyoming, USA - C3_bottom | ecosystem: Environmental > Aquatic > Freshwater > Lake > Sediment | place: USA: Wyoming | collected...
GTATTCCGTGGGTTTATTGAAGGGGTAAGAGAATTTGTGCGAGACAAGCAAAGCAAAATTAGTGTTTTCGCTGCCCAAGTTCTTGTCCTTGTAGGCGTGGCCGTTGGCGAGCATGACCCCACTGTGGTTTTCGATGACCACATGTCCTGACGGGTTGCTGCAAAAACTGCGGACAGTGGTGCCTACGGATGTCCGGAAAATAAATTTGCCTTCATACAGGTTTTCGTTTACTTCTTCCATGATCGTGTCCAGGGTTTCCACCCGCACCCCTACGTCGACTTGATTGCTAGTCACTTCCAGGTTATTTTTGCGCAGAACCCGAGTCAGCCATTCGGAACCGTCCCGGCCAGGGACTGCAACCACGGTATCGGCAAAGAATTCCTCGCCAGTGCTGGTTCGCAAGCCGCGGATTCGCGGTTCCGCACTGTGGTCGACCAGCAATTCGGTTGCTTCGGATTCGAAACGCATTTCCAGGTGGGGTTTAAGGTATTCAAAGATGCTCTTCAAAATTTCCAGGTTCTGCTCCGTTCCCAAGTGCCTGACCTGAGCCTTGAGCAGTTTCAGTCCCGCTGCAAAACCACGCTTCTCAATTTCCTTGACCGCGGCTGTGGTCGGATCGGTCAAGCCGGACTTGGCTCCATGCGCCAGGTTGATGCTGTCTACATACTTGATCAGGCTGAGCACTTCGGAAGGCGGGAGGTACTCGGTCATCCAGCCGCCAAATTCCGTCGTAATGTTAAACTTGCCATCAGAATAGGCGCCGGCGCCGCCAAAGCCGTTGGTAATGGAGCAGGCGGGAGAGCAGCCGGCATATTCCTTAGTTGCCGTTGGGGGTGGACATTTGGATACTTTTTTTTGCAGAATCGGGCAGACGCGCTTGTAAATGTCCCGGCCCTTGTCGATCAACAGGATGGATAACCCCGGAGCTTTTTGAACTAGTTCGTAGCAGGTGAAAATTCCCGCTGGGCCGGCACCGATCACGATTACGTCGTATTTCATGCTTCGTCCCTCCGTTTCCCCCACGCGAAAAATGCGCAAACGACTTAATTATACAAGAAAATACATAACTTTCAAGTAGCAAGATCGTCGTTCCCACAACGCTTTTTTGGCTTAAACCACCAACCAGCGTGCCTTCCTTCATTCTGGTTATTTACAATCCCCTGCAGTTTCGACTGTGGCCTGGGCAGACCAAGGTGCAAGCAATGAACATTGGCTTGCTGGCACAGCGTTTTGAGGGTCCGCCTGCGTTGGCAATGCGCTGTAGGTCGCTGTACGCTATAATAGAAGAAAAGGCAAACAGTCTAGGGGTGCAGGCGTAAACGGCAAGCAAGGCCTGTTGGCACCACCCAGCGGAGAGGAAATCTGAGGTAGCAATGGATGCCTGGAAAAACTTGCGCAAGATTATCCATGTCGACATGGATGCTTTTTATGCCGCAGTCGAGCAGCGGGACGATCCGGCTTTGCGGGGCAAGCCGGTCGTGGTCGGAGGTAAGCCCAACAGCCGGGGAGTTGTGTCCACGGCTTCTTATGAAGCGCGCACATTCGGCATTCATTCGGCAATGCCGCTGGCCGAAGCTTTCCGGCGCTGCCCGCAAGCGGTGTTTTTGGTTCCTAATTTCCGGAAGTACCGGGAAGTCTCGCGGCAAATCAGGGGAATTTTTTTAACGTATACTCCCATGGTCGAGCCTCTGTCCCTGGATGAGGCTTTCTTGGACGTCACCGCTTCGACCAGTCTGTTTGGCCCAGCCGCTAACATCGCCTTGACGATCAAGGAGCGCATTCAACGGGAACTGAACTTAACTGCTTCAGTGGGGCTTGCCAGCAACAAGTTTCTGGCCAAATTGGCCTCCGACTTGCGTAAGCCCAACGGCTTTGTCATCGTCGAACCGGATCGGGTCCAGGAATTTCTCGATCCTTTGCCGGTCGACAAAATCTGGGGAGTGGGGCAAAAGACGGCTGAGCGGTTGCGAAGTCTCAATGTGCGGACGGTCAGCGACTTACGCCGCCTCGAAGAGGGCAGTGTGGGCAGGTTGTTTGGGGCCTTGGGCGAACAGATTTGTCAGTTGGCCCGCGGTATTGACGAGAGACCGGTGGAAAGCTGCCGAGAAGCAAAATCAGTTGGCCGGGAGACCACCTTTGCCAGCGATATCGACAACCGGGATGTCTTGGAGACAATTTTGCTGAAACTTGCCTGTGATGTCGGTCACAGTCTGCGCCAAGCAGAGCTTAAGGGCAAGGCGGTAACCTTGAAAGCTCGCTATGATGATTTTCGCACTGTGTCGCGATCGCGGACTTTGCCGGCAGCAACGAACCTGGATGACGTGATTTACCGGACAGCCTGCGACTTGCTGGGGGAGATACCGCTCCACCAGCCGCTGCGGTTGCTTGGCATCGCGCTTCACCAGCTGAGCCATTGGCAGCAAGAGCAGCTCTCCTTATTCGCCGAGCCGGAACATGACAAGGAGAAGCTTGCCAAGGCTGTGGACTCGGTCAATGAGAAATACGGCAAAAGGAGTATTACCCGAGCCAGGCTTCTGGCTCCTAAGGGGAACGCTTGATAGCAAAGCCGTATCGCTTGCATTTCGGTTCAAACTAAGAACCTAGACCTCAACCGCAGGTGCAAGCGGGGCTCATCATTGTCTAGTCGCCCATGCCGCTGCCGGAGTTGCCACCAAGCAGAACGCAGATTCGGATGTGCGCCAAGATAGCCGCCAAACATTGGATGAAGCTTGCCCATGGCCATAGACCCGCGAGCGGCATAGCCAAGGGAATTCAACAGTTAATGCTTGCAGTGGCAAGGGGGATACTGTCGTGGAGCGCCCCCGTTTCGGCAAATGCTAGTTTGAAGTCCCAGCGAAGACAAGCGATTATGATGCCGTCGGTTTTCCGGCTTTGCTGAGCCGGGTCACGCTTTTCTTGCGGGAATTGGCCAGCGTGATCATTACGACAGAAGAAATGATGACCACTGCCGCCAGACCGTCATTCAGCGTCAATTTTTCACCTGCCAAGGCCCAGCCCAGAAATACGGCAATGACCGGATTAACATAAGCATAAGTGGAAACTACAGTGGGGTCGGCGACGCTCAATAACCAGATATAGGCGCTGAAACCGATGATCGACCCGAAGAAGATCAAATAGATAAAGGCCAGCAAGGACCGTGCGGAAATCAAGTCCAGATGCACGTTTGCGGATTCGCCCAGCAGAAGCCCGGCGAGAACACAAAACAATCCTCCCGTCAGGTTCTGCAAGGCAATGGCCATTAGTGGCGAAGCGGGGACTTTAGCGTCGCGGGACAAAATCGAGCCCAGGGACCAGGACAGGGCAGCCGAGATGATCACGGCATATCCCAGCCAGTTGCCAGTGCCGGTGTCTCTTGTGATCGAGTCCTTGACCAGCAACACAATACCGGAAAAACCCAGCAAGAGGCCGCACGTTACCAGCAAGCTGGGGCGTTTGCCACCGGGACGCAGCCAAGTGATCGCCGCCATCCACAGGGGGACTGTGGCCACGATGACGGCGGCGATTCCCGACGGCACCGTCTGTTCGCCCCATACTACGCCGCCATTGCCGCCAAGGAGCAACAGCGCACCCACGCCTGCAGCGCTTTTCCAGTGGGTGAGTTGGGGTGGCCTGGCGCCTCGCAGCAACTCCCATGCAAATAGAATGGACCCGGCGATCATGAACCTTGTGCCTGCCATTAAATATGGCGGTATCGTTTGAATGGCAAATTTCATCGCCAGGTAAGTTGCTCCCCAAAAGAGGTAGACGGCTGACAAAGCAAGCGCAATCGAGAGTTTTGATCTGCTCATGAGTTAACCTTCTCCTCGTCTCAAGACTACCCGCCTGTCTGCTGCAAGACACAAGGGAGATTCCAGCAGCAGGCCTGAAGCAGTTTCTATCGTAACATAAAATTGTGCGCAAGTCGTTATAATTCTCACGCAAAAGCCACCTCTCCTGTTTTGAGAGATGGCTTGCTTGCCGGCCCACTGGTACCCGGGCAGCGCATGTTGGCAAAATGAACGGCAGCCATGGGGGCGCCGGCATAATTGCTTGCTTTTTGCCAAAACTATCCCCGGAATCTGAGTTCATCTGGGAGGGATGGTTGTTGGCTGAGCGAGTCAGTGTCCACGAATCAGTGCTGGAAATGTACGAACGCCTGCAGGCAGACGGTATGAGCAATGCGTTTGATCGGTATGCTGAACAGGATAGTATCCGCTGCAAATTCTGTCTTGATGGAGTGAGTTGCCAGCTCTGTGCCAATGGGCCATGTCGTCTAACCGACCGGATCCAGCGTGGCGTCTGCGGAATTGAACGCAATGGCATGGCGATGCGCAACATGCTTCTCCGCAATGTCATGGGCACAGCTACATACACTTATCATGCTTACGATGCTTTCAAGACTTTGCAAGCTGCGGGCCAGGGCAAAACACTCTTCAAGATCAAAGACCCGGAGAAACTCCTGACAGTAGCCAAGGCTGTGGAGGTGGATGTCTCCGGCACGCCGGAAGCTGTGGCCGTGCGCTTGGCGGAATTCTTTATAGGCGAAATGAACAGGGGTTATGATGAACCCTCCAAACTGATCACGGCCTTTGCGCCCAAGCCGCGGCAAGAACTGTGGCGCAAGCTCGGCATTTTCCCGGCCGGGCCGATGCACGAGATTAAAGACAGCACGGCCAGCTGCTTGACCAACGTCGATGGCGATTATGTCTCGCTGGCTAAGAAAGCAATGCGTTTAGGGATCGCCTGCATCTACGGTTCGCAGATCCCCTTGGAGCTCACGCAGGATATTTTATTTGGCACTCCTTATCCTCACGAGTCTCAAGCCGACCTGGGGATTCTGGATCCTGCCTATGTCAATCTCCTGTTCAATGGGCATGAGCCGTTTGTCGGCGCGGCGATGATCGAGCTGGCCAAGCGCCCGGACAATCAAGCTAAGGCCAAAGCCGCCGGGGCTAAAGGGATCAAGGTGATCGGTTCGATCGAGTGCGGCCAGGAGATCTTGCAGCGCTATGAGCTGGATGACGTGTTCGGCGGGCTTATGGGCGACTGGCTTTCCATTGAACCCTTGCTGGCCACAGGGGCCGTGGACATCTTTGCCATGGACGAAAACTGTTCACCACCGTATATCTACAACTATGCCGACAAGTATCAGGTGACCCTGGCCTCAGTCAGCCGAATTGTCCGCATTCATGGTGTCGACAACAACTTTGATTATAAGCCTCCGGAAGCGGAGTCCATTGCCCAGAAGCTGCTGGATTTGGGTATTGGCAATTTCCGTGCTCGCCAGGGACGGATCCCGCCCAAAGTTCCGGCTAAGATCCGGAAAGTGCTGGTTGGTTTTTCGCCGGAAGCCATCCTCCGGGCACTGGGCGGCACGCTTGACCCGCTCATTGATGTGCTCAAAGCGGGGAAAATCAAAGGCGTTGCTGCCTTGGTCAGCTGCACTGTCCTCAAAGACGGGCCGCAGGGTTCACTCTGCGTCAACTTGGCCAAAGAGCTCTTGCGGCGGGATATTTTGGTCCTGGCGGCCGGATGCGGAAATGCCACCTTGCAGGTGGCCGGACTGACCAGTCTTGAGACGATTACCCAGGCAGGACCCGGCTTGCAGGAAATTTGCCGGGCCCTGAACATTCCGCCTGTGCTGAGCTTCGGCACGTGTACCGATACGGGCAGGCTTTCCCTGGTGACAACAGCGTTGGCCGCTGCCTTAGGCGTCGACAGCTCAGATCTGCCGGTCGTAGTCACAGCGCCCGAGTACATGGAACAAAAAGCAACCATCGATGCCCTGTTCGCCCTTGCCTACGGGCTGTACACTCATGTCGCGCCAACGCCGCCGATAACCGGGGCACCCGAACTGGTCAAGCTCTTGACGGAGGATCTCGAGGGCATCACCGGTGGGAAGGTGGCTTTGGGACATGAGCCGGCGGCCGTGGCCGAGGCTATGGAAGCGCATATCATGAAGAAAAGGCAGGCTCTGGGGATTTAGCAGCCAGCAGTAGATTCGAGAGCAGTTAATCATCTTCCTTGTCCTGCAGGAAACCGGGGGAGCTTCCTAATCTAGACCCAGCTGCCGGGCAATCACCAGCCGTTGGATCTCGGAAGTTCCCTCGCCGATCTCGGTCAGTTTAGCATCACGGAGGTAGCGTTCCACCGGATAGTCTTTCATATAGCCGTAGCCGCCGTGAATTTGGATGGCCTCCAGGGAAACCTTCACCGCTGTTTCCGAGGCGTGAAGTTTAGCCATGGCCGCTTCTTTGGTGTAGGGCAAGTGGGCATCCTTGAGACGGGCAGCCCGCCAGACCATCAAGCGCGAGAGTTCGACTTGAGTTGCCATATCGGCCAATTTGAACTGGATTGCTTGGAACGAGCCGATCTTCTTGCCGAACTGCTTGCGTTCCTGCGCATATTTGAGAGAGGCGTCGAGTGCTGCCTGGGCGATGCCGACTGCCATGGCGCCGATGCTGATCCGGCCACCGTCCAAGATCTGAAGGAATTGCCGGAATCCCGCGTTCTCCCGGCCAAGCAGATTTTCGCCGGGGATCTCTACATCTTCAAAAACCAGCTCAGTTGTATCCGAAGCATTCAGTCCGAGCTTCGCGTAAGGAGTTGAGATGCGGAAACCCGGTGTGCCTGGTTCGACGAGAAAAGCACTAATGCCTCGCGTACCTCGGGCAGGGTCGGTGACGGCCGTAACTGTGACCACACCCGCATGGCTGGCATTGGTGATGAAGCACTTCGAACCGTTGAGAATCCAGCCTGTGTCTGTCCGGTGCGCCCGCGTGCGCGTGCCTCCGGCGTCCGACCCGGCCTCTGGCTCGGTCAGCCCGAAGGAGGCGAGATACTTGCCTTGGAACAATGGAGGCAAGTACTTTTCTTTGTGCTCTTGCGTTCCAAAATAATAAATCGGGCTGATTCCCAAGGAGACATTGGCTGCATAGGTGAGCCCGGTCGAACCGCAGGCCCTGGAGATTTCCTCGACGGCGATCGCGTAGCTTACTGTGTCGAGGCCGTTGCCTCCGTGCTCTTCGGCAAACGGCAAGCCCAAAAGTCCAAGCTCTCCCATCTCCCGAATGATGGCCTCGGGAAATTCGCCCGTACGGTCCCGTTCCGCTGCTCCTGGAGCCACCACTTCCTGCGCGAAGGCGTGGACCATTTTCTTAAGCTCTCTTTGTTCGGGAGTCAAGTCGAACATTGGCCACCCCACCCTTTCTTTAGGCTGGTACAAAGTAGACGTCCGTCGGCTTAAACTGGCTGAGGCGCCGGAACTTGGCTTTGACAGGCATGCCGATGGCGACGTCTTTTGGGTCAACGCCGATAAGGCGGGAGAGGAAGAATGTGTCCACTCCCGGCCATTCGACCAGAATCAGGGTGAAAGGGGTCTCGTTTAAGAATTCTTCGCTGCCGAAATAGCAAGTGGTGTAGGTGTGGATTTTTCCCTCCAAGGGAAGTTCCATCCATTCCGTCCTGGCGCCGCAGTTCATACAGTGGCCGCGGGGGGTGGCAAAGGTGCTGCCGCAGGCCGGGCAGCGGCTACCCAGCAGTTGTCCTTTGCTCAAACCGGCAAAGAAAGGGGAGTCCTGGCCATAGCTGTGAATATAGTCAATTTCGTAATGATACTTCATGATAATCGGGTCGAGATTGTAGAGCACGCAGCCCTTTTCAACTTCTTCGAGCTTGGCTGTCCCCATCTCTCGCGGCAGCTTGTTCTCCTCCCTGGTCATCGCGCTAGAACCCCCTCTCCAGAATCGTCACGGTAATGTAGGTGCCGGTGCCGGCGTGACTGTGAATCAAGCCGCGTTTAGCATTCTTGATCTGCAAGGTGTCATCGCCGCCAAAATGCCGGCCGATCGTCCCTTGCAATTGCCACAGGGCGAAAACGCCTTGCATGAGGCCGGTTGCCCCGACGGGATGGCCGCAAGCCAAGAGTCCGCCGGAAGGGTTTACCGGAACTTGGCCGTCAAGATTGGCGGCTCCGGATTCCACGAATTTGCCACCTTCGCCGTATTTGCACAGCCCCAAGTCTTCATAGGTTTGAATTTCCGAAGAAGTGAAGGCATCGTGGAGTTCGACGAAGTCAAGCTCTGCCAAGGGATTCTGGATTCCGGCCATTCGATAGGCTTCTTTGGCGGCTACCCTGCCTCCCCGGAAGGAGTGAACTCCCGGGTATTTGAGATCTCTGTAATCATCGGGATTTTCGTGGGGCAGCAGGATGACCTCCTTGGAAGGACGGTCAGCCATGCGCATCGCGTCTGTCCCGGTGCCAACTCCGGTAATCCTTACCGGCTTGTCTGTCAACTTGTAGGCCATGTCCTCCGAAGCCAAAATCACTGCCGCAGCCCCATCGGACATGACGCAGATGTCCAGGCGTTTGAGGGGGTCGGCGACCATTTCGGATTTAAGAACGTCGTCGATGGTGAGTTCTGCCGGGAATTGGGCATAAGGATTGTGCAGGGCATTGCCGTGATTTTTCACTGAGACTGCCGCCATTTGGCGCTCAGTGGTGCCGAATTCGTACATGTGCCTTTTCACCATCATGGCGTAATAGCCTGTATAGAACCCGCCGACGGGATAGTCGAAATTAGTATCCGAAGCCAGAGCGATAAATTCATTGCCTTTCCAGGTGTTGACGTGGGACATCGTTTCAAAGCCATAGGCGACACAGACGTTCATGCGCCCGCTGGCGATCGCTTCCCAGGCGCTTTGAATACACATGCCGCCAGTGGCCCCACCGGATTCAATCCGGCGCGAAGGCTTCGGGGTCAAGCCCAAATAATCCTGGACCATGATCCCAGCCATCAATTGGCGAGTGAAATGGTCAGAAAAATAGGAAGCCACTGAACCGTCAATCCGGTCCAGAGTCAGGTCGGGCACATCGGCCATCGCCTGGTCAAACGCTTCTTTGACCATGTAGCGGAAATCCTTGTTGGGCGAGGACTTGGAAAACTTTGTAATGCCTCCTGCTACCATGTAAACTGGTCGCATGTTCATCCTCCTTGATCTGACAAGTTTCTACCAAACTAAGCAGTCACAATCTTGGCGGCGGCCTGCAAGCCGTACTTCTCGGTATATTGCTCGCGCAAGCGGTATTTTTGGATCTTGCCGCTGGCCGTCACTGGATAGTTCGTCACGAAATCGATGTAGCGCGGAATCTTGTGGCTGGCGATTTGGCCGCGGCAAAATTCCCTGATTTCATCTGCGGTCGCTCTTTCTCCTTCGCGTAGGCGGATTACTGCCAGGACTTCCTCGCCATACTTCAGATCCGGCAGTCCAACCACTTGGACGTCAGCAATTTTGGGATGCCGGTAGAGAAACTCCTCGATCTCGCGCGGGTAAATGTTTTCGCCACCCCTGATGATCATGTCTTTCAACCGTCCGGTGATCTTGCAGTATCCTTCAGCGTCCATTACGGCCAAATCTCCGGTGTGGAGCCAGCCTTCAGCATCGACGGCCTGGGCTGTCGCTGTTGGCATATTGTAATAACCGGCCATGATGCTGTAGCCGCGGGCGCAAAGTTCTCCCTGCTGGCCGGGGGGAAGGGGTTCGCCGGTTGCAGGATCGACTATCTTGACCTCAATCCCGTCCAGGGCCTTGCCGACGGTTGCTACGCGGCGTTCCAGGGAATCGTCAATCCGGGTCTGGGTGATCACGGGTGAGGCTTCGGTTTGGCCGTAGGCGATGGTTACCTGATCCATGCCCAGCGTCGCCATGACTTGTTTCATCACTTCGACTGGGCAGGGCGATCCGGCCATAATTCCTTTGCGCAGAGTATGCACATCGTAAGCAGAGGTTTTCAGCGTCTCCAGTTCCGCAATAAACATGGTCGGTACTCCGTGCAAAGCAGTACACTTTTCTTGCTCCACAGTTTTGAGCACCGCATGCGGCTCGAAATACTCGACCGGCACCATGGTCGCGCCTTTGGTGATGCAAGCCAGCGACGACATCACACAACCGAAGCAGTGGAATAGCGGAACAGGGAAACAAAGGCGGTCTTCTTCTTGGAGATTCATCGCATCGGCCACCGCGTAAGCGTTGTTGACGATGTTGTTGTGGGTAAGCATGACACCCTTGGGGAATCCAGTTGTGCCCGAGGTATATTGGATGTTGATGACATCATCCGGATTGGTCTGGGCCTGATACCAGTGAAGTTCGGCATCGCTAACTTCAGCTCCGTAGCGCAAAAATTGCGCCCAGGTCAGGAGACCGGGGGCTTGCCTGTCCGCTAGGAGGATGCCGTGGCGGAGTTTGGGAAGTTGGGGAAAAGCATAGGGTTGACCGGCAGGCACCTGGGCGAGTTCAGGGATTACCTTGGAGAGCGTATCGACGTAGCTTAGCTGTTTGAACCCTTCAGTGAGGAATAAGGCCACGCTGTCAGACTGCCGGAGGAGGTAAGCGAGTTCCGTTACCTGATAAGCCGTATTCACGGTCACCAAAATGGCGCCCATTTTCGCGCTGCCGAGCTGCAGGAGCACCCATTGCGGCACATTGGTTGCCCAGAGGGCAATCATCTCTCCTTTCTGAATCCCCAGGCCGATTAAGGCTTTGGCCACCTGTTCCGACGCTTTGCGCAATTCCCGGTACGTATAGCGGACCGGGCGGTCTGCATAGACCATGGCTTCTTTGTCAGGCAAGTTGGCACTGACCTCATCCAACAATTCGCCAATAGTTAAGTTTAATGGTGTTGTCATGGATTAATACCTCCCTGTGTGGCAACGCTGTTTGCTCTACCTCTCACAGCAGCTGCATAACCTTCCCTCCATCTCCAGCAGCAGTGTCCCTCCTTTCTTGGCCCCGGTCAGCCTTTTGAGCTCAGCCTCTCAGCTTGGGGCCTTGGGCGGGGCCTCGCAGCGCAGCCTTGCTGATTGGCCTCCAAGCGCAGCGCTTCGCCCAGTTTGGCAGGCTAGCAGGTCTGGAGTTCATTCGACAACGCAGCCGGGTGTCTGGCCCCGGCTGCTGCTATGGCGCGTCCTCAGAGGCTGCCGCCGGCTGCTTTTTGTCTTTGTTCTTTCGCCTTTCTGCTTGAGCACGCAAACTTCATGCCATGACCGTCTGCGCGGCCTTCAATGGCGGCAAATCCTGAACCAATGCGCAGTATTTCAGCTTGAACGGTTTTTCGAGGGCAGGCACAGGAGAAAATTTGGCGAGGGATCGCTGCGGCAGCAGAGATCCCTCGCCGTGATTGTCGCCAAAAGTGACACTTTAGCTTAGCTGGTGTTTGTGCATCTTTTTGTAGAGAGCCGGACGCGAGATGCCCAGCAGGGTTGCAACCCTGGACCGATTCTTGTCCTGGCTCAGGGCATAGCGGAGAATGTCTGCTTCCAGGCGGTCCACGAGCTCGGGGAGAGAATATCGGCCCAAACAATTAAGATAATTTTGCCAGGTATGGAATCCTTCGGCTTTGCCCGTTTTGTTTACTGCTCGTTTTGTTGCCATGGTTGCCACGGCAGCCAAAGACTCATGATCTTGTCGTTCGTTGAGCCAGCGACGCAAGTAAAGCGGCAGGTGCTCGACCTGCAACTCTGCTTCGCCGTCGCAGAGATTGTAGGCTGCTTCCAGGACGTTGGCCAGCTCCCGGACATTGCCCGGCCAGTGGTAGCTGGCAAAGAGGGTCATGACCTGCGGGCTCAGCCGGTAGACACGATAATCAAACTCGGCGTTAAGCTGGCGCATAAAAGTCTGGCACAGCGGCATCAGATCCGCACGCCGTTCGCGCAACGGCGGGATTTCCAGGGTCACGACGTTGAGACGGTAAAAAAGATCGCTGCGGAACTTGCCCGACTGCACCAAGACCGGCAGGTTGGCATTGGTTGCGGCGACGATCCGGACATTTACCCGGTGGGGCTGAGATTCCCCTAGGCGTTGAATTTCGCGTTCTTGCAAAAAACGGAGAAGCTTGGCTTGAAGCGCGAGAGGCAGTTCGGCAACTTCGTCCAAGAACACCGTTCCACCGTCGGCTTGGGCAAATTTGCCAGGGTATCCGCCTTTTTTCCCACCAGTAAACGTCCCCTCGGCATAGCCAAATAGTTCGGATTCCAGCAGGGTTTCCGGAATCGCTGCGCAATTCACGCGGACAAACGGCTTGAACCGGCGCAGGCTTCCCTGGTGAATCGCTTGGGCAAACAACTCTTTGCCTGTTCCTGTTTCTCCGGTAATTAAGACGGTAGTGTTGCGCGGCGCCACTTTCAACACTGCTGCCTTCAGGTCGGTCATTTGGGGGCTGTTCCCGATCACCGCCGCGATACTCGGATCTTCGGTGGTTTGCACATTTTCCACCTTCCTTGTCACGTGCAGCTTCTAACCTTGAAGTTGGCTCAGGCTACCTTAACTCATTATAAGACCGGACCTTCCAAGATAACAGGGATATTGTCTGAATAGTCTGTAAACTAACCTTAACAGTTTCGGCCTGGCTGCGAATGCACTGTTACTTTTCAAAACACTAGAAGAAGGCTGCGTTGACAAGAAGCCGCCTATCGTTTAAGATTAAAGCAAATAAAAATACTATGAATACTATGATATAATGTCTATCCTTGAGGGACGGTCCCGCAGAAACATACACTGGACGACGCGACCGGAGGAGCGAGCGCCAAGACATGCTGGCGACAAATTATCGTCTTGGAGGTGGCTGG
>Ga0334722_10005599_pt1 | contig 12622 bp, 9 predicted proteins | sample C3_bottom_MG_FD_207210 | JGI IMG/M metagenome (GOLD analysis project Ga0334722, IMG submission 207210) | Sediment microbial communities from Yellowstone Lake, YNP, Wyoming, USA - C3_bottom | ecosystem: Environmental > Aquatic > Freshwater > Lake > Sediment | place: USA: Wyoming | collected...
GGGGTTCTTGCAAAACTCCTCTAAACACCCTTCGACTGTTCGACAAGCTCACAGCTCAGGGTGAACGGGATGCCGCTTGATTTTATTCGTGATTTCCGTTCGTGGTGAGCTTGTCGAACCACAATGTGGTGTTTTTGCAAGAGCCTCAATAGTGACTCCTTTCTCCTGAACTCCTGACTTCTGAACTCCTGATTCCTGTACTTCTGACTTCTGCCCCCTCATGAATCTCACCACCTACCTTGCCCCGCCTCTGCTTGGGGCCTTTATCGGTTGGATCACCAATGTCATCGCCATCCGGATGCTGTTTCGGCCCTTGCGGCCTTGGTATATCCTCGGCATTCGGCTGCCGATGACGCCGGGGGTTATCCCTGGCAAGCGCCATGAATTCGCGACCAATATCGGCCGCATGGTGGGCTCTCAACTGCTGACCAGCGCCGATATTAGCAAGGCGCTCTCCGAAGCCGGCTTCAAGCAGGAACTTTCGACCATGATCCATACACGGGTCGAAGATATCCTGCATCGGGAGCTGGGACCGCTGCCAACCATCATCCCCAAACGGTTTCGCGCCTCCTTTGAGGCGGGGATCCATGTCCTGCGCTGGCGGGCCTTGAAGCTCATCCACAGTCACATCGACAGCCCCGAGTTTAGTATTGGCCTGGGGGCGACGGTCGCCGCCCATATCGAGACCTTCCTGGCCCGTCCCCTGGAAAGTTGGTTGCCGGAGGAACATCGCGAGCATCTTTTTGTCTCCCTCAGCACGACGCTTGAAGAGATCATGCGCAGCCCGAAGGCCGAGGTCTGGCTGCGGGACTATCTTGACGCCCGGATCATTGCCATCATCCGGGAAGGGAAATCCTTAGACGATCTGCTGCCCAAAGAGTTGATCGACATCGTCCTCAGCCTCTTGGCCAATGAGGCCCCGGGCCTGCTAAGCAAGGCCGCTCAGTTTGTCGGCGAACCCGCCATGCGGGCCAGGATGGTAACCACCATCAGCGGGGCGATTGCTTCGTTCATCGCTGGGCTGGGGCCGATGGCGGCGCTTGCTGCAAGCTTTCTGTCGCCGGAAACCATCGAGACCAAGGTCAATGACCTTCTGGCCGACAAGGGTGACGAGATTGCCGCCTGGCTCAACAACGATCAAGCCCAGGCCAAGACCAGCGCCGTGTTGACCGAAAAGGCCAGGGCCTTCCTGGCCCGGCCGCTCAAGGATCTGCTGGCAGATCTCCCCCCTGAGAAAGTCAGTGCAATTCAAGACGGCATCCTAACCCAACTCCTTGCCATTCTGCAGAGCCCGGAGACCAGCGCCAGCCTTACGACATTGCTCCGCGAGGCGCTTGAGACGCAAGCCGGCAGACCAAGCCAGGCTATCCTGACCGACCTCTTCGGGGAGGATGGCCTGGATATGGGCAAGCGCTGGACAGCTGTCGAGATCATCACCATCATCCGTTCCGCCAAGACCAAACGAATACTGGACGAGATCATCGGTTCGCTGGTGGACAACACCCTCCTTGGGCAACCCCTTGGCGCTTTGGCCAAGTTGTTGCCCAAGGAGGTGCAGAGCGGATTTTGCGACTACCTCCTGCAGCAGAGCCATGGCCTCCTCCTCGAAGAGGTGCCCCGGCTGGTGGACTTCGTCAATATTCAGCGCATCGTCACCCGTAAGGTCGACTCCCTCGATTTGCTGCGGTTGGAGGGGCTGCTCCTCAGCATCATGGAAGAGCAGTTCAAGTACATCAACATCTTCGGCGGCTTGCTTGGCTTTGTTATCGGTCTCTTTAACCTCCTTTTTTTGCTTTGATTGCCTCCTTAAATCGCACGCTGCTTGCCGAGCAGAAATTCAGGCCTTTGAAAAAAATGATGCAGCAGACCTTTGCCCGCATCAATCAGTCGGTTCAGGCGGAGATCTTGCCCGAGAAAGGAGTTGTTTCCGAGTTCGTGGCGCAGGTAAGGATTATGGTCTCGTACCCCGGTTTTAATGATGAGGCTTACCCCGAGTTCCTTTCGTTAAGCGAAGCCCTGGCTGCCGCCAGCGCCGTGGGGGATAGAGAGGGGGTGAAAGAGTCGGTGCAAGCGCTTGTGATTTTGCAAAATCGATGTCATGAGGGTCGTTATCCATAAGCGCCAACGCCCTTCGACAAGCTCAGGGTGAACGGGATGCCGCTTGATTTTATTCGTGATTTCCGTTCGTGGTGAGCTTGTCGAACCACAATGTGGTATTTTTGCAAGAGCCTCAGAGTTTAGCTGCAAAGTAGAATTAGAGAACTCACTGCGAGACCTGTCCTATGCCCAAAAAAAACCTCCGCACCTGCGTCACCCCGAATGGCGCCTTCCGCTTCGGGGTCCATCGACCGGCCTTCTCTGTCGCTAACCTGCGTCAAGAGGATTTTCTTGTCACCTTGGGCCAATTTGCCGATGGCAGCCTCCACGGCAACAGCCGCAATTTCCCGGAGAGCGCGGTCAATGAGCCGGCAGCCGATCCGATTTATGAGATCGCCAACCCCTTCCCCTTTCGGGGGGCCACCTTTATCCCCCGGAGTTGGGCCGAGACCAAGGTCGACCATCCCGAGCGTATTGCCCTGCCGCCAACCGCTGCGGCCTCGATGACGGATGGTATCGAAAAATGGCTGGGCGCGCGCCTTGGCGATCGGGAGCGCGCCGCCCTGTTCGCCGCCCTGCCGCCGGCAGTGTGCTTGGCGCTGGCTGCCAACTCGACCGACCCGGCGGATCTGGTCATCCTGGCCGGCCAATCCTGCGAGCTGCTTTTCGGGACGCCTGCCGGTAAACCCACCGGACTGCGTTATCGCACTGATGAGGGGGGCCGGGTCCAGGCCGTCATTCACGACCACACACTTTTTGAGGTCGTGGTCAACAACCCGCATCTGCCGGATGAGTACAAAGAGGTTATGGTGCTCAGGCCCGGCGTGCAGGGGGGCAGCGAGATCGTTGGCGACTGGCGGACGGATGGCAGCCATGTCTTTGAATACCTGCGTCGCAACAGCTATATTCCCTGGGGTCATTACGCCGCTAACATGGCGCACGACGCCATCCGCTATTCGGCTGCCGACCTCATTCCCAATGACATGGCAGGCATGCGGCGCCTCTATTATCAGCGGACCTTTTGCCGGTTGGCGGCGGACTTGGGCCTTGCCTTGCCCGCCACTCGGCGTTTGATCGACCTGGAGGAGCTGGAAGCCCTGCGGCAGGATATCCTCGGCAAAATGGCTGAGGCAGGGCCTGAGGCGTTGCAATTTTCAGCCACCCTCTGGGGGTGGAATTACGGCTTCGATTGCGCCGCCAACGGCTATCGTCTGCACGCCTCCCATCAGATGATCCACCAGCAGTTTGCCATGCTGCCGTCGGCAATAACCGCCTATGAGAGCGGCGAGGTGGGCGACGGAAGCCCCGCCGTAAGCGATTGCAGGGTCTCCGGTGATCGCTTATTTCAACCATACGGTTGTGGGGATCTGATCCATGATTGTATCACTGATTACAGAAATCAAACCGGCTCCTCGTTTTTCGAGGACTATCTGTCTGCCATCCGCGGCAACACAAGGCTGGACGGTCGCCGGGATGTCGAGGCCAGTCTCATTGTCCACGAAGACGACCATGTTGTCCTTTTTGTGCCCAAGGCCCAGGTTTCGCAGTGGGAGTTGCAGATGATGACGCGAGCGCCGGTGGGCAATATTCTGGAGGCCGATAGTGATACCCGGCAAGCACTGGACGCCGGCATCCTGATCGCCCTTCGTCTCCTGACTGCACTCGGCGCCCGGATGGTTACCAGCATCGAATATCCCAAGCGGTTCGGGGCCGCCGTCGATCAACGGCTCTTGTACTCTTTCCTGCCTAAACTCCCTTACGCGCCAGGGGCCTTCAGCGAGGCCCAACTCCGTTTTATCTGCGGCCACTACCCGGAAGACTTCGCCAGGGCCTGCCGGAGCAAGTTAGCGGTTTACATGGGAGCAGGGAGGGGGTAAAAAGGAGTAACAGGACGCGACGTATAGGACTTATGCCCTGGGGTTCTTGCAAAACTCCTCTAAACACCCTTCGACTGTTCGACAAGCTCACAGCTCAGGGTGAACGGGATGCCGCTTGATAATATTCGTGATTTCCGTTCGTGGTGAGCTCGTCGAACCACAAGGTGGTATTTTTTTGCAAGAGCCTCGCCCTGTTAAGATCTTGCATGAAGCTCCCCCTCCCTAACCTTCCCCCGTCCGACACCAGCGGGGACTGAACAGAGTACTAACATCATGCCAAACAAAATCGGATATTACGGAGATTGGGGCGGGGCCTTTATCCCGGAAGTGCTCCACGAAACCTTTAGGGAATTCAATCAGGCCTTTGTTGCGGTCAAGCAGGATCCATCCTTCTGGGCTGAGTACTGCGAGTTGATGTCCACCTACTCCTGCCGGCCGACGCCCTTGACCCACGCCGGCAATATGTCCCAAAAGCTCGGCGGGGCGCAGATCTACATTAAGCGCGAGGATCTGAACCACACCGGGGCGCATAAGGCCAATAACGTCATGGGCCAGGGCCTCTTGGTGCGCCGCATGGGCAAGACCCGGGTGATCGCAGAGACCGGGGCCGGACAGCACGGGGTGGCCTGCGCCACCATGGCCGCCAAGTTCGGCTTTGCCTGCACCATCTACATGGGAGAGGAGGATGTCAACCGCCAGCGGCCCAATGTCTTCTGGATGGAGAAACTGGGGGCCGAGGTGGTGCCGGTGACCTCCGGCTCCAAGACCTTGAAAGACGCCATCAACGCCGCCTTCCGGGATTGGGTCACCAACATGGATTCGACCCACTACGTCATGGGCACGGTCTGCGGCCCGCACCCCTTCCCGGAACTGGTGGCCTGGTTCCAGTCGATCATCGGGCTGGAGGCGAGGGAGCAGATCGTCAAGCAATTTGGTAAAGCGCCGGCTCGGGTCTACGCCTGCGTTGGCGGCGGCTCGAACGCCATGGGTATCTTCCAGGGTTTCCTCGATCAGCCGGAGGTGGAGTTGGTGGGGGTGGAGGCGGGGGGCAAAGGCCTGAGCACTGGCCGACACGCGGCGCGCTTGGCTTGCCCGGACGCTTCAGCCGGGGTGGCCCAGGGCTATAAGACCATGTTCCTGCAGGATAGCGATGGTCAGATGCAAGACACCCATTCGGTGGCGGCAGGGCTTGATTATGTCGGGGTGTCGCCGATGTTGGTCGACCTCTGGCAGCGGGGAAGGGTGCGTTTTGAAGCGGCAACCGACCTTGAGGTCATGGCGGCCCTCGACGAGACCATCAAAAACGAGGGGATCATCCCGGCGCTGGAATCAAGCCACGCCTTTGTCCAGGCCTATAAGGAGGCGGGGCAGCTTAGACCTGACCAGGCTATCATCATCAATATGTCCGGCCGGGGCGACAAGGACATCTTCACCATTGCCAACGCCTTTCAAGACCCATCATGGAAGCGTTTCATTATCGAAAAAGGGAAAGAGTATGCGGCTCAAAACTAATCTGGAGGCGGCGCTCCGCCACAAAGATATCCTGCTGATGACCCATATTGTCTTGGGTTATCCGTCTTTTGAGGCCAACCGGGAGGTGGTCGCCCAGATGGTGGCGAATGGGGTGGATCTGATTGAGATGCAGATCCCCTTTTCCGAACCCATGGCCGATGGCCCGGTGATCATCAAGGCCAACCAGGACTCGCTGGCCCAGGGCACCAAGGTTCGGCAATGCCTGGAATTCGCGGCGGAGATGGTCTCGACCCATGCCATCCCCTTTCTGTTCATGACCTACTACAATATTTTGTTCAAATACGGCGAGGCGGAGTTTTTTAAAGAAGCGGCGCGAATTGGCATCCAGGGGATGATCGTCCCCGACCTGCCGCCGGAGGAGGGCGCGTCTTACCTGAAATGGGCCAAAGAGTTTGACATCGCGCCGATTCTCATCTTCGCCCCGACCTCTACCGATGAGCGGATGCGGGAGTTGGCGGCGGTTGCCGGCGGCTTCATCTATTGCGTGGCCCGGCGGGGTGTGACCGGTAGCCAGACCTCATTCGACGAGGCCTTCTACCAGTACATCGCCCGCTGTCGTGAATCCGCTGGACTGCCGCTGGCGGTGGGCTTCGGGATCAGAGACCGGCATGATATCGACGCCATTCGCGGACGGGCCGAGATTGCGGTGATTGGCAGCGAGACGATACGCCTGGTGGACGAGAAGGGGACGGGAGCAGTGGGGCCGTTTATCGCCGGCTTGAGGTGAGGGAAGAAACTACTTGATGGCTTTGGCTGTGGCAATGATTTCAAAGGGGACATTCAGGCCCAAGGCATTGGCTTCGGCAAGGTTGACGGTGAGTTCAATCTTGCTGCCGTCCACCACCGGCAGGCTGGACGGAGACGCGCCCTTCAAGATGGCCGACACTAATTTGGCCAGCTCCTGCGCCTGCTGCTCGGGGTTGGCTGCCATGGAGATAAGGATGCCAAGCTCGGCGCATCCCCCTAGAACCGAGGCGGTGGCAATCTTGGCGGCCCGCGCCTTTTCGACGATTCTCTCAATGACCTTCTGATCCTGAACCGCTCCGGCGCAGGTGAGAAGGAGGGCCTGGACATCGGACGGCAAGTCGATGCTGTCCGCACCCCGGACGGCATCGATCTTCACCACCTTAACGCCCAGGCCGGCCACGGCCTCGGCCTGTCGTACGGAATCGACCTCGTCACTGGAGAAAAGCACACCCAGTTTCGTAAAGTTCGTCATCTTGCGCAGGTGATTGACCAAAATCTTCAACGACACAGTGGCCTCTACGCCGGTAACGTTTTTTCCGGAAGCGCCAGTACCCGCAGGGTCAAAGGCGCCGCAGAAGACGATCGGCAGCTCGTGGGTCTCGCTTAATGCCGCCGAGGTAGTTCCGGCGCCATAGGTCAGAAAGAGGGTGGCGTCGAGGGTCATGAGGGTACGGGCGGAGTTCTTCCTCGACATTTCATTGGGTGCGGGCCGCTGCACCGCCATCTCCAACACCTGCAGACCCTGACGCACCAAAGCAGCCTCGGTCCCCTCCTGGATGCTGCCGTAATAAGGGATGTTGCGCCGTGCGAAGTTTACCCAGCCCGTTTCTTCCTTGGGGACAGGCTTTTGCACCTCCATCGGTACGACCGCCACCCCCTGTTTCTTCAGTTCCGCCTCGAATCCCTTCTGAATAGCGACATAGTACGGGACATTGGCAGCTGGCATGATCACGCCGATCATCTTGGCCTGGGCCACGCCAGGAGCCAGGAGCAGGCATATCCCCGAGAGTATGATAAGGAGGCGTTTATTCATCTGACTGGTTCTTGCGCGACTATACCTACCCTGGAGGGGGAATGACGGAAAAAGAGACGAAGTCAAACCGTCTTTCTCGGCCTGGATGATACTCTATATACTGAGCTGCCATCGGATCGTGGAAAAAAAAGGGGCTCATTGAGGTGAGCCCCTTGGTGGCGGTACCGACACAAAAAGCTTTCGGGAACCTACTTGATGACCTTGGCTGTGCCGAGGATTTCAAAAGGGATATTGATCCCCATGGCCTTGGCCTCAACCAGGTTCACTGTCAGCTCTACCTTGCTGCCGCTGGCCACGGGGAAACTGGATGCCGCCCCGCCCTTCAGGATGCCTGCAATCATCTTGGCGGCCTCCTGGGATTGCTGCTCAGCGTTGGCGGACATGGAGATAAGGACGCCAAGCTCAGCACTCCCGCCGAAAACGGAGGCGGTGGCGATCTTGCCGGCGCGCGCCTTCTCGACGATCCCGGCGAGAGCTTTCTGATTCTGAACCGCCCCTGAGCAGGTAAGGAACACGGCCTGTACGCCATCCGGCAAGGCGATGCTGTCTTGTCCCTTGACGTCGGTCTTCACGACATCTCCACCTAGCGCCGCCACCGCATCGGCCTGTTTGACGGAGTCAGGTTCGTCACTTGAAAAAAGTATCCCTAACTTTGTAAAATTCGATACTTTTTTCAGCAGATTAACCAGGGCCTGCAAGGGAACTTTGGCCTCAACTCCGGTGACATTTTTGCCGGTGACTGATGCCGGGTCAAACACCCCGCAGTAGACAACCGGCAGGTCTGGGGCCTCGGACGCGGCGGACACGGCGGTGCCGCCGCCATAGGCGACAATGACCTTGGCTTCGAGGGTCACAAGTTTGCGGGCGGAATTTTTCCAGGCCATCTCACTGGGAGCTGGTTTCTGCACCACCATTTTCGCTGCCGCCCCTTGCTTGGCAAGTTCATCTTCTATCCCCTTCTGGATAGCGACATAGTAAGGGACATCGGCGCTCGACATGATAACGCCGACCATGTCCTCTGCCCACGCTACGCCAGTCACCGACAGCAAATACATCACAGCACTTATCATGAGTAGCATTTTTTTCATAGGTCAGGATCCTTTGACAATGTTCCAGGTCATGACAGGGGAGAGCCTGCCACACTCACAACGGTGGCAGCCGCTGGATTTCAGTCGATTTTAGTTTTTTGTAGGTTGGGTTAGCGAAGCGTAACCCAACACCCCGGGCCAACCCAACCTACGATAATTGAAAAGTTACAAGGTACTACGTATTGGGGTTCTTGCAAAACTCCTCTAAACACCCTTCGACTGTTCGACAAGCTCACAGCTCAGGGTGAACGGGGTGCCTCTTGATTTTCCTTGAGATTTTCGTTCGTGGTGAGCTTGTCGAACCACAATGTGGTATTTTTGAAAGAGCCTCAGACTACAGTCTAATAGCCTAAACAACCTAATTATTTGCTCGATTTTATTGAAAGACCTTGGTCACCTTGAGCAAGGCCCCGTACATGTCGCCATCGGACGGGTTATCGAAAGACTTATCGATGACGTTGACATAGCGCAGAACGACACCTGCCTTCCAGCCTTGCTGCAACTTATATTCACCGTCCAGCCTCAACCCTAGTTCCTTGCTATCGGTCATGGAGATATCGGCGATAGAGAGGGTCGAGCCAGGGCCAATCAGGGGATCGACCAGATCCGGCGCGCTCAGCGAGTAATCGCCGGTAGCAATCGTGTAGTCAACCATGGCCTCCAGGTTGAGCTTTTCAGTGGCCTGGAAGGAATTGCTCAGGCTGAAGGTATGGTAGGCCTGCTGGTTGTTGTAGCCTCGATCGATAATGTCGCTGCCAATGGCAAGATCCCGATCGGTGTCGACAATAGAATAGACGTAGGTTGCGGTCATGGAAAAACGTTCCGAACAGACATGGGTGGCGCTGGCCAGATACCTTTGCCACAGGGCGTCGTAGTCTTTGGCCTTATTCCCTACGGTGCCAATCCATGGCGAAAACGAGTCGTCCAACATCTCTAGGTTATCAGCTGTGTCCTTCTTCAACAGGGCCGAAACCAGAAAACTGGTCTTGACGTTGGGGGTATACGTGGCATCAGCTGTGAGCTGGTGCGACTTTTGCGGGTCATTGTTAAAGATAAAGTCAACGGCGCCCCGGTCGACATCCACATCCTTGTAGATATATTTGGCGTTCAGCTTCAAATCGTGCCTTGGTCGCCAAGCCGCGCCAAGTTCAAGCGTATCGGTGTCCTTCTCTTCCGCTTGGGAATATTCGATGGCCGATTGCTGCGACCTCTCCATGCGTTCGATACTGTATTGGCCTTTGAGGCTCAGTTTGGTTATCGGACTGTAGCGGACAAAGGCTAAATATTTGTTGGTGTCGCTGCCAACGCCATTGGCTATCTCGATTGGAGTGCCGTCGTAGGGAGAGTCTATGGAACCCGGTCCGCTGTTGCTGTTCTCCCGGTGCCTGAATTTGGTGCCGATGGTGAGATTAGCGCGCGGGGTCCACATCAGATCAGCGTGGGCAAGGCGTCTCTCGGCCTCAACCTCGTATTGATCGCTGGTCACGTTTTTACGATCCGTTTCCATCAGGGTCGCCGAGGCAAAGACCTGACCGGTTTGGGTGGTATGGACTTTCAAGGTATTCTTGGTGGCCTGCAACTCGGGTAATGTGTTATGGACATAGTCTCCTTCGGCCCGTGTATCGGCTGCTTGGTAATGATAAAAGTCTTCGATCCCGCTGTCGAAATTCTGCCACGAGTGCGAGAGATCGGCCTCGAACCAGCCGAGATGGGAGTTGGCCCCGACGGTGAGTTCCTTGGTGTCCTGATTCACATCCATCTCTTTAGAAACCCGCGCTGTTGAAAGGCCAGAGTCCGAGAAGCCCCTGAATAGCTGCTGCTTGTTCCCATTGCGCCGGACAAACTCACCTTCGGCATAGAAGTGCATAGGGAAATTCGGCGTCTTCAGCCGCATCTTGAGCTGATCGATATCGATGGTAAACCCGTACTCCTTGTCAAGATCAAGCCTCGAAACCTGGTTCAGGGTTGGATCTATATCCAGATCGAAGAGGGCGATATTATCGAGGTTGTGGACAAACCGTCGGCTCAGCATCCGTACTTGCCATAAATCCTTATAGGCGTGTCGAAGTTCACCAAACCAGTCGCTCGTTCCGTTGATCTCGGCATTGAGATAGAGGCGTTGCGGCAAGGGGAAGGACTCTATCTTGCCCCCAAGGAGAAAGGAGTTTTCGTCCGGCTCAAACTCGATGGCCTTCTTCGTCCCCGACCGTAGCCTATTTGTCGCTGCCGCCAAGGAGTCGCCGCCAAACGATGAGTTGGGGTCGTCTGAGGTATTGAGCAGAGAGTAGCCGCCATACATCTCATACGACGGCTCTATGTTCGGATACTCTTCCGCCGCCCGGCCAAGACTGTTGCCGACCATGCCATAGGCGAGCAAACTAAGGACAGAAAGTCTGATAACTTTTTTCATTGCAGCCACCTCCCACCTTTATTGTCGGACGCTGGCGTATCGGTCCCATGGAGCTGCGAATGGCAATCCGAACAGCGCGTATTCCTCTCAATCCTCCTGCCTGTCGTGCTGCCAGTCACCGCGTGACCTGGGTGGCACTGGCGGCACAAAAATGGCTCTTTGAGCCGGAGCAGATTGTCGTTCACCGAGCCGTGCTGGTAATGGCAGTTCATGCAATCCTCGGTGACATCCCCGTGCTCGAAGAGGAAGGGTCCGGCCTTTTCGGTGTGGCAACGAACACAGGTCTCCTTCACGGTCATGCCCCGCAGGAGCTTGTCGTTGGCGGTGCCGTGCGGTTCATGGCAGTCGGTGCAGAAAATTTTGTTTTCTTTGTTGGGGTGATGGCTGGGTAATGAGAACTCCGCCGCCACCTCCTTATGGCAGTTCATGCAGGTCTTGTTGATGGCCTCAGGGTGTTGGATTACGCTGGGCCCGGTGGCATGAATGGGGTGGCAGTCCGAACAGGAGACATTGTTCAAGGCGTGGGCGCTGGCATTCCAGTTATGGAGGTTGAAGGAGGCGTTAGCGGTATGGCACTTAAGACAGATCTGCGAGCGGACCGGCCCCGGCAGTTCATCGAAATTGAGGAAATTTTTTTGCATGATGTCCCTGATCTTTTCTCGGTTCTCGGGGGTGATCGGGTCATCGGGGTTGGCCGGCATGAGACCCTGGCTGGTGAGGTCGGGTATGATCTCGCTGCCCGGTCCGTGGCAGGACTCGCAGTCCACAATCATCATGCCGTTGGAGGAGATTCTCAGTTGTGCGCCCATGGTGCTGGCCTCAAAGTCGTGCCTGATTTTGTCGTGGACATGGCATTTTTTCATGCAGGCGTCGTTACCGATGTAATCAGCCGATGCGTTGCCAAGCAGCATCTTCTCATAATCCTTGTTTGGGATGATGGGCTTTGCCTCCTTGAGTTGATTCACACAGCCAAAGCACAGCAATGCGATCCCCAGGCAGATAAGCCACAAGCTGCGTATTCCTATCCTTCCCCCTGTTCCACCTCGTTCCGTTTGCATCTAAATTCCCCTCCGCTTCATTGTATTGTTAAGCCGCGCTTCTCTTCAACTACGCATTTCCAACCGTTTCACTTCGTCCTGGGCCGTTGCCTCGGCCCCGCTATTGCCGCCCTCGCTTGACACCAGGAGGGACAACTCATTGCCCACCGCTTGCAACTGATTGGCCTGTCCGATCAGCACCTCGGCGATAGCGGCCGTTTCTTCGGCCTGCGCCGCCGTATGCTGGGTGACGACATCAATCTCCTCTATGCTCTGATTGAGATGAGAGACATTTTGCGTCTGCTGCTGCGAGGTCATGCTGATTTCGGTAACCAACTGCAAGGCTCGGCTGGTGAACTCCGCCACCTTGACGAAATCGTTTGAGGTCCGGGTGACCAGCGCCGAGCCTTCATTAATTTTAACCGCGGTAGATTCGAGCAGTTGGCTGGTATCGTTCGCGGCCTCGGTCGCACGCATGGCCAGACTTCGAACTTCGTTGGCGACAACCGCAAATCCGGCCCCCGCCTCGCCGGCCCGGGCAGCTTCAACGGCGGCATTCAACGCCAGCAGGTTGGTCTGAAAGGCTATCTCGTTGATGGTTTTGTTAATTTTGGACGTCTTGTTGCTGGCGTTGGAAATTTCGTTCATGGCGGCGGTGAGCTGCTGCATGGTGCTGGTCGCCTGACTGATGAATTGGTTCATGTCGGTCATGCAGCTATTGGCATGGGTAGCGTTGCTGGCATTATGATTCATAACCTGGATCATCTCATGCAGGGCGGTGGAGACCTTGGCAAGCGATG